>Ga0075428_100001490_pt1 | contig 25045 bp, 12 predicted proteins | sample RhiMetdeltSRZDD2_FD_75291 | JGI IMG/M metagenome (GOLD analysis project Ga0075428, IMG submission 75291) | Populus rhizosphere microbial communities from Tennessee, USA - Rhizosphere MetaG P. deltoides SRZDD2 | ecosystem: Host-associated > Plants > Roots > Rhizosphere > Soil | place: USA... | reverse complement strand
CCGTCGGCCAGCCATTGCGCGAGATCGGGATTGGCCACGATCACGCCGAGCTCGCGCGCAGCGAGCCGCGCCCCGAGCTCGCGGCAGAATTCGCGCAGACGCTCGCCGGCAGGATCGCTTCCCAACACGGCAACGGGCGCGTAGCGCACGCGATCCACTGCCTCGATGCGCGACCGCAGCCGCGCCGCGACCGTGCGCGCGAAGGATCCTCCGTCGAACGGCGGCGGATCGGCCTGCAGCAGATCGGACAAGGCGACGAGCTGCGCGGTTTTCAGACGCGGCGCGAGCATGTCCGCTGCGTAGATCGCAAACCGAAACTCGATTGCGGAGCGCGGCTCCGACAGCGCGAGATGCACCACTTCGAACGAGCTCGCATCGCCGGCGGCCGCGGCAAACTTCAGCGCCGCCAGACGCTGTTCGGCGCGACCCGTGCGGAACAGATACTCGACCTCATCTCCGCGAAGACCGATTTGCTGCAGTTCCGGAGGCAAGGGCGTGATGGAGCTTTGCTCGGTGGCAAAGGTTTGCGTGTATGCATCGATGGTTTCGTTTGCCGCACGCGCGTCGCGGAAGAGATTCATCTTCAGCAGCGACGCGAGCAGCTCGCGGCAGAAGCGAGCCTCGATTGCGGAGGATGCGGCCAGAGATCTGCGCGCAGATGCGAGCGCGCGCGCGATCACGCGGCGCGCCGGAGCATCGTAGCGCTCCGCCGTCTTGCTCACCGCGAGAAGCAACTGCTTCATCGGCCGGGCGTCGTCGTCGGCATACGTGTGAAGCACTTCCTGCTCGATCCGATGCGCCAGCTCGACGGCAGCGACGTCGTAGTCGTTCATCTGCATCAGCACGTAGCCGATGAGCCGCGCCGCCGCCGCGGGCGCATCGGCGTACTTCGAGACGAAGTCGTACGGAACGACGCGCCGCTGCAGGCCGTACAGAATCGTGTCGTCGAAGCGGCGCTCCGTCTCGTCGGTGTTGCTCGCCGCATACGCGACGGCGGTGCTGTAGACCGCGAACGGAATCGCCATGCGGAACACACATTCCGCCGGAGTGATCCCGGCGACGCGAACCGTCCATTCGCTCAGCGCTTCTTCATCGGGAAAGAGAGCGCGTGCGATCGGCATCAGACCGTCGATCGGACGCCGCGGCAGGAGCCGGCCGACTTCCGCCCAGTGATGCTCGAGCCACGCTTCGAGCTGCGGCCGCGCGCTCCCCGCCGCCACCTCGGCCAGACGATGCACGAGATAGTCGCGCTCGTAAAACGAATCCGCCTCCGCTTCGCTCAGCGTGAGCAGGTCATACACGAGCCACTCCGCCATCTCTCCCGCAACCTCGCGAAGACGCTCGAACGCAACGTCGGGAGTCATTGCGGCAGTGGGCGGGCGATCGGCGGCGATCGCTTCGAGAAATCGCGCGAATCGCGGCGCACGCAGTGAGAACGCAGCCGCGGTACGCTCGGCGCCGACGATCGAGTGGATGAGGTGCGTGTACTCGCGCCAGCGCTCGCGCGCGTCGTCGTCGGAGAGCGTCGCCACCGCGGCGAGCGCGCGATTGGTCAACAGCTGCGAGTCCGCATCCGACTCCACGAACGGATCATCGAGAAAGCGACCACCGCGCGGTCCCTTCTCCTTCGTTGCCGCCTCGGTCCACAGCAGCGGCAGGATCGGGATCTGCCGCTGCACGGCCAGCGTCTCCACGCGCTCGACATCGCACGGGCCGATGACCACCAACGCCTTCGCGCCGTCGATCACCGCGTTCGCATACGACACGGCCGTCTGCAATGGAACGTCCGCGTAGTCGGGCGACTGGCCTTCTTCCACGTGCTGAACGATGCGCGACTCCACATCGCCGCCGTTGATCTCCAGCTCGCGCACGAACGCAGACGCGACGAGATAGTCGACGCCGGGATAACCACCGACCGCGAGCTCGAACCCTGCGGCAGCGAGTTTTTGCCCCATCTGTCGTCCTGCCCGCTGCGCATCCGGCGGCAGATCGATGCGCTTCACGGTGCCGGCAACGATCACGCGCCCGCGATACGGAAGCTCTCCGCGCACGCGAAGCTGACCGCTGAGCACATCCGCGAGCAGTCGCTTCCGCACGGCGTCGACGACCGCTGCGCAGTCGCGGCGCTCGTTGGTGACCGCGCGCGCGGCCTCGCGAATCGCGGCCACGGTTGCGGGTCCGGAGCGCGCATCGCCGTCGAACGCGACGGTCGTCGCGTAGACGGCCATCGTCGGGGCATCGCGATCGCGAGGCGGCACGCCTCGCGTTAGGCCGGCCGACTCGGCCAGCGAGATCGCGAGCGAGCTCGCGCCGGTCTCTACACACTCGCGGGCTTTCATCAGCGTCGCGGCTGCGCGCCGGCCGCTCTTCGTCTGCTCGACGGCGAGCAACATCGCCAGAAGCGCCACGCGCAGACCGAACTTCCGCAACTCGAGAATCCACTCCACGAGCTCTTCCGGCGTGGCGGCCTCGCGGGTGTTCTCGAGATACGAACGCAACGAGCCGTCGGTGCGATCGGCTACGGCCGCTGCCGCGGGACGCATCACTTTCTCGATCCGATCCGCCAGCGCGGCGTACTGACCGCCGATGCGTTTCAACGTGTTGACGCCGATCTCGGCGAACGGAACTTCGTTCGGCGAGATCGTGAGCGAGTCGATCGCCGCGGGATTGCGGATCAGCGCGCCGAAGTCGATGACATCCCCGCGGTGATCGCCGATGAACTTGGAGAGCTCCGTCTGCATCAATCGCGCGAGATCGCTCGCACTCGCACGATCGAGCAGAAGGTCGACGACTTCCTTGCTGACGAATCCGTATTCCGTGCGCTCGGGATCCTCGCCCGGCGTGCTGCGCAGAAGCCCGCCTAACACGACCTCCGCGGCCGCGCTGCGCGAGGTGCCGGGCAGAACTTCGTCCTGCACGAGCCGCAGCACCGGCGGCGTGAGAGGAAACGGCGCAGCGGCGAGCACGCGCGCGAGTCTCTTCCCGTCGGGAGTGGCGATCAGGTCGAAGCGGCTCACGCGCTCCGCTGCACTGGCGGCTTTCGCTCTCGCGGCGCGCTCGTCGCGAGCACTCCGCTCTTCCGATGAGATGCTCGTACGGAAGACATACGCGCGCGCGGTTCCGCCGCCGGTCGCAGCGACGAAGTTCGCCCACTCCGCCAGTCCCGCGGCATCGATCGACGTCACCGGTACGGTGACGGTCGGCCCCTCATCGCCGCCGGCGCGCGTTTCTTTTTCGAAGAGATCGCGCGCATAGCGATTCGAAACACCAGGCGCCGTGGCGCAAACGAAGGTCGGCTGCGCATGGCGGAGTGCCGTCCGCCGCCACAGGTTCTGCGGCATCACCTGGAAGATCGCGACAGGGCCGTGCTCGTTCCAGGTCCGAAGGAGCTCCGGCATCTGCTCGCTGCTCCACGCACGCGACACGCAGTCGCTGATCACGGCGATGAGTTGCGTTCCCGTGGGATCACTGAGCTCGGCGGCGTTGATCGTGCGCGGCTGTTTCGACCAGGTGCGCAGCACGAGCGCTCCGCTCTCCTCCACCATGTCCCACGCGCGCACGTTGCGAAACGCGCGATGGCGCTCGAGCAGATCGCGCAGCTCGACGACGGTGCGGGCCCAGATCTCCATCGCACCCGAGCGATCGACGACGATGCCGAGGTCGAGCCAGCTCGCCGATGCGGGGCGCTTCACCTCCGTGAATGTGCGCGCCTCGGCGCTCTCCTCCGCCGTCGCCGTTTCGTCGAGTATGAGCGCATGTCGCGACGGCACGCGCCTCATCAGCGGACGCAGTGCGCGGCCGATGCGCAGCGCGTCCGTCAGACCCGGCGTGCCGGGCACGAGCAGCGGCGTGGCGCCGAGTGCTTTTCTCTCTTCGACGCGGCGCTCGACGGCGGTGTACACGCCGGCAACGGAAGTCGTCGTCAGCCCTTCCGAAGATGGAGAAGGTATTGGTGGTCTCGACTTGGCCGGCGATTTCGGCGGGGGCTCCGCGGATTTTTCGCGAGTCGCCGAACGCACTTCCTCTTCGCCAGCCGGATCCTCCTGCGAAACCTGCTCCGGGCGGATTGCTTCCTGCGGCCGGGGCAATCGCGCGCCTAACCAGAGGATGTCGAGCATCTCGTGCAGCGTCGGCTCCGCCTTCGGCAGGAACTCGTGCAGTCGTTGCAGCGATTCGATCAGCGAAGAGCTCATCTAAAGACTCAAGCCTTCAGGTCGCGCAGCAGAAGCTCATAAAGCGCCTTCGGATTCTTCCCGGGTCCGAGATCGACGCTGTACTGAGTGCTCAGAAAGACTGCGTTGAGCAACTGATCGGTGGCCACCTCACCCTTGTGCGCGCGCATGAAAAAATCCTCGATCAACTGCACGGATTCGGCTCGCGCCTGATCATCGAAGTAATCGCTGATGATCCGCCCGAGCTTCTTCGCGTCCGGCTGCTCGATGTGCATACGGATGCAGCGCCGCAGGAACGGCTGGGGGAAATCGCGCTCGCCGTTGCTGGTCATCACGACGAAGGGGAATTCCCGGACGTGCACTTTCCCCTTCGCGATCATCACGGTATTGCCGATGTCGGCGTCGTACGGCCGCACCGGAACCTGATCCCACTTGTCCGCGACGCGCGCAAGCACCGGGATCTCGTACCAGCCTTCTTCGAAGAGGTTCAGCAGATCGTTCGGAAGATCGATGTCGCTCTTGTCGATCTCGTCGATGAGCAGCGCGCGCGGCCGGTCGTGCGGCAGGAATGCGGTGCCGAGGGGACCGAGCGTGATGTATTTGCCGAGCGACGACGACGATTCATAATCTTTGTCGCTTCCTGCGCCAGGTGTGCGCTCGAGCCGCGAGCGCAACGCTTCGAGCTCCTGCAGGCGGCCGATCGCGTCATAACGATAGAGGCCGTTCTCGAGCGTCGAGCGCGTGTTGATCGGCCAGACGAGCACGGATCCGAGACCAAGCTCGCGCGCGACGGCGTAAATGAGCGAAGACTTGCCCACTCCGGGCTTGCCGGTGATGAGCAGCGGCCGTCGAAGCAAGAGCGCCGCGTTGATCAGTTCGATCTCGTGATCTTCGAAGATGAAGCGCGGCCGTCTCCGCCCTTCGCCGCTGTCGTCCTGCGCAAAGTTTCGCCACGGCGGTGCGGCGGGGATCTTCCGGTCTGCGTGAACCTTGCCGTCGTTGGAGAACACTTTCCAGTCGTCGTCGTTCGCGTTGCTCATTGATCGAATCCCTCGTTGATCAGTGGACGATTGCCATCATCGAAAAGAAAACAGATGTGACGGCCGAAGTGCCGGTTCCGCGTGCCCGCCGCGGCGAGCCGGCTCGATCGAACGTGTTTCTTCGAATCCGCAGGGCACCCTTCCAGTTGGCGAAGAAATCCAGCGAATGCGGGCAGCAACGCGCCGTCCATATCGGGCCGCGGCCAAACCGCGACGGGTGTTCCGCCGGTGAGCATCGTCCAGATCGGACCGTCGTCGGTGTATTGCGCGGCCGGCGGAACGAAGTCGACCAGCAGACACGAAACGTTCTCCGCTTTGAGCCGCGCACGAAACGTCAGATGGTCGAAAAACTCGGCGTCGCCCAGTCGCGCCGCCGGTTGCGCCGCATGCGTCGTCCAGACCTCGCGCCAGATCCGTTGCAGCGCCGCGTTCTGCGAACCGAAATGGCGATCCCACGATCGAAGAAGGACGTCGCACTCCGCGCCGAGGGCGATGGGCGCCGGATGGTACGCAGCGATTTGATCGAAGGGCAGCGCGAGATCGCGATGATCGAGAATCATTTCGATGGCAAAGCTCGCGACGTATGCGCGCTCCGACTCGAGACCGGCGACTTTCACGCGCACCAGTTGATAGATGCCCTCGACATCGAGCGGCGCGTACGACCCGAGCGGCTCGGGCTCGAGCACGGCTCCGGAGTGCAGCACCTTCTGCCGCCTCACCTCCACGTCGTACTGCACCGCTTCGGCGGACGGACGGCGCAGCCGCTCGACGATCACCTGCAGATAAAGGTCGTATGGCTCTTCGCCGGTCTCGACCCGTTTCGCGACGGCGTGCCGGGCCTGCTCGTTCACTCCGTGAACGGCGAACGCGTCATTCACCCACTGCTCGAGCTTCTCGCGCGCCACCGCGTCGACGAGGGTTTGAAAGTGAATCGCCAACTCGATCACGGGATAGCGTCCCTCTCGCTGCGTGGCGTCGGCGAGCGTGTATACCGCGACCGCCGCGGCGTGAGCGACGTGGAATGCCTGCAGCTCGTTCTCTCGTCCCGCCGGCGCGAAGCGACGATACGCATCATGGATGGAGGCATCGCTGATCTTCGCCTGATCGAGCAGCCGGATGAGCGCATCACGCCGCTCCTGCAGCGGCGACGTCCGCGTCATGATCCGAATCTCTTCCGCAAGCGCGCGCAGATCCGAATCCTGTGGCCGGGCCTCGGATGCCCACATCACGAAGTCGGGCAGGATTCCCCGCATCTCGCATGCATCGATGAGCTTTCCGAACGCGAGCTCGCGCGTGGCCGCGCCGGTCAAGTCTTCCAGGCGAAGACGATGCTTCAGCAGAAGCAGCTCTATCTCGTCGAGGCGAAACGCGAACAGCAGCGCGTGGTGCAGCGCGTCGAACTGTCGCGAGCTGATGTTCGCCCTCATCGTCAGACCTTCACCTTCGCGCGGATCGCGCTTGCCACCGGCGCGATCGGAATCGCAACGTTCGCAGTACCGACCGTCCCGCGATGGACCGCGAGCAGAGTCCACGACAGGTCGAAGCACGGCGAGCCGGAAGAACCATGATCCGTGTTCGTCTTATGCGTGACGCGCGGATGAGTGCTGTCGAGACCGACGATCGACTGCGTCTCGATCGCCATCTTCAGCTCCTCGCCGCGCGGATGATGAAGAATCAACAGCGGTGATCGCGGCTTGTAATCGATCGGCGTTTCGGGCAATGCGATCCAGCTGCGGCGCGGCGCTCCTTCTTCTGCCTTGCGCGATCCGATCGGCTCCTCGCCCGCAGGTGCATCGAGACGAGCGAGTGCGAAATCGATTGCACCGTCGTGCATGACGATGTCGGCGAGCCCGTACGTGACGCCGAGCGTCGCCGGATGTCCTTCGCGCAATTTCTTGTAATCGAAGCGGAACTTCGCATTGGCGAGCTTCGTCGTGCCGTCGATGACCGGTTGCAGCACGTGCGCGGCCGTGAGCACCAGATCGCGGCCGACGAGAAAGCCCGTGCCGCCCGTGACGTCTTTCGCGGTGACGGTGATCGCGCAGACGGCGGGCTCGATCGTCTCCTGCTTTTCCCGGAACACCGCGGGATCGAGATCCGGTACGTTCTCCGAGATCTGCCGCTCGAGCTCGACCCGATCGTCGACGACGGGAACGAGCACCTGGTCCGCGAGGTCGCGCAACTCGTCCACATGCGGCCGCGATGCTTGCGCCGCCGTGAGCAATCGCTCGGCGATGTTCTGCCGCCGGAACCAGTCGATGAGATCCCACACGACCTCCTCGCGCGTACCTTTCCCGGAGATGTCTTCGAGAAAGAGACCGAGCCGGCTGCGCAGCATGAGCGCAAGCTCGTTCTTACTGAACGACTGCATCAACGCGCGTGCGATCAGTTGCTCCTGGTCCTGCGTCAGCCGCATTCCCGGTCCTTGTTAACGGAGTGTCTTGCTGGGGAGAATCCTTACCCCCGGAAGTATAGAGCGTCCGCTCCGCTCAATTCGGCGGCGGACCGATGGTGGGCTCGCTGCCATCTTCGGCGGTGATCGGCGCGCCGGGAGAACATCCGTTGCCGAGGGCTTGCGCGTCGAAGTCGACGGAGAAATGTCCCTCGGCGGCCATCGAGACGATGACCCAGTTCTGCGCCGCAGGCTCGCGCACGTCCGACTCCGGATTGTCGAGATTCAGATACATCCAGCCGCCGATGTCGCTGGTGTGATTGGGTGGGAAGGTCTCGGAGGATGTTCGGAGACGCGAGACTGCGGGAAGTCTCGGATCCCTCGAGGGTGGAACGGTGATGATGATGTCGGGCGTGAAAACGCTCGGGTTTTCTTCCTCGTCGAACCGAACGAACTCGTAGACGTTCTGATATTCGTCGCGCGTCACGTCGCATCGCGCTGAAGTGCTGTCGGACTCGCGCCAGATTTTGAGCGTCGTGTTGAAGGCGCCCGTGCCGCCGTCGATCCAACGCGCAGCAAACGCGGAGGGCAGCGGCTGACGGCGGTCCGACGCGGCGCCCGATTGATAGCGGCTGTAGAACGTGCGCGGCAGATTCGCGCCTTCAGCAGTCGCGCGGATATGCACCATCGCGCCGCCCTGCGCGTAGTTGTTGCGCCAGTCGACCTGCTGGTAATCGCCGACGAGCACGTTGTCGTATCGCAGATGCTTCGTGTAGTACTCCGCATCCGCGGGCGTCGCCGCGTTGCATGCGCCGGCGACATCGATCGTGACGTAGCCGATCGCGCGCGCGTGCGTCTCGCCGACGCGGCGCGATCCGCACTCGTTCGTGAAGCCGGTCGTGAGCGCGCGGCGCACTTCGTCCACGATGGCTTGCGGAACGACGGACGGCAGCGCCGCACACGTCGAAGCATCGATGAGCGGATTGCCGTCATTCGGCGCGGAGCGCCGTCCGGGCTCGGTCTCATACGGACGCGCGACTCGTCCGAGCTTCAGAACGTCGTAGAGGCTGATGGCCTGAAGGTCGTAGCCGGTCAGGAACATGTCGAAGGTCAATACCGGCCACGCGAGATCGGTCCAGATCGTGACGTGCGCGATCTGCGGAAGCGGCGTGACGTTCGTGACGGTGAACAGCGTGTCGTCGCTCGTCCGCGATGCGAGATCGACTTCGAAGTACGGAAGGAGCAGCGTCGCGGCGGGAAGCTGCGCGATGTCGCAACTATCGTCGTTGTTCTGCACAGGAGCGATCACCGGCTCTTCGCCGTCTTCGCCGGTCAGATCCGGGCCGTGCGGACTGCAGCCGTTTTCCAGCGCCGTCGCATGGTTGTCGGTCGAATACCGACCTTCCGCGCGCATGCTGACGACGACCCAGTTCTGACTCGCGTCTTCGACGTCTTCGTAGTCGTCGAGATTGAAATAGATCCAGCCACCGAGATCGCTGTTCACGTTAGGCGGCACGAAGCTCGCGTCACGGCTCTGGATTCGCGCCACCGAAGGAATCGTGTGCGTGTACGGTGCGCAAACGCCGGGGCAAAACCGCGTGAACACCGTCGGGTTTTCGTCGTCATCGAAGCGAACGACATCGAAGTTGCTCGCATGATCGCGGTTCGCGGTCACGTCGCATCCCTGGCCCGCTTTCGTCGACCGATCGCGCCAGATCTTGAACGTGGTTTCGAACGCACCGACACCGTTTTCGATCCATCGCGCGACAAAGCGCGACGGCAATGGCTGCCGCCGATCGCTGATGTTTCCGTGCACATAGCGGCCGTAAAACGTATGCGAAAGATCCGACGGCGTGTTCGCGAGCGTGCCGCCTTCGGGAATCGCGCGAATGTGCACCATCGTGCCGCCCTCGGCGAAGTTGTTGGATGGATCGATGAGCTCGTAATCGCCGATGAGAACGTTGTCGTAGAGGATGTCGTTCGTGAAGTAGCGCTCATCGAGCGGCATCGTCGGATTGCAGTTCTTCACGACGTCGATCGTGACGTAGCCGATCGCCGCGCCGGTCGGATGGGCGTTTCCCACGCGAAGAGATCCGCATCCCGCCGTGCGACCGGTCGTCAGCGCGCCGCGGACGTCGGCGAGGATCGACGCCGCAATGTTGTACGGCAGCGCCACACAACTCGACGCGTCGACGAACGGATTGGCGTCGTTCTCTTCGGAGCGATCGCCGGGATCGAGCTCCGCCGCACCGCGCGGCGCGAGCCGCCCGATGGCGATGATGTCGCGGAGATTGATCGACTGCACGTCGTAGCCGGTGAGAAATACGTTGAATGTGTAGACCGGATACGAGCGATCGGTCCACAGCGTCACGCGCGCGACCTGCGGCTGTTGCGTGACGTTCGTGATCGTGAAGATGGTTGTTAGGCCGACGGGTGAGTGGACGTCGACTTCGAAATACGGAAGAAGAAGCGTTGCCGCGGGAAGCGCGCTGATGTCGCAACTCTCGTCGTTGCGCGCAAACAGCGGCAGTGCCGCGAAGATCAGGAGCCACGTCGCTCGCCGCATCGTTAGAAAACAGGATTCGTATTCGGCGCGGGAGCGATCGCCGGAGCACTTTCGTCTTCTGCAGTCACCGGTGCTACTGGAGAGCAGCCGTTTCCGAGGGCAATTGCGTCGAAGTCGACGGAGTAACGGCCTGCGGCTTCCATCGAGATGACGACCCAGTTCTGGCTGGCGATGAGCGGATCGCTTGCGCCGGCGGGCGTGCCACCGTGGTTGAGATTCATGTACATCCAACCGGCGTCGTCGCCGCCAGGATTCGGCGGGAAGATCGAGGTATTCGCGACCGTCACGCGCGAGGAGCTCGGGAGTGGGAGATTGGGCGGGCAGGTAAAGGAACAGTCCCAGTAATTCGTGGTGGGGTTTTCCTCGTCGTCGAAGCGCACGAATTCCGTGGTCGGAATCCCCCAATTGGACGACACCGCGACACATCCCGCGTTTGCGCCGCTCAGTCCCTCCCGCCAGATCTTGAAGCTCGTGTCGAACGAGCCCGGTCCGCCGCTGATCCATCGCGCCGCGAATGTCGACGGCAACGGCTGGCGCCGGTCGGCGCCCACGCCCTGTGCCTGGTAGCGGCCGTAGAACGTGCGCTCGAGATTCGTCGTCACACCGTCTTCGGGAATCGCGCGGATGTGTACCAACGCGCCGCTCTGCGCGAAGTTCTCGCGTCGATTGATCTGCTGGTAATCGCCGGTCAGCACGTTGTCGTACAGCAGCTCACTGGTGATGTAGCCCGCGTCGTTCGGATTGGTCGTGCCGCATGAATCGACGACGTCGATGGTAACGTAGCCGCGCGAGACGCCGTCCGGCTGAAGGCTCCCGACGCGCGTCGTTCCGCACTTCCCGACCAACCCGGTCGTGAGCACGGCTCGAAACTCCGCGAGGAGCGGCGCCGGAATCGCCGACGGGAGTTGATTGCATTTCGAGATGTCGAGAAGCGAATTCTCGTCGTTGTCGAGCGAGCGCATGCCCGCGTCGCTGTTGCTCGACGTGCCGTTAGGCGGAGCGATGCGTCCCGCCGCGATGACGTCGAAGAGACTGATGGACTGAATGTCGTATCCGGTGAGGAACACGTTGAACGTGAGCACCGGATAGCTGCGATCGGTCCAGATCGTGATCCTCGCGATCTGCGGACGCTGCGAGACGTTCGTGATCGTGAAGATCGTCTCCTCGCCGGCGCGCGTGCGGGTGTCGACTTCGAAATACGGCAGGAGCAGCGTCGCCGCGGGCAACTGCGCGATGTCGCAACTGTCGTCGTTGTTCGTCGTCGCGGCGAGCAACGCCGGCTTCGGATTCGTGTTCGGCGCGGGACCGATCGCGGGCTCGCCTCCTTCTTCCGAAGTGTACTCCGCGATGGGAGTACAGCCGTTTCCGAGCGCCGTCGCGTCGACGTCGATCGAAAAGCGTCCCTCGGCCGCCATCGATGTGATGACCCAGTTCTGACGCCCGCCGAGGTTCATGTACATCCATCCCGCGACATCGCCACCGGGATTCGGCGGAAACTCGAACGTATTCGATGCTGCGATCCGCGAAGCCGAGGGATAGTCGACACCGTGTCGCGGCGGACACATGATCACGCAGACATCGTTGTAACTCACCGGATTTTCGTCTTCATCGAACCGCACGAGCTCCGGCACGCCCAACCATTGGTTTGCGGCCGCACTGCAGGAATCCGATGCGCCGCCGTCACCTTCGCGCCAGATCTTGAATGACGTCACGAACGACTCGGTGCTGCCGGTGATCCATCGCGCGGCAAACGTCGACGGCAAAGGTTGGCGGCGATCGATCGTGCCCCCCGACTGAAGACGGCTGTAAAACGTGTGCGCGAACGACGGCTGCACGCTGCCCGCCGCACCACCTTCGGGAATCGCGCGGATGTGCACCATCGTGCCGCCCTGCGCATAGTTCTCACTGACGTTGATCTGCTGGTAGTCGCCGATCAGAACGTTGTCGAAAAGAATCTCGCTCGTGAAGTAGCTCGGATCCGAAGGAAGATGTCCGCTGCAGCTCTTCACGACGTCGATCGTCGCGTAGCCGATCGCTTTTCCCGCGTGTTTGCCGCCGACCTGTTTCGTTCCGCACGCGGCCGCGCGTCCGATCGTGAGCGCATCCTGCACATCCATCGCGATCGTGCCGGGAATCCGTCGCATCCGCTCGTTGCCCGCGCAGTTCGAGACATCGAGCTGCGGATTCACATCGAGGGACCGCTGCCCGGGCGGCACGTTCGACGTCGTTCCCGACGGCCGCGCGATGCTTCCGAAGCGCAGTACGTCGAGCAAACTGATCGACTGCACGTCGTAGCCAGCGAGAAAAATGTCGAACGAATAAACCGGGTAAGCCCGGTCGGTCCACAGCGTCACGCGCGCGATCCGCGGAAGCTGCGTCACGTTGGTCACGGTGAACAGAGTGTTCTCTCCCGTCTCGATCTCGATGTCGACTTCGAAATACGGAAGAAGCAGCGTCGCGGCGGGCAGCGGGCTGATGTCGCAACTGTCGTCGTTGTTGAGCGTCGGCGTTGCGGCAAGTGCGGCCCATGCCGCGAATGTGAGCGTGAGCATCGCGATCCGTTGAATCATGGCGTCCTCTTGTTGGAAGCGGGCCCGATGGAAGGAGACGAGGAATCGATCGAGGTGAGCGGCGCGGGGCGTGAGCAGCCGTTGCCGAGGGCGGTGGCGTCGAAGTCGACGGAGAAACGTCCGGCAGCTTCCATCGAAACGACGACCCAATTCTGACTGGCGGCGTCGCGGCCGTTGTGGAGGTTCATGTACATCCAGCCCGCAACGTTTTCCTCCGCATTGGGAGGAAAGAGGAGCGAGTCGGAGGCGTCGATGCGCGAAGCATTCGGCAACGTGATGCGAATCGGAGGACAGGTGATCGGCAGATCGCAAACGGTCATCATGGGGTTTTCGTCTTCGTCGAAGCGGACGAATTCCACGATCGGCGTGGACGCGTTGACGGCGACCTTGCAACCCGCCTTGGCATCGGTGAGACCTTCGCGCCAGATCTTGAAGGTGGTCTGGAACGCGGCCTCGCTGCCGTCGATCCATCGCGCGGCGAACGTCGAGGGAAGCGGCTGGCGCCGGTCGGTCGTCGCTCCGTTTTGATAAGGCGCGTAGAACGTGCGCGGCAGCTCCGTCGTTGCGCCTAACCGCGAGCCACCCTCGGGGATCGCGCGGATGTGCACGAGCGCGCCGCTCTGCGCCGAGTTGTTCCGGCGATCGATCTGCTGGTAGTCGCCGATGAGCACGTTGTCGTAGAGCAGCTCGCCGGTGTAATACGAGGCGTCGACGGGAGTGTCGGTGTTACACGACTCGACGACGTCGATGGTGATGAACCCGCGCGCGATGCCGTTGGCGTGAGCGCTTCCGACGCGAGCGCCGCCGCATTTCGTATCGACTCCGTCGACCAGCGCGCGGCGCATGGCCGTGAGAATCGAGATCGGGATCTTGCGCGCGAGGACGTCGCAGTTCGCGATGTCGAGCAGCGGATTGTCGTCGTTGTCGAGCGAGCGCCGGCCTTCGTGATCGTCGCTCGTCGTGCCGTCCGGCGGCGCGATCAGACCGGGACCGAGGAGGTCGTAGATGCTGATCGCTTGCACGTCGTAGCCGGTGAGGAAGATGTTGAAATCGATGACCGGATAACCGAGATCGGTCCACATCGTCACGTGGGCGATCTGCGGCAATTGAGAAACGTTCGTGACGGTGAAGAGTGTGTCCACACCGTCGCGCGTGCGCGTGTCGACTTCGAAGTACGGGAGCAGCAACGTCGCCGCGGGCATCGGCGAGAGATCGCAACTGTCGTCGTTGTCGATCGTCGCCGCGAGCGCCGCGGGCGCGTTGCCGTTGTCATTCTGTGCGGGAGCGATCGCGGGCTCGTCTCCGTTGTCCGACGTGTATTCCGCCGCTGCACTGCAGCCATTGCCGAGGGCGACGGCGTCGACGTCGGCGGAGAACCGCCCTTCCGCGGCCATCGAGACGATCACCCATCCCTGCTTCGCAGGGCCCGCAGGGTATTCATCGGCATTCACGTACATCCAGCCCGCAATGTCGCCGCCGGGATTGGGAGGAAAGAGGGCCGTGTCGTATGAGGCGATCTTTCCCGTGCCGGACATCGCGGGAATCTCGGGAGGGCAGGTGATGCAACAGCATGAACCCGTCCACTGCGTCGGATTCTCTTCTTCGTCGAAGCGAACGACGTCGGCCACATCATTCATGCCGTCAGCAAGACCGCAGCCGGCCGCGTCCGCGGTGCCTTCCCGCCAGATCTTGAAGCTCGTGTTGAATCCGCCCGCGCCGCCGCTGATCCAGCGCGCCGCGAACACAGACGGCAGCGGCTGGCGGCGATCGCGCGTGCCCCCACCCTGAACGCGACTGTAGAACGTGCGCGCAAATGTCTGCGGCGTCGCGCCGTCCGCCAGACCCTCGGGGATCGCGCGGATGTGCACCATCGTGCCGCCCTGCGCATAACCCTGTTGCGCGTTGAGCTGCTGGTAATCGCCGGTCAGCGCGTTGTCGAAGAGGATGTCGTGCGTGAAGTAGCGGTCGTCGCTCGGAAGCGTCGAGGCGCAATTGCGAACGACGTCGATCGTTGCGTATCCGATCGCCTTGGTCGCGGCATGCGTGCTGCCGATTCGTTTCGTTCCGCACGACGAGCTCGTTCCGGTCGTCAGCGCGTTGCGAAGATCGGAGAGGATCGCCGGAGGCACGCGCGCCATCTCTTCTTTCTCGTAACAGTCGGCGAGCTCGAGAGGCCGCGCGGGCGTCCAGTACACCGACCGGTCGCCGAGCGGAGCATCCCACGACGTCCCGTCAGGCGGCGCGATCGCGCCGTCATGCAAAACATCGTAGAGACTCATCGACTGCACGTCGTAGCCGGTGAGAAAGACGTTGAAGGAGAACACCGGATACGACCAGTCGGTCCAGAGCGTGACGCGCGCGATCACCGAAGACTGCGTGACGTTCGTGACCGTGAAGAACGTGTTCTCGCCCGACATGGAGTCGAGATCGACTTCGAAGTACGGCAGGAGCAGCGTCGCCGCGGGGAGTGTGCTGATGTCGCAACTGTCGTCGTTGTTCAGCGTCTCGCCGAGCGCCAACGGCGCCGCGAGCGCGAGAAGAGCGATCGCGAAGCCTGTTCTCACGGGGTCCGTCCGTTCGGCGCGGGGCCGATGGCGGGAGGTCCGCCGGTTTCCGACGTCGCGATCACCGGAGCCGAGCATCCGTTGCCGAGGGCCGGGGCATCGAAGTCGACGGAGAAACGGCCTTGCGCGCGCAGCGAAACGACGACCCAGTTCTGGCTGGCGATGGTATTCGCGCCGCCTTCACGCTCGTCGTTGTCGAGATTGAGATATATCCATCCGGCGAGGTCTCCGCCGGGATTCGGCGGAAAGATCGATGTATTCGAGGCGGCGATATTCGAGGTCGAGGGCAACGATGACGCCGGCGGCGGTAGGGGCGGCATGATGACGTCCGGCGTGAACGTCACCGGGTTCTCGTCTTCGTCGAAACGCACCATCTCGAGAATCGGAACCGACGCATTACCCAACATGAAACATCCGCCGGGAGTCGCCGCGGTGATCGCCTCGCGCCAGATTTTGAAGCTGGCGTTGAACTCGCCGGGACCGCCGCTAATCCAACGCGCGGCGAATGTCGATGGCAATGGCTGCCGTCGATCGGCTTTGCCGCCGTTCTGATAGCGGCCATAGAACGTGCGCGGGAGGTTGGTCGCGGCTGCGCCCGGGGCGCCGCCTTCGGGAATCGCGCGGACATGGACCATCGATCCGCCCTGCGCGAAGTTGTTCTGGCGATCGACCTGCTGGTAATCGCCGGTGAGCACGTTGTCGAAGAGAAGATCGCCGGTGAAGTACGTCGCCTCGTTCGCGAGCTTCGTGCCGCAGTTCGCGACGAGATCGATCGTGACGAAGCCGCGCGCGCGTCCGTCGGGCTGATTGTTTCCGACGAGCAGCGGGCAGGCCTGGCTGTGGCCGTTCGTCAGCGCGTTTCGCACATCCGCGAGGATCGACGGCGGAATCACGAATGCAAGCTGGTTGCAGTTCGCGAGATCGAGCAGCGTGTTGGCGCGCTTGGACGCGGAACGCTGACCCTCTTCCGTGTCGCTCGACGTTCCCTGAGGCGGCGCGAGGACGCCGTTCACGACGACGTCGCGCAGGCTGATCGTCTGCACGTCATATCCGGTGAGAAAGAGATTGAAGGTGAGAATCGGATAGGAGCGATCGGTCCAGACGGTGACGCGCGCGATTTGCGGGAGCCGCGCGACATTCGTGACGGTGAAGATCGTGTCTTCTTTCATCGCGCTCGTCGGATCGACTTCGAAGTACGGCAGGAGCAATGTCGCCGCGGGTGCGACGGTGATGTCGCAACTGTCGTCGTTGTTCGTCGTCGCCGCGAGCGCCGCGGACTTCTGATTCGTGTTCGGCGCAGGGGCGATCGCCGGCTCGCGGTCGGTTTCCGAAGTCAGCTTCGGCGGGGCCGGACTGCATCCGTTGCCGAACGATGTCGCGTCGGTGTCGAGCGAGTAGCGCTGCTCGGCCGCCATCGACACGATGACCCAGCTCTGACTGGCGTGCTCCGCCGGCGTCTGCACTACGTCGTCGTCGAAGTTCATGTACATCCAGCCGGAGACATCGCCGCCAGGATTCGGAGGAAAGATCGACGTGTCCGCTGCGGACACGCGTGAGGCGGCGGGCATGCGAATCTTGATCGGCGGGAACAGAATGAGGACGTCGGGGCTCAAGGAAACCGGGTTCTCGTCTTCATCGAAGCGAACGTTCTCGGCGATCGCGATCGCGCCGTTTGCGGTGACGTTGCACGATGCATTCGCGGTCGCGTCGCGCCAGATCTTGAAGCTCGCGTTGAAGCTTCCCGTACCGCCCGCGATCCAACGCGCGGCAAACGACGACGGCAGCGGCTGGCGCCGATCGGTCGTCGCGCCGTTCTGCAGCCGGCTGTAGAACGTGCGATCGAACGACGTCTGCACCGTTCCGACCGCGCCGCCCTCGGGAATCGCGCGGATGTGCACCAACGTGCCGCCCTGCGCGAAGTTCTGTTTTTGACTCACCTGCTGGTAGTCGCCGACGAGAACGTTGTCGTAAAGCAGATCGCTGGTGAAGTAGCTCGCCTCGATGGGCATCGTCGCGCCGCAGCTGCGAACGACGTCGATCGTCGCGAATCCTCTCGCGGTGTTGCCATGTTCACCGCCCACCTTTGCACTGCCGCAGCCGGAGCTTCGTCCGATGCTCAGCGCGCTCAGCACGTCTTCGCGGATCGACGCGGGGATGGTCACGGCGAGGCTGGCACAGTTCGCGAGGTCGAGCAGCGAATTCGCGTTGTTCGCGCGCGAGCGCAAGCCTTCGACCCTGTTGCTCGACGTGCCGTTAGGCGGCGCGATCACGCCGGACACGACCACGTCGCGCAGGCTGATCGACTGCACGTCGTAGCCGGTGAGAAAGATGTTGAACGAGAGGACCGGAAACGCCCAGTCGGTCCACAGCGTCACGCGCGCGATCTGCGCGTTCTGCGTGACGTTCGTGATCGTGAAGAGCGTGTTCTCGTCATCCGCTCCGGTGAGATCCACTTCGAAATACGGCAGGAGCAGCGTCGCCGCAGGCAGCGCGCTGATGTCGCAACTGTCGTCGTTTCGGGTCGTCGCTGCGGAAAGGGACCAGGCAAGTGTGGCGAGAAGCATCCAGAGCGCAACTCGTCTCATCTGCGACCTCCGCATGCTGTTATAGCATAAAAGAGGCCTGCGGACCGCATAAATGGCCGGAACGCTGCCGTCTCCGGCGGCTGATGCGACGGCGCTCCGTTACTCAAATAACCGTTTCAGCTTCTCGAGCGCGCTCTCCATCTCCCGGCGATTGCGGTCGACCTCATTCGTCCAGCGGCGGAACTGTTCGAACGTGATCGCGGGCGGCTCGTCGAAGTGGTCTTCGTCGAAGAGAATGCGCCGGAGAATGCGTCCCATGAGTCCGCGCGGACAGGCGTGCGTCGGCGCGGTTCCGTCGAGAAAGACTTCCTCGATCGGACCCGGACATCCGTCGCGCCACAACATGCCGGACTCGGGATCGATCTGGCGAAACGTGACCCCATCCGGCGCTTTCGGCCGCGCGGCCTCGTGACGTTCCACGCTCATGTACGCGCCCCAGATCGGCAGCGCCGCTTCCGATGACGAAAGCCGCAGCGGCGCGCCGCGGTCGAAGCCGACCCACACCGTCGTCACGAGGTCCGCGGTGTAGCCGACGAACCACGCATCGCGATAGTCGTTCGTCGTTCCGGTTTTTCCGGCGACGGATCCGAGCCCGTATTGCTTGAGCCGCGTCGCCGTTCCGCGACGCACCACTCCGCGCAGCAAGGTGTGGACGACATACGCCGCACCGGCATCGACGACACGCTTGCGCTGCAGCGTGTGCGTGTAGAGCGTTGCGCCTTCGCGATCGCGAACGCTGCGCAGGAGGAATGGCTCGACGCGATCGCCGAGACTGGGAAAGATCGTGTACGCAGCAGTGAGCTCGCGCATCGTGACCTCGCCGACGCCGAGAGGCATGGCCGGGACGGCGTGGACGTCGTGGAAGCCCGCGCTCTCCGCGGTCCGCGCGACACGCGAGATGCCGATCTCGTTCGTGAGCCGCACCGTCGGCACGTTGAGCGAGCGCTCGAATGCCTCGCGCAGCGTGACGCGTCCGCGAAATTGCAGATCGTAGTTCTGCGGCTCCCACGTCTCGTCGCTGCTCAATTTCACTTTGATCGGCGCATCGAGAAGAAGCGTCGCAGCCGTGGCGCGCTTCGACGCGATCGCGGCGAGATACGCGAACGTCTTGAACGCGGAGCCCGGCTGACGCCGCATCTGCGATGTACGATCGAACGGCGAGCGATGAAAGTCCGACCCGCCGACGAGCGCGCGCACGCCGCCGCTGCGCGGATCGACGGAGAGGATCGCGACCTGCAGCGGATCGCGCGCGGCCTGTTGGCGGATCCAGTGGAAGCGCGATCGCAGTCGCGCCGCGCCGCGCGTGGCCGCGCGCTCCGCGGCGCGTTGGGCATCGGGATCGATCTCGCACTCGATCGTGAGTCCGCTGCCGGCGACCCGAGCCGCACCGACGGCGCGCACGACGTCGGCGCGCAATGCGCGGAGGTAATACGGGTACGGCTGTTCCTTCAGCGCACCGCGGGCGACATCGACGTCGCGAATGAGCGCGTCGCGATACTGCGGCTCGTCGATCCATCCGTGATCGCGCATGACTTCGAGAATGGAGTTGCGCCGCGCGCGGGCGATGTCGGGACGCTTTTGCGGATTGTCGCGATTCGGCGCGCGGATCATCGCCGCGAGCAGCGCGGCCTCGTCGACGCGCAGCGCGCGCGGAGGTTTGTCGAAGTAGAGCCGCGCCGCTTCGTCGATGCCGAGGATCGGAGCGCCCTGGGAATGGCCGAGGTAGACGTCGTTGAGGTAGAGCTCGAGGATCTCGTCCTTCGAGAAGCGCGCGTCGAGCGCGATAGCCAGCAGCATCTCCACGATCTTGCGGCGCCACTGCCGTTCCTGCGTGAGGAAGCGCTGCTTGATGATCTGCTGCGGAATCGTGCTGCCTCCCTGCGCGATGCCGCCCGCGCGCACATTCGCGAACGCGGCGCGGAGGATGCCGATCGGATCGACGCCGAAGTGCATGCGGAAGCGGACGTCCTCCGCGGCGACGAACGCATTGGCGACGTGCGGCGGAATCTCACCGATGAGCAGGGGCGTCGTCGGACGCCAGTCCGCGCCGTACACGCGCGCGACCTCGCGCGGCGTGCTGCCGGCGGTCGAGACGATCGTCGTCGGCACGCGCCAGTTGCGGTCTCCGAGCTCGCGTCGAATGCGACGGTCGAGCACGAACAGGTAGATCGTCAGCGCTTGAAGCGCGATGAAGATCGCGATGAAGAGCGGAAGAGCACCTCGCCATGCGCGCGCACTGCGTGACATTCGTTGCATCATCGTCTACATTGTTTTTCGTGCAACTCGTACACCGAGTTGTTCGCTCCAACGCAGATCTCTGATCAAAAAATCAGGTTTCCCAGTCCCGAAAATTTTTGAATAGGAGAGAGCTCATGGCTGCGAAGAAGCCCGCGAAGAAGGGCGGCAAGAAAGGCGGCGCCAAGAAGGGCGGCGCCAAGAAGCCGGCGGCGAAGACCAAGAAAGCCGCTGCGAAAAAACCCGCGAAGAAAGCTGCTGCGAAAAAACCGGCGAAGAAGAAGGCACCGGCTCGCAAAGTAGCAGCGAAGCCCGCTCCGAAGAAAGCGGCTCCGAAGAAAGCGGCAGCGAAGCCGGCCCTGAAAAAAGCGGCGGCCAAGCCGGCCCCGAAAGCGGCGGCGAAGCCGGCCACTCGCGCAGCGGCAGCGGCGCGCAAGGCCATAGCCCCGAAGGCGGCAGCGCCGGCCCAGGCCGCGGAAGCCGCCGAAACCGCGGAAGCGACGAACGTCGCGACCGCGGAAGATACGGGCGCCGAGACCGCAGAAGACACGATGTAGCGCCCCTCACGTTGCGAGCGGACCGCCCGCGTCCTCGCGGGCTGGTCCGGGAGCGTCCCGCTCCCGCCCGGGTGGCGGCGCGGGACGCCGCCACATCAGCCGCCGAGACGGCGGCGCTCCGATGCGGGGAGAGGGGAAATGGGGTCTACGTGTTTTCGCGGAACGCTTTCTGGATCTTCTTCGAGAAGTACTTCGACGGAAGTCCGCCGTTCCACGTCCGCAGTTGTTTCGCGCGGCGGAACGACCTCAGCGCGGCCTCTTTGTAGGTCTCATCGGCTTCGAACGCGTACTGCGAGTACTGCGATGCGCCGAGGAATGCCCAGATCCATCCGTTGGTGGGCAGCTTCTGCGTGAGCGCCTCGAAGCCGCGCGTCGCTTCATCGAAATCTCCCGCGAAGTAGTGCTCGAGCGCCTTCCGCACTTCGGATGTGTAGTCCGCCATGATCGTCGTCGTGGCGGTGTTCGGCTTCGGAATGATCGGAGCCGTCGGCGCCGGCGTCACCGGAGCGGGCACGTTCGGCGGCTGCGCGAGATCGGCGAGATCGCCGGCGTTGTCGGCCATGGTGATGACCGTGTTGAGATCGTCGTTGTTGCGCGCGCTGGCATTGCGCGTCGTCGCATCGGTGTAGAGCGACATCGCCTGCGTGTACTGCGGCGAGCTTCCGGCGCGGCGCTGCTGCGCGCTTTGCAGTTTCTGTTTCGCTCCGCCGAGTGCCGCTGCGGCGCGCTGGCGTAGCGCGGGATCGATCAGCGGCGCGGACGGAACGGGCACGGGCGCGACGGTGTTCGTCACCGGCGGCTTGACCGGTTCAGGCTCGGGCTCGTTCGCCGCGGCGAGTTGTTTCTTCGCGCGATCCATCAGCGTGTCGATCGAGCCGAGGTTCTCCTGACCGGGACCGCTCGTCTTCTCCAGATCGGCGATGGCCTGCTCGTACTTGCCGAGATTGAGATACGCGACGCCGCGGTAGTAGTACGGGTGATAGTTGACGAAGTTCATCCCGTACGTGCGCGCCTTGTTGTTCTCGGACGCATTGCCTTTGATCGCCGCGCTCATTTTCTGCACGACGACATTCCAGTTGCCGCTGCGCGCGGCCGCGATGCCGGCGTCGTAATCGTCATACCACGATGCCTGCGCCGAGCCCGCGGCGAGAACGAGCGTGACGAGAACTGCGGAAAAAACGCGGCGGTTCATGGCTTGCTCACTTCCTTCGCGAGCGCGTCGGTGTCGATGTTGCCGAGCGTCAGGTGCTGCGTGGTCTGGCGCCCTGCCTGGATGTGCACGTCGATGGTCTGACGTCCGCCCGGACCATTCAGCGTGACGAGGTAGTTGCCCGGCTCGAGCTCGATGCGCGAAGGAGTCGATCGCAACTCGTCCGAGAGCAAGATCTCTTTCTGATCGCCCTTGCTCACGATCTTGTCGAGATCACCCCACGGCGATGCAGACAACAGCAGCACGCCCTGTCCGGCAGGAATCGGCGCGGTGCTCGTGAGCGCCGTGGTCGTGACGTCGGTGCCCGCCGTCGCAGTCGTCGTCGGTCCGTCGACGATCGGTTTGTCGTCGTCCTGAACCATGAAGTAGCCGCCGACACCAAGGAGTGCGAGCACGATCACCGCAGCGGCGGCGATCAATCCGATGTTCTTCTTCGGAGCGATCTCGCCCGGCTGGATCTTCCGTTCCATCTGCGTCGGCGCGGACTGCGGCGTCCACTTCGCCTCGACCGCCGTCGGCGCTGCGCCGCTCGTGCCGAAGCGCTCCATGACCGTCGCCTCGTCACTTCCGATCGTCTTCGGCGAGCCGGTGAGATTGCGCTCCATCACCGTCGCTTCATCGCCGGCGGTGCGCGTTCCGGTCGGACCGACGCGTGTGCCCGCGAACGTCTGCTGCGTCTGTTGCGCGCCGCTCATCGTCGCCGACGGACCGGTCGCCGTGATCTTCGGCAGATCGGCGAGCGTCTGCGCGCCGGAGAGCGTGATCATCTTCTCGCCGAGACCGTACTTCTGATCGGGCGGAATCGAGCTGCGCATTCCTTCGAGTGCGGCGGCGAACTCGCCCGCGCTCTCGAATCGCGTTTCGCGGTTCTTCTCGAGCGATCGCATGATGAGCGCCTCGAGCTGCGGCGGAACGCGCACATCCGGATTGGTCTCGCTGATCGGCGCGGGCTTCTCGGTCACGTGTTTGAGGATGTAGCCGTGAGGATTCGTGGCCTGGAACGGCGCGCGTCCGGCGATCATCTCGTACATCACGATGCCGAACGAGTAGAGATCGGATCGCGCATCGAGATGTTCGCCGTCCTTGAGGAAGCCGGCCTGCTCGGGCGACGCGTATTTCAATTTGCCGAGGAACATGCCGGTCTGCGTGAGTCCCTGGCCGCCGTCGCCTTCGGCGAGCTGCTTGGCGATGCCGAAGTCGATGACCTTCACGAGCAGTTTCCCGTGATGGTCCTGCGACAACATGATGTTCTCGGGCGAGATGTCGCGATGGATCAAACCCATCGAGTGCAGATGCTCGAGTCCGTTGAGTGCCTGGATCGCGATCTCGACGGTGAGACGCGGCGGGATCGCGCCGTTCTGCCCGATCCACTTCTGGATGTTCGTGCCGTCGATGAACTCCCAGACCATGTAGTACGAGCCGTCTTCGAGCTGCGCGAAGTCGTACAGCATGGCCAGGTTCTTGTGCTTGATCATCGTGGACGTGCGCGCTTCCTGGAGGAAGCGCTGCAGTCCCTGATCGTCCGACGCGACGTTCGGACGCATGATCTTGATCACGCGAAGCTCATTGAGATGGATGTGGCGGACCTTGAAGATCTCGCCCATGCCGCCGACGCCGAGCCGGTCGATGATCTGGTACTTGCCGTCGAGCAACCGCGAGGAATAGGTCCTCTGGAAGAGCGTGATCTTCTCGCCGCAGTGCGGACAGAGGTCGTATTGGGCGTCTATGGCTTGTTTGCAGCGGAGGCAATTGATCTGGCTCATCGGGGTCTCACCTGAAGTCAATGATCTCTCAACACGTAACTGCACGCCGGATCGGCACCGAACCGCACGATGTCGCCCGGCTTCAGGACCACTCGATCGACTCGAGTGTTGTTCACGTACGTTCCATTCGCGGACTGCAGGTCTTCGAGCACCGGCTCTTTCCCGCCTAACACGATGCGCGCGTGACGGCGGGAGACCGCGGGATGGGTGAGCACGATCGCGCAGGTGCGGTCGCGTCCGACCATCACGCTGTCCCCGGTGATCGAGTGCTTCTCGTTCGTCTCCGGCTTCACATTGACGAGCGCCCAGTGCTTCGGAAGCTCGGGCGTCGGAGTGGACACCGGTGTGGCGGTGTCGACGGCGACCGGATGTTTTCCGGTCGGAGCGATCGGCTGACGCGCGGTGTACTCCTCGAGCGCTTCGTAAAACTCGCGGGCCGTTTCGTAGCGCTGGTCCATCCGCGGATGCATCGATTTGATGACGATCTGCTCCAGCTCTTCATCCACCTCGGGCCGCAGCGCGCTCGGCGCCTGTTTGTCTCCGCGATAGATCGCGTCGATCAGCTTCGGCAGCGAGCGGCTGTTGAACGGCAGCGAGCCGGTGAGCATCTCGTACAGCACGACGCCCGAGGAGTAGATGTCGCTCTTCGAGCCCGCGTCCTTCGGCTCGCGAATCTGTTCGGGCGACATGTAGTGCGGCGTGCCGAGGAGAAAGCCGGATTTCGTGAGCACGGTCTGTCCGCTTCCGCCGCCGCCTTCCTTGATCTTGGCGATGCCGAAGTCCGTCACCTTCACGACGCCGCTCTTTTCCTTGATGAGATTGGCCGGCTTGATGTCGCGATGCACGATGCCTTTGCCGTGCGCGTAGACGAGCGCTTCGAGCAGACATTGGGCGACGGAGATCGCGTCGCTCACGGGGAGCGCGCCGCGCTCGGTGAGGAGAATGTCGACCGGCGTTCCCTCGACGAACTCCATGACCAGCACCGCGCCGGAGTCGCGATTGATGAATTCGTAGAAGCGCGTGATGTAGCGATGGCGAAGCTTGGAGAGGATCTGCGCTTCCTTGACGAAGCGCTTGCGCGCCGTCGTGTCGCCGGCCAGCTCGTCGGACATGACCTTGAGCACGACCGGAAAACCCGCCGGCAACACGTCGGTCGCGACGACATTTTTCCCGACGTAGACGTGACTCATCCCGCCTTCGCCGATCTCGCGTTCGATCGTGTAGTTGCCGATGGTGGTGCCGATCATTTCAGCAGACCCTCGTCATCCCAATGGAAACCGTCGTGACAAAGCGGCATGAAGAGAAAGCGATGCGAGCCGATGCGAATGACGTCCTTCTCGTCGAGGTCACGCCGCGGCTCGATCTCCAGCTCGTTGACATACGTTCCGTTC
>Ga0075428_100001489_pt1 | contig 25055 bp, 26 predicted proteins | sample RhiMetdeltSRZDD2_FD_75291 | JGI IMG/M metagenome (GOLD analysis project Ga0075428, IMG submission 75291) | Populus rhizosphere microbial communities from Tennessee, USA - Rhizosphere MetaG P. deltoides SRZDD2 | ecosystem: Host-associated > Plants > Roots > Rhizosphere > Soil | place: USA... | reverse complement strand
ACGCCGGACGCGGAGATCTGCCGCGCGGGCGCTGGGGCCGCCGTGGTACTCGGTGCGGGGGTCGGTGCCGGCCCCGGCTGGGGCGCCGCGGGCGCCGTACGGGTCACGCTCACGGCGTACCTCCTTCGTCGGGCTCGGGGGCCGGGGGATCGTCCTCGGCCTCGTCGCTGAGGTCCTCGGGCAGCAGCGTGCGCAGCTGCTCGGTGCTCGGCGCTGAGACGTCGCGCAGCCGCCAGGCGTGCCGTCCGATCGCCGCCTCGAGCAGGTTGCGGGCGAACCGGCCGTTGCCGAACGAGCTGTCGCGCGGCGTGCCCGCCAGGATCTCGCGGAACCGGCCCACTGCGTCCTCGGTCAGCTCGTAGTCCGCGTCGGCCGCGAGCCCGGTGAGTATGTCGGTCAGCTCGTCGTCGGTGTAGTCGTCGAACTCGATCGTGGTCCGGAACCGGCTGGCCAGGCCGGGGTTCTGTGCCACGAACGCGGTCATCGGGAGCGGGTAGCCGGCCACGATCACGACCAGGTCGTCACGGCGGTCCTCCATCTCCTTGACCAGCGTGTCGACCGCCTCCTCGCCGTACTGGTCACCGGTCAGGCTGTACGCCTCGTCGATGAACAGCACTCCGCCGACCGCGGACGCGACCACGTCGGCGGTCTTGGTCGCGGTCTGGCCCAGGTACCCGGCGACCAGCTCGGACCTGTCCACCTCGACCAGCTGGCCCTTGGACAGCAGCCCGAGTGCGGCGTAGATCCCGCTGACCAGCCGGGCCACCGTGGTCTTGCCGGTGCCCGGGTTGCCGGTGAAGACCAGGTGCCGCGTGATCGTCGGGCTCTTCAGCCCGGCCTCGCTGCGCAGCTTCTCCACCTTGAGCAGCGCGACCTGCCGGTGCACCTCGCGCTTCACCCGCCGCAGCCCGGTCAGCTCGTCGAGCTCGGCCAGCAGCTCCTCGACCGAGCGCTTCGGCTCCGCGGGCTGCTCCTCGGCCTCCGGCCGCTGCGGCGCCGCGGCGGCCTGTAGGGTGCCGTCGGGGTTGGGTACGGCGGTGAGCGGGCGGGCTCCGGCGGCGTGCAGCTGGGCGGCGGCCGCGACGGACGCGTTGCCCACCACCCGCATCGTCGGCTCGCCGAGTTCGCAGGCGGCCGAGGCCAGCTCGGCGAGCGCCTCGGCGTACGCGACCTTCTCGGCCGAGTTCTCCGCGACCAGTGCGCTCAGCGTCGCGGTCGGGGCGCCACGCCAGCGGCGACCGCGGACCGCGGCGTCGAAGAAGTCCTGGGTGCCGGCGCCCGGGGTCACCACGGCCCAGTCGGCCGGTGCGCCGGGTGCGGACTCGGCCACCGCGGCGACCAGCGCCAGCGCCTCGCTGCGTGCCGTCTCGGCCGGTACGCCGGCGCGCTCGGCGACCGCGAGCAACGCGTCCAGCGCGTCGGCAAGCGTGCTCATCGTGCCTCCGGTGGCTGCAGCCGTGCCGGGCCGTCCGGGGGGTCCGGCGGGTTCGGCTGGATGGCGCGGGAGGTGCCGGACAGGTCCGACGCGAGACCGAGCGAGCCACCGGTCGAGGAGTGGCCGAACTTCTCCTCCAGGAACCGCCCGTGCGCGATCAGCGCGGCCGCGTCGGCCCGGTTCACCGCGTCGTACACCTTGTCCATCGTGGCGCCGAGCAGGTCCAGCTGGTCGATCAGCAGCATCAGCGAGGTCTTGCCGCGGTCCACCGGCCGGCTGTCCGCCCACTGCCGGGGCAGCCGCAGGTACCCGCCGATCGCCTCCGGCAGGTAGTCGGTCGCCGTCGCCATCACCGAGTACGCCTGCGGGCTGCCGGCTCCGAGGTTCGCCAGTCGCGGGATGGTGTCCCGGACCGTGCGGGAGACCCGGTCGACGCGGGACCCGACCACTGCGGGGACGGCGCCGGCCAGCACCATCTGCTCGACCCGGTCGAGCGCCGCCAGCAGGTCCTCGCTGGTCGGTGCGCGCGGCACCACGACAACCGGAGCCGGCTCCTTGCCTCGCCCGGTCAGCTTTGACCAGAAACCCATCGACGTACTACTCCCGGCGGTGACGGTGATCAGCGGCCGAGGCCGAGGTCGAGCGATCCCTGCGCGACCCGGTCGTCCTGCTGCTGCACCCGGTCCAGGTAGGCCCGGGACTTGGTCACCTCTGTCTCCAGGGTGCCGATCGTGGCGGCCATGTTGTCCAGCGCCTCCACCTTGAACGTGTCGATCGCGTCCATGGTCGCGTAGATGTTCGCGAACGCGGCCTGCAGCTGCGGCAGCCCGATCGTCGCCGACGCGGCCTGCTGCTGGATCGCCACCGAGTTGTCCCTGAGCATCTCCGAGGTGCGCTCGATCATCCCCGACGTCGTGGTGTTGAGCGCGCTGATCTGGTCCAGCACCAGTTTCTGGTTGCCGAGCGCCTGGGCAACGATCACCGCGGTCCGCAGCGCCGACACCGTCGTGGTGGAGGCGCGGTCCACGCCCTTGATCAGCTCGATGTTGTTCTTGATCACGATGTCGATCGCGAGGTAGTTCTGGATCGATACCGCGAGCTGAGTGAGCAGATCCTGGTGCTTCTGCCGGACGTAGAAGAGCACGTCCTCGCGCAGCGCCTTCGCCTTCTCCGGGTCGGTCGCCTCGGCGTCCGCGACCGCCGCAGCCAGGCGGGAGTCCAGCCGCTCGGCGATGTACACGTACTGGTTCAGCCGGGTCATCGCCTCCCAGAGCTGTTGCTTCTCCATGTTGAGCGCGGCGTTGTCCTTGGCCAGCTCGTCCTGCCCGTCGCGCAGCGCGTGCAGGATCGCATCCAGGTGGCTCTGCGCCGACTGGTACTTGCGGAAGTAGTCCTCGAGCTTGTCCCCGAACGGGATCATCCCGAGCAGCTTCTTGACCCCGGTCGCCTCCTTGGGGTCCAGGTCCTCGACCGTCTTGCGCAGCTCGAGCAGCGTGCCACCGACCTTGGAGCCCTCGGACAGCCCGCCCTCCTGGAGCGCGCGGACCGGCGAGTTGAGCAGCCGGTTCGACGTCTCCGCCGCCCGCCGGATGTCGTCGTCACCCATGCTCCGCACGTCGGTCGCCTTGGCGGCGAACTCGGGCGAGCGTGGCGCGGCCTGGAGCAGCGAGGCCAGGAACGTGTCCACCTTCGCGTCCAGGCCGGGCAGCGCGGCCGCGTCGACGGCCGGCGCCATCGCGGGCGCTGCCGTGGTCGCCACCGCCTGGACCGGCTCTGGCGCGCTCAGCTTCAGCACCGGCTCGGTGGCGGTAGGCGGCTGCAGCGGCGCCGGCTGGGCCGCCTGGCCCTGGTTCGCTTCGGTCATCGTCGTACTTCCCCTCGAACTCAGCCCTGGACGATGCGCCGTACGCCCCCAGACGACGCCGCTCGTGACGTGCAGCCAATCTAGTCGGTCCCAGGTCAGTCAGGTCGGCGGTACGGGACGGGCCTGCGCGGTCGCTCCCCGTGAGTGTCGCCTGACTCGGTCGCCATTGTCCGCTCGTAGCCCGTCAGGACGTCGAAGACCTCACTCGCCTCGAATAGCCGGTAGCGTTGCCCTCCGCCGATCTGGCGCAGGACTCCGGCATTGACGCATGTATCGATAGCGCTGAACGCCGCGGCTCGGCTCGCGCGGGTAAGCCGGCGGACATCGTCGGCCCCGACCACCGGATGCGCGATCAGTTGGGGAAGGAGGGTGGCCACACTGCTCCCACGCCGTGGCCGGACCCTGTCCTGCCACGTCGCCTCTAGGTGCTGCAGTCTGACCCGAAGCTCAGCCGCATCATGCGTCGCACGGCGGGTTGCGGTGAGGAAGAGTCCCAGCCAGTCGTGCAGTCCGTCGCGCGCGGCCGGAGAGTCTGGTGCACCTTCGTAGCGGAAGCGGGTCAGGCCGTCGACGTAGGCGCCGGCCCGCGTTGCGAGGGCGAGACTGATCGGCGGTACGAAGCCCGTGGTGAGACCTCGCCGTCGGAGTACGACATGGATCAGGGCTCGACCTGTCCGGCCGTTGCCATCGGCGAACGGATGGATGGTCTCGAACTGGGCATGTGCCACTCCCGCTTGAACGGTTCCGGGCAGGTCGTCGCGGTTGACGAAGTCACACAGATCTTCGAGCAGTCCAGTGACATGCTCGGGCGGCGGAGGTACGTAGGCGGCGAAGCAGGGATTGAAATCATTGCCACCGATCCAGTTCTGCTTGGTGCGGACCAGCCCGCTGATCTCCGGCCGGTCGGAACGCTCCGTGAGGGCCGCATGGATCTCGAGTAGGTGCTGGAGGGTAATCGTGTCTGTGGTGGCGACGCGATCGATCGCGACATTCATTGCGGCGACGTTGCCGAGTACTGCCTCCGCCGTTGCGTCGCTATCGGGTACGTTCGCGCCCACCCGAGCTTCGTGACGAGCGAGTCGTCGGCTGTTGATCTCGAGTCCTTCGATCTTCGACGAGGCAACGGCCTCGGCCCGCAGCAGGAATCTTGCCAACTGTTCGAGGTCGTGGTCGCCCGTGCTGCTGAAGGCTGCGAGGGCGCGCTCGACATCGACGACGTCGGCGGCGACGTCAGCTGGAAGGTCCAAAGGCCGATCGGTCAGTGCGTCGGGCACGTAGGCGATGTACTCGCACGGTCTGCGATGCCTTCTTGGTCCATAGGCGTCGGGTGGCGGGCGCCATATCCCCGTGATCTGTTGACTCAACCCGGACTCCTTCTTCTCTAAGTCTAGGTTATTTGCTTAACCTGGACTTAGAAAGATACTAGTCCAGGTTAAGGCGCAGGCTCCGGCTCAGCTGGTCGAGCGTGCACGACCGTGATCAGCGGCCGCTCGCTGGTAGCTCACCCAGGCGAAGCCGTCGCGCTGGTCGCGGGCCGTCTCGTGCCACTGCGACCAGTCGACGGCGGGGAAGTGGATGTCGCCGTCGGGGGTCTGGTCCACCTCGGTCAGCTCCAGCCGGTCGGCATACGGCAGTGCGAGCGCGTAGATCTCGCCGCCACCGGCGACGTACACGTCGTGACCGTCGGCAAGCTTGAGCGCCTCCTCGATCGAGCGCGCCACGGTGACGCCGTCGACCGACCAGTCCGGCTGCCGGGTGATCACGATTGTGGTCCGGCCGGGCAGCGGGCGGCCGATGGAGTCATAGGTCTTGCGGCCCATCACCAGGGTGTGGCCCATGGTGAGCTGCTTGAAGTGCTTGAGGTCGTCGGGGATGTACCAGGGGAGGTCGTTCGAGCTGCCGATCACGCCGTTGCGGGCGACGGCGGCCACCAGCGTGACCGTCATACCGCGATCGGGGCCTTGATCGATGGGTGCGGGTCGTAGCCCTCCAGGACGACGTCCGCGATCTCGTAGGCGTCGATCGAGTCGCGCGGGGTCAGCCGCAGCGCCGGCAGCGGGCGCGGCTCGCGGGACAGCTGCAGCTTGGCCTGCTCGAGGTGGTTCAGGTACAGGTGGGCGTCGCCGAGCGTGTGCACGAAGTCGCCGGGCTCCAGACCGGTCACCTGGGCGACCATATGGGTGAGCAGCGCGTACGACGCGATGTTGAACGGCACACCGAGGAAGATGTCCGCCGACCGCTGGTACAGCTGGCAGGACAGCTTCCCGTCAGCGACGTAGAACTGGAACATCGTGTGGCACGGCGGCAGCGCCATCTTCTCGATGTCGGCCACGTTCCAGGCGTTCACGATGTGCCGCCGCGAGTCCGGGTTCTGCTTGATCTGCTCGATCACCTGCGCGATCTGGTCCACGTGCCGGCCGTCCGGGGCGGGCCAGGAGCGCCACTGGTACCCGTACAACGGGCCCAGCTCGCCGTCGGCATCGGCCCACTCGTCCCAGATCGTCACCCCGTTGTCCTGCAGCCATTTCACGTTGGTGTCGCCGCGCAGGAACCACAGCAGCTCGCCGACCACGGACTTCAGATGGATCTTCTTCGTGGTCAGCGCCGGGAACCCCGCGGCCAGGTCGAACCGCATCTGGTACCCGAACACGCTCAGCGTGCCGGTCCCGGTCCGGTCGCCCTTCGCGGTGCCGGTGGTCAGGACGTGGTCGAGGAGGTCCAGGTACTGCCGCACGGCACCCAATCTAACCGGCCGGCACCCCCGGCTGTCGGAGGCCGTCGCTAGCGTGCCACGCGTGGATCCCGCGGAGCTCGTGCCGCTGGGCCGGACCGGCCTGCGGGTCAGCCGCCTCGGCCTCGGCCTGGCCTCGATCGGCGGCCTGTTCGAGGCGGTGCCGCAGCAGCAGGCGCTGGCCACGATCGACCGGGCCTGGGATCTCGGCGTGCGGCTGTTCGACACCGCCCCGGTGTACGGCTACGGCCTGTCCGAGCGGCGTACCGGGCAGGCGCTGCGGTCCCGCCCGCGCGACGAGCTGGTGCTGTGCACCAAGGTCGGCCGGCTGATCGAGCCGGGCGGGCCGGACACCCAGCCGATCTGGGCCGACCCGCCGCCGGGCGTCGGGCCGCGGCTGGACTACTCGTACGACGCGGTGCTGCGCTCGGTCGAGGACAGCCTGGCACGACTCGGCCTGGACCGGGTCGACGTACTGCACATCCACGACCCGGACCAGGACTTCGGCCGCGCTACGACGGAGGCGTTCCGGGCCCTGACCGACCTGCGCGACCAGGGCACGGTCGCGGCCGTCTCGCTCGGGGTGAACCACGCGGACGTCGCGGCGCGGTTCCTCCGCGAGGCCGAACCGGACTGCATCCTGCTGGCGGGCCGCTACACACTGCTCGACCAGTCCGGTGCCGAGGTCCTGCTGCCGCTGTGCGCCGAGCGCGGCGTGGTGGTCCTGGCCGCGGGCCTGTTCGGCGGCGGCGTACTCGCCGACCCGGCACCCGGCGCTCCGCACGGGTACCGCGACGTGCCGTCGTCGCTCGCCGCACGGATCGAGACGATCCGTGAGATCTGCCGCCGGTACGACGTGCCGCCGCTCGCCGCCGCCGTGCAGTTCCCGTTCGGCCACCCGGCAGTTACCGCTGTCGTCCTCGGTGCACGCAGCCCGGCCGAGATCACCCAGACCGCCGCCCTGCTCGACCACCCGATCCCGGACAGCCTCTGGCGCGACCTCGCCGAAGCCGGCCTCACCCCGCCCAGCACCCCGGCCTGAAGCGAATCACAGTCGTGCTCATGAGGAGCTTCCTTCCAGAACGGGTTCGGTGGTTGTCATAGCGCTGCCGCGGCGCCCTGGAAGCCATAGACCGGCGACGGCGCCGGCCAGGGACAGGGCGGCGGCGACCGTGATGGCGGGACCGAAGCCGTCGGTGAACGCGGCGGCCGACGTCACGCCCCCGGCGTGCGAGAAGACCGCGACGGCGACGGCGATGCCGAACACCCCGCCCAGCTCGCGCATCGTGCTGTTCGTGCCGGCGGCCTTACCGATGTCGTCGTGCCCGACGGCGCTGACCACCGAGCTCTGAACCGCGGGCAGCGCCATCGAGACACCGCAGCCGGCGACCACCAGCGGCAGCACCATCGCGCCGTACGACATGCCGGCCTCGGCGATGGACGCGATCCAGAACATGCCGACGGCCTGCAGCAGTAGTCCGCCGCTCATCAGCGGGCGTTCTCCGATCCGGTCCGTGAGCGCGCCCGCGATCGGGGCGCAGATGAACAGGGTGACGGTCCACGGCAGCAGCCGCAGCCCGGCGTCGAACGGCCCGTAGCCGAGCGTGGTCTGCAACAGCTGGGCGAAGAAGAACACGGCGGAGAACAACGCGGCGAAGGTACAGAAGATCGCGACGTTGCCGGCCGAGAACGCCCGGGACCGGAAGAACCGCAGTGGCAGCATCGGGTGCGACGCACGGGCCTCCCAGGCCACGAACGCGGCCAGCAGGGCCAGCCCGCCGACCAGCGTCAGGACTACCTCGGCGCTGGTCCAGCCGGCCGCGTTGGCGCGGACCAGGCCCCAGACGACACCGAGTGCGCCGCCGGTGACCAGGGCGAGTCCTCGCAGGTCGAACGACGAGTCCGGGCCGAGGCTCTCCGGCAGCTTCCGCAGCGCGAGCGGGATCGCGACCAGCCCGATCGGCAGGTTCAGCCAGAAGATCGCCTCCCAGGCCAGGCCCTCGGCGATCGCGCCGCCGACCAGCGGACCGCAGGCGACTGCCAACCCGGTCACGCCCTCGAGGACGCCGATCGCCAGACCGCGGCGCTCGGGCGGGAATGCGGCACTCACCAGCGCCAGCGCGAGCGTCATCACCAGCGCCGCGCCGGCACCCTGCGCCACCCGGGCCGCGATCAGCGCCCCGACTCCGCCGGACAGCGCACACGCTGCCGAGGCGACGCTGAACAGCGCCAGCCCGGCGGCGAACATCCGCCTCCGGCCAAGCCGGTCGCCGGCCGCGGCGGCGGTCATCAGCAGCACCGCGAAGCTGAGGTTGTATGCGTTCACGGTCCACTCGAGCTCCTCGATCGAGGCCCCGAGGTCCTGCCGGATCGTGCTGAGCGCCGTTGACACGACGAGCGTGTCCAGCGCGGCCATCAGCGAAGCCACCGATCCGAGCACCAGCACCCAGCGCTGCGTCGTACGTGACGTGCTCACTTCGTCCTCCCGGGAGTTGGGGTCACCGGTACGTACCGGCGGGATGGCGGGACTCATCGCCGCCGGACCGATGAGTTCCGGGCCGTTCGGCGGTATGTACTCGTGGCAGGGGTGTGGAAAGGAGCGACAGCGTGGACGAGCAGTTCGTCCGGGACACCGACGCGTACCGCCGGGAGCTGCTGGTGCACTGCTACCGGATGCTCGGTTCGGTGCACGACGCCGAGGATCTGGTGCAGGAGACGTACCTGCGGGCCTGGCGCGCGTACGACGACTACGACGCGCGCCGGTCCTCGATGCGGACGTGGCTGTACCGGATCGCCACCAACGCCTGCCTGACCGCGCTCGACCAGCGGTCGCGGCGCGCGCTGCCCTCCGGACTCGGTGCCCCGGGCAACGACCCGGAGGGGCCGCTGCGCCCCGACCTGCCCGAGCTGACCTGGCTGCAGCCGCTGCCGGACAGCACCGACCCGGCCGCGGTCGCCGAGTCCCGCGAAGGGTTGCGGCTGGCGCTGGTCGCGGCGTTCCAGCACCTGCCGCCGAGGCAGCGGGCGGTGCTCATCCTGCGCGACGTGCTCGGCTGGCGGGCCGCCGAGGTGGCCGAGCTGGTCGGCACCAGTACCGCGGCGGTGAACAGCGCACTGCAACGGGCGCGGGCGTTGCTGGACCGGGTCGCGCCACGGCCCGACGAGGTGCCGGAGCTGACCGACACCGAGCAGAAGGAGCTGGTCGAGCGGTACGCAACCGCCTTCGAGCATGCGGACATGACTGCGCTGACCGCGCTGCTGGCCGAGGACGCGGTATGGGAGATGCCGCCGGTGCCGGACTGGTTCCGCGGCCGCGACACGATCGTCCGGCTGATCGCCTTCCGCTGCCCGCTGTTCCCCGACGGCGGACGGACGATCCTGACCGGTGCCAACGGGCAGCCTGCATGCGCGCTCTACGTGCCGGACGGCACCGGCGGGTACGAGGCGCACTCGCTGATGGTGCTGACGTTCTCCGGGCCGGCGGTCGCAAAGGTGACGGACTTCCAGGACCTGAGCCTGTTCGCGACGTTCGGCCTGCCACTGCGGGTGCCCGCCGCGTGACAGCGGTGCGGGTGCTGCTGGACCGCGCAGTCGGCTATGCGCTCGCCGCCGTGGCGGACGTGCCCGACGGCGCGGCATCCTGGCCGACCCCGTGCGCCGAGTGGAACCTCGGCGAACTGCTGGACCACCTCGACGAGTCGGTCGTCGTCGTGTCCGACGTGCTCGGCGCACGCCGGGACCGTCGTACCGTTGCGGTCGGCGGCTGCCCGGTCAGCGCGGACCTGGTCACCGCGACCGCCGCGCTGGAGCTGGTCGTGCACGGCTGGGACGTACGCCGCGCGGTCGGCCGCGGCGCGGCGATCCCGCCCGACCTGGCGACCGCACTGCTCGCGGTCGCCGGACTGGTCGTACCGGTGACGAACCGGCGCCCCCAGTTCGCCGACCCGGTCGAGCCGGCACCGTCCGCCGGACCGGGCGACCGCCTCGTCGCCTACCTGGGTCGCGTCCCGTGAGTCAGACGGTCTCGAAGGCGGCCATCATCCCGGTTTCTCAGGTCAGCCGCCCCAACGGCGACACGGTGATACCGGCCCGCTCGCATACCCAGTGCGGGTCCGGCCCGAGCTCCGGCTCGATCCGCAGCTCATGCTCGGCGAGGTCGTCGCACGCCGTACAGCGCGGCCAGCGGACCCGGCCGTCCACCATCCGGTCCTGGACGTCCTGCGCGACCAGCCCGGCGATGTGCTCGGCGCCGTCCGGCCACTGGTCCAGCCACCATTGCCGGGATGCGATCACGTCCTCCAGCAGCGACACGATGTGGGCGTCGGCGAACCCGCGCGCGGCCAGGTCGTGCAGCACCAGGGCGCGGGCGGTGAGCAGCACATCGGTCGTGGACATCGCTGCCAGCGTAAGCCCGCCGGCGGTCGCCTGGCCGAGATCAGGAGTCGACGCGAAGGTCGTCCGGGACAGGTTCGGATGACAGGCGCGCGGTGCGCGGGTCGCGTTCCAGGCCGGTCCGGCGGGTCAGCACGTCGTACAGCTCCGGGCGGCGTCCGGCGAGCCAGCGCCGGCCGGTCGCCATCGGGAGCAGGTCCAGGTCGAGGTCGCCGAGCACGACGTTCTCGTCCGCGACGTCGGTCTCGGCGACGATCCGTCCGTACGGGTCGAGGATCATCGAGTTGCCGGTCCGGACCTCGTCGTCGTCCCGCCCGACGCCGTTGCTGAACAGCACGAAGATGCCGTTGTCGTGCGCCCGGGCGGGAAGCCACCGCATCAGCCAGCCCCGGCCGTCCGGGCCGTTGAACGCCGCCGCGACCGCGTCCGGATCGCGATGCCGGTTCTCCCAGACCTGCATCGGGATCGGTCGCATACCGTGCGGGCTGCGCGACGCCGTACCGCCGGTCTGGTGCGGCGCGATCAGAACCGTGGCGCCCAGCAGGGTCGTCGCGCGGACGTTCTCGACCAGGTTGTTGTCCCAGCAGATGAGGATCCCGGCGCGTACGCCCCACGGGGTGTCGAACACGGTGAACGAGTCTCCGCTCGAGATCGCCTCGTGCTCGAACGAGTGCAGCTTGCGGTGCACGTGGACGGTGCCGTCCGGCAGGCAGACGGCGTACGAGTTGAACAGCCGGCCGCCGTCGCTCTCCAGGAAGCCGGCACCGATGCCGGCGCCCAGCGCGGCGGCGAGCTCGCGGACCGCCGTGACCAGCGGTCCGCCGGCCGGCTGTGCCAGCTCGTGCAGGCGCTCCGGCGGGTGCCGGCGCAGGTGCCAGTAGCCGGTCAGGCAGAGCTCGGGGAACACGACCAGTCGGGCTCCGCGCCGGACGGCGTCGGCGGCGAGCCGGCGAAGGGTTGCGAGGTTGTGGTCCGGGTCGTCCGGAACCGGCTCGAACTGGACGCACGCACACCGCAGCACGGTCATCGGGACACCTTCCGCCTCGTCGCTGTCGGTCTCTAGTCAAGCCGTGTGGTCTATGAGCGTCAATTAAGTGTTCATGCTGTTCGATAACCTGCGGGAATGGATATACGTTTGCTCCGCTCGTTCGAGGCGGCCGCGCGCAGCGAGACGTTCAGCGCCGCGGCACGGGAGCTGTCGTTGAGCCAGCCGGCGCTGACCAAGCAGATCCAGGCGCTGGAACGTCAGGCGGGAGCGGTGCTGTTCCTACGCGGCCGGCACGGCGCGCGGCTGACCGACCAGGGCCGGCAGCTGCTCGCGGACGCGCAGGACGTGCTCAGCAGACTCGACGCGTTCGACCGGCGGCTCGCCCGGCTGGCCGGCGGTGCGGAGGGGGTGCTGACCCTAGGCTTCGGGTTGTCCGGCATCGACCGTGCGCCGCGGGCCGTGGCCACGTTCCGCGCGCGGTACCCCGGCGTCTCGGTCACGCTCGACGACCTGCCGTCCACGGTGCAGCTGGAACGAGTGGCCGCGGGCAGCCTGCATGCCGGGTTCGTCCGGCTGCCGGCACCCGCGCAGCTGGCACGCGTCGTGGTCGGCGAGGACACGCTGGCCGTCGCGACACCGTCGGGAACGCCGGAGCCGCCACAGCGGCGGGCTGCGCTGCGGGACTGGCTGGACCGGCGCCCGTTGGTCCGCCTGACCACACCGCGGGGTCCGGGCCTCGCCGGCCAGATCACCCGGCTGTACGACGACCTCGGCTGCGCTCCGGTGGTCGTGCAGGAGGCGAGGGATCTCCAGACCGTGCTGGCCCTGGTCGCCGCCGGCGTGGGCGACGCGGTACTGCCGGCGAGCGCCGCCGGCATCGTGCCGCCCGGCGTCAGGCTCACCGCGATCCCGCTGCGCACGGCGCGCTGGCAGCTCGGCCTGGTCTGGCACCCGGGCGTGCCGAACCCGAACGTCGAGCGGTTCGTCGCCGTCGTCCGTGCGGACCTGCCCGGAGACAGCACGGGGCCGGCGCGGTCATCGGGGAGATGACCGCGCCGGCCCGCCGGTGATGTTTCTCAGCCGAGCTGCGGCTCGCAGCGCGGGGTCGGGTCCACGCGCTCGGCCAGCCGCAGCTCCTGCCGCGCGGCGGCCCGGAGGACCTCGCCGAACCGGGCCCGGACCGCGATGCGGAGGCCTGGCCGGCGTACCTCGTCCTCGATGACCGGTGCGTTCGGCAGCGCTGAGTGCGCAAGGCTTCGGGTGTTCTCGACTGCGGTGTTACCCGCGATGTGGTACGTCATGGTGGTGCGCTCCCTTCCGGAGTGTTCGTGACGTGGTGTCGGCTACCGGCGGGGTGCCGGGCCGGTGCTGGACCGGACGATGAGTTCGGTCGGCAGCAGGATCTGGGGGTCGAGGGCTTCGGGGTTGAGCAGCTGGCGGGTGGCCAGCCGCCCCTTCTCGGCGATCGGCTGCCGGACCGTGGTCAGCCCGGCGGCCTCAGCGGCCGGTACGTCGTCGAAGCCGGTGACGGACAGGTCGCGGCCGGGGACCAGCCCGCGGGTCTTCATCGCGTCGATCGCGCCGAGTGCCAGTACGTCGCTGAGCCCGACGATCGCGGTCGGCCGGTCCTGAGTGTCGAGCACGAACTCGGCCGCGGCGCGGCCGGACGCGACCGCGTTGTGACCGCCGCTGACGATCCGGACCCGGGTGTCCTTGGGCAGCTGGCTGAGCAGGCCCTCGATCCGCAGGCCGCAGTCGGTGCAGGTGACAGAGGACTGTGGCAGCAGTTCGGCGCGTTGCCCGGCCGGCCGGTTCGTATCGACCAGCACCACGACGTCGCGGTGACCGAGCTTGGTCAGGTGCGCGCCGACCGCGGCGGCCGCGGCGTACTCGTCGATCGCGACCCAGCGGGCGTCCGGGTCGGCGACCCGGTCCGTGGACGCCATCGGGATGTTGCGGGCCCGCAGCATGGCCAGAGCCGGGTGGTCCTTGTCGACGCAGAACACGACCGCACCGTCGATCGCAGCCTGCCGTACCGACTGGGCCGCCGGCTCGTCGTCCGGGTTGCTGACCGGCATCAGCAGCAGGCTGGTGCCGGTGCGCTCCACCTCGGCCGAGACGCCGGCCAGGAAGCCGACCGCGTACGGGTCGGAGAACGCGTACGAGAGCCGGTCGGTGAACAGCACGCCGATCGAGCCGGCGCGACCGCTGCGCAGCGTCCGTGCCGCCGCGTCCGGCCCGGTGTACCCGAGCTCCTCGGCGACCGCGAAGATCCGCTCGCGCAGCGCCTCGGAGAGCTGGCCGGGCTTGTTATACGCGTTCGAAACGGTCGACGGGGACACCCCGACCGCCTGGGCGATCGTCTTGATGGTGACTGCTGGTGCCATCGTCGGCCTCCTCTCTGTAACGTTCTTCTAAATCGTTCTTCTAAAACGTTCTAGTAGAACGATACAGAGACACCTTTGAGAGCGCAAGAGGTATTTTCTGGCGGGTCTGCAGCACCCCGGTCGAGGGGCAGGCGATGATGGGCGGGCCATGAGCACACTGCTGGAAGTCATCGCGCTGCACCCGGCCGACGCCGAGGCCGCCCAGGCCGGCGGCGCGGACCGACTGGAGCTCTGCGCGTCGATGGAGGTCGACGGCCTCTGCCCGCCGGTATCGGTGGTCAGCCAGATCCGGCGCAGCACCGATCTGCCGCTACGGGTGATGCTGCGGCTGTCCGACTCCTACACCGCGTCCGGCAGCGAACTGGCCCGGCTGCAGGGGCTCGCCCAGTCGTACCTCGCGGCCGGCGCCGACGGCTTCGTGCTCGGCTTCCTCACCCCGGACGCGGAGATCGACGCCGAGGCCTGCATCGCGCTGGCGTCGTCGTTCCCGGGCACGCCGTGGACCTTCCACCGCGCCATCGACGCCGTCCTCGAACCGTCCCCGGCCTGGCGGTCGCTGAGCGGACTCCCCGGCCTGGACTGCGTACTGACCGCCGGCTCCGCGCTCGGCGTACAGGCCGGTGCCGAGGACCTCTGCCTGCGCGCGCAGGCCGACCCGGTCGCGGCGCGGCTCACGATGGCCGGAGGCGGGTTGCGACCTGAGCACGTGCCGTGGCTGCTGCGCAGCGGCGTCCGGCGGTTCCACGTCGGCTCGTCGGTGCGGCAGGACGGCTCCTGGACCAAGGCGTACGTCGACAGCCGGTTCGTCCGGGCCTGGCGCAACCTGCTGGACGCGGAGGGTGAGCGGCTGACCCGCACGGCGGCGGGCGCATGATCCTGATCGACCCGCCGGTATGGCCCGGCTGGGGACGGGTCTGGTCGCACCTGGTCAGCGACAGCTCGCTGGACGAGCTGCACGAGTTCGCCCGCTCCTGCGGGATCCCCGCCCGGGGCTTCGACCGGGACCACTATGACGTCCCGTCCGACCTGTACGACGACCTGATCGCGGCCGGTGCCACTCCGGTCCCGAGCCGTGAGCTCGTCCGCCGCCTGATCGCCTCCGGCCTCCGAGCCCGCAAACCCTGACCCACCGCCGGACCCCGCCCACCGGCGGATCCGCCGTTCGGGTCCACCGGGTACTGGCGCGTGGCTGGGGCTACCTGGCTGGGGTTAGCGGAGGGCCAGGTGGTGGGTGCCGTCGCTGAGGATGGGGCGGCCGGTGGCGACGGTGGCCTGCGGGCGGGTGCAGGTGACCGGCGGTACCGGGACGTCGCCGGACACCAGGGGGTGCTCGACCACACCCACGGTGCCGACCGTCACGGCGGCACAGCGGCCGGCGACGGGACGCATGGTGACCACCCGGCCGTCCGTCATCAGGGCGAACCCTCGGGACGGGTACGACGCGTCCTGCTGCGCCGGTGTCACGTCCAGCAGGTGGTGCCACTGCGGGGTTCCGTCGGCCGGGTTCACGGCGGCCACGTCGTACACCTGGGATGCGCCGGCCGTCGCGGTCCGGCAGGCGACGACGACCAGGCTCGCGGGCGTGGCCATCAAGCCTGGGTCGCAGCCGCTCTGGCCGAACCCGGGCCGCAGTGATCCGGGCAGCGGCGCGGACCACTCCACCGTGCCGTCCCCGGCGTCCAGCACCCATTGGTACGCGGTGCCGCCGGCGGACGGGCTCCACCCGAGTCCGGCGACCTGGTGGCTGTCGGGGAGCGCGGCCAGCGGGCCGACCCGGTACCCGGCCGCGGCCGGCTGGTCGGCGCTCTCCTGGTACTGGCCGAGCCCGGCCGACCAGAGGACGGTGCCGTCGGTGGTGGACAGGCCCTGGATGGTGTCGGAGTGGTTCGGGCCGCAGGAACCGATCACGACCGCGGTGCCGGCGACGATCCGGGCCCGGGTGACCGGGCACTCCGAGCGCACCCGCCAGCGGTCCTCGCTACCCAGCGGGTAGCCGAGCACATCGTTGCCGTCGGCCACCACCAGCACGTCCCGGTCCACCGCCAGCGCGGTGCCGTCCACGTGCAGCTCGGCCAGCACCGTGCCGGACACGGCGTCCAGCACCGCGTACGTCGGCAGGCTGACGTCGCTCGTGCGCGGGGCCGCGGCGGGCAGGTGTACGGCGACCGTGCCGCCGTCCGCCGAGACGATCAGGCCGTCCGCGGCGATGACGTCGGACCGGCGGTAGCTCCAGCGGGTCTGGCCGGTGCCGGCGTCGACGGTGAGCACGCCGTCCGGCCGTAGCTGGGTCAGGCCGCCCGCGGTACCGGCGGACATGCCCGCGCCGGTCTGGGCGGCGGTCCAGGCCAGCTCGCCGTCCATCCGGACCGCACCGGGTGCGGACGGCGGCGCGGTCGCCACCTCGCTGTGCGTGTTCGCGGCCTCCAGCCGGGCCTGGACGAACGGCACGCCGGCGGCCAGCGCCACCCAGCCGACCAGTACGCCGACCACACCGACGAGCGCCGCGCCGAGCACCCGGCGGGGCGGTGCCGAGTACGACGCGGTGGTGCGCAGCCGGCAGCCCAGTGCCAGCAGCAGCCCGCCGGTCAGTGCCGCGATCGAGGCGAGCAGCAGGTACGGCCAGCGCTCGCTGATCGCGACACCGGGCGGCGGATCGGGCCAGCGGACCCGGCAGATGACCACGCCGATCGCGCCGACCACCGCCAGCGGTGCGCACAGCGCCAGCATCCAGCGCGGACCGGCGCGCTTGAGCCATGTGGCCAGCACCAGTCCCGCGGCGCCGAGCCCGGCGACCGGCACCCACCAGCCGACCTCGCGCGCCGTCCCGGGCGCGGCCGGCCAGGTCGGCGCTGCGGCCAGGCCCCGGCCGAGCAGGATCGAGGCGGCGACGACCAGGCCGAGTGCCGCCGCGAGGTAGACGAGCGGGACGAGCCCGGCCCAGCGGTGCAGCGTTCCGGGCCGCAGCTCTGCCAGCTCGCGGTCCAGGTTCTCCCGGGCGGGCCGTTCCCACGCGTCGTACCCCTGCGGGGTGTGGAAGATGCGGCCGGTGCCGAGCCGCTTCAGGATCGCGGACCGGCCGCGGGCGAAGTCACGGTCGGGGACGTGCGCGTACTCGCGCCGGATACCCGCGGCGTACTCGTCGTACCGCTCCCGGTCGGCGGCCAGAATGCGCAGGTCGACGTCGCAGAGCACGGCACCGTTGGTGTCGCCGGCGTCGCTGCGGTGGTCCGCGGTGAGCCGGACCAGGCGGCCGATCTCGGCGACCCGCGCGGCGTCCAGCCCATACGCGGCCAGCTCGGCCTCAGCCAGCTGGGCCGAGGCCTCCTCGTTCTCGCCGCTGCGCGCCTGCGGGTCGTAGATCGCGTCGTGGAACCAGGCCGCGAGCCGGACCGTATCCGGGTCCTCCGCCTCGCCGGCGAGCTCGTCCACGGCGTCCAGGACCTCGGTCAGATGGCGCCGGTTGTGGTAAGCCCGGTGTGGCTCGGAGTAACGGCCCAGCAGATCCTCGCCGAGCGGCTTCGCGTCCGGCAGCAGGTGATTCCACCGGTCACGCAGCTCCATGGCGGCGAGTCTGACACCCGGCGAGGGCCTGGACGGAGGCCAGCGCGGTTGAGGGCTAGGGTCGTGGCCAAAGCGATATCGCGCCGTCATCCGGAGGTCACATGCGATTCGGGCTCGTCGGTACCGGTCCTTGGGCGGCGATCGCACACGGTCCCGGGCTGCTCACTGCCGACGGCGTCGAGCTCGTCGGCGTCTGGGGCCGTAACGCCACGAAGGCGGACGAGCTGGCCGGGAAGTTGGGCGTCCAGGGGTACGACGACTACGCGGCGTTACTGGATGTGGTGGATGCGGTGGCGTTCGCGGTACCGCCGGACGTCCAGGCGCCGATGGCGCTGCAGGCGGCCGCAATCGGCAAGCATCTGCTGCTGGACAAGCCGGTGGCGACCTCGGTGGAGGACGCCCGGGAGCTGGCCGCGGAGGCCGAGTCCGAGGGCATCGCCTCGGTGGTGTTCTTCACCGACCGGTTCGCGCCACAGGTGCGGGACTGGTTCGACCGCACTGCCTGGTCGGGTGGCTGGCGCGGCGGCTGGATCCGGATCCTGGCCGCGCTGGACGCACCGGGCAACCCGTTCTCGCAGTCGCCGTGGCGGCGGGAGCGCGGCGCGCTGTGGGACGTCGGTCCGCACGCGCTGTCGAATCTGACCGCACTGCTCGGCCCGATCGCCGGTCTGACCGCGGTCGGCGGCGAGGGCGACCTGGTGCACCTGGTGCTGCGACACGAGTCCGGCGCGACCAGTACCGCAAGCCTGTCGCTGTTCGTGCCGCCGGACGCCGCCGGTTTCGAGCTCGGCGTCTGGGGCGACAACGGTACGTCGCTGTCGCCCGGCACCACCGCGACCGCGGAGCAGGCGCTGGCGATCGCCGCGACGGAGCTGGTGGCGGCGGCGGAGTCCGGCGTGCCGCACGAGGTGGACGTCGCGTTCGGCGCCCGGGTGGTCGAGCTGCTCGCCGACGCGGAGAACCAGCTACGCGGCAGCTAGACACCCCCCAGCACTGCCGGCAGGTCGTCGTGGTGCAGTACCGCGAGTGACATGACGGCCCGGGTCAGGCAGACGTACAGCCGGCGCAGGCCGGTCCGCTCGTCTGCCTCGCCGGCGACGATCGCGGCCGGCTCGACGAGCACCACGTGGTCGAACTCCAGACCCTTCGCGAGCCCGGCCGGGACGACGTCGACGTGCGCGTCCACGTCGTCCTCGTCGCCGAGCACGGCATAGCTCACAGCCCTTGCTTGCAAGGCCTTCCGGGCCGCGTCGACCATCGCGTCCGGCACGATCATGCCGATCGAGCCGGGCCGGCCGACGACGTTGACGACCGTGTCCGCGGCGGCGTCCAGGCTGTTGCCGACGCGGTCGATGGTGAGCTCACCGCGGGCTCGCCGGACCGCGGTCGGCGGGGTCAGCCCGGGCGCGATCGACGGCAGCAACCGGGCGGCGTACTCGATCACCTGGCCGGGCACCCGGAACCCGGCGGTCAGCTCCTCGGTGTGCGCGCCGTCCTTGCCGAGGTGCCGCAGCGCCGTGTCCCAGGACGGCGTCGCCCACGGGGTGGTGCCCTGCGCGATGTCGCCGAGGATCGTCATCGAGCCGGTCGAGCAGCGCCGGCCGACCGCCCGTAGCTGCATCGCGGACAGGTCCTGCGCCTCGTCCAGCACCACGTGCCCGAGCGACGGGGTGCGCTCGACCAGGTCGGTGACCTCATCGACCAGGGTGGCGTCGGCCGCGGACCAGGGCGCCTTGCCGGAGGAGCGCACCGGCTTGTCCCAGCGCAGCAGCGCCTGCTCCTCGGCGGTCAGGATCCCGTCCGCGTACGCCGCCAGGTACTCGGCGTCGGTGAGCAGCCGGAACACCAGCTTGACCGGGTCGACCGCGGGCCACAGCTCGTCGGCGTACGCCTTGACCGGCCGGCTGCGGGCGACCGCGTTCTGCACCCGGTCGTCGGGCGAGTCGCCGGCCGCCTCCATGCGCAGCAGGATGGCGTGTGCCAGTCGCTGCGGCAGCATGGTCCGGCCGGCGCCGTACCGGACACCGCGGCTCCGCAGCTCGGTGATCAGCTCCTCGGCCTCGTACGCCGGTACCCGCCAGCGGTGCGAGCCGCGCGGGACCACCAGGGCCTCGGCCGGCGTACCGATGCCGGCCCAGACCGCGCGGTGCAGCACCTCCGCCATCCGGGCATCGCCCTTGAGCAGGTCGGCCGCGGCCGGCCCGGGGCCTGCGATCCTCACCCGGGCGACCATGTCCTCGACCGTGGTCTGCCGGGCCTCGATCTCGCCGAGGGCGGGCAGCACGTCGCCGATGTAGCGCAGGAAGCTCGCGTTCGGCCCGACCACCAGCACGCCGGACCGGCTGAGCTGGTCGCGGTACGCGTACAGCAGGTACGCCGCGCGGTGCAGGCCGACCGCGGTCTTCCCGGTGCCTGGTGCGCCCTGTACGCAGATCGTGTCCTCGACACCGGACCGGACGATCACGTCCTGCTCGGGCTGGATCGTCGCCACGATGTCGCGCATCGGGCCGGAGCGCGGGCGCTCGATCTCACCCTCAAGTATCGAACTGGTCAGGATGTCGCTGTGCTCGTCGCTCGGCGAAGCGGCGTCGGCGGTGAGGTTCTCGTCCTCGAATGCGGTCATCGCGCCGTGCGTGAAGCCGAACCGGCGGCGCCGCCGTACACCCATCGGCTCGGTCCGGCTGGCCCGGTAGAACGGGGTCGAGATGTCCGCCCGCCAGTCCACCACAAGCGGGTCGCCGGCCTCGTCGCTCACGTGCCGCCGGCCGATGTGGAACGTCTCCTCCTTCGGAAAGGCGTAGTCCAGCCGGCCGAAGAACAGCGGGACGTCCGGGTCGTCCTCCAGCTCCTTCATCCGCCGCCACAGGGCGGCCTTCAGGAACTCGGTGTTGACCCGGTCGGCGCTGTGGATCTCCAGCGCCGCGGTCTTGGCGCGCATCGCGGCGAGTGCCGCACGGGACGTCGCCAGGTGGTCGCGTTCGTCGGTGAGTATCGGGTCGTCGGTAGGTTCCGTATCGGACACGCTTCAGCCTCCGCGTCGCGGCAACGGGTTTGGGGGAGCCCGGCTACGTTACTTGAGCAGGGCGCGAGGCGACACCGAATTTCCTCTGGAGGCAGAGATGCAGCTGGTCATCGGCGCGGGCGCGGTGGGTACCGCGACGGCACGGCTGCTGGCGGAGCGCGGTGACGACGTCCGGCTGGTCACCCGCAGCGGCGGCGGACCCGAGCACCCGGCGATCGAGCGGGTCGCCGCGGATGCCACCGACGGCGACGCGCTGGCCCGGCTGGCCGCCGGAGCCACCGCGATCTACAGCTGCGCGGGACCGGCGTACCCGCGCTGGGCGACCGACTGGCCGCCGCTGGCCGCCGGCCTGCTGCGCGCCGCGGAGACCAGCGGGGCCGTGCTGGTGACGACCGGCAACCTGTACGGGTACGGCGCGGTGGACGGCCCGATGACCGAGGACCTGCCGCTGCGGCCGAACTCGGAGAAGGGCCGGGTCCGGGTGCGGATCTGGGAGCAGGCGCTGGCCGCGCACCGGGCCGGGCGGATCCGGACCGCGGAGGTGCGCGGCTCGGACTACCTCGGCGCCGGTGCGGTGTCGCCGATGACGGTGCTGGTGCTGCCGAAGGTGCTGGTCGGCAAGCGGGCTTCCGTGCCGGCCGACCTGGACGCGCCGCACTCGTGGACCTACACCGGTGACGTGGCCCGGACCCTGGTCGCCGTCGCCTCGGAGCAGAGCTCCTGGGGGCGCGCCTGGCATGTGCCGACCGGGCCGCCCCGGTCGTTCCGGGAGGTGGCCGCGCGGGCCACCGAGCTGGCCGGGCTTCCTGGGCCGCTGTTGTCGGCGATGCCGTACCCGGTGCTCTGGATCGGCGGGCTGTTCGACCCGACGGCCCGCGCGGTGCGGGAGACCCAGTACCAGTTCCGCGGGCCGTTCGTGCTGGACTCCACGGCCGCGACCGAGGCGTTCGGGATCAGCCCGGCAGCACTGGACGACGTGCTGCGCGAGACGATCGCCGACCTGCGGACCAGCTGACAGCGCCGAACAGGATCGGCAGGCAGCCGGTGAGCAGGATGAGCGCGACCAGGCCGTCCAGCCAGTAGTGGTTCGCGGTCAGCACCACAACCGCGAACGTGACCGCCGGGTGCAGGATCCACAGCCAGCGCCAGCGGCTCCGGGTGACCATGATCATCGCGATCGCGACCAGCGCGGCCCAGCCGACGTGCAGGCTCGGCATCGCCGCGAACTGGTTCGCCAGGCCGCTGTCCGTGCTCGGACCGTAGACCGACTGGCCGAACTTGATCCCGGTGTCCACCCAGCCGAGATCGGGGAACATACGCGGCGGCGCCAGCGGAAAGACCGTGTGCCCGATCAGACCCAGCCCGGTGAGCGCGATCAGCGTCCAGCGCACTCTCGGGTACACCGCGGGCCGCCGTACCGACAGCCAGGTCAGCACCGCCGCGGTGAGCGGGAAGTGCACGCCGGCGTAGTAGTAGTTCGCGACCTGGGCCAGGTGCGGGACCTGCAGCGCGCTGTGCTGCAGCGCGGCCTCGCTCGGCAGCCCGAGCCAGTCCTCCCAGCGGATCAGCCGGCGTGCGTTGTCGTACGCCGAGCCGCCGTGCGCCGCGGCGTAGATCCGGCCGGCGCTGTAGATCACGTACATCGCTCCGAGCAGCAGTGCCTCCCGCAGCACCCGCCACACGGCGTACGACCGTGGACGTGCCGGCGGTGCGGGGGCGACCACCCCCTGCTCTGCAAGCTTCTCGGCTAGTTGAGTCCCCACCGTTTTGACGTTAGGTCGACAACGTTGTTCGGCGCCCCAGGGACGGACCCTGAGGTTGCCCTGGGCAACCCCCTACCGCCTCCCCCGGGAGACGTACGACCTCAGGTGGACAGCGGCGTCAGCAGCCGGTGCGGAGTGCGCAGCGCGACGCTCACCGGGTCGGTCCGGGTCGGGTCGGCGCCCGGGCCGGGCCGGATCTCGATCTCGGTCGGCGGTACGGCGCGGTCGCATGCCGGACACGATCCGGTGCGGTCGAGCCGACGGCCGCACGTGCTGTGATGGAAGACCCGGAACGGTCTACTGCCGGACAGGTGCCGGTTGCCCCACTGGCCCAGCATGTACACCATCGGCCAGAGCTCCCGGCCGACCGCGGTCAACAGGTACTCGTCCCGCGGTGGCGCGTCGGAGTACCGCCGCTTCTCCAGTACGCCGGCGTCGACGAGCGCCGCGAGCCGGTCCGCCAGTACGGCGCGGGGCAGCTCGAGGTGCGCGAGGAAGTCGCCGAACCGCCGGACACCGTAGAACGCGTCGCGCAGCACCAGCATGGTCCATCGCTCGCCGATCACCTCGAGAGCGCGTGCCAGACCACAGTCCTGCCCTGGATAGTCCTTGCCCAGTGCCATGTCCTAGATGTTAGCGCGTCAGTTCATTCACTGAACCCAGGATGCTATGGTGCCTCTTGTGAGTTCAGTGAATGAACCTATGGTGATCCGGTCTCAGCGCTCCGGGTCGCTGGCCGTGCTGTGTGCCGCGCCGTTACTGGCGCTGGTGAACTACACGATGCCGATGATCACGCTGCCGGAGACGGCGCGGGCACTCGGCGCCGGGATCTCGGCCCAGATCTGGGTCCTGAACGGCATCTCACTCGGTCTCGCCGCAGTGCTGCTCGCGGCCGGCAGCATCGCCGACGACGCCGGCCGCAAGCGGGTGCTGGTCATCGGGTCGGGACTGCTCGCCGGGTCCAGCGTGGTGGTCGCGGTCGCGACCGGGCCGATGATGTTCGTGCTCGGCCGGGTGCTGCAGGGGGCGGCCAGCGCGACCCTGCTGGCCGCGAGCCTGGGCATCGTCGGCCAGGCGTACCCCGACCCGGTCGCTAAGGCGCGTGCCGCCGGGCTGTGGGGGTCGATGGTGAGCGCGGGTATCGCGCTCGGGCCGCTGCTCGCAGGCGCCCTGGCGGACCTGACCAGCTGGCGCGCGGCGTACTGGCTGGTGGCGCTGGGCTCGGTGGCGCTGGCCGTGGCGGCGTACCGGGTGCTGGACGAGTCCCGGGCCGAGCACCGGCGCCGGGTCGACGTCGCCGGGGTCGGGCTGCTCGGTGCCGGGCTGGCGGCGCTGCTGGCCGGGCTGACCCAGGGCCGGCTCGGCTGGTCGGCGCCCGGCACCGTCGCACTGCTCGCGGCCGGCGCCGTGCTGCTGGCCGGGTTCGTGCTGGTGGAGCTGCGCGGCCGGACGCCGATGCTGGAGCTGGGGCTGTTCCGGCACCGCCCGTTCGTCGCCGCGACCGGTGGGGCGTTCCTCACCGGACTGGCGATCATCGGGCTGATGAGCTACCTGCCGGCGATGTTGCAGCACGCGCACGGCTTCGGGGCGCTGGCCGTCGCAGGTCTGTTCGCGATCTGGTCCGGCACCTCCGCGCTCGTCGCCCAGCAGGCGCGGCGGCTGCCGATCGGCGGCCGTCACCAGGTCGCGCTCGGCCTCGCCCTGGCGGCCGCCGGCACCCTGCCGCTGCTCGGGTTCGCGGCCGGCTGGTCAGCCGCCCGGGCGGTCTTCGGGCTGCTGGTGGCGGGCGTCGGCAGCGGGCTGGTGAACGGGGCGCTGCCGCGGCTCGCGGTGGCGAGCGTGCCGGCCGATCGGGCCGCGATGGGTTCGGGTGCGAACAACACCGCCCGGTACGTCGGATCCTCGCTGGGCGTCGCGATCACCGTGGCGATCGCGACCGGCGCGGCCGGTGGCACGGATCTCGCCCTGCTGGTGTCGGCCGGGCTGGCGGCGGCCGGTGCCGGCGTCTTACTGCTGCTCCGGGACTGAGTCCTAGGCCGGTGTGGCCGCGGGCTCGATCATCTGGGCCTGGCCGGACAGCAGCGGCAGCGGAGGTCAGACCGGCTCGACGACGATGTGGTTGTACGACGAGCTCAGCTGGTTCAGGTCGACCGGGTCGCCGGTGACGAGCACACCGCCGCCGGCTTCGACGGCGACCGCGACGACATGTGCGTCCGCGAGCATCGCCGGCCTTGCACGGGCCGCTGTGAGGACACCGCCGACGATGCGCGCGAGATCGCGATCGGTGTCGCGACTCGCCAGAGATGCCCGCTCGCGCGCAAGGCAAGCGTCGACGAGCTGGTTGCGTCCGCGACCTCGGTACAGCTCCGCCAGGATGACGGACGGCACGACCACCTCGCGGCCGAGCTGCTGGGCCACCCGAAGGATCCGCCGGACCCGCTGCTTGCGCACCGAGTCCGGTCCGGCGAGTGCGTTGAAGGCCTCGGCGTCGAGTGTGACGATCACGCAGCGCCTCCGAGCAACCTGGCGATCCGCGCGTCCTCCCCCTCATCGACAGGAAGCGGGCCGTCCTCCGCGTCGAACGCATCGAGCAGCGCTGCCAGCCGGGCGGCGCGCTGCTGCCGCTCGACGAACGCCCAACCGGCGTCGTTCAGTTGCGCGGACATGTTCCCCGCCTGCTCGAGCTCAGCGGCGAGATCCTCGTCGATGGTGACGGTCACCTTGCGCTTGGTCGCCATACCATCATCCTACCGAAGTATGGCGACTGCATGCCGCGGTATCCACAGGTTCTCAGGCGAAGAGGTTCTCGGCGTCGATGATGGTGTACGCGTATCCCTGCTCGGCGAGGAATCGCTGCCGGTGTGCGGCGAACTCGGCGTCCACGGTGTCGCGCGCCACGATCGAGTAGAACC
>Ga0075428_100001486_pt1 | contig 25071 bp, 27 predicted proteins | sample RhiMetdeltSRZDD2_FD_75291 | JGI IMG/M metagenome (GOLD analysis project Ga0075428, IMG submission 75291) | Populus rhizosphere microbial communities from Tennessee, USA - Rhizosphere MetaG P. deltoides SRZDD2 | ecosystem: Host-associated > Plants > Roots > Rhizosphere > Soil | place: USA... | reverse complement strand
ACAAGGATTTCACTCCTCAGAACGAACCTGAGAAATACAGGAAGCATTAAACAATGGAAATTCCCTACACGGTAAAACCACGGCCGGACACGGGCCTTTTCAACGCCAAGGTGGGCATCTGGCTGTTCCTGGCGTCTGAAGTCATGCTCTTCGGCGGCCTTTTTTCCTCCTACATCTTTTTGCGCGTAGGGGCGGACAACGCCGCGTGGCCGCACGGATTGCTTAATATTCCGATCGGCACATTCAACACGGCAGTGCTGATTACTTCCAGCGTCACGGTGGTGTTGGCGTGGGCGGCGTTAAAGATGGGCAACTTCAAAAAGTTCCGCGCCTTTCAGTCCGTGACCATCCTGTGTGCGTTAGGGTTTCTTGGAATCAAGTCTTTCGAATACAAAGACAAGTTTACGCATTACGAAGTCTGGAAGAAGGACGGCACGCGGTTGACGGGGCACATCGACGGCACGCCGTGGTTCTGGAAAACCAGGACGCTTCAGGAAAAGGGCATTCAGAATCTCAAATTCCTCCCGGATGCAAAGCATTACGCAGCGCCAAAAGTGGAGCACGCAGGGGCGGCGGGAGGCGAGCACAGCGGCGCACACCAGGCGATTGAGATTCCCGTCAGCGAGATCAAGCGACTCTCGGCTTTCGTTCCGGGACACAGCACTTACTTCGGTATCTACTTTACCCTGACTGCATTGCACGCCTTGCACGTGCTCGGAGGCGCCATCGTGATTGCGTTTCTTTGGGGCCCGGGTGGAAAAATGTGGCGTACTGAGCCGGAGCGTTTCACCAATCGCATCGAGGTCTCGGGGCTGTTCTGGCACTTCGTCGATCTCGTCTGGATATTCCTGTTCCCCGTTTTGTATCTGCTGTAATTTATGAGCAACAGCCATTCACATTCCCATTCACACGGTCCGGGGCAATCGCATTCTCATGGACCGGCCGGCCACACGCACGATGCTCATGACGCGCATGATGTGTCGAAGCACGTCAAAGTGTACTTGCTCGTCTTCGGCGCACTGCTGGTCGGAACGGTTATTACTGTTTTGATGTCGCAGGTGCATCTTGGCAGTGCATGGGTAAACATCGCGGTCGCCCTGTTCATTGCCACCGTGAAGGCTTTTCTCGTGGCGGGCTTTTTCATGCACTTGATTTCGGAGAAGAAGGCAATTTATGCGGTCCTCGCGGCCACGGCTTTTTTCTTCGCGGGTATGATGTATCTTATTGTGTGGCACCGCGGCGAAGTGCCGCGGGGCACGATGTTTATTGAGGGAGCCAACAAGCAGTTGCCCGTGGACGTGAAGCGTTAGCATGTCACTGAAAGCGTTCCATATTATATTTATTATCGCGTCGATCCTGCTCGCGTTCGGCTTCGCTGCATGGTGCTTCAATGAGTATTCCGATGGCCACCGGCGCTTCGAACTGGTTTCTGGAATCGTCTCCACCGGGGTCGGCGTGGGCCTGATTTTTTATTTCAAGTACGTCCTCAAAAAGTTGAAGAACATCAGTTACTTATGATTCTACGTTCGATGGCATTCGTCGTTGCGCTGTGCGTTGTGGCGCTGCCAAACGTCGCCAGCGCGTGTTCAGTCTGCTTTGGCGATCCGACCTCGCCTGCGTCGAAGGGCCTGGCGTGGGGCGTGTTCGCTTTGCTGGGGGTAGTGCTGCTGGTTCTCGGCGGCTTCACCGCATTCTTTATCTTTTTGGCTCGCCGGGCTGCCGCAGCCAATTCGACGCCGCTTTTTGAAACAACCAAACAGGTTGACGCTCTATGATGGAACAATTCGGATTACCGCTTCTTGCCTCAGAACACGGACGCGATGTCGATAACCTGATTTGGTATTTGCACATCCTCATGGCTCTGCTCTTTGTCGGGTGGTTTGGATATTTTCTCTATGCCATCTGGCGCTTCCGCCGTTCGCGCAATCCCAAGGCGGACTATGTGGGCGTCACGAACCACGCTTCCAGTTACATCGAAGTGGCGGTCGCAATTGCCGAAGGCATATTGCTCTTTGCGCTGGCAGTTCCACTGTGGTCCAAAGCCGCGAGCGCTTTCCCCGATCCCAGGGAATCCACCGTCATGCGAATTATCGGCCGGCAGTTCAATTGGATTGCGCGTTATCCTGGACCGGACGGGGTGTTTGGTTCGAATCGGCTTGATCTGGTCAGCGGTGAGAACCCCCTGGGTATCGATAAGAGCGATCCGGCCGCGAAGGACGACATCCTTGTTGAGAGCGGCAGCGAGATGGCGGTGCCAAAGGGTAAACCGGTGATTGCGAGCATCAGTTCGCTCGACGTCATCCATTCATTCAAGGTCACTCCTTTGCGCGTGACTCAGGATGCCAATCCTGGGATGAGCATCCCCGTCCATTTCAAACCGACCGTGGCTGGTTCATACTTTATCCAATGCTCTCAATTGTGCGGCATGGGGCACTACAGCATGAAGGGAATTTTCAAAGTGCTCGAACCCGCTGATTTCGACGCATGGATCAAGAGCAAGAGCGGCGGTGCTGCCGTCAGCTACGAATGATGATCGCGGGATCCGGCTATTTGAGTCTGCCGGAGAGTTCTCTATGACCGAGGGCGCTCCTGCCCCACGGCGCTCGGTTCAATGGGTGGTCTGGACGGCGCTGGCCCTGACCATCATCGGCATTGTTATCGCCTTCATCTTTTCGAACCAGAAGCGATTCGACCCCTCTTCGGCACCTTCGAGCAGCGATTCAAGCGGGCTTGATCAACTCGATGTGAGAACCCCGGGGCTGCCATCATTTGTGCTTACGAATCAGCTTGGGGCTTCGGTCACGCTCGTCAGCTTTTCCAATAAATTGACCGTCGTCGACGTGATTTTCACGCGTTGCGCGGGGCCGTGCCCCGAAATGACGCGACGCATGGGGGAATTGCAGCGCGTCCTTCCGCGGGACTTGCCCGTCCAACTAGTGACGGTCACCACCGACCCCGAGTACGACACGCAGGAAGTGCTCAAGCGCTACGCGGCGCGTTACAACGCCGACTCAAACCGTTGGTGGTTCCTGACAGGCAGCAAGAGCAACGTCGCCGTCCTCGCGCGTCACGGGTTGTTGCTCGTGGCCCAGGAAACAAAACCGGAGGAGCGCGTCAATGACGCCGACCTTTTCGTTCACAGCACCGTGTTTGTTCTTCTGGACAAGAAGGGCCGCGTGAGGGGACACATCGAAAGCACGGAGCCAAACTTCAATGCGAAAGTGGCGCAAGCGGTTCGCAAACTCGCGCGCGAGCCATGACCCTTTCGGACCTACCCGCCGTCAACGCCGGCTTGAACACCCTCAGCACGATCTTGCTTACTGCCGGGTACGTTTTCATTCGCCGGCAGCGTCAGGCAGCCCATCGCAATTGCATGATCGGGGCGGTGATTTCCTCAACTCTTTTTCTGACCTGCTACGTCATCTACCACTACAACGCGGGCCGGACGTCGTTTCGCGACCCGGGATGGTTCCGTCCGATCTACCTCGCCATCCTGCTCACTCACACGATTCTCGCCGTCGCGATCGTTCCGATGGTGTTAACGACTCTCTATCACGCGGCAAGGCGGCAATTTGAGCGGCACAAAAGAATCGCGCGCTGGACCTGGCCCATCTGGATGTACGTGTCGGTCACAGGCGTCCTGATCTACTTCCTGCTCTACCATCTTTTCCCGCAGCGCCCCGGTTAGTTAATCAATCCGGTTAACCTTTCGAACAAGCGTTACGTTTGTAGTCCGATTTCGATAGAACATTCACATAAATATTTCAAACGTAGCATCTATTTGACAACTGCCTTCGGCGCCGCAAAGGACTCCACTTGCTCACTCACCCGTTTTCCCCATTGCTGCCGCGCAGTCCATGCCTTCTTTCCCAGGTACCCCTTCGGCAGGAGCGTTTCTGGCAAGAGCGGATCGATTTGCACGGCCTCGAGCCACGCCGAGCGCTCCGATGCCGCCCAACGTTGAAAACGCCGGGCAGTATTTTCATCGGTTAACCGCTGCTTGGGGCGGTCTTCCAGCACCTGTAGGTGGCGCGTATAAAGGTCGTTGATCCGTTTCCACGGCCAGGCCGCTTCCACCATGCTTTCATGGGTGGTGCCCGCCGTCGGCTGCATTTCAAACATCACAATCGAACGCACATCGTTGCGGTTAAACTTCTCGCTAACCTCTGGCAGCGGGTCGGGCGAAATCCACACGCTGCGTTGCAGGCATCCCAAGTGATGCAGGTGGAGCAATCGCCGAAGTTTGTGGCGAAGGAAATCGCCGCCTCCCGGCAAATCGAACATGACCGACCGCCAAACACCGTCCCAGGTGCGGCCCCAGCGTTCTTCGGGATCGCGCCCGCCGAGAGCGTGCAGTCTGCCCGTTTTCGTCAGCGAATAAATTTGTTCGCCCAGCGCCCGCTGTTCGCGGGTAACGAGGTTGGCTTGCTCGAGGCGGCGAACCTGCTGGTAAAAGCCATTCCGATAAGCCCACGCTTCGTAGGAGGAGGTCAGATTGCGGAGGGTGGGTCGCGCCAGCATGTCCATGCCCCACAAAAGGGTGTTCAGGAACTCTTCACATTTTTCGTGCATGGCACGATGATGGCAATGGGCCCGCGATTGATCAAATAAATGTTTCAATCGCAACACTGGTTTAATAATCGCCGACGGCGAGATTGCCATAGCTAGAACATCGATTACACTGTGTTTTCGGCTGTCGCGGACAACCAGCCGATAACCAAAACCGCACGTGAAGTCATTCGCTGAATTTGAGGACCGTCTTCGCGCCTTCATGAGGGCGGGGCAAGGTGCTTTTGAAGTTCTTGGCCTGGAGATATTCCGCCTGCAGTACCAGAATGTTCCGGCCTACCGCGCTCTGTGCGATGCGCAGGGGGCGTGTCCGGAGTCCGTCCAGAGCTGGTTTCACATTCCCACGGTCCCGACGAGTGCCTTCAAAGACCTCGAATTCACGAGCATCGCACCCGGCACGCGCTCAACGGTTTTTTGCTCCAGTGGCACGACCAACCAGAGACCGAGCAGGCACTTTCACCACGCGGGCTCGCTGGTAATTTACGAACTGTCGCTCCTCGCGTGGGCGCGAGAGCATTTGCCGCTGGAGGGAAGTAATCTGATTTTTCTCACTCCCGATCCGAAGCAAGCCCCGCATTCGTCCCTCGTCCAGATGTTCGACGCGATTGGACGATCCACGACGGTTCGTCGCGCAACCTTTGTCGGGACGACGACCGCGGACGGCGGCTGGCGAATCAACACGAATCACACGATGGCCTTGCTCAAGACGTGCGAAGCTGCGAAGGAACCCGTGGGAATCCTCGGCACTGCGTTTAACTTTGTTCATTTATCGGATGCGTTCGAGGGGGGCTGGGGCTCTCTCGCTCCCGACTCGTGGGCACTTGAAACTGGCGGCTACAAGGGGCGCTCGCGGTCGTTGCCCAAACCGGAGTTGCACGCCTTGATCAGTGAGTCTTTTGGAATCCCAGGCGATCGGATCATTACAGAATACGGAATGTGTGAGTTGAGTTCGCAGGCGTACGACACTTCGCTCGTAGCTCCGCGCGCTGGCGAGCGGTCTTTTCGATTTCCGTCCTGGGCACGCGCCGTGATTGTTTCCCCTGAGACCGGTCAGGAAGTCAAGGAGGGCGAGATCGGGTTGCTTCGCGTCTATGACCTCGCCAATGTTTACTCCGTCATGGCGATTGAAACGCAGGATCTCGCGCGACGGTGTGGCAGCGGCTTCGAGTTGATCGGTCGAACGGAAGCGGCTGAAGCGCGCGGGTGTTCGCTCACGTCCCTGTGATCGTATGCACTCGCCTTCGCATCGCGCGCGCACTTTGATCCTGGCGACAATCCTGCATGCCTTCACGCACGTTTACCAGGTCGCGCTGCTCCCGCTTTATTTTCTGATCCAGCAGGATTTCAAGCTCACTGGCGTAGGGCAGGCGACGTTCCTCGTCACGCTGCTGATGCTTGCGTACTTTCTTCCGAGTTATCCCCTGGGGGCGCTGGCCGACCGGGTGAGCCGAAAGAAGTTGCTCACGGTTGGGTTGCTCATCAATGCTGTCGGCTTCGCCGGTCTCGCCTTTGCGCCGAATTACTTCGCGGCTTTGGTTTGCGTGGCGGTGGCCGGTTTCGGAGGCAGTTTTTATCACCCCGCCGCGACGGCGATGATCGCGAGGTTGTATCCGGTTGGAACGGGCAAAGCGCTGGGAATCCTGGGCATGGGAGCGAGTGTTGGCTTTTTCCTTGGGCCAATTTACTGCGGGTGGCGCGCGGAGACCGCAGGGTGGCGGGCGCCCGTTCTCGAACTCGGTCTTCTCGGTATTCTCGGCGCGATTGCGTTCGCGCTCCTCGCCCGCGAAGAAACGGCGCGCGAAGCGACGACTGGCAACGGTCATCGCCTGGGCACGCTGTTTCCGACTGCCGCGCTCTGGGCGTTTTTTATTGGCGCGGCGGTCGCCTTCAGCCTGCGCGATTTCGCCGGCAGCGGCATGGGTAGTCTCAGTTCGCTTTTTCTGCAAAAGGCCCATGGCATGGACTTGAAATCCACCGGCATCGCCTTAAGCGCAATCTTCATCGGTTCACTCATCAGCAATCCGCTCTTCGGCGGCTTGAGCGATCGGGGACGTTTCGGATGGGGCAGCGTCCTCCTCATGATGGCGGCGCTGGTGATCGCAGTATTTCCGCATCTGCCGCGCGCTGTGCTGGTGCCGGCGTTCATCGTTTACGGTTTCTTTTTCATGGCCACTTTTCCTATCGTTGAAGCTGCGCTGATGGAATCCGTTCCCGACGAGGTGCGTGGCCGCGTCTTTGGATTCTTCATTACCATCGGTGGTTTGCTCGGCAATCTGTCGCATTGGCTGGTCGGCAGGTGGGTGCACAGCCTTGGCCCGTCCGCGAGTTCTGTCCGCGCGTTCTTCGTCGCTTACGGCGCGCTCGCGTGCATGGTTCTTGGCGCCCTGCTCGGGTTGGTGTGCCTGAAAGCCATTCGCCGCCGCGAACGACTTGCTTCCCAGGAGACGCCCACCGTCGCAGCGCAGCCATCCCCCGCACAAGGCGCATGAACCTGCCGAATTATTTTTTGGCCGACCTTCCGCCCGAAGCCACATTGAACCCACAGATGCTTTGGGAGGCGTGCCGGACTTTGAAGCGGAATCGCGAGCAGTACCTTGCCGGCCGGTCGACACGAAGCCTCATCAACGTCCTTCATGACGTTGGCCAAAACTGGCTCGATGCCGAGTATCCGTTCCGAAAGCTCGCGCTTGAGAGAGGACCCGAAGCGACAGGATTCTCGGGTGCCGTCCTCGCGCGCGGCCTGTCCGCATTCTTCGAGCAACTCACGGGTGAGAATATTGAGGCGTTGATTTTGAACGACCTCGGACATTCTCAGCGGCTGGATGCGATGGTGGCGACGCTCGCCGAGCAAAAATTGGATCACGCAGCGATTGCCGTCGGGCCGGAGTTGATTGCGCACATCACGGCTGGGAACATTCCCGTGCCGTTGTTCATGAGCATCGTGCTGGGGCTGCTCACGCGCTCGGCGCAATTCGTGAAATGCGCGAGCGGAACGTCGTTTCTGCCGCGAATGTTCGCCCATTCCATTTACGATGCCGACGCAAAGCTCGGTGCGTGCCTGGAGTTGGCCGAGTGGAAGGGCGGCAACGCCGACCTGGAACAGGCGCTGTTTGCCGAGGCGGATTGCATCACCGCGACCGGTTGCGATGAGACGCTGGCAGCGTTGCGATCCCGCATCCCGGCGAAAGCGCGCGTGCTCGGGTACGGACATCGCATCAGTTTCGGTTACATCACCGCGGAGGCGCTCTCGGGCTTCGGCGCAAAGAAGGTCATGGCCAACGCCGCTAACGACGTGGTCGCGTGGGACCAACTCGGTTGTTTGTCGCCTCATGTCTTTTACGTGGAGCACGGTGCCGGCGTATCGGCCGAGCAATTCGCAGAGAAGCTGGCCGAGGAACTGGCGCAACGTGAGAAGGGCGAGCCGCGCGGGCGATTGTCGGTAGAAGAAGCTGCAACTATAGCTTCGAAGCGGAGCTTTTACAAAGTCAGGGCGGCGAATTCGCCCGATACGCGGCTGTGGTGCAGCGAAGGCTCAACCGCGTGGACGGTCGTTTACGAAGCGGACCGGCGGTTTCAACTCTCGTCGCTCAGCCGTTTCATTTACGTGAAGGCCGTCACCGACCTCGATGACCTGTTGCAGGGCGCAGAGAGCGTTCGCGGCCAGATTTCAACGGTGGGATTGGCCGCCCCGGAGGACCGCGTGCCGGGAATTGCGGAGCGCCTTGGCCGTTGGGGCGTCACGCGCGTTTGTCCGCTCGGAAAAATGCAGAACCCGCGCCTGAGCTGGCGTCACGACGGTCGTCCGAGCCTGGGCGACCTCGTGACGTGGACCGACCTGGAACTTTGATATGCGAGTGGAACTGCGAAAGACCTTCCAATTCGAAGCCGCGCATTTGTTGCCGCACCTTCCGACGTCACACAAGTGCCGCCGTCTTCATGGCCACAGCTTCGTTGTGGAGGTGGTTGTCGAAGGAGAATGCGATCCGAAGCTCGGCTGGCTGATGGATTACGCGGACATCTCAGCGGCCTTCAAGCCAATCCACGAGCAGCTCGATCACTATTACCTCAACGAAATCCCCGGCCTGGAAAATCCGACGAGCGAAAATGTCGCCGCGTGGATTTGGGAACGCCTCAAACCAAAACTCCCGCTCCTCAAGGAAATCGTCGTCGCCGAGACGTGCATGTCGCGGTGCGTTTACTCAGGCAAATAAACGACCTCAGTACACCTTCCGCAGATTGGAAGGCAGAATGTTGAGCTCGGAGCGGTACTTCGCCACGGTTCGCCGGGCAATCACGATGCCCTTTTCGCCGAGAATCTTCACGACTTCCTGATCGGACAACGGCTTTTGCGGGTTCTCCTTCTTGAACAGGTCCGCGATCATGTCTTTGACGCTGGTGTTCGACATGCCTTCGCCCGACGCGGTTTGGATGCCCGAGGTGAAGAAATACTTCATCTCGAAAATACCCTGCGGCGTCTGGATATATTTGCCGGAGACCGCGCGGCTCACCGTTGTTTCGTGCACGCCCACGACTTCGGCGACCTGCACCATGGTCATCGGCTTGAGATACGCGACGCCCTTCTCCATGAACTCGCGCTGGCGCTTCACGATCTCCTTGCCGATGTTGAGGATCGTTTGCTGGCGCTGCTGGAGGCTTTTAATGAGAAATTTCCCGGCGCGGATTTTTTCGCGGATGTACTCGCGCACTTCGGAGGAACTGTCCGCCTGCGCCATTAAATCCTTGTAAGTGTTGCTGATGCGCAGGTGAGGAATCTGCTCGTTGTTCGTGCTGACGGCAAACTCGCCATCCAGCTTATTCACGAACACCTCGGGCATGATGAATTGGTCGTTGTCCGGCAGGAAAGCACGACCGGGTCGCGGTTCCAAAAGACCGATTCGAGCCACGGCCTTCTGCACTTCCTCCACGCTTTGGCTTACTCCGCGGGCGATTTCCGGCAAGCGGCGTTTCCCTAGCGCCTCCATGAATTCGTCCACGATGCGGTACTCGACTGTGCTTTTTCGCCCATCGCGCTCCAGTTGAAGCAGCAGGCACTCACGCAGATCGCGCGCTCCAACCCCGGGCGGGTGAAACGTCTGGATCACCTTCAGGACGGAAAGGATTTGGTCAGCCGGAATGCCCGTCGAAAACGCAAGTTCCTCGACGGTCGTCTTGAGATAGCCATAATCATCGATGTTGCCGATGATCATTTCGGCGACGGGTCTTTGGGGGTCGGTGATTTCCGACATGCGGACCTGTTCCATCAGATTCTCCTGAAGCGAAGTGCCCGCGACCAGCGAATCAAACATGAACTGCCGTTTCTCCTCGTCTTCCGCGGATTGGCGCATCGGAATATTCGTCTGCGCGAAATGGTCGCGCCATTCCTGGTCGAGTTGGGTGAGTCGCTCGAACTCGGCCTGAAAATCATCGACCGGATCGTTAGTGGGCTTTTCCGAAGCCGGGTCGTAATTAACGTCCGCGGGCGGCTCCGCGAGGTCGGCGGCTTGCGTGATGGTGGTGTCGCCCTCGCGCTCGTTCTTCTCTTTCTGCTCCATGTCTTCCAAGACGACCTCCTCCAGAACAGGGTTCTGCTGGAGTTCCTGCTCGACGAGGGCCTTCAGTTCGAGGGTGGGAGCCTGAAGCAATTGCAGCGACTGTTGGAGCTGCGGAGCCAGCACCTGCTGCAACGACATGCGCTGCGAAATATAGAGACCTTGTGCCACGGCAGAATTAAATGCAACGACGGCGATTCACACAAGCTTAAATCGGCACAATCGATGCTCTCTGAAGTTTAATGCCAACTTTTTTCGGATTTCACGGGCAATCAGAGCACGTTTGTGGCCAATTCTGATCGGTTCCGAGACTTCCGCGCTTTTGCATAGGCAAATCGCCCCTCCCTGATAAAGTGCCGCCATGCGCACGGTGATTTATCCGGGCAGTTTTGATCCTCTCACCAACGGCCACCTGGACATCATCCAACGTGCGGTCAAGTTGTTCGACCACGTGATCGTCGCCGTAGCGAAGAACGACAGCAAGAACCCCCTCTTCAGCCTCGCCGAACGCGTCGAACTCGTCCGCGTCGCGACCAAGAACTTCGCAAACGTAAGCGCCGATGCCTTTGATGGCCTGCTGGTGGACTACGTGCAGCGTAAGGGGGGCCAGGCGGTCATCCGGGGCCTGCGCGCCATTTCGGACTTTGAATTTGAATTCCAGCTCGCGCTGATGAATCGTAAATTGGATGAGCGTATCGAGACGATCTTTATGATGCCCAAAGACACTTATACGTTTTTGAGTTCGCGCATCATTAAAGAAATCGCGCGGCTGGGAGGGGATGTCAGCACGTTCGTGCCGGCGCACGTGCGCGAAGCTCTGACGAGTAAGTTTGGGATCAACCAGAAGGGCGGCAGCGCCTGGGTTTAGCCGCGGCTCCGTCAATACGCGACGTTCTATCGTGCCCGATGCGCCAGTTGAGAAAGGGATTGTTATGCCAGTCACATTCAATATCCGCCATTTGGAGGACAAGGGCCTGCACCTGCAGGGTCAAATCGACGCCAAAGAGCTGGAAATCGAGGGATTGGACGAAGTCGTCCACGCCCGCAAACCGCTGAATTATGACCTGCACGTCGAGAAAATGGAGAAGGCCATGCTCGCCCATGGCCGTCTCGATCTGCCGCTGGATTGTGAGTGCGTCCGGTGCCTCAAACGTCTCGAACATCGGCTTTTGCTGCCGGATTGGGCGGCCCATTTGCCCCTCGAAGGGGAGGAGCAGGTGAAGGTTTCCAATGACGTGGTGGACTTGACGCCCTACATCCGGGAGGATATTGTCCTCGCGTTTCCGCAGCACCCGCTGTGTAAACCCGATTGCAAAGGCTTGGAGAATCCCCGCAAGGATTCCGCTGCCGGAGTGCAGCATGAGTCAGAATTGACTTCTTCTGCCTGGTCTGAACTAAATAAGCTTAAGTTTTGAGAGAAAGTTATGGGCGTACCGAAGCGTAAACCGTCGAAAAGCCGTCAGCGGATGCGGCGAGCATACAACAGTGTGTTGAAGCTGCCGCAGTTGAGCACGTGCCCGCAATGCGCGGCGCCATACGTGCCGCATCGGGTATGCCCGGCCTGTGGCTTCTACAAAGGCCGTCAGGTCATCTCAGTCACGGCTGGAGCATAAGTTTTTCAAGGGGCGCGGTGCGGTTTGTTCGCTCTGCGCTCTTTCCATTTATGCGAATCGCACTGGATGTCATGGGTGGCGACCACGGCTGCGAGGTCGTCATCGATGGCGTCCGATTAGCCCTCGACCGAATCGCCGACCTGTCGGAAATCCACCTCGTCGGCGACCGCGGCCAGATCGAAGCTGCACTTGCGAAGCGGCACGTGAGCGACTCGCGTGTCAAAATCCTTCACACCACCGAAGTGTTGACCATGGAGGACTCGCCCCTGGAAGGCATTCGCAAGAAGAAGGATTCCTCGGTGTTGCGCGCGATCGAGTTGGTGCGCGACGGCAAAGCGGAGGCGATTATTTCAGCGGGCAACACTGGCGGGTTGGTCGCAGGAAGCACCTTTCGGTTGCGGAGGATTGAAGGGGTCGAACGCCCGGCGATTGCGACCTTGATGCCCTCCCGTACGAAAGATTTCATACTGCTCGACGCCGGCGCCAACCACGAATGCAAGCCGCTCTTTCTCGCGCAGTTCGCCGTCATGGGCAATGTCTACTCCCGCGAAGTGTTGGGGTGTAAAAAGCCGCGCGTCGGCGTGCTGAGCAACGGTACCGAAGAAGGGAAGGGGACCGAGTTGACCCGCGAGTCGGCAAAGCTGTGCCGTCAGTTGGATCTGAACTTCATCGGCTATGTCGAGGGGCACGATCTGTTCGATGATCGCGTGGACGTCGTCGTAACTGACGGATTTGTGGGCAACGTCGTCTTGAAGAGCATCGAAAGCATGGGCAAGGCAATCATTAAAACGCTCAAAGCCGGGCTCACCGCTTCCCCCGGTCGAAAATTCGGCGCATGGCTCGCGCGTGGCGCATTCATCGATCTCAGGAATCGCATGGACCCGGACGTTTACGGCGGCGCCCCCTTGCTTGGTTTGAACGGAATTGTTATCAAGGCGCACGGATCATCCCGTGAAAAGGCGATCATGAATGCTATCCGTGTGGCCGGCGAAACGATTCACCATCATTTGAACGAGGTCATCACCCGCGAAATCGCGGAGGCCAACCAGCGCCTGGCCAATGTGAAGGAAAGCGGGCAGGTGCCCGCGGCGGCATGAGAGCTTCCAAATTCAAAAACCCGCGCGCCAAGCACGATTTCAAAGGACGCACCTGCTCCATCATTTCCGTCGGTTCGTACGTGCCCGAGAAAGTCATCACCAACGCCGACCTGGAGAAGATGGTCGAGACTTCCGACGAGTGGATCACCACCCGCACCGGCATCAAAGAGCGGCGCATCGCGGCTGAAAATGAATACACCTCTGACATGGCGGCGCAGGCTGCGTTGCGCGCGATGCAGAGGGGCAACATTACCGCGGATCAAATCGATCTCATCATCGTCGCCACGATCACGCCCGACATGATGTTCCCCGCGACGGCGTGCCTGGTGCAGAATAAAATCGGCGCGCGCCGCTCAGCGGCATTCGATGTCGAAGCCGCCTGCTCAGGTTTCATTTACGCGCTGGAAATTGGCCAGCAGTTCATCATGTCGCGCACCTACGAGACGGTGCTCGTCATTGGCGCAGAGAAACTTTCGACGATCGTTGACTGGAAAGACCGGAATACCTGCGTCCTTTTCGGCGATGGCGCGGGCGCGGCAATCCTCCAGCATCGCAAAGAAGCGCATGGCCTTCTGACTGCGTGCATGGGGGCCGAAGGAGACAAAGCCGAATTGCTTTGCATGCCCGGCGGTGGCAGTCGTTGCCCGGCGACGGCGGAGTCGGTCTCCAGCGGTTTGCATTTTTTGCGCATGGACGGCAAGGAAACGTTCAAGAGTGCCGTGACGGCCATGTATACCGCGGGCAAGGAAGCATTGCGCCGATGCGAGATCGACATTTCCCAAATCAAGTGCGTGATCCCGCACCAGGCCAACCGCCGCATTATCGATGCCGTGGGTGAACGTCTTGGCGTACAGCCCGATCAGGTCTTCGTAAATCTTGATAAGTACGGCAACACCTCCGCCGCGTCCGTCGCGATTGCACTCGACGAAGCTGTCCAACAGGGCCGAATTCAGCGGGGTGATCTGGTGCTTCTCGTCGTCTTCGGCGCCGGCCTCACCTGGGCCGCCGCCGTTATCGAGTGGTAGACGGTAGCGCTTACTTCCCAGTCGGCTTTGGCCTTTTCTTTCTTGCTCCCCCGAGTCACCCAACGTTTATTGTTTCCGTTCCTTTTGAGTCCGATGAGGAAGTATTTATATCGCGGGCTGTTTTTATTGGCCCTCCTGGTTGCGACGTGCGCCGCTTTCGCCAAAGGCAACGCTGAACACGTCGTCGTGGTCGTCTGGGATGGCATGCGGCCGGATTTCGTCACGCCCCAGTATTGCCCCGCCTTGTACTCGTTGGCAGCCGATGGCGTTTTCTTCAATCGCAATCACTCTACCTATGTCACTTCAACGGAAGTAAATGGCACTTCCCTCGCCACGGGGGTGCATCCGGGTCGCAGCGGCATTCTCGCTAACTCGGATTACAAACCCGAACTCAGTGTTCTCAGCACCTTCGGCACCGAGAGCCTGGACGCCATCCGGCGCGGCGATTTATTGACCGACGGAAACTACATCCGCTCCGCCACGTTGCCGGAGATTTTGCAGGACGCCGGCATTCCCACGATCACCGCTGGCTCTAAACCAGTGGTCCTGCTGCACGACCGTTCCTGGCGCAAAGCGTCACCGGTTGAACGGCAATCTGTGACTCTCTTTGAAGGCAAAACATTGCCGCGCGCCGCCGGCGAGGCCTTGCCGAAAGTCAACGACGATAAGGCATTCCCAACCACCGTCACCCATCCAAACTCTGGTCAGGACAACTGGACCACTCGCTCTCTGATCCGTTCGCTTTGGCGCAACGGCGTCCCCAAATACACCTTGCTCTGGCTGAGCGAACCCGACAAGTCGCAACACGAGACCGGCGTCGGCTCCACCACGGCGCTGGCGGCCGTCGAAGTCAGCGACAAGAATCTCGCCGAAGTCATCAAGGCGTTGAAGGAGAAACGCGTCTTCGACAAGACCGACATCATGGTCGTTTCCGACCACGGGTTTTCCACGATTCAACGTGGACCCAAAATCGTCGAGGCCCTCAAACGTGTCGGGTTGACTGCCGCCAAAAAGTTCGATAACCCCGAACAGGATGACATCATGGTCGTGGACCTCGGCGGCAGCGTGATGTTTTATGTCGTCGACCGCACCGAAGCAGTCATCCGCCGCCTCGTGGACTTCCTCCAAACTTCGGACTTCGCCGGGGTGATTTTTTCGCGGCTCAAAATCGAGGGCACCTTTCCTCTCGACGCAGTGCGTTACGGCTCCACCAACAATGCCCCCGACGTGCTGATCTCCCTCCGGTGGAGCGCCGAACGCAATGAATATGGCGCGCCGGGACTGATGTATTCGATGGACGGCACGAAAGGCAAAGGATCGCACGCTTCTCTTAGTGCCTTCGACACTCACAACACGCTCATCGCCTCCGGCCCTGATTTCAAGAAAGGTTTTCTGAACAACACTCCCAGCGGCAACATCGACGTAGCGCCCACCGTGCTCTGGATTCTTGGCGTGGCGCCTCCCGCCCCATTGGATGGCCGCGTCCTCCACGAAGCCCTGGCCACGAGCACCGAACGCGTTCCCAAAGTCGTCGAGCGCCGCCTCGATGCCACCCGCCAGGTCGGTTTCTTCCGCTGGACGCAGTACCTGAAATACTCCGAAGTCGGTCACGCCGTCTACTTCGACGAAGGCAACGGCGAGGCGCGCCTCGGAGAATAAGCGAGGCGCGCGGGCTGCATCGCCCGCGGCAACATTCCCTTCTATCGTCAGAAGTTCCGGGAACCCCATTTCCCTTTGCTTGATGCTTAATAATAATTTTTCTATGGTTCTGCCGGATGAGCGACCCGACACCAGAGAAGCAGGACGAAGCGGCCTTGCGATTGGTCGTCCAGGGTACCGCCGCAGAAACCGGCGACGAGTTCTTTCGCGCCCTGGTTAAGAATCTGGCTGCGGTCACAGGCACGATCGGGGCGTGGGTCACCGAATATCTGCCGGCGAGGAAGCGGCTTCGGTCTTACGCTTTCTGGCTCAACGGCAAATTTCTCGAGGGCTTCGAGTATGACATCGCAGGCACGGCCTGTGCCGACGTCGTGGAAACGCGCACGCTCATTCATATTCCCGATCGTTTGCTCGAATTATATCCCGGCAATCCGGATTTGCGCGCGATTGGGGCGGTCAGTTATCTGGGCGTGCCCCTCTTCGACACTCAGGGCGAGATCATGGGCCACATGTCGGTCATGGACATCAAACCGCTGCCGGCAGACCCGCGGCTGATAACGCTCTTTGAGATTTTCGCCGCTCGTGCCGCGGCCGAACAGCGCCGCCTCCGACAGGAGATGGAAGTCCGCGCGCGCGAGGAAGAACTCTCTGCTTTGCTGAACAGCGCTATGGACGCCGTCGTGGTGCTCGACTCGTCGATGTGCATCACACGTGTGAACCCCGCGGCGGAACGGCTCTTTGGTTGCACGTCCGAAGATTTGCTGGGTGAAGACCTGCGCGACTTTCTCGCCGTGGAGAGCGTGGGTCGGTTGGAAGCATTTCTGAAAGAGCTGGGGAACCGACCTGCCGATCAGCGTCAATTGTGGATTCCGCAAAATCTCACTGCGAACAAGTGGGACCGCAGTCCCTTCCCTGCCGAGGCCACGTTGTCGCGCTTCGAGAATCGCGGCCAGACCTTCCACACACTCATCCTCCGCAACGTCAACGATCGCCTCGAAGCGGAGCGCCAGATCGATGCGCTCAGCGCCCAGGCGGAATATCTGCGCGAGGAAATCAAGGCGCTGCACAATTTCGACGAAATTCTGGGACAAAGCCGTGCACTCCGGCACGTGCTCGAAGACGTCCAGCAGGTTGCGCCGACCGACGCCGTCGTCTTGCTCCAGGGCGAGACCGGCACCGGCAAGGAATTGTTCGCGCGCGCCATTCATGCCGCGAGTCGCCGTCGCGACAAACCGATGGTAACGGTGAATTGTGCGGCTATTCCCACTACGCTGATGGAAAGCGAGTTCTTCGGGCACGAGAAAGGCGCCTTCACCGGCGCAACCGGCAAGCGCGAGGGTCGCTTCGCTCTCGCGGAGGGCGGCACACTGTTTCTCGACGAGGTCGGTGAATTGCCGCTCGACCTCCAGAGCAAGCTGTTGCGCGTCTTGCAAGAAGGCACCTTCGAGTCCGTTGGCGGTTCGCTCACGCGCAAGGCGGACGTGCGCATCGTCGCCGCCACCAATCGCGATTTGCAGCAGGAGGTCAAGGCCGGTCGTTTTCGCGAAGACCTCTATTATCGTCTGAACGTGTTCCCGATAAAACTGCCGCCCCTGCGCGAACGCATCGAAGACATCGCGATTCTCGCCGAAGCATTTGCAAGGCGCTTTGCGCGGCGCATGGGCTGCAAGTTCTCGGCGCTTACGCCCGACTGCGTTCGGCGGCTCCAGGCCTGCCCATGGCCCGGCAATGTGCGCGAACTGGAGAACGTCATCGAACGTGCCGTGATCACCGCCCAGGGCGGAAGGTTGAATCTGGATCGCGCGCTCCCTGAGTCTGAGCCGCAACCTGCCCGAACCATCGCTCGCGCTCGTTCCGCCGAACCGCAGGTCCACACGGTGCGGGAAATGGAAGAACTCGAGCGCGAGAATATTCGCCGCGCCCTCGAATCGGTTGCCTGGCGCGTGGCGGGCGAGAACGGCGCAGCGAGTCTCCTGGGCATGAAACCCTCCACGCTCAATTCCCGCATGAAGGCCCTGGGGCTGAATCGGCCCTGATTGACCACTCGCGAGGTTTTGAGATTTCGCCACCACTGCTTGCGAAATCTCGCAAAACACGAAATCTCGCAAACGCCTCGCGCCCGCCGCTTCTTCGTAACTCCTTGCGACTGTGGCTCGTAGAGATCACAGGCCGCGTTGGCACGCGGCTCGCATATGCCTTCACCAGTCTGAACGAACGGGCAAAGCCATAAACGACGAAAGCGATTTGTTATGCCGAAATACGTCATCGAACGAAACATCCCGAACGCCGGGAAACTGAGCCACAAAGAGCTCAACGCCACTGCCGCGAAGTCCTGCCGCGTGCTGGACAGTCTGGGTCCGCGTATTCAGTGGATACAGAGTTACGTCACCGACGACAAGGTCTTCTGCATTTATATTGCGCCAGGTCCCGAACTGATTCGTGAACACGCGCTGCGCGGCGGCTTTCCGGCGGACGCCATTCGCGAAGTCAAAACCATCATTGATCCAACGACTGCTGAATGAGACAACTTAACTAAAACCCCAACACATAGAACCCTAATGACCACAGCAAAACTCAATACCCTGCTCCCGCTCCTCCGCGCCGTGCTGGCCAGTGTTGCCGCAGTCGCGGCGCTCGGCGCCAATGACGTGCGCGCCGACGAAACCTGCTCCTCGCCCTACCTCGCCCGCATCGAAGGCCAGGAGGAATTCGTCTACGTCTGGACGCTCGGCGTCGAAGGACTCGGCGACGGCGCGGACAAACTCGTCACCATCGACGTGAAGCCCGGCTCGCCCACCTACGGCAAAGTCATCCACACGCATTCGCTCGACGGACGCCACGAGGCGCATCATGGCGGCTTCACCGATGACCGCCGCCAACTCTGGTTGTCCGGCCTCGAAACCAGCAAAATTTTCATCTTCGACGTGTACACAAATCCCGCGAAACCCCGCTACGTGAAGACCATTGATAACTTCGAGAAAATCACCGGCGGCGCGGTTGGTCCGCACGGCGTTTACGCATTGCCCGGGCGCGTGTTGACCCCGTGCCTCTCGAACAGCAAGGACCACGGCGGGCGCACCGCGCTCGTCGAGTTCAGCAACGACGGCGATTACATCGCCACGCACTGGCTGCCCACGAAGGACACGCCCGGCATCGCCGGCGCGGAGTTTGCCGATGGTTACGGTTACGACGCGCGCGTGTTGCCGCGCAAAAACGTACTGCTGACCACCTCATTTACCGGCTGGAAGAACTACACGCGCGCCTTCGGTGACCTGGCGAAGGACGCCGAGGCGATGAAGCAGTTTGGTAATTCCATGGCGCTCTGGAACTTTCACACTCGCCAGCCGAAAAAGGTGTTTCGCGTCCCCGGCGCGCCTCTGGAAATTCGCTGGGCCTGGGGTGAAAAGCACAATTACGCTTTCACTGCCACCGCGCTCGGGTCGAAGCTCTGGCTCTGTTACGAGGACGACAACGGTGAATGGCAGGCGAAGGAAGTCGCGCACGTCGGCCCGGAAGGCGGCGTGTTGCCCGTGGACATCAGCCTCAGCGCCGATGACAAAACGCTCTTCGTCGATTGTTTCGGTGACGGCAAAGTGCGCGTGTTCGACGTGTCGAACCCCCACAAACCGCGCGAGATTTACGAAAAAACCATTGGCCGCCAGGTCAATATGGTCTCGCAGAGCTGGGACGGAAAACGGCTCTACTTCTCCAGTTCCCTCCTCGCGCGCTGGGACAAATCCGGCGACGACAACGACCAATTCGTGCGCGCCTACCACTGGGACGGCAAGCAACTGAAGCCGGCGTTTGACCTCGACTTCAACGCCCTCAAACTCGGCCGCCCGCATCACATGCTCTTCGGCGCGACGAAAATCGGGAGCTGAACGCATTTTGAAAGGCCGGAACCAAAATCCTAACATGAACTTGAACCAGGTTTTCTTCCTGACCATCCTGGCCACGCTTGCGCTCGCCGCATCTGTGCTCGCCACCGACCTGCCGCGCACCGCCGAGCACGATTACGATGCACCCAGGCCGGGCAGCTACAAACTGCCCATCGTGAAGCCGGCCGCCGACGGCGAGGTGCTGGACTCCGAAGGCCAACCGCTGCGCTTGCGCGAACTCACGCGCGATCGTGTCACGGTGATGAGCTTCATCTACACCCGGTGCGCCGCGGCCAACGCCTGCCCGATGGCCACCGGTGTCTTGATGGACCTCCACCGTCTCACCGCGGAAGACGGCGCGCTCGCTTCGAAGCTGCGCCTGGTCAGCATGAGCTTCGATCCGCTCAACGATACACCCGAGCGCATGGCCGCTTACTCCGCCATGGGGGACAGCCGCAAGTCCGCCGGGGAATGGCGCTTCATCACGACGGCGTCGCCCGAAAAATTAAAGCCCATCCTCGATGCTTACGGCCAGGCCGTGGACCGAAAGAAAAATCCGCGCGACCCGACCGGCCCGCTCAACCACACCCTGCGCGTGTTCCTGATCGACCGCAAAGGCAACATCCGAAACATCTACAGCTCCGGCACGCTCGACCTGCGCCTCGTCCTCGCCGACGTGAGGACACTGCTCGCTGAACAACCGAACTAAACCCTCAGTACGTTGCCAACTAATGAACCGTGGCGGCCTCGACGCGGTCCCACTTCGGCAGCTTTTGTTTCAGCGTCAAGACTGATGCGAATAGATCGCCGAACTTCGCGACGCGGCGCAGCACGGTCTCAGCGTCAAAAGCCAGCGTGTCGGGCTTGCCCGTCTTGAAGGCTTTATGCAGTTCCGCCCAGCTCACGGGCGTCGAGACCGTTGGCCGTTCCTTGGCCCGTAGCGAGTAGACGCACACGGTGGTCTTGTGGTCGTCGTTCTGGCTCCAATCAATGAGCACCTTTCCTTTGCGCAGCGATTTCTTCATGTCGTAAACCACTTCTCGCGGATGCTCGCGCGTGAGGCGCTCCGCCAGCGAGCGCGCGAGCTTCTTGGTCTCGTCAAAGGTCACGCGTGGAACGTTCAGCGGCACATACAACTGAAGTCCTTTGGAGCCGGTGGTCTTGACAAAACTTTCCAGGCCCATGTTGTCGAAAATCTCCTTTAGCCAAAACGCCACTTGCGCGCAGTTGATGATGGTCGCCGGCGGGCCGGGATCGAGATCGAACACCAGCATGGTTGGTCGCTGTGGATTTTGCTTCTTGGACAGAAACGTGTGCAGTTCAAGGTCTGCAAGATTGGCGGCCCAAACCAGCGAAGGCAGGTCGTTCGCCAGACAAAAATTGATGTGTTCGTTGTTCCCCTCGCTCCAAATGGGCGCCGTCTTGAACCAGCTCGGTCTAAATGTCGGGCACCGCTTCTCATAAAAGAACATCCCTTCAACGCCGTTCGGGTAGCGCTTGAGCGTAAGAGGCCGGTCCTTCAAATGCGGCAACAGCACGGGCGCGATCCGGATATAGTAATTGATCACGTCTCCCTTGGTGAACCCGACCTTAGGATAAAAAACCTTGTCGAGATTCGACACCGGCAACCTTTTGCCGTCCACCAATAACTCCGTCTCCTTCCTCATCGGTTTTCAATTTACCAGATTATCCATAACGCGCACGTGGGGCATTGCTACCCGCTCTCGACGCGCCGCGCCTCTCCGCCTATTCTCCGCCCAGATGCGCACCGTTACCGTTCCGCTAGGCGAGCGGAGTTACTCGATTTTGATCGGCCCACAACTGCTTCCACAGCTCGGGCCGGAATGCCAAAAGCTGAATCTGGGGCAACGCTGCGCACTCATTACCGACAGCCACGTCGCTGGGCAGTATGCGAAGAAAACCCTGCGCTCTCTCAGTTCGGCCGGCTTTGAACCGCTCCTGGTAAAAATTCCCGCCGGCGAACGAGCCAAACGCATGCAAGTTGTCGAGCGCTGTTACGAGCAACTCGCAAAGCATCGCCTCGAGCGGAAGTCTTTCATCGTTGCGCTCGGCGGAGGCGTGGTCGGCGATCTCGCTGGCTTCGTCGCTGCAACGTATCTGCGGGGCATCGATTTCGTGCAAGTGCCGACCACTCTTCTCGCCCAGGTGGATTCCTCGGTGGGCGGGAAGGTGGGCGTCAATCTCGTCGCCGGCAAAAATCTCGTCGGCGCGTTTCATCAACCACGACTGGTCGTGTGCGATGTCGAGACTTTGGACACTCTACCGGGCCGCGAACTGCGCGCCGGTCTCGCCGAAGTCATCAAATACGGAATCATTTACGACCGGACGCTATTTGAACGCCTGGAGAAGGAGATCGCCCTCGTGCTCAAACTCGACCGCGCAACTACGTCCGAAATCGTTGCCCGGTGCTGCGAGATCAAAGCGGACGTGGTCTCGAAAGACGAACGCGAATCTGGATTGCGCGCCATCCTTAACTTCGGCCACACGGTCGGCCACGCGTTGGAAGCCATTTCCGGCTACGGCAAATACCTGCACGGCGAGGCCATCGCCATCGGGCAGGTCGCCGCCACCCGGCTGTCCAATAGTTTCACAGGCCTGGACCCCCGCGAAGCCATACGGATCGAGGACACGTTCACCCGCGCCGGTTTGCCCACGCACGTCCGCCTGAAAAAGCCCGACCTCGACCGGCTGGCACGCGCTATGCAGCTCGATAAGAAAGTCAGCGGCGGCGACGTGCGCTTTGTCCTTGCGAGACGCATCGGCGAAGTGGTCTGGGGCCAAAAGGTGCCCCTGGCGGACGTCATGAAAGCAATCCATGGCCGCGGTAAGTGAAATCATCGTTCGCGAGTTCTTCGAACTCAACGGCTTCTTCGTCCGTCAGCAACGGAAGTACATCGCTGCCGGTCGTCGCGACGATGACGAGATCGACTTCCTGATCTGGAACTCGCGTTACCAGCCGGACCCGCAGCCGCTGCCGTTTGCGCTATCGCCGCAGGATCTGGGCGCGATTGCACGCGCTGTGGTGGTGGTCAAGGGCTGGCACACCGAAACATTCAGCCCCGGCGTCCTTGCTAATGCGCCGGAAATTTTTCGCTTTGTCGACCCGCCCGTGTTTCAACACGCCGCGCGCGCCTTTCGTGAAGATGGCCCGCTGATCAAGATTCTCGTCGTGCCGGCGCTTCCTCAAAACGAATCGGCCCGCGCCGCCAGCGTCGACCTGCTGCGCGTCAAAGGCGTCGACGCCGTCATTCCCTTTCGCACCATGCTGACCGATCTGATCGGGCAGACCGAAGTGAATCGTAACTACCAAAAATCCGATCTGCTCCAGATGATCCGCATTCTGAAGAACTACGATTTTTTCCGGGAGCCGCAGCTTGAGTTGTTCAAGGCAAAGCGCCGCAGAAAGAAGTCCCGCGCATAACAAAGCCCGGACCGCATCGCGATCCGGGCCTGCTCAGTTTCCCTAACTCGACCCCTTATTTCACTTCCTTCTCCAGATCCGTGAGCCGTTGCTCCTGGGCTCGCAATTCCGCGCGCAACCGGTCGATCTCTCGGCGGATCTCGTCGCGGCGCTGTTCGGTCTCTGCTCGCGCCAGGGCCGTCTCATGTTCGCGCTGCTGCCGTCGAAGCTCTTCCAGGCGCAACTCGGCTTCACGGCGTGCATCGATGCTCGGGCGCGGTTCCGGCACGACGATCGTTGTGCTCTCGCGCGGCTCGGGAATCACCACGGTGGTGCGTTCACCCGGCGCGGGGATCACGGTCGTGCTGTTTGTGCTGTCCCGGTAAATTTGCGTGGCACTCCCCGTCGCGCCCACCGCTTCACGCGTCACGTTTGCCGCGACCGCACGCAGAATTTCGTTCTCCCAATTCTTCATCCATAACACCGGCGGTCCGGCCTGGCGGCTTGCCACCTCGACTTGTGTCCGCGTCGGGCCCAGGCTCTTCACCCAAACGCCGACGTTTTCGCCGAACGTCTCGACCTGCACGCCGCGCCGTGCAGAAATATAACCCCGTTCGCGGTCGGCCTTCAGCACCTGCAACTCACCCTGTTGTGTCGCGTCTACGGCCGCGCGCCACACCGTGTCATACGGGTAATCAAAGACCTGTGTGGTCCCCTTGCCCTCCAAACTGGAAACCGATTTCGGTGACGAACAGCCCACCACAAACAGGGCCACCGCCAAACTTGCTACCATGATAGATTTCATGCGTTCACCTCATTGTTTATTAAAGGCTGGATACCACCCCCCCAGCGCTCCCGAACTTTGCCCCACGCGATCACTTTGCGCGACTGGGGCATATCCCGTACTGACTGTCAGCACAGTTACGGTGTCGACCGCTGGTGGCGGATGAGGTCGAGGAATTCCGAACGCGTGCGGGCATCTTCGCGGAAGGAACCCAGCATCGCCGAAGTGATCGCATACGAATTCTGCTTTTGCACCCCGCGCATCATCATGCACAAATGCTGTGCCTCCACCACGACGCCTACCCCTTCGGGCTTGATCAACTCCATCAGCGTCGAAGCGATCTCCTGCGTCATTCGCTCCTGGATTTGCAGCCGCCGCGCATATACATCAATCAGACGCGGAATCTTCGACAGCCCGACGACTTTCTTTGTAGGAAGATACGCGACATGACATTTCCCGAAGAACGGCAGCATGTGATGCTCGCAGAGGCTGTAAAAATCGATGTCCTTCACGATCACCATTTCGTCCGAGGTCGATTCGAACAGCGCATCGTTCAGGACTTCTTTGGGATCTTCTTTGTACCCGCCGGTGAGAAACTTGAACGCTTCCGCGACACGCGAGGGCGTGCGGCGCAGCCCTTCACGTTTGGGGTCCTCGCCGATCAGCTCGATCTGCCGCCGTATCAATTCCTGCAATTCGTCCATCCGCAAAAAATCGCACAATACCGGAGGATTGCGACCTGTAAAGCCTGTCTTCCGGCGGAAAGGACGCAAAAATGAAACCGCGTGAACGCCGCTACAAGTGTGCGAGTTTTTGGGCGGCTTCTTCCCATTCAGTGGTTAGGGCGGCCAGGCGCTCATGGACGTGGATCAATTCACGATTGATCTCGACGACGCGCAAATTGTTTTCGTAGGTTTTCGGGTCTTCGAGCTCGGTGGTCAGGTCCTTCTGCTGCTGCTCAAATTCGTGGATTTCTGTTTCGAGGCGATTCGTGAGGTCCCGCTGGGCCTTGCGGTTGCGCGCTTTCTCTTGCCGCTGCTCGGCTTCGAGTCGCCTTTGTTCGCGTCGATCGTTTGCACGAGGTTCGCTTGTCGAGGATTCGCGGCCGACTGAGGAACTCTCGCGAGCCGCTTCGGCTGCGCTTTTTTCCAGATAGTAATCGTAACCGGTTGGGTAATGAGTCAGGCGCCCGTTTTTCACGTGCACGGCGTGGTTGGCGATACTGCGGATGAAGTGGACGTCGTGACTGATAAAAATCAGAGTGCCCTGGAACTGATCGAGAGCGGCGATCAGAGCCGAGATGCTGGCGATGTCGAGGTGTGTGGTGGGCTCGTCCATCAGCAACAGGTTTGGGGGATCGAGCAGGAGTTTGACGAGGGCGAGACGGCTCTTCTCTCCGCCGCTGAGCACGGCGACTTTCTTGAAGACGTCATCGCCCGAGAACAGGAAGCAGCCGAGGACCGTGCGCACAAATTG
>Ga0075428_100001485_pt1 | contig 25073 bp, 21 predicted proteins | sample RhiMetdeltSRZDD2_FD_75291 | JGI IMG/M metagenome (GOLD analysis project Ga0075428, IMG submission 75291) | Populus rhizosphere microbial communities from Tennessee, USA - Rhizosphere MetaG P. deltoides SRZDD2 | ecosystem: Host-associated > Plants > Roots > Rhizosphere > Soil | place: USA... | reverse complement strand
ACAGACGGGTTGTCTTACGACCCGGCGGAAGAGAAGTATTGGGACGCGAGCGCGCTCAATAAGGAAATCGAGCGGACTTTTGAGATCTGTCACGGTTGCCGCCTCTGCTTCAAGTACTGCGACGCGTTCCCGACGCTTTTTTCGCTCCTGGACAAGAAGTACGACGGCGATGTTCGTCAGATCAGTCCCGACGAGACACGCACGATTATGGATTCGTGCTTTCAGTGCAAGTTGTGTGAGGTACAGTGCCCATACACCGAGCGCGACGGTCACGAGTTTCGGTTGGACTTTCCGAAACTGGTGCACCGCTACACTGCCCAGCGCGCTCGCCGCGAAGGCTTTACGATGCGGGATAAGATTCTCGCCGATCCGGATCGGGCGGGTTCAATGGCCCGTGCCAGTCTTGGTCTCGCCAACTCTGCAAACAAGGTCCGGTTGCATCGAATCTTTCTTGAAAAGGTGCTGGGGATTCATCGCGACAAATTGCTTCCCGAGTTCGCGTCGAGCACTTTTGAAAAATGGGCGGAACAAACGGGTAGGATTGCTGCAGGGCCATCAGCAGAGGTGGTTCTGTTTCAGACCTGTTACGTTCAAAACAACGAACCGCAGATCGGCCGCGATACCGTGGAGGTCCTCGAGAAGAACCGAGTAGACGTTAAGTGTGTCGCCGGGCTTCAATGTTGTGGGATGCCCGCCTGGGAACGCGGCGATCTTGAAACGCTTAGAAAAATGGCGAAAGCCAACTTGAAGCTTCTTTTGCCTTTTGTCGAGAGCGGTGCGAAGGTCGTTGCGATTAATCCGACCTGTTCGATGATGATGCGACGCGAGCACCCCACGTTGGTCGAACCTGAAGATCGGCCTGCTGCCCAGAAAGTAGCCGCGGCGGTAATGGATCCAAGCGAGTTTCTCTGGTCGATCCGCAACGAACCCCGTTTCAACACTGATTTCCGCAGTACTCCCGGCGCAACGGTTGGCTATCACGCGCCGTGTCATCTTCGAGCGCAGGGGGTCGGCTTCAAAGGACGAGACCTGATCCGCAAGATCCCCGGAGTGACGCCTCAAACGGTTATGGAATGCTGCGGCCACGACGGGACTTACGCGATGACTGTCGAGGGCTTCGAGCCGTCGGCAAGGATCGGCAAGCGAGCCTTTGACGGAATGCAAGAGAGTGAGTCTCAGGTATGGGCCACAGACTGCCCGCTCGCGGCTATTCAGTTTCAGCAGCACGCGGGTGTAAAACCAATGCATCCGATGTCGATTCTCGCGCGAGCGTATCGAAAGGATGGCTTCAAAACGCAGGTCGAACCAAAGAGCGAACAAGGGGAGAAGTAATGAAACTAGTAGAACGCAAAGAGATCATCGACTACGTTACGTATGAAGAAGGTCGCGATGCTTTCCGTGAAAAGATCTTTGCGGTAAAGGCCCCGCGACGCGTCCACATCGGAGAGTATCTGACACTGCTGTTTGAGAACCACCAGACGATGCTGTATCAGATTCAGGAGATGATCCGCACCGAGCGGATGGTTAAAGAAGCGGATATCCAGCACGAAATCGACACCTACAACGAAGTGCTTGGTGGAGACGGTGAATTCGGATGTACGCTGCTGATCGAAATAGATGACCCGTCGATTCGCGAAGTGAAACTCAAGGAATGGTGGCGATTGCCCGAAAAGATGTACTTGTTGCTGGAGGACGGCACCCGGGTGTGGGCCACGTTTGACGAGCGCCAGCGTGGCGAGGACCGGGTCAGCTCGGTTCAATACATGAAGTTCGACGCCGGCGGCCGCGTTCCTGTGGCTGCAGGCGTGGATCTGCCGGAGCTGCAGGTGGAAGCGGCTCTGAGCGAAGAACAGCGTCACGCACTAGGTGGAGACCTGTCATCGTGACGTAACCCGGCACTAGTCGGTTGCTCTCAACGGAGATGTCGTCGAATACTGACAGGCCGCGACGATTCGGAACTCGTACTTCGGCACAGCTTGGCTCTCGGATAGCCTCTTGAGATTGTGCTAGAATGACCGCGAAGAATATTCAGGTTAGGGAGTTCGTAATCCGATGAACATAGACCTGCTAGTCGAAGTCGATCCGGAGAAAATGAGCGGGACGCCGGTTTTCACTGGCACGCGCGTTCCGATCAAGAATCTCTTTGACTACCTTGAAGGCGGGGACAGCGTTGAAGTGTTCCTCGACGATTTTCCCACAGTCAGCAGAGAACAAGCGCTAGGTATCATCGAGGCCTCTCGTCAGTTGTTGCTCAACAAGTATGAGATTGCTGCTTGATGAGTGCATGCCGCGCCGCCTCAAGCGGGAGTTCGTCGGCCACGAAGTCAAAACCGCGCGAGAGGCCGGCTTCGCCGGGTTGAAGAACGGGGCGCTGCTGAGAGCCGCCGATGCGTCGTTTGATGTTCTCATCACGGTCGATAGAAACATACCTTATCAACAGAATCTGAGTGGACTAAACATCGCGATCATGATCTTGATCACGAAAAGCAACAGGTACGATGATCTTAAGCCTCTCGTACCCCAGCTCTACACGCGCTCACGTCGCTACAGCCTGGGTCCGTCGTGCGGGTCTAAGTTCGAGGGTTCAATTCCTTCGACCACGCGGATTCAGATTTTCGCTTTCGGCCCGCACGGGAGAAACCACCCAACCTCATAAGCCTTTTGATTGACTCTCTGAACGGAGCTTCGCAAAACCGATTTTCTTCCACCTGTGCACCTCTATATTTTGAGGTTTGGGTTCAAAAGGATGAGGTTTATGAGATACTCGATCCTCCAAAGCGCTTCAAGGATTATCTGCGGAAGCTATCCGAGTTTGAGTAGGGTCTGTTCGAAGGGCCTTATAGGCTCAAAGATATTCTTTGACTGAAGGCGAGCGTAGTTTCGGCGAGCCTTAGCCGAAAATCGTGCCCACAACACTCACTTGTTAATAATCCTTCCCCGGAGTGCGTTTAATGGCTGGAGACGAAGTGAAGGAGGAAAGAGTGCAAGCCGTAAAACACCTGAGAGCAGTACCCAGTCCTCCCGATGAGGTCGAACTCCTTTATCGAGAACATCATGACCACGTTTTCCGGGCCGCTTACCGGGTCACCGGGAACGTCGTCGATGCCGAGGACGTTCTTCAAACCGTTTTTCTCCGACTCGTGCGGCGCCAGGAGAAAGTCGATCTGTCGCCTAGCCCAGGCAGCTATCTCCACCGCGCCGCAGTTAACGCCTCGCTTGATTTGTTGCGCAGCCGGACCCGCTCGCGCTCGGTGTCTATAGAAGAGGTCGCGTTTGACGCGCCTCACAGCTCCGAGCCAAGTCCGGAAACTCAACATCTCGATCGCGAGCTTCAAACTCAAATCAGGCGGTCAATTGCTACGCTTGGTCCAAAAGCCGCTGAGATCGTGGCTCTCAAATACTTTGAAGGGCACAGCAATCTCGAAATTGCCGAAATGCTCGGTACTTCCCAGATGGTGATCGGAGTGCTGCTCCATCGGGCAAGGACAAGGCTTCGCAAAGAAATCGCTAAGTTCCTGGAGGGACATCATGAAACGGAGTAAGAAAGAGTTAAACGACATCCTTGACCGGGCCACGGCCGAGATCCGCAGCGAGCGGGTGGATCAGTCTGTGGTCGAGAGCGCAGCGGACCGCGTGTGGGCGAAGCTGTCTAACGAGCCGGCGACTTCCGGCGCGCCCGCTGCGCACGTCGAACATATCAGGAGCTGCGACGACTTCCAGAAGCTCATACCTGAATACTTGACCGGAAGTCTGTCGTCGGCCCGCTCGCTCCTTTTTGAAGATCACACCCACGAATGCATCCCGTGTCGCAAAGCGCTCAAGGAAGCGCGGTACGGAGTCGCTGCCGTTCCGCTCGCGCCAGGCGCGTCGAAGACCTCGGGTTCGCGCCGCACGGCTACCAGATGGGCGATCGCCGCCGCGATCCTCGTTGGAATCGCCGCTCTTTCTTTGACCTACAATCGCTTCTTTAACGCGGGCAGCGACGCTTTTAACATGGTTGTGCACGCGATGGACGGTCAAGCGTATCTGGTATCCGATGCGAACACTCAGGAGCTCACCGTGGGACAGGAGTTCAAGCTCGGTGACAAGGTCCGAACGGCTAAGGACGCGGGCGCCGTAGTCAAATTGCCTGATGGCACTTTGATCGAGATGCGAGAACGCTCGGAATTCTCGGTTACCGATGGCGCAGAGGGGACGACGATTCATTTGGATCGGGGCAACATCATCGTTCAGGCCGCAAAACAAACTCGCTTGCGTCATCTCTATGTTCAGACTGACGACTGCCTGGTATCGGTGGTCGGCACGGTGTTTTCAGTAAACAACGGCACAAAGGGTTCGCGCGTCTCGGTTGTCGAGGGCGAGGTCCACGTCGAGCATGGTGGGAAGCAAAATGTGCTTCTTCCTGGCGATCAGGTTGCGACGACCGCGAGTATCGAGCGGGTTCCGGTGAAGGACGAAATAGCCTGGAGCCGTGATGCTGCTCGATACAAGCAGATGCTCGCCGAGCTGCGCAAGGAGATTGATGAGCGAGTAGCTCGGCCCGGTGTGAGGTATTCGACCAGGTTGCTCGATATGGTCCCCGAGGACACGGCGTTCTACGTTGCGATTCCAAACCTTAGCGAGACGATTGCTGAGTCAAACAAGCTCATCCAGGAGCGACTGTCGCAGAACCCTGAGCTTAGCCAGTGGTGGGACAGGGAGCAGGGATCATCCCGTGGCAAGGAGCAGTGGGATAACATCGTTTCCAAGATCGCCGAGTTCGGCGAGCAGATAGGAGACGAGATAGTGGTAACAGCTCAGCTTGCCAGAACGGGCAAGGGCGAACCGGATGGTCCGCTTGTGTTAACCACGCTAAAGGACCCGAGCTCATTCCGTTCATATGTCGAAAGACAGCTGTCGACGATGAGCTTGATTTCGAAGAAAGCCCCTGGCGTCCGATTTGTAGATAACCCGATGGGCGAAATGAAAACGGCTGCCGCAAACGCGGGAAGTGATCTTTATGTGTGGATCAACGGTGACGTGCTGGCAGCTTCGCCTAAGATCGAGTACCTCCAGCGGATGTCGGCCAGCGCGAAGGGTTCGAGCGCGGGGCAGTACGCCGAAGGTTCATTCCGTTCGCGAATCGCGGACATCTATCGCGACGGCGCCGGGTTTATTATCGCCGCCGATCTTCAAAGGTTCATAGCTCAGGCGAAGGGCGACGATGCTAAGACGAACGCCGCTATGGATCGATTGGGCGTGTCCAACCTGAAGTACTTCATCGCTGAGATCAAAGAAGATCAAGGCAAGTCGTTCAACCGCGCGACGCTGAGTTTTAACGACACGAGTCACGGGATGGCATCGTGGTTGGCGGCGCCTGGGCCGATGGGAGCCTTGGAATTCATCTCACCCGACGCGAACATCGTAGCGGCGTTTGTAGTGAAAGAGCCTGTTGCGCTGGTTGACGATTTGATGAGCGCGTTGAACGCGGTCGATCCGAAGTTCAGCGAGCACATCGGAGAATTCCAGAACGAAACCGGACTCAACATACGAGAAGACTTCGCAAAGCCGCTTGGTGGGGAGTTCGCATTCGCGGTTGACGGTCCGTTGCTTCCTACGCCTTCGTGGAAGATGGTGTTTGAAGTTTACGATTCGGCGCACCTGCAACAGACTCTCGAGCAGCTGGTGGTAAAGATGAACGAGTTAGCCAGCCGCGAAGGTAAGAGAGGCTTCCAGTGGGACCGTTCCGAGTCGGGAGGTCGTACTTTTTACACGCTTAAGTCGCTCGATTTCGGACTCGAGTTGAGCTACACCTACTCGAACGGCTATATGATCGCCGGGCCGAGTCGCGCGCTTATCGATCGTGCGGTACGTTATCACGATTCAGGCTACACTTTGCTGCACTCGCCGCGATTCGTGGCTGCGTTGCCGGAAGACAAACAAGCAAACTTTTCAGCGCTGATCTATCAAAACCTGGCGCCGGTGCTGGGCGGCATAGGAAAGCGTGTCGGAGGGATTGCGAGCGGGTTGCCCGAAGAGCAACGGAAGGGCATCAGCTCGCTTGTCAGTGGTCCGGTGCTGGCGTACGCATACGCGCAAGGTGATCACATATCGTTTGCGCTGAACGGTGAAGAAGGACCAATCGGACTGAAGCCTTCAAACCTCATCGGGATGCCGGGTTCTTTTGGGATGAGCAATATCATCCAGCATTCCGTGCGTTGATGGATCTCTAGTGCCGGTGACTCAGAACAAAATCTGGGTCACCGGCATTTTTCTGTTTAGTAAGGAAGATTTGCTAAACCGGATTCTTACACTTGCCATCCTGGGCCTCGTGTTCGCCGCCACCGCTGTGTCAGAGGGCGCTCGCCAAAAGCCGGAGCCGAGCACAAAAAACGCCCCCACTGTTGATCAGGTAATCGATAGGTATATCAAAGCGGTCGGCGGCACGGCGGCCATCGAGAAGATAACTACTAGAGTGATGAGAGGCTCGCTTGTAACCTCGGGTGGGACAGCTAGGCTCGAGGTGTACGAGAAAACGCCAAATAAATTCCTGGTGATTGTCGAAAATAGCGCCGCAGGGCTCAGTCAAAATGGTTTCAACGGTGTTGTGGCCTGGTCTCAGAACGCCCAGCGCGGATCGCGAGAGATGAAGGGACCCGAAGTAGAGAATTTCAAACGCGAATACGATTTGCACAGGGAGATCAAGCTCAAAGAGTTTTATCCGAAAATGTCTGTGACCGGCCGGGAGACGATTGGTGACCGTGACGCTTTTGTTGTCGAAGCCGCCACTGTCGATGGGGTAAGTGAGGTTCTTTACTTTGATGTTGGCACCGGATTGCTTTTTCGACGAGACGTAACGGTCCAGGGTACGACGCTTCAGGCGTACCTGGAGGATTACAGGGAGGTGGATGGAATCAAGATCCCGTTTACGATTCGGCGTTCGCGTCCTGACTTTAGCTTCACCTATAAGTTTGATGAGGTGAAGCACAACATCGCGGTTGAGGATTCGAAGTTCAACAAGCCTGCGCCGCAATAGAGTTGGGAGAGGAAGAAGAACTCACCTGCGTCGGTTCTTAATAAAAGTTGTACAGCGACACAGGATTTGTGTGCCTGGGTTCTGCGTTGCGTGTCTTCGCAATGTTTGAGTAAGAGTCGAATTCGACTCGTCAAAAGCGCCAGCCGTTGGGAACTCAAACTCAACGGCTGGCGTAATGTTTTGAGACTTGGAAATCAAATTTTAATCCGCAAGCAAGCATCAAACGCGACGAGGGGTTGATCTTAAGCGGACGCCGCGACAAGATATCCGGGCGAGCAAACGTTTCACGACAACCGAGCGAACTAACACGATGGACAACGCGCTAACAAAGACTGCTGAACAGATGAACGGAGTTGCGGTTCTGTCGAAGGAGCCCGAGGCGGCGCCGGCGGCTCCGGTGATCGACCTCGACGGGTTGAGCGTGACTTTTGGAGGCCGCCCGATACTAAGAGAGCTGCGAGGTGAGCTGCGAGGACGAGCGATTGGCCTGCTGGGGCCAAACGGCGCCGGCAAGACGACTCTGATTCACACGCTGCTCGGGTTTCACTCACCATCATCCGGAACGGCGCACATCTTTGGACGAGACATTCGCAACGAAGCAAAGCAGATTCGAACCCTGATAGGATACATGCCCGAACGCGATTCGTTTATCGCTAATATGACTTGCGTTCATTTCGTCCGGTTGATGGCCGAGCTTTCGGGGTTACCTTCGGAAGCGGCGCTCGAACGTGCCCACGAGGCGCTGTTCTACGTCGGCCTGGGCGAAGCGCGGTATCGCAAAGTTGGAACGTACTCGCTCGGGATGAAGCAACTGGCGAAGCTTGCGCAGGCGATCGTACACGGGCCGCGATTGATCTTTCTTGACGAGCCGACCAACGGGCTCGACCCACCCGCGCGGCAACGGATGATCGAGCTAATTCGACAAATCCGCGACAGCGGCAAAGCTCACATACTGCTGTCCTCTCACCTGCTTCGAGATGTTGAGGAGTGCTGCGAGGAAATTCTAATCGTTAAGCAGGGCCGGATTGTGGTCTCCTGCAATCTTGAAGAAGAGCGCAAATCGAATATCAAGTTTCTCGAGATTGAAACACGCGGAGACCGTGAGAGTTTTGTTGAGGCAATCGCGACGCTCGGTTGCGAATACGCGCTCACGAGCGAGCGCCGGTTGAAGCTGGTCTTGCAGAACGGCGTCGAGATTCGCGATCTCTATCGCATTGCCGGCGAGCAAAAGGTTCAAATTCGACGTCTGAATTTCAAACGGGATTCTCTCGAAGATATTTTCTTGAAGGCGATGGAGGACGGCGGCGTACCGCAAGCTGCCGGCTTACCTGTTAGGGGGCAGCAATAATGGCGGTCTATGAGCACACTTACAAACCGTACGCCGGGCCGCTGACGCCTGAGTGGTCGCGTTTTCTGGTGATTCCCCGTCACGCTTATCGTGACGTGTTTTCCTCGAAACTGTTCACCGGGTTTTTCGCGCTGTGCTTTGTATGCCCGCTGGTTATGGCGATCCTGATTTACCTGCATCACAACCTGACGGCGATGGCGATCTTCCAGATCAATCTGCGGGATCTGGTGCCGATCAACGGGTTTTTCTTTCAGTTTTTTGTTGGGTTTCAAACGGGTCTTGCGTTTTTGTTGACGGTGTTGATCGGGCCGCCGTTGGTCTCGCGAGATCTTGCGAACAATGCATTGCCGCTCTATTTGTGCCGCCCGTTGTCGCGCGCCGAGTACGTGGTTGGCAAAATGAGCGTGCTGATAATCCTCATTTCGGCGGTTACCTGGATTCCGGGCGAGCTGTTGTTTCTCTTTCAGTCTTATCTGGAAGGTGCGGGTTGGGCCGCTAGGAATCTTTGGATCGCGGGCGCGGTGTTTATCGGGAGCTGGACTTGGATTCTGTTACTCGCTCTGTTGTCGGTGACGATATCGGCGTGGGTTAAGTGGCGACTGGCCGCAAGCGCGGCGTTGTTTGGCCTGTTCATTATCTCAAACGCGATGGGATTTATGGTAAACGGTGTGCTTGTAACACGGTGGGGAAGCCTGTTTAACCTGACCATCATAATGAAAACGATCGAAGATAGCTTGTTCCGCTCGCCGAACTCTATGAATTTTCCGAACTGGATGGTGCTGCCGACTGCGGCGGCGTGGATCATGCTCGGTCTGTTTCTTGGAATGTGTGTTTTGCTGCTCACCAGGAGAGTTCGAGCGTATGAGGTGGTGCGGTGATCAACAAGACCGATGACCACATGATCGTCTTCGAAGACGTCTCGAAGTTCTACGGCGAGATCCTCGGAGTAAACCGCGTAACCCTGTCGATCGAGCCGGGGATCACAAGCCTGGTAGGACCGAACGGTTCCGGCAAGACCACGCTGATGAACCTGATGACCGGATTAATTAGGCCGACGCGCGGCCGGATGAGCGTGCTCGGACTCAAACCCGATCACCCTGAAGTATTCTTCCGTAAGGTCGGCTATTGCTCTCAATTTGATTCGTTCCCGCGCGCGTTGAGCGGGTTCCAGTTTATTCAGTCATACCTGCGAGTTCACGGGTACTCAAAGAGGGTATCGCAGGATCTAGCCTGGAAAGCGCTGCACCGGGTTGAACTGCTGGAGGCCGCTCACCTTAAGATAGGCGCCTACAGCAAAGGTATGCGCCAGCGGGTGAGATTGGCACAAGCGATAGCTCACGAACCGGTGGTAATGATTATGGATGAGCCGTTGAACGGTCTTGATCCGATGGCGCGAGCCGAAACGATTCGGCTGTTCCGTCAACTTGCCGGCGAAGGGCTTCACCTGATCATTTCGAGCCATATCCTTCACGAAGTCGATATGATGAGCGACAGCGTTATCCTTCTGAACAACGGCTACGTGGTCGCCGAGGGCGAGATTCACGGCGTGCGCAGCGAGATGGAAGAGCACCCGATGCAGATACTGATTCGGTGCGATCGGCCCGGTCTGCTGGCTGCGCGGGTGTTCGAACAGGACTCGGTGGTCGAAGCGAAGATTCATAAAGACCGGCGGGGGTTGTTTATCAAGACCCGGGATGCCGACGCGTTTTATCTGCTTTTGAACAATATAGTCGTCGAAGACGGTCTGACCGTGGAATCGGTCGCGCCCGTCGATGACGATATAAACGCGGTGTATCAGTACTTGATCGGAGGAGGCGAAGCAGCGTGAGCGCATCAACCGGAGTCATTGACGAAATGAAATCGTCGCGTGATCGAAACTGGTCGCTGTGGGCCGGTCAGATTGCCGCGATATTGCGGCTCGAAGTCCGAAAGAATTTTATCGGCAAGCGCGCAATTCTGATTTATCTGCTCGCGGCGGTTCCGATTCTGCTTATGGCAGCGGTTACGGCCCAGATGAGTTTCGAGCAGTCGCGGCAGAACAATATCGGCGAGATAAACATCGTCTTTGCCAACCTCTATGAGGGCCTGATTCTGAGAACGATCGTGTTTTTTGGTTGCGCGTGGATCTTCATGAATCTATTTCGCGGTGAAGTAGTCGATAGGAGCATTCACTATTATTTTCTATCGCCTTTGCGCCGCGAGGTTCTGGTGTGCGGAAAGTACCTCTCGGGATTGGTTGCGTCGGTCGTGTTGTTTGGCATAACAACCGCGGGCTCGCTGTTTTTCTTGTACGTCTGGTTGAGCTCGGCGGGCGCGAGCATCGGTTTTGATAAGAGCCAGGCTTTTGCATATTTTGGAATAACCGTTCTTGGCTGCATAGGGTACGGCGCAGCGTTCATGGTTATCGGCCTCTTCTTTCGAAACCCCATCATTCCAGGACTTCTGGTTTATGGGTGGGAATGGATCAACTTTCTGCTGCCGCCGGTGTTAAAAAAGATCAGCATTATCCACTACCTGCATTCGCTCTCTCCCGTTCCCGTTCCTGAAGGCCCGTTCGCGATGGTAGCTGAGCCGACGCCGGCCTATCTTTCGATTCCGGGGTTGTTGATCCTGACCGCGGTGGTGCTGGCGTTTGCAAGTTTTCAAATCCGTCGAATGCAAATCAATTACGGCGGAGAATAGAGAGCTGATGAAGCACAAATCATTTCGAGTGCACTCCGCCTCGTAGCGAGCATCCACCAGGGCACGGTTTTGCCGTTTAATCACGTTCCCGCCAATCCCTCGCATTCTGTTGTAATTCCTCCATCGATTTGATTTGATGAATCACCCAACTGAGATGTAGTAATTCTGGCTCTCTGGCGAAGACGCTGATGTACCTGACCAGTAGATTCGGCCCAAGATTAACCGAGCGCGTTCGGCGTCGCGGGCAATCGTATTTCGACAGAGGTCGTGTTGAGATCAGCCGCGGAGACAAGCAGGTCGTGCAGGCAGTCGTGACAGGCAGTGAACGATATCGAGTGTTTTTAAGGGTAGAGGGGCGGGACTTGCTGGCCGAGTGTACGTGTCCATACTACGAGACCTCTCTCTGCAAACACCTCTGGGCGACGATGATTGCCGCTGAGCGAAAGGGATTTCTCACCGGAACCGGTCATCTGCCTACACGATTGGTGATGGCTGACCCCACAGACTTTGATGAAGACGGATATGACGACGATGACGACGAGCGATACCTCGGGACCACGCGTGCGTCTCGATTGAAGGTCCAACCAGCGACGAAGCCGCCAATCTGGCTGCAGCAACTTGAATCGGTTGGTCAATCAATGCGGGTGAGCCCAGATGAGCGGGTACGCCCGTGGCCGTCCTCTCGACAGCTGTTCTACATCGTTGATGTGCGAAGCACGCTGCGTGGATACGGGCTCACGATCTCGCTAGGCTGGCGCGAGATGAAGCGGACTGGTGACTGGGGCAAGATCAGAATGACGGGGTTGCCGGCCGTTCACGTTTCACAAATTTCCGAGCCCGACCGGCAGATCATCGCTCTGTTGATGGGCGGCCGCGATCTTTACGGCTACAGCTACGCGCTGTCTTATTCCGGCGCTCCCCAACACTACAAACTGTTCGAGCCGCTAGACCACACCCTGCTCCCACTGATGTGTAAGACTTCGCGTTGCCGCTTGCTTGTCGGCACAGCGGCGGGGAATGATGCCGCGTCCAGTGACGAACTGCTCCCACTTGAGTGGGATGATGGTGACCCGTGGGAGTTTTGGCTCGAGGTGCGCCGCGATGAGAGCCGGCTGGTAATCCTCGGCTCGCTGCGAAGAGACGGCGAGCGAATGGAGCTTTCAGAGCCGCACCTTCTCACCCCGGCGTTGGTGTTCGCTCGAGGACGCGCTGCCCGGCTCAACGACTTCGACGCGTTCGCTTGGATCAGTCAGTTGCGCACTCAGGGTCCACTCCGTGTTCCAGCCGAGCAGGCTGACCTGCTGCTGGAGGAGATACTCAAGCTGCCGAGTGTGCCACGGCTCGATTTACCAGAGGAATTGCGTTATGACGAAATTTCGGTTTCACCTCAACCGTGCCTAAGACTCCTGAAACTTGAAAGAAATCCCTGGCAGCAGCGTGATCGTCTGAGTGGCGTGCTGTCTTTCAACTACGGCGGCAAGGTTGTTGGAGAAGGGGATAGCCGGTCGGCGATCGTTCAAGCAGAGACACGAAGCATAGTCTTGCGAGATCGGACGGCTGAACAGACCGCTGCTGAGCGACTCCGACAGCTTGGCCTCACCCGTCAGGGATCTAATTTCGATACGCAGCCGGTCCTGACGTTGACCGCCAAGAAGATGCCGCTAGTAGTAAGGGCTCTGGTTTCCGAGGGGTGGCATGTAGAAGCCGAGGGTAACATCTATCGCGAGCCTCGCGAGTTTCGAGTCGAGGTTGCTTCGGGAATTGATTGGTTCGAGCTTCACGGCACCGTTGACTTTGGTGAAGCGAAGGCGAATCTTCCGGAGTTGATCGCGGCGCTGAAACGTGGCGATAATTCGATCCTGCTTGGCGACGGTACGTTCGGCCTGCTTCCGGAAGAGTGGTTGAAAAAATACGGGCTGCTCGCCAGTCTGGGCTCAACCCAAACCGATCACCTGCGATTTACGCGGAGCCAGGTCGGATTCCTGGACGCGCTGCTTGCGTCACAACCCGAAGCGAGTTTCGACGAGGCCTACTCGCGAGCCCGCAATGAACTCCAACGGTTCGAGGGCGTAACGGCGGCGGATCCTCCGCCTAGCTTTTGCGGCGAGTTGCGCGGCTATCAACGAGAAGGACTTGGGTGGCTTAACTTTCTTCAGCAGTTCGGGTTCGGCGGTTGTTTGGCCGATGACATGGGTCTTGGTAAAACGGTTCAAGTGCTTGCATTACTTGAGTTGCGGCGAACCGAGCGCGAACGATTGTCCCGCCGCCAATCGAAGCAGCGCAAGAAGAATGGATCAAAAGCAGAAGTCAACGACGGCCTCGGACCCTCGCTAGTTGTGGTGCCAAAGTCACTGGTTTTCAACTGGATTCAGGAAGCAGCGCGGTTCACGCCCAGACTCCGTGTGCTGGATCACACCGGCATGAATCGCTTGAGGACCTCCGGACACTTTGATGACTACGATTTGATCATTACCACCTATGGAACGCTTCGGCGAGATGCGACTCAGTTTAAAGACGTCGAATTCGATTACGTGATTCTGGATGAAGCGCAAGCCATTAAGAACGCTAATACTGAGTCAGCGAAAGCTGCCCGTTTGCTGCGGGGCGATCATCGCCTGGCTATGAGCGGAACCCCGATTGAGAACCATCTAGGTGAGTTGTGGAGCCTGTTCCAGTTTCTGAATCCAGGGTTGCTGGGCGACGCTTCGGTGTTCAAGCTCAATACTTCGGCTGCGCGCAATCCTGACGAACAGGTTCGAGCGTTGCTGGCCAAAGCCTTGCGCCCGTACATCTTGCGGCGCACGAAACAAGAGGTAGCGAAAGACCTTCCAACAAAGACTGAGCAGACCATTTACTGTGAAATGGAAGAGGTTCAGCGCAAACTATACGATGAGCTGCGCGATCATTACAGACGATCACTCCTGGGGTTGATTGAACGTGACGGGATTAACAAGTCAAAGATTCAGATTCTCGAGGCGTTGTTGCGGTTGAGACAAGCGGCATGTCATCCCGGGTTGATAGACAAGTCCAGGAAAGGTGAGCCGTGTGCAAAGCTCGAAGTGCTGCTTCCCCAGATCAGGGAAGTGCTTGACGAAGGACACAAGGCTCTGGTGTTTTCGCAGTTCACAAGCTTCCTTGCGATTCTCCGTGAGCGTTTAGAAGGGGACGGCATCGTATACGAGTATCTGGATGGTAAGACTCGCGATCGTGCGGCGAGCGTAGAGCGATTTCAAAACGATTCCGACTGCAAACTGTTTTTGATCAGCCTAAAGGCGGGCGGGCTTGGATTGAACCTTACGGCGGCTGACTACGTGTTTCTTTTGGACCCGTGGTGGAATCCAGCCGTTGAAGCTCAAGCGATTGACCGCGCTCATCGCATCGGCCAATTGCAGAAGGTATTCGCATATCGCTTGATCGCGCGTGATACTGTTGAAGAGAAGGTGCTCGAGCTGCAGGCGACCAAGCGAGAGCTGGCCGACGCGATAATAAATGCGGACAACAGCTTGATTCGGACTCTTCGTCGGGAAGACCTCGAACTGTTGCTCTCCTGAAAGGCAATGTCAGTGAAACAGACTACCGGTATATGCAAACTAACAAACTTTTATCGCGCCAAGCCGGTCCTATGTGTAATGTTGAGGTTTCGCACAGACCCTAATAGCATCGCACCAGTCTTTGAGCGGGACCATTCAACCGTTCGTAGCAAGGCCTTTGTCGGAGAGCGACAGCTCGGCAAGATGATAGTCATTTTGCTTTTTGTGCTGGCAGGCGCCACCACCGGTCAGGCCCAGACGGAAACCTTTGCAGTCGACGGCTCGGAGCGGCAGGCTATTGTATATGCCAATTCGAAGCATACACCGGGAAAGAGCGCTCCGGTTGTGTTTGTGTTTCACGGACACGGCGGGACCGCGGTCAACGTCGCGCGACGCTTTCGCATTCAGGAGCTGTGGCCTGAAGCGGTTGTCGTATACATGCAAGGCATTCCCGGGATAGTCGGCATAACTGATAAGGAAGGGAAGCAGAACGGTTGGCAAAAGTCACCCGGTGAGGTCGGCGATCGTGACATCAAGTTCTTCGATGCGGCTCTCGCGCGAATGCAACAAAAGTATAAGACCGATCCAAATCGAGTGTACGTGTTGGGGCACTCGAACGGCGGACGATTTGTAAATGTGTTGTGGAATATGAGAGGCGACAGGTTGGCGGCGCTTTGTTCGGGCGCAGGTCCGGGCGGCCGGCTTGTCGAGGATGCGTTCCCGAAACCGGTGTATATCATCGCTGGTGAGAACGATCAGCTCGTCCCGTTCCGAGGTCAGCAGCTCAGCATCGAACTGACTCGAAAGCGTTTGAAGACTGATCCGTCCAAAGCCAAGGTCAACGGTTTGGAGCGAACCGAGCCTGGAGTCAACGGCACCGAGTTGGTGACCTATATCCACCCCGGCGGGCATCAGTTTCCGGTCGAGGCGCTCGCAGGTGTAGTCAAGTTCTTCGAGCGACACATTCGAAAATAACGAGCGACAGCGGTGCGCGCACCCCCAGGGACGTTCTGCTTGCTCTAGGCTACGCTCATAGCTTATCCTGCCGGTTCACTCGCGCTTCATCAGCACCCTCCGCACCTCTATGAACAATCGACGCGAACGGGTTGGTTGGTACATCTATGACTGGGCCAACTCGGCTTTCTATACGACAGTCATCACTGTATTTCTGGGGCCATACCTGACAGGTATTGCCCGTGCTGCGGCAGAATCGCTTGGCGAGGGCAATACGTTCGTTTACCCGTTCGGCATCCGCGTCTTTTATGGTTCGTTTTTTCCTTACGTGGTTGCTCTATCGGTAGGCCTTCAAATGGTCTTTCTTCCGATACTAGGAGCTATCGCGGACTACTCGCATCGCAAAAAGCAGATGCTCGCGTTGTTTGCTTATATCGGCTCGTTCGCGACTATGGGTCTCTATTTTCTACAAGGCACAAATTATCTCCTGGGGGGCGGGCTGTTGGTGCTCGCGAATCTTAGTTACGGCGCGGCGATTGTTTTTTATAATTCGTTTTTGCCGGACATCGCCAGCGCCGAGGACCGCGATCGGGTGTCATCCATCGGTTGGGCGATCGGCTATCTCGGTGGGGGATTATTGCTGGCGCTAAATCTGTATCTGTTTTCGAAAGCGGAGTCGTTTGGACTGACGACGAGCGAGGCGGTACGGATAAGCCTGGCGTCATCGGGAGCCTGGTGGGCCGCGTTTACGCTGGTATCGATTTCGTCATTGAGAAACCGGCTCCCGGTCAAAGAGCCTCCGCCGGGCCAGCATCTCATCGCGACCGGATTCAAGCAACTCGTTCACACGGTCCGGACGGCTCGGCAATATCCGCATACGCTCTTGTTTCTAGTCGCCTACCTGCTTTACAACGACGCCATCCAGGCGGTTATCGCGCTCGCGTCAGTATTCGGCGCCGAGGAATTGAAGCTGGAACAGTCGACGCTTGTGCAGGTTATTCTGATGGTCCAATTTGCGGCGTTCTTTGGAGCGCTGCTCTTCAATTGGGTGGCGACGAGGACCGGAAACAAGCGAGCGATAATGATCAGTTTGGTGATTTGGACTGGCGTGTTGGTGTACGCATATGGTCTGCTGCAAACCAAGCTTCAGTTCTTTCTTCTAGGGGCGGTGATCGCAGTCGTTTTGGGCGGGAGCCAGGCGCTGAGCAGGTCCGTCTATTCTCTAATGATCCCGAAGGGTCACGAGGCCGAATACTTCAGCCTGTACGAAGTGAGCGACAAAGGCACGAGCTGGATGGCTCCGCTGATGTTTGGGTTGGCGCTTCAAGTTACGCGCAGCTATAGGGTGGCAATATTATCGCTGGTCGTATTCTTTGTTGCCGGATTGGCGGTCCTTGCAAAAGTCAATGTTCGGCGGGCGGCGATTGACGCTGGTAACGAACCACTCCCCGAGGCCTAAACTGAATCCTCTTCACTCTTCTTCTGATCGTTTACACAATCATTTCTTATCCACCGCGTTGCTCTTTGCTGATTCTAGCATTGCGGCGCACTCCAATGACAAAACCAATGATGGCGCCGACGTTCCCAACCAAAAGCCCGATGAGAAAAGCAAGATCAACGACTATGGATGCGGGACCTAAAACGTTTTCGCTGAGGTAGCCTAATCCTAGCCCAAGAATATATACGCCCGATCCTGAAAACAACATGGCCAAAGTGAAAGGGAACAGCTTAGCGCGCGTAGGGTCTGCTAAAGCAACAAGGCTTCCTAATCCCCCTACAGCGATCATTATTAGAAAGAATCCCATCATTGGAACTAGCATCGAAGTTCCTTTATTTCAGAATATCGAGATACCTGCAGGGTCTAACGCAACGTTAGACCGCCCATAACGATGTGAAGCGCAGTTAACCTCATCCAACCGTCCTACTTGTCTCTAACCGATTGCCTTTTTTGATGCCTTTCAAGCTCTTCATTAATCATCCTCTTGAAATCCTCCACGCCTCTTGCGCCCTTCAGGACTCTGCCGTTAATGATAAAAGTCGGAGTTGACAGTATTTCCGCGAGCCGCGCTTCTTTCATGTCCGCGGAAACGCGAGCGCGACTCTCCTCGGAATCAAGACAGGTCGTGAATTCTTTCGTGTTCACTCCGACGGCGGCGGCCACACTCATCAATGTTTCCGTTGATAGACTGCTGGAATTGAATAGTCGATCATGGTATTGCCAAAACTTTCCCTGATCAGCCGCGCACACAGAAGCTTGAGCTGCCTTGAATGCATCCGGATGAATCGATAGCGGCAGATGCTTGAATACCAGTCGCACCTTATCACCGTATCCCTGAAGTACTTGCTTGGTCGTCTCCCCAACCTGTTTACAAAATGGACACTGAAAGTCGGAGAATTCGACGATGGTGACAGGCGCCTCGCGAGGACCACCGATCGATGGCCCTTCTGCGCTGACCTTGATAGTTGGTGGAATCGGTTCGTGGAGTGATACAACGATTTTGGCCCTGGTCTTGAGCTCTGCCAATACGCTCCTATATTTCTCCAGACGTTCGCGCCCCTCCAGATCCAATCTGATCCTTTGTTTGGCTTCATCTTCGGGCATGCTCCCGAGTCCACCTCTGTTTTCCAGGTAAACCTCGTCTATTTGACTCTGCTTGACCTCGACCTTCTCGGACATTAACTCTCGCTTCAGTTGCTCAACAGTTACACCTCGCATCTTCGCTTCGTGCTCGAGGACTATTTTCGTAATCAGATTGTCCAGAGCGTTCTTTCGCAGGCTGTAGATCCGTTCCTGCAAGCTGTAGACCTGGGGTGCTATTAACTCGTCGATCTCACTGCTGGTTATTACCCGATTGCCGTTGATTGTGGCCACTACTTCAGTTTTTGATCCCTGCTCCTGCCCATTGGCTAAGTCGCTGCACTGACAAATTAGCATCCCAATGATCGCGATAAACAAAGACAGAATTCTACGTTTCACTTGGATATCTCCTGATTAGTGAGGTGGCCCAGGGGAGCCCATAAAACCACACCAGTGAGATAAAAGTCTCATCGAAAATCCTGATTGAGTCGTCACTTATTGTGCTGTCTTCTGAATAGTACCGGGGTTGTTCCGATAACCGCGCGAAAGTTCCGTTCAAATGTAGTAATGCTGCCAAAACCATTCTCCAATGCGATCTCCAGGATGCTGTAGTTCTTCGCCAGCATCATCTCTACAGCTCTCGCGAGACGATAACGAATGAGGAGCTGATGAAACGTGAGGCTGGTCCTCCTTCGTATGAGGACATTCAGATGGTTCTTGTTTGCGCCGCTGCCAGTCGCGACCTCATCAAGCGTCAGACTCGAATCGGCATAGTCTCTTTCGACCATCTGCCAGGCACGTTCCAGCCGCCGATCGTAGCTAAGCCTTGACACCAGGTTGGAGAGCGACTGTAGGAACAATATCTCTTCTATTTCTTTTGAGAGCTTCAACGAAGAGACATCCGCCGGTTCTCCTATTAGCATTACAACCCCTCCTTAAGAGCCACGCACCTCGAACCTGACCCAGGGATGTATTCTGTCGAAAATAATAATCCGATGCAACTAAAAATATTCAAGTTTTTTAGAAGATTGAGGTTGGAAGATGGAAGATGGAGTTATGCCTCAGTGAGATTTCGGAGCTTCGCCCTTCTTTCTGCGTTGCTTGATCCGAATCGGAGTTCCGAAGAATCCAAACTCCTCGCGCAGGCGGTTCACCATGTAACGCTCGTAGGAGAAATGCAGCTTTGCTTTTGGGCTGCGCGACGAGGTGAAAACAACAAACGTGGGCGGGCGGGTTCCTGCCTGAGTCAGGTAGAGCACTCGCAAGGGATATTTGGAAGGCGTTGTTGCGCGGGGCTGTTCGAGATTGCGCTCAAAGAAACGGTTCAGTTCCGAAGTGGAGACTCGTTTATTGCGTTCCTCATGAGCGCGCCGTGCCTGGTCCAACAGCTTTGTCACACGCAAGCCGCTCTTGGCGGAGATAAACACTATCGGCGCGTAATCGGCGAACTTCATCATATCGCGTATGCGCTGCGCGTACTCTTTTGTGCTGTCGGCGGTCTTTTGGACCGCGTCCCATTTATTGACGGCAATGATAAGGCTCGCCCCGGCTTCGTGAGCGTAACCGCCAATCGTAGCATCGTTTGCGGTTGGGCCTTCGATGGCGTCGAGCATCAGAATTGCCACATCGGCGTCTTCGAGATTTCGCCGCGCCATAACTACAGAGATCTTTTCGGCAACCAGTTCGGTCTTGCCTTTGCGCCGGATCCCGGCGGTATCAATCAGCCGAAAGTGGGTGTCTTGATACTCGAGCTCGGTGTCGACGGCGTCGCGAGTGGTGCCCGCGATCGGCGATACGATCACGCGTTCCTCGCCAACCAGCCGGTTCACAAGAGAAGACTTGCCGACGTTAGGGCGACCGACGATAGCAAGCCGGATTTCCTGCCGTTGCCGTTCATTGATCCTGGGCGCCTTGAGGATATCCAGCGCGGCATCGAGCATTTCCGCTACACCGCTGCCGTGCTCGGCTGAGATCGGAAATACCGCGTCGAGACCCCAGCGTTCGAACTCCAGGGAGTCGGCTTCGAGCTTGGCGGTGTCCACTTTGTTGGCCGCAACAAACACCGGCGTGCCGGTTGCCCGCGCAAGTTCGGCAAGCTCTTCATCGAGCGGAGTGATCCCGGCTCGCGCATCGACAACAAGAAGGATCAGCGCTGCGTCGTCCAGGGCCGTGCGAGCCTGGCTCAAAATATTTGCAGGGATTAGTTCCTTGTCGTCGGGTATGATGCCACCGGTGTCGACGATCCGAAACTCGCGGTCCTGCCATTCGGCATTTCCGTAGATTCGGTCGCGCGTTATGCCGGGCTCGTCGCCAACTATAGCGCGGCGTCTGCCGGTTAGCTTGTTGAATAGCGTCGACTTACCGACATTTGGGCGTCCCAGGATTACGACCGTTGGAAGCTGAGCCTGGTCGGCCGGCGTCACCGGCGCTAATACGTTCTCGGGTTTTTCGGTGTTTGATTGCAACGTTCCACTCTAGCCTGCGGCTTGAAGCTTTTACAAGGAGCCGGCTTGCGATAAGATGCGCCGATCGAAACGGACGGGGCGGTCATCCGAATCAAAAGGTTTTATGATCGACGAGATCAAGGCGGTTTTTAGAAGGCGAAGCCCCCTGGCTCGAGCACGCCATCTGGAGTTAGGTGAGCGCGGGGAGCGGAAGGCCCTTGCTTACCTGGACGCGTACGAAGGCTATCGAATTGTCGCGACGAACATCCTGGTGCCACTGGGGCGAGGGCTGCGCGGTCAGAAGCTATCGGCCGAGATCGATGTTATAGCCTATGAGGACGATACTCTGGCTTTTATTGAAGTAAAGACTCGTACATCCGATGACCTGGCTGCGCCCGAACGAGCGGTTGACCTTCGGAAACAGCGGCAGATCGCGCGGGCAGCGAGGCGATATCGGCAGTTGATGAAAGTCTACGACGAACCATACCGCTATGATGTCGTGACGGTGTTAGCGGGCGAAACCGGCGATGAAATAGTGTTGCTTCGCGGGTACTTCGATGATCGAGTGTTAGGAATGAAACGTGAAACGTGATGCGTGAACTCAACTAGGATTAGGTTGGAGTTCACGCATCACGCATCACGTATCACGCTTCACGCATCACGCATCACGCATCACGCATCACGTATCACGCATCACGCATCACGTATCACGCTTCACGCATCACGCATCACGTTTCTCTCTTCACCCTCATCAATCTCTGTCTCCGCGAGATAGCGCGCGGCGTCGGTGGGGTTGAGGGGGTTGATGTAGATCCCGCTGCCTTGCTCGAAGCCAGCCCAGATTGTCGTCCGAACCAGTATCTCGATATGCCAGTGAAAATCCTCGCGGATGGTACTGTAGTCCCCAACCCGTGGCATAACATTCAGGTTCGGAGCCGAATGAATGTAGAAGTTGTACGGCGGATTGCCCAGCAGCTTGTAGACCTTCATCAATACCACTTTCAACATCTTCGCCAACTCCAGGCGCTCCTCGGGGGAGGTCTGGATGAAGGAGCACTGGTGGGTCTTCGGCACAATGTGAATCTCGTATGGCATTCGAGCTGCAAACGGGATGTAGGCGATGAATTTCTCGTTCTCGGCGACGACGCGGTCGCGTCTATGCATCGCTACCAGAACAGACCCATCCTCGTTATAGATCTTGTTTTCGTAATAGAAGAGATGCTCGAGCTGGCGACACCAGATACAACCCTCGCCGTTGACGAAGTGATCCTTGGCGTTGACGAGCTTGTTCTTGAGCGCATCGGGAATAACTGTCGTCGCGATTATCTGCGCGTGCGGGTGGGTCAGAGAAGCGCCCGCAGCCTTGCCGTGGTTTTTGAACAACAACACGTATTTCAGTTTACGATCGCGCTCCAGGTCGACGTGACGTTCCCACCACGTGTCGACAATCCGGGCGACCTGGCTAAGGGGCTGGTGCTCGAGATAAGTATCGTGGTCGGGGGATTCTATGGCGACTTCGTGAGCGCCATAGCCGGTCGCGAGCTGAAACATCCCGATCCGCTGCAGTTTGATCTCGGGAAAGATTCCAAAAGCCGGGAACTTGTTTGGTACGACCCGGGTGAGCCAGCCAGTCTTGTTTGGTGTATCGCCATTATTGCGAATCGTGAATATCTCTGGTGGCGTTTGATCTTCTCGGCCAGAACAAAACGGGCAGCGCGCCCGGGCCTCGGGCGTCTCATCTTCGCGACGGGGCTCGGGCGCTTCTGGCCTTTGAGCGCGCGCCGACGAAATAATTACCCACCGTCCGCTAATCGGATCCTTTCTTAACTCCGGATTGAATTCAGCCATGCTCTCCTCCGTAACTTGACGCTATTAATAAGTTATTAGTCCAGCGCCCGCCATGACGGCGAACAGCAAACAAAACAGCGGATTAGAGTAGCAGGATTCGATCTGATCGGCTAGCGGCGCTTGAAAGCCGATGGCCCGAGCTCGCTGTGGATTTGAGTGCGTGCAGTGCGCCGGCGCCTATCTGCCCGGCCCCAAGGTGCGCGAGGTGGTTTTAAATGTAAATGACTCTCTGCTAAGATTCGGTGAGACAGTTGTTCGGATAGTTCCAGCCGTATTTTATTCAGAGCCGGAGGGTCTTATGAAGTCAGTAGCGCTCATCAGGACAGCGGTTGTTGCCGCTCTTTTAGCTGTATTGTTGACTGCGTCTGCCGTGCCGCGATCGAGCGTCGTCGCTCAAAGCGGTCGTCAACCCGAGAAAAAGAAAGTTGAAAAGAAGACTGATGAAAAGAAGACTGATGAAAAGAAGGGTCAACAGCCGCAGGAGCCACTGCCGCCATTAACAAAAGAGCAGAAGCAAGATCCACCTTTAAAGCTGTCGACGCAGGTTGTCAACGTCGATGTTACGGTCATTGATAAGAAGAGTGGCAGGCTATACACGAATCTATCGACAAAGAATTTCACGATTTATGAGGACGGCGTCAAACAGGAGACGTCAAACTTCGCCACCGGAGACGGCCCGATGACCGCGGTGTTGCTTCTCGAGAATAATTACCGAAACCGAAGGTGGAGCAGTTATTACGACCCCACTTTTGCGCAGGAGATATTTCAGTCCGCCGCGACCTTTGTTCGAAGCTTCGTTAAGCCTGACGATCATGTCGCGCTTGTCACATACAGCATGAAGCCTAAAGTCATTCAGGATTTTACGGGCGACAGCGGCAGATTGTATCAGGCGGTCGTCGCTGCCTATCGTGACACGTTGAACTTCAGCGAGGCGAATATCTATGACTCGCTTTCCTTCGTGTTACTGGGCGGGAAAGCAATCCAACTGTTTGAGGAAGAGGCTGGCGAAAGCCAGTATACAGGGCTGGAGGAGATTGAAGGTCATTCGGCCGTCATACTTGTTACACTGGGAATCGATACCTTTAGCCGGCTAACTTACGACAAGGCGATGAAGATAGTCTCGAAGGCAGGAGTGCCGATCTTCATAGTTGGCGTTGGCAACCTGTTCTTTAAGAAGTACGGCGACAACCTTGCCCCGGAAAGCAGGCTGGAGTTCTTGCAAGCTCAGAATGGGCTAAATACTTTCGCAAAGCTTAGCGGCGGGGCGTACTTTCCGATGACCTTTGAGAGCGAGATTCCGTCGATCATGCGCAACATCGAACTGATGTTGCGGAGTCAGTATAGCCTCGGGTTTTCACCGACCAACACCCGGCGCGAGGGGAAGGAGCGGAAACTGAAGGTGGAAGTGGATATCGACGGCGACGGCGCTGCGGATAACAAAAACCTCACTCTGCATTATCGCGAAAAGTACATCGAACCCGATGATAATCCAACCGCGAAGAAGAAGTAGTTAGGAAGTCCGTAGTCCGTAGTCCGAGTCCGAATATAGGTCCTATAGGTCGTATATGTCCTATATTTGGACTACGGACTAATTCGCTTTAATGATCGAGTACGAACAACTGCATCTCTACTCTCCCGTTACGTCAGACGAAACCCTCCAGACGGTGTTTGAGCAGGCGTTGCGAGGTCTTGTCAAGAAGGAGCCGTTACCAAAGGTCGAGGCTCGTTTCTATCCGTATGCGGGGCTCTCTTCGACGATCAGGCTGCGCCAGGGCCGAGTGCTCGCTCGAGTATCCGACATTCTGAATGGCTCGCCCCGCGAAGTCCTTTTCGCCCTTGCTTGTATCCTTGTAGCAAAACTATATCGGCTCAAAGCCTCAAAAACGCACGAGCGGGTCTACAAACAGCACACCCTCGATGCTCCGATACTGAATGCCTCACAAGCAGTTCGGCGCCGCCGCGGATACAAAATGACGTCCTCATCGCGCGGCAAGGTTTATGACCTGGCGGATCTGTTTTCTGAGCTGAACACTCGATACTTCGGCGGGGCCATCGCGCGCCCGATGCTTTCGTGGAGCCAAAAGCCAACCCGGAGAGTGCTGGGCCATCACGACCACATCCATCAAGCGATCATCATCAGCAGCACGCTGGACAACGCCAGCATCCCGCGGTTCGTTGTCGAATACGTGCTGTATCACGAGATGCTTCACGTCAAGCATCCGGCACGTATTGTCTCAGGGCGCACGGTCTATCACGGCCGAGCGTTTCGGGACGAGGAGCGGCGTTACGAGCGATTCGAGGAGGCCCTCAAATGGCTGGAAAAAGTGGCCGTGTCTCGGGCTGGACAGACCCGCCGTCGAAGACGCCGCGCTTGCTCTTAGAGGAAAGTCGGCAATAGAGGGAACAAAATTGGGGCGAATGCGTTTCATTAAATGAGCGAAGATCCCGACCGGCGGAGGAAGGATGTGCGACGGAAGTTCTGCCGATCGAGACCTAAGTTCAGAGCAGAATCCTTCTCCTTAGTCGGGGCGCCCGGAGGCGCCCCGAAAATTTTTCCCCCACACATCTAATCACGACGGGCGCCGCGGCCGGCGTTTGTTTTGCCGGAGAAGTGAGCCTGAACCCAGGGGACTGGAATCAGGGCAAACATCATTAGAAAACCTTAAGGTTTTTT
>Ga0075428_100001483_pt1 | contig 25098 bp, 20 predicted proteins | sample RhiMetdeltSRZDD2_FD_75291 | JGI IMG/M metagenome (GOLD analysis project Ga0075428, IMG submission 75291) | Populus rhizosphere microbial communities from Tennessee, USA - Rhizosphere MetaG P. deltoides SRZDD2 | ecosystem: Host-associated > Plants > Roots > Rhizosphere > Soil | place: USA... | reverse complement strand
CCGTCGAGTCGCGCATCTACTACGAGGACTATCGCGAGGTGGACGGCTTGCGGCTGCCCTTCCGCCTGCGCCGCACCGCCGGCGGCGAGACCGTGGAGGAAACGATCGTCGATCGGTATCGGATCAATCCGAAGAAATGAGACCGCGGGTTCGCGGGTTCGCGGGTCGCGGGTTCGTTAGTTGCTGACCCGGGCAAGCTGCCGGCTTCGCGAATCCGCCCGAGGGCGAACCGCGACCCCGCGAGCCCCCGAGCCGCGAGGCAAACGGATGAGATAATCCAGATCCATGTTCGCTGACGCCACACTGAGTGCGCGCATCGATCGGGCCGAAGGGCGGCTCGTCGCGCAAATGGCGGCCGAGGCCCGCTCCAACGCGCGGGGAGGAGCTGTCATCCTGCCGATCAGCGGCGGGGTGTCGGTCTTTGCGGGTCCGCGATCGCCGATGAACAAGGTGATCGGGCTCGGGTTCGATATGGAGCTCGATCTCCACGCACTGCGAGAGATCGAGGATCGCTGGCGAGAGCGTGACGAACCGGTGCGGGTCGAGCTCTCCACCCTGACCGATCCCGCCATCGCCGGCGAGCTCTCCGATCGCGGCTACCGGCTGCGTGGCTTCGAGAACGTCCTCGCCCGGCGGCTGCACGATCTGCCCGATCCGGCAGTCTTTCACGATATCTCGATCGATCTCGTCGGACAGGATGACGTCAGTGCGTGGTTCGAGGTCGCCGTCGATTCGTTCGCCAACATGGATGGCACTGGCAGCGTTGCGGACGACCCGCTGTCGCGGGAGGAGCTGGCGCGTTCGCTGGCGGACCTGCTGGGTGGAATGGCCTACAGCCGATACCTGGCGCGCATCGACGGCCTGCCGGTCGGAGAAGCGGCGCTTCACGTCGACGATCGGCTGGCGCTGCTCGCCGGGTCGGGGACGCTGCCAGCCTACCGCGGCCGCGGCGTGCAGAAGGCGCTCGTCCAGCGGCGCCTCCACGATGCCCGCAGTGCCGGCTGCGAGTTCGCCGTCGTCGTGACCGCTCCCGGCAGCCGATCGCAGGACAACGTGATGCGCCGGGGCTTCGAGCTGCTCTACTCGCGCGCTATCCTCATAAAGCCGATCTGATCCGGGGTCCGGGGTCCGGACCCTTGACTCGACGCCGGTCAACTGTCATAGTGTCATATGACAGTTGACACGCCATGCTCTTCCAGCTCAATTTCAAGTCCGCCAAGCCCGTCTACCTGCAGCTGGTCGATCAGGTGAAAACCGCCGTCGCCTCAGGCGCGATTCGAGGTGGTGATTCGCTGCCCTCGATCCGGCCGCTGGCCGAGGAGCTGCGGGTGAACCGCAACACGGTGGCCAAGGCCTACGCGGAGCTCGAAAGCCAGGGCGTCGTCGAGACACTGGCGGGCAAGGGTTGCTTCGTCCGTTCCGGGGCTTCTCCATTCCGGAAGGAAGTGCGCCGATCGCTCGTGGCGGAAGCGCTGGACGACGCGGTGATACAGGCGCACCACCTTCAGGTTGGTCGATCCGACTTTCTCGAGCTGGCGAAGGAGCGATTCGACGCGCTCCAGACGCTGCGCACGCGCGCCGGGGGCGCATGAACCGATGGCGAACACCTCTGTGATCGAGATCCGCGATCTGGTGCGCCGGTATGGTCGCACCGACGCCGTCAACGGTCTGAGCCTGAACGTGGCGCCCGGACGCTGTTACGGGTTCTTCGGCAGGAACGGGGCCGGCAAGACCACGACGATAAAGTGCGCCAGATTGTGATCCAGGTGACGGTGCTGCTCCTGGCGCTGAGGTTCTGCCTGGCCATGCCTGTTCTGACCTGGCGTTAGCCAGGGGGCTTCGCTCGTCCATTGCCAACACTGCCAAGATTGCCAACATTTGCCAACATTCAAGAGGACGCGGAGCATTCTCAATCTTGGCAATGTTGGCAATGTTGGCAATGTTGGCAATGCCTAGAGCTTCCGATAGAGCACGTTCCGGTACTGAATCTTGAACGGCGGACCCGTGTGCATCTGGAACCCGATCACCCCCTCGGCCGGCGCGTTCTTCTGATCCTCGTCGATCGCCACCGCCATCAGCTGCTCGTTGATGAACTGCATCAGGACCGGCCCGCGCGCGATGATGTGGTACCTGTTCCAGTTGTTCACGTTGAGCACGCCTCGCAGCAGCGTCGGATCGCCGATGGTGCCAACGACCTTGTATTTCGGTCCATCGACGATGCGGGTGACCTGGCCGCGCCGTGACAGGACAGCGTGCCCGTCTCCGGGTCCGCGGCCGCGCTCGTCGTGGACGTTGCCGGTATAGAGCCCGCCGAAGTCGATGTCGGCCTGGTAGCCCTTCAACACCCACTTGCCGATCGACGGGAGCTCGGTGCTGCGGTATTGAATCCCGCTGTTGGTGCCGTTCAACCGGAACTCGACCTTGAGCTCGAAGTCGCGGACCTTCTCGCCGCGCCAGATGAGGAAGCTGTTCTGCTTCATGACCTTCTCGGGCGTGGTCTCGCCCACGATCTCGCCGTTCTCGACGCGCCAGAACGTCGTATCGCCGTCCCAGCCGTTCAACGTCTTGCCGTCGAAAATCGGAACGAAGCCCGTGCTGTCGTCGGGCTCCGTGGCCGGGAATACGCCGCCAGCCTTGCCCGGTGGCGGCGGTCCCTGCGCGGTCATCAGTGCCGGGGCCATCGCCGACGCTGCGAGCACGAGCAACAACAACCAGGGGCCAACCGTTCTTTTCATCGTTCCTCCTCCGTGCTCGGGGTCCACTCCACCCATAATGAACCGCATGGTGCGACGAACCCTCATCCTCGGCATGATCGCGGGGGCCATTGTAGTCTCGGCGTGCCGCGGAACCCCGCCCCGGGTGGAAGCGCCAGGCCGTCCCAATATCCTGGTGATCCTGCTCGACGACCTGCGGTGGGACGCCGTCGGCTATGCCGGGCATCCCCATGTCCGCACGCCGCAGATCGATCGGATAGCCGGCGAGGGCGTCAACTTCCGGAATGCATTTACGACGACGTCGCTCTGTTCGCCGAGCCGCGCATCGCTCTTGAGCGGCGTCTATGCGCACCGTCATGGCGTCACCGACAACTTCACGGAGCTGCCCGCCACGCTCGAGACGTTTCCGAAAGTGCTGCAGCGCGTGGGCTACACCACTGCGTACGTCGGCAAGTGGCACATGGGAGAGCACAACGACGAGCCCCGCCCCGGGTTCGACTACTTCGTGACCCACAAGGGGCAGGGGCAGTACTTCGACACCGAGTTCAACTTCAACGGCCAGCGTCGCGAGAAGCGTCCCGGCTACTACACCTCCGTCGTCACCGACATCGCGCTGGACTGGCTCAGGACCGATCACCAGCAGAAACCCTGGATGATGATTCTCGGCCACAAGGCAGCCCACAGCTTCTACACGCCCGAGCCGAAGTACGCGCACGCATTCGACGGCGTTCCGGTGAGATATCCGGCTTCAGCGTCTGCGCTGGAGGGCAAGCCCGAATGGATCAAGGAGCGCCGCGACACGTGGCACGGCATCTACGGTCCGCTTTTCGACTGGCGCAAGAAGTTTCCCGACGATCGGCCCGAGGCGGTCAAGGACTTCGAGAACATGGTCCACGCCTACTGGGCGACGATCCTGAGCGTCGACGACAGCGTCGGCCGGCTACGGCGGTGGCTGGACGAGACTGGTCAGCTCGAAAACACGGTGATGGTGTTCGTGGGGGACAACGGGCTGCTCGAGGGCGAGCACGGGATGGTCGACAAACGGACGATGCACGAGCCGAGCATCCGGATCCCAATGGCGGTTCGATATCCGGCCCTGACGAAGGGGGGAAAGGTCGTCGACGAGCAGGTATTGACCATCGACATGGCGCCGAGCCTCCTGGAGCTGGCGGGCGCGCCAGCGCTCCTGAAGATCGATGGACGATCGTGGGTGTCGCTCGTGAAAGGCGGCGACGACCAGTGGCGGACCAGTTGGTTTTACTACTACAACTACGAGAAACAGTTCCCTTACACGCCGAACGTACGCGGAGTCCGCACGGCGGAGTGGAAATACGTCCGCTATCCACACGGTGACGGCGGCCCCGATCGTCACCTCGCCGAGCTCTACGATCTGCGCAATGATCCGGGCGAACTGAAGAACCTGATCAACGCCCCGGATTCAGCCCCGGTCATCGAAACGCTGAAGAAGGAGCTGGTCCGGCTGATGACCGCGGCCGGCCTCACGCCGGAGACCGATCGCATGCCGATCGATGAGGGGATTAAGACCGAACTGCCGGATCAGAGAATTCGGTGACCGCGGGCTGCGGGCTGCGGGCTGCGGAACGCGAAGTGGACTATTTGGCCGACAAGTCGCGAACGTAGATGTCCTTGAACCGCATATTTCCGAGCCCCCCCGAGTGGAGCTGCAGCGCGATGTAGCCGTCGAAGGACTTGGGTGCCGGATCGGTGAAGTTCAGGATCTCGATCCCGTTGAGGACGGCGACGAAGTGGTTGCCCTCGACTTTCAGCAGCATCTCGTTCCAGTCGGTGGGCCTGATTACCTGCTCGTATTCCGGCGCAGGCCACGCGTACCAGCCGCGGCCTTCACCGTAGAGTCCCCCGGTATGGTGGTTCATCGTGCGATCGATCTCGAACTGCTTGCCCTGGCTGACGTCGACGGTGCCCTCTTTGAACTCGGTGTGGATGTAGACCCCGCTGTTGCCGTCGGCCTCGCACTTGAAGCGGATTGACAGCCAGAAGTCCTTGTACTTCTTCTCGGTGCGAAGGTAGCCGTACGCGTTCGTGACCCCCTGGCCGTGAATCACGCCGTCCTCGACGGTCCATTTCTCCTTGCCGACCTCGACCCAGCCGGTCAGGTCCTTGCCGTTGAACAGCTGCACCCACTGCTCGTTCGGCAGCGGCGGACGTTTTTGAGGCGTCTGGCCGAAAACGGACGCCGGAACCAAGCCGGCAATCAGGGCAATGCCGAGCAGACGGATCGAGCGATGTGCGAAGCGACGCATGAGACTCCTCGAGGACACGAGTGCCGGATCATAGTCCGGCGACACCATCAGTAGAAGACGACGAAGCTGCCGCCGGGCCGGGCGGCGACGACGCCGAGGCTGAGCGGAGGGACGCCGGGACGGTTGCCGCGTTCGCCAATCGGCTGACCGTCTGCGCCGAACACCTGCCAGGAAAGCGTCGACTCTCCGTGCGAATGAGGCGCCGACGAGGACGGCGTCCCGGTCCACGCCATCAGCACCCGGCCATCCTTGTCGATCGCAAGACGTGGATGCTTGCGGCGCTCGGAAGCGGTCGGCGCGGGGGCGCGCGGGACGGCGCCCTTCGTGCCAAGGTCGGTGAAGTACACCTGACCATCGGTCTCCCATGCGCCGAGCACGTGCGACCCCTGGGCCGCAATCGACATGCTGGTCATCGGGCATGCGTTGATGTCCCACTCGTGCAGCCGCGAACCGGTGAAGCTGCGCCCGCCATCGGACGACACCAGGGAAAAGATGTCGCGGTTGATCTGCGCGGTCGCTGAACGGTAGAGGATGCGCAGCGTGTCGCCGCCCGCGAACACCCGCATGCCACAGCAACCGCACGCGCCGGTCGGCTCGCGCCAGGCGGCAGTCTCCGCGGCGAAGGTCGCGCCGCTGTCGTTCGAGCGGGCGACCCAGACCCGCCGTGCGGCTTCGCCTTCACCCTCCTTGACGTCGTTGCCATGCCACACCACGTAGACGGCGCCACCGTCACCGGCCGCGATCGAGCCGCCGCCGTCGAGATCGAAGGTGTGGGTCATGAGGTTGCGCTGGGGCTCGAACCGCAACAGCTGGCTGCCCGACCGCGAATAGAGCATCGGGCTGCTGCGGCGGCCGTTCTTCGGATTCGCAACCCCGCGTGGCTCCGCGGCGTCGGACCCGTTCCAGACGACGTGAACGCGTCCATCGGGCGCGACCGCAATCTGCGGACCCCGGATCGTGCCGCGCGCGATGGAACTCCCGGGCTGGCTGTTGACGCGCACCGGCGCCGAGAATGTCGCGCCGCCGTCCTTCGACCGCACGTAAAAGACGTCACCAGCCATCGAGTCGCCGCTGAAGTAGACGAGATGGATCGTGCCATCACGTCCGACGGCGAGATCCGGCTGGAAGCCGCCGTTCGGAATCCGGCGCAGGTCGACGACCGGGGCGTCGACAAGTGCCGCTCCCGGCGCCACCGGCAAGAAGAACGCGACCAGCGGGAGAACAATGGCACCGAGCCACAGGGAACGTTTGAGCATGTTCCCTTGATCCTACCGATCTCAACTCCCAACCTCCAACTCCCAACCAAAGCCATAGCAAGAGGGCCAAGAGATCAGGAGCGTTTCTTTGTGAGAAACAACCTCCTGAACTCCTGGCCCTCTTGTAAGCAACGGGCGGATGTCCGGCTACGCCGCGGCTCGTTCCCGGCGCAGGCTGGCCGGCAGCTTGAGATCCCAGGCCAGGCCCAGTGCCTGCAGCGTGCGAATGCCCATCCAGTTGAAGTCGACTTCGTACCACGCGAGGCCATGGCGCGCGCTGGTCGGGTGTGCGTGATGGTTGTTGTGCCAGCCCTCGCCAAACGTCAAAAGCGCCACCCACCAGTTGTTGGTCGAGTCATCGCGTGTGTCGAACCGGCGTGAGCCCCACTTGTGGGTTGCCGAGTTCACCAGCCACGTCGCGTGCAGGCCGAGCGTGGTGCGGAAGAAGATGCCCCAGAGCACGTAGGGGACGCCGCCGAACGCGAGCAGCGCCAGGCCCACCAGCACATTCGACGTCCAGTGCCAGTTCGAGAGCGCGACATGCACGCGATCGCGAACCAGGTCCGGGACGTACCTGCCCAGCACCGTTGCATCGTGGTGCATCCCGTCGCCCATCAGGATCCATCCCATGTGCGCCCAAAACGTGCCCTCGCGCGGCGTGTGCGGATCGCCTTCGTGATCCGAGTGCTGGTGATGGATGCGATGGGTCGCGACCCAGAAGATCGGTCCTCCCTCCAGCGCGAGGGTGGCGCACCAGGTCAGCACGTATTCAATCCACTTGTGGGTCCTGTAACTGCGGTGGGTCAGCAGCCGGTGATACGACATCCCGATGCCCAGCATGCCGGCGACCACGTAGAGGACGAGAGCAGTGAGGATGGCGCCGGTGTCTATGAAGAAGAAGGCCGCGACCGCCCCGACATGAAAGCCGGTCATCGCGGTTGCCGTAATCCAGTTCAGTCCCTTCTGGTATTTCCGTCCGTACTTCAAAGCCGCCACTGCCATCGCTGCACTCCGTCCACACGGCGCGCCGGCAGGGCGCGCCCAACGACCTTAGCAGCGGATGGCGGGACGGAACGTAATACTTCTGTCAAAGGCGCGGCGGTTCCCCTGCCTTCCTTAATGTTGGCAATCTTGGCAATTTTGGCAATGCCGAGGGGATACTGTTCAAAAGATGAGCAGGCCCCCCTCCCCGACCCCGTGGCGGACGCTCGCCATCGGCGTGGCGGTCGGGGTGTGCACGATTGCCGGGATCGGCGCCTACACCTACAGCGAGGTCCGTCGCCTCCGTGACGAGCAGACGGCCATCAGCGAGCGCAATCGCAAAGATTCGCTGCAACTGCTTCGGATACAGAACGATCTCGCGTCGCTCGCCGTGCTGATGCGCGACATGCTCGATCGGACCGAGCCCTACCCGCTGCCCGGCTGGCAGCCCGCGTTCGATCGCGTCCGGCAGGACCTTGCGGAAGCGACGCGGCTCGAGCAGGAACTGGCGCCGGCGGCCCGCAATCCGGCACAGCAGGCGCGGCTGGCACAAAGCGTCGAGGCATACTGGCGTGACGTCACCCAGATGTTCGCGCTCAGCCGCACCGACGAGCCGGCGGCGCGCCGGCTGGTCGAAAGCGCCCTGATCCCTCAGCATCGCGCCATCGACGGCTTCGTCTCGCAGTTCCTGATCGCCAACAACCAGGTCCAGGAGGAGGCGGCGCGGGCCAATCGAGCGGTCTATGATCGCGTCGGCCGCGAGATTCTGTTGCTCGTCGGCGTGATCCTGATCGTCACCGCCGGCCTGGGAGCCTGGGTCGTCGCCTCGAACCGGCGCGCGTTTCTGTCCGTCGAAGCCCTGAACGCGCAGCTGCGGACGCTGTCGCAGCGGATGCTGAGGGTCCAGGAGGACGTTCAACGTTCGCTCGCACGTGAGCTGCACGACGACTTCGGGCAGATATTGACCGCGATCGGCACGTTGCTCGGGCGGCTCCGGCGTCAGGCGCCGGCCGACACGCCGCTCGGATCCGAGCTGGAGCAGGTGCGCGGCATCGCGCAGCAGGCGCTCGATCGAATTCGTCATCGATCGCAGTGGCTGCATCCCGGTGTGCTCGACGACTTCGGTCTCGCCCGCGCGCTCGAGGGATGCGTCGAGCAGTTCCAGCATCAGACCGGGATTCAGACCCACCTGGTTGCCGACGGCCCGCTCGACGCCGTCCGCGACGACTGTGCGATTCACGTCTATCGCATCGTCCAGGAGGCCTTGAGCAACGCGGCCAGACATTCGGGATCTCCGGACGCGTGGGTGCGCATCCGCTGCGACGGCGGCAACCTGGAGCTCGCCGTGGAAGATCGCGGCAGCGGCATCGCGACGCAGGCGTCGGCCGCCGATCCCGCGCGCGGCATGGGGATGGTCAGCATGCGCGAACGCGCCGAGCTGATCGGTGGTCAACTGGAAGTGAAACGGGGCGCAGGCGGAGGCACCGTCGTCCACCTGCGCGTGCCGGGATGTCTCGCGGACGCGTCACATCCGGAGGTGGCTTAGTGCTGCCTTTCATAAATACGGTGGCATTCGGTCGGCGATGCATCCCCGCTGGCTGCGTTGCTCCTCCCTCACATATTCCCGATATGCTCGGTCGTCGCGCCTTGCCAACGGGGCGCCTCGTCGACCTCGGTGCGTCACCGTATTTATGAAAGGCAGCACGTAGTGACCCGGATTCGAGTAGTTCTGGCCGACGACCATGCGCTCGTGCGGCAGGGGTTCCGCCGCATCCTCGAGGACGAAATGGACATCGAGGTGATCGGCGAGGCCGGGGGCGGCGCCGAGGCGATCGATCTCGATCAGCGCCTCGACCCCGACGTCGTCGTCCTCGACATGAACATGCCCGAGATCAACGGCCTTCACGCCGCGATCGAGATCCTGCGGCGACGGCCCGATCGCCCGATCCTGATGCTCAGCATGTACGACGACGTGCAGTACGTACGGAACGCGCTGAATGCCGGGATCAAGGGATACATCCTGAAGAACGCCCTCGAGACCGATCTGATTCGGGCGGTGCGGGCCGTGGCCGGCGGGAAACGTTTTCTGAGTCCGGAGCTCGCGACCGCGATCGAAGGCCCGCCTGCCCCTGAAACCGCGGCCGAAGACGAGCGGTTCGCGCAGCTCAGCGCCCGCGAGATCCAGGTGCTGCGGCTGATCGCGATGGGCCGGACGAACCGCGAAATCGGGAAGCTGCTGGGCGTGAGCGCCAACACGGTTGCGGTCCATCGGACGAACCTGATGGCGACGCTCGGCGTGCACAAGGCCGCCGAGCTGGTGCTGATCGCGGTGCGGAAAGGGCTGGTGAACCTGCAGTGAGGGCGGCCGCCCGCTCGCGGCCCGGCGGGAGGGGGACTGTCCCCCTAGGGGGGACTGTCCCCCTTTCGGTTGCGGCATGCGCGATTGGCGCGCTGTTGCAGGTCCACGCGGCACAAGGCCCCGGGTTTCAGCTGGTTGATGTCAGCAACGCGGCCGGCATCCGGTTCCAGCACGCCACCGGTGCCACGGGACGCAAGTACCTGCCCGAAACGCTGGGCTCCGGGGTGACGGTGTTCGATGGCGACGGGGACGGCCGCCAGGACGTGCTGTTCATGAGCGGCATCAGCCTCGATCCTGCCGCGCCGGGAAAGGCGAGCGCGCTGCGGCTGTTCCGCAACAGCGGCCGTGGAACCTTCGAGGACGTCACGGCGAACGCCGGCTTGAACGTGCAGATCTACGCGATGGGCGCAGCCGCCGGCGACTTCGACAACGACGGCCGCCAGGATCTCGCGGTCACCGCGGTCGGTCAGAGCCGGCTGTTCCGCAACACAGGGGAAGGACGCTTCGTCGACGTCACCGACAAGGCCGGTCTCGGCAACCGCACCGGCTTCAGCACCTCGGCGTTGTGGATCGATTACGACCGCGACGGGCTGCTCGATCTCGTGATCTGCAACTACGTGCGCTGGACGCCGCAGACCGACATCTTCTGCAGCGCCGATGGCAAGACCAAATCCTATTGCACGCCCGAGGCCTACCCTGGCGCCACTTCCTGGCTGTATCGCAACAAGGGAAACGGCACGTTCGAGGATGTCACGGCGAAGGCCGGTCTTCTCGACACGACCTCGAAAGCGCTCGGCGTCACGATGCTCGATTTCGACCTCGATGGCTGGCCCGATCTGTTCATCGCGAACGACACGCAGCCAAACAAGCTCTACAAGAACCGGGCGAACGGAACGTTCCAGGAAGTCGGCGTCCAGGCCGGGCTGGCGTTCAGCGAAGACGGCCGCGCGCGCGCCGGCATGGGGACCGACGCCGCGGACTTCGACAACAGCGGCGTCCCGTCACTTGTCGTCACCAACTTCTCCGGCGAGATGCTCGGTCTCTACAGTCCGGTTCGGCCGGGCGTTTACGCCGACCGCGCGCCGGGATCGGAGCTCGGCAAGGCGAGCCGGCTGACGCTCGGCTTCGGCTGCTTCTTCTTCGACGTCGATCTCGACGGCCTGCTCGATCTGCTGGTGGTCAACGGGCACATCGACGATCGGGTCGCGCGGACCGGCCGCGTCAATTACGCCGAAACCCCTCACCTGTTTCGCAACCGCGGCAAGGGACAGTTCGTGGACATCGGCCGCGAAGTGGGCGCGGACTTCGCTGCACCCAAGGTCGGCCGCGGCGCTGCATTCGGCGACGTCGACCTGGACGGCGATCTCGACGTGCTGGTCACGACCAACGGCGGACCGGCAGCGCTCTATCGGAACGACATCAGCCGCGCCGGTCAGAGCTTCCGGCTGACGCTGCGCGGCGTGAAGTCGAACCGCGATGCGATCGGCGCCCACGTGCGCGTCAAGGTCGGACCGTCGGTTCAGACCCGCATGGTCCGCACCGGATCGAGCTACCTCTCGCAATCGGAGCTCCCGCTCACTTTCGGCCTGGGTTCCGCGCCGGCGGCTGACGAAGTGATCGTCGAGTGGCCGAGCGGAACGAAGCAGCGCCTTACCGGCCTCCGTGCCGGCCGGTCCTATGTCGTGACGGAGGGTACAGGTATCACGCAGGCCGTCGCTCTCGGATCTGCTGCGCGCTGAAATCGCCCAAGGCCAAATCGCTTGGAATTCTCCTGATCTCCTGGCCCTCTTGTAAAAAACGGCATTGTCGGTCGACTCAGGGAGGGGCGCCGGCGTCCAATCCACGCCCATTACGGATCGGGCCTGTCCGCCCTCAGAATCGTCGGCCATCCGAGACGACCCACACAGTTTTGCACCGGTTTCGTGCTGGCACGGGCGCTGCTTTCTGGCGGGGAATGCCCTCACGTCCCCGCATCGTCGTTGCAACTCCGCACACGCTCGAGTGCACGGCCGTCGCTGACTGGCTGCACGCCGAAGGGTTCGAGCCGGTCCGGGCGACCACCGTGTCGCGCGCGCTCCAGGAACTGAACGAGCGTTCATTCTCGCTCCTGGTGGCGGACGTCGACTTCGCGTTTCGCGGAGGACTTCAGGCGGTGAGCCGCGAGCGGATGCGCAACGCCAAGGCGCCCGGTATCGTCATCGGACCGGTCGACCCGGCGGCGGAAGCGATGGCCGTGAAGCGCGACGCGATGTATCTGACACGGCCCGTCGAGCAGGCCGCGCTGATCTGCATGGCTCACATGGCGGTCCTCGAGAGCCGTCCCGAACGCCGATCGGTGCGGAAGCCGGTGCGGTTCGACGCGATCGTCGGCGGCGTGCCGTCGCACCTCATCGACATCAGCAACGAGGGCATGCGCCTCGAGATCCCGCGCACCCGCAATGCGACCCCGCCGCCGCCCCTGTTCACCGTGCGGGTGGCGCTGCTCGGCGTGAATATCACCGTGCGGAGGATGTGGGCCAGCATGCCGAAGGGTGGCGACGCCGCGTGGTACGGCGGCGAACTGGCCGCCAACAGCGGCCGGGTCGAGCTGGCCTGGCGCTCGTTCGTCGACGCCATGCCGAACAGCGGGTCGGCGCTCGAATACCGGTAAGCAGGTTCTGGGTTCCGGGTTCCGGGTGCCAGGTTCGGTTCAGGGTTCGGGGTTCGGGGGTTTCGGAACTGGTCGACGCGGCTTCAAACCCTGAACCGCGAACCCCGAACCGAACCCGGAACCTGGAACCGAACCCGGCACCCGGAACCCGGAACCCTTGAACCTGTTCGATCTCTACCTTCCGCGCAGCTTCGCGGGCGGCCCGTCGACGCCGTTCGGCGGCTGCTCCTTCGCGAACTGATCCTCGTCGCGTACCGCCAGCTTCAGACGCTGGAGCTCTGCCTTCAGCGTCCGGGTCAGCTCCTCCTGGCCCGGCTGCCCGTACAGGTTGTGGAGCTCGTTCGAATCCCGGACCAGATCGAACAGTTCCCACTGATCCTTCTTCCAGAAGTAAATCAGCTTGTGCGTCGCCGTGCGGACGCCGTAGTGCGCGCGCGTATTGTGGTCGCCGGGATCGTGGTAGTAGCGGTAGTACATCGACGACCGCCAGTCCGCGGGAGTCTTGCCCCGGAGGATCGGCAGCAGGCTGCGGCCCTGCATCTCTGCAGGAATCTTCACGCCGGCTGCCTCCAGGAACGTCGGCGCAAAGTCCACGTTCAGCGCCATCGCATCGCTGCCCGATCCGGCCTTGATCCCCGCCGGCCATCGCACGAGAAACGGCATGCGCAGGGACTCCTCGTACATGAATCGTTTGTCGAACAGTCCATGGTCGCCGAGGAAGAACCCCTGATCGCTGGTGTAGATGACGATGGTGTTCCTGGCGAGGCCGGCGGTGTCCAGGAATCCGAGCAGTCGTCCGATGTTGTCATCGACGGATTGAACCGTCGCCAGGTAGTCGCGCATGTAGCGCTGATACTTCCAGCGTGCGAGCGCCTCGCCTGTGAGGGTTATCTCCTTGCCGTCGCGAGTGATCGTCACGGTCTCGGGCTTCGTCGAGAGCCAGCTCGCAAGGTCCGGGCCTTTCAGGTCTGCCGGCGGCTCGAGCTTCAGATCGCGCCGCGTCGTGTCGCCGGCGACGCGCTGCAGATTCTCGTGTAACGCGTCGGTCCTGGTCGCATAGGAATCCCAGAATGTCTCGGGTTCGGGGATCCACGTGTTCGCGAACTGCGCACGATGAGCGGCATCCGGCTCCCAGGGCCGATGCGGCGCCTTGTGATGGACCATCATGAAAAAGGGGCGATTGCGCGGCCGCTCCTTGATGAAGTCGATTGCCAGGTCGGTGATCACGTCAGTGACGTACCGGCCGGCATACGTCTTCTCCCCGGTCGCCGTGTAGAGCAGCGGGTTCATGTAGGCACCCTGCCCGGGCAGGATCTCCCAGCGATCGAACCCCGCGGGATCACTCCCCAGATGCCATTTCCCGATCATCCCGGTGTAATACCCCGACGCCTGAAGCAGCGTCGCAACGGTCGGCCGCGAGCTGTCGAAGCGATTGAAGACGGGAACGCCGTTCAGGTGCGAATACTGCCCCGTGAGAATCGCGGCTCGGCTCGGCGTGCAGATCGAGTTGGTGACGAAGACGTTGCGAAGCACCAGCCCCTCGCGCGCGAGACGATCGATGTTCGGCGTCCGATTGACCTTCGACCCATAAGCGCTGATGGCGTGCGCGGCGTGGTCGTCCGACATGATGAAGATGATGTTCGGACGATCCGCGGCTGCGGCGGCGACGACGGTCAGCGCCCAGACGAGCGGACTGAGCAGGAGTTTCAGCACTCGCGGATTGTAGCCAGAATCCGCAGTCCGCGGTCCGCGGTCCGCGGCCCGATCTGGCTAGGGTGGAGGACTGTACCCCGATCCCGGACCGCGGACCGCGGGCTGCGGCCTCGACGTTTTCTTCAGCCAATAGCCAAACTGAACGCCTCCGTCAACCGTCCAAGTCCCCGATACGCGCGTCAGCCGGGAGAGCCCTGATGATGGAAGACATCCGTTACGCACTGCGTCAACTCCGAAAAGCGCCGGCGTTCGCCGCGGCCGCGATCGTCACGCTCGGGCTGGGCATCGGGTCGGCAGCGGCGATGTTCGGCCTGGTTCAGGGCGTCCTGCTGTCGCCCCCGCCCTACACAACGCCCGACCGACTCGTGCTGGTATCGCCGCGGCGGATCGACGGCCGTCCTTACACTCAGGGGACGTGGTTCGCGCAATGGCTCCAGTGGCGGGCCGAAAGCCGGACACTGGAACCGCCGGCGCTCTATCGCTGGACCTTCAACTTCCTGGTCCTGCCCGACGGCAGCCAGTCGCTCGGCGGCATGGTCGTCACCCGCAACTTCTTCTCGACACTCGGTGTGAGGCCGCTCCATGGCCGCGAGTTCACCGAAGCGGAGGCGTCCAGACCGAAAGTGCCGCCCACCGGCATCATGCTCGGCTACGAGCTCTGGCAGCGGCAGTTCAAGGGGGATCCCGCAGTCGTCGGGACCGCGATTCGTATCAGCCGTCAACCGGCGCCGCTGACCGTCGTCGGGGTGATGCCGCCCGGCATCAGGTTTCTCCCCGATCCCGCGAACGCCAGCGAGCCGAATTACGACGTCGATGCGCCGGTCGACTTCTGGGTGTCCTTCACTCCAGACGAGACCCAGCCGCGGGCGCGTGGCTGGAACACGGTCGCGCGCCTGCGTGACGGCGCAACGCTCGAGCAGGCCCGGACCGAGCTGGCCTCGCTGGCGAGCCGTCAGGGAACGAGCGACCCCGATCTCGCGGTCCTCACACCGGCGGTCCGTCCAGTCGTCGACGTGCTGAACGAAGAGGCGCGCCGGTTGTTGCTGCCACTGTTCGGGTCGGTCGCGCTCTTGTTCCTGGTCGCGGCGGTGAACGTCGCCGGCCTGTTCGTCGCGCGCGGTCTGCAGCGCCATCGCGAGTACGCGATGCGGGCGGCCCTCGGAGCCTCGCGCCTCCGGCTGTTTCGTCAGATCCTGACCGAGTCCGGGGCGATCGCGATGATCAGTGCGATCGCAGGCGCCGCGCTCGCGATTGGCGGAATCAGGGTGTTCAAGGCGATCGGCGGCCAGGCGGTGCCGCGGGCGGAATCGGTAACGGTGGGCTGGCCGCTCTTCGCTTTCGGCCTCTCTGCCGCGCTGATCGCCGCTTTCATCGCGGGAGTACTGCCCGCCCTCCGCGCCTCCGCCCCCGGCCAGGCGGCCGGGCTGAGGGGATCGCGAAGCAGCGCCGGACGCGGCGAACGCCGGCTGCTCGCCGCCATCGCGACGGTGCAGGTCATTTGCACGGTCGGGTTGCTCGCCGGCGCAGCTCTGTTGATTCGAACGGCCAGCAGGCTGGCGAGCGTCCGTCCCGGTTACGAGACAGAGCGCGTGCTCGCGGTGACCGTGACGAACGTCACGCCGGGGACATCGACGCAATTCCACACCGCGGTGCTCGAGCGAACGGCCGCGCTGCCCGGAGTCGTCCGAGCTGCGTTCGTCTGGGGGCTGCCGCTGACCGGCAACAAGTGGCCGGGGACGATGGAGCTGATTGGACAGGCTGGTGCGGACAGCATCAGTGGTCAATTGAACCTGCCGCTTCGATCGATTACGCCCGATTACTTCGATCTGATGGGGATTGGCATCATCGACGGCCGCGGGTTTCGATCGACGGACAACGCCGACGCGCCGCGAGTGGCGGTCGTGAATCAGGCGTTCTCGCAAGAGTATTTCCCCGGGTCCGGTGCGCTCGGCAGGCAGATGCGCTTCGCGGGTGACGTGAAGCGCCCGATCGAGATCGTGGGGATTGTCTCGGATACCAGAACCGAGGCGCTCAGCGCGCAGGCCGAACCCGAAGTCTATCTCTCGTTCTGGCAGAACGGCGCCTTCTCGAAGCACCTCGTCGTTCGCACCGCGTCGGACCCGAAGGCGATTGCGGGGCTGGTCAGGCGCGAGGTACACGCAGTCGATCCCACGGCGTCGGTCGAGCACTTCACGACGATGGCGCAGATCCGCCGCGACTCGATCGCGCCGCGCACGTTTGCGATGCGCCTGCTCATCGGCTTCTCGATCCTCGCGACCGTGCTGGCGCTGGTCGGCATCTACGGCGTGCTGTCGCTCTCGGTGGGTTCGCGCGTGAAGGAGATCGCGGTACGGAAGGCGGTCGGCGCGCAACGGCACGACATCCTCCGCCTGATCCTCGGCGAAGGGTCACGCATGATCGCTGTCGGGATCGCCCTGGGCATCGTCGTCTCGATCTTCGTCGGCCGGGCGCTCGCCGGTCAGCTCTTCGAAGTACGAGCCGCCGATCCGGTCGCCCTTGGCGCCGCGGCTCTTGTCTTTGGAGTGGTGGCGATCCTGATCTGCCTGCTCCCGGCCACGCGTGCGGCGAAGACCGATCTGCTGGCGGCGCTGCATCAGGATTGAACCGCAGCCCGCAGCCCGCGGTCCGCCGTCCGATCGGCCCAGAGTTTTTGCAGGTCTGGGAGGCCGAAGCCCGGAATACGGACCGCGGACTGCGGACCGCGGGCTGCGGAGTTGGTTTGTAGCTCATTCACAGTATTGACCCGCGACGCCCCAGCGACCCACGATTTCCTCTGAGCCGCCATGAAACCAATGTTCCTGCCGGAAGTCGAGCAGAACCCGAAAGAGAGCCCGTACCGCGCGCTCATCGAACAGATGCAGAAGCAGGGTGCGGAGTACCCGCAGATTTGGCACCTGTTCGCGTATCTCCCCTCGGCAACCACGCACCTGGCGAAGTTCACCCAGGAGATCCTGCGCGGTCCGGCGCCGCTCAGCCCCGGCCTGCGCGAATTGATCGCCGCCTACACGTCACAGCGCAATCACTGTCCGTTTTGACTGAAGTCTCACGCCGCAGTTGCGGCGGAGCTGCTCGGCGACGAGGAACTGGTCAAGGGCGTCATGCGCGACATCGAGTCGTCTGCGCTCGATGAACAGCACAAGGCGCTGTTCCGGTTCATCGACAAGGTGAATCACGACTCGCCGCGGATCACGTCGGCAGACCTCGACGAGGCGCGCTCGGCGGGATGGACCGATGAAGCGCTCTACTTCGCCATCACCGTGTGCGCGTTGTTCAACTTCTACAATCGCTGGATCGACGCGAGCGGCGTCCATGCGCTCAGCGACGAAGCCCACAAGGCGGGGGGGAAGCGGTCGGCGGTGAGCGGCTACGCTCGTAGTTAATCGCTTCGCAATCCGCAATCCCCGGTCCGCGCAACCGGGTGCGAGGAGCCTCAGGGCAAATCCAAGCGGCAGGTTACCTCTGACTAGCAACTGCGATCGGACCGCGGCCCGCGGGCTGCGGACCGCGGCTTTTAGATCCAATCAAACGCCAGATGCTCCGAGTCGGACGCCGCGTTCACGATCGCTTCTGCCAGGCGCATGCCCTGGGCGGCGTTGGTGAAGACCACCACGGCCGATCGTGACGGCACGTGCGCCAGCACGAAGTTCTTGATCGTGCCGTTGTCGCCCCAGTGCCATAAGTACTCACGGCCGCTCGTCGTCTCGATGCCCCAGCCGAGTCCCCACGCGAGCGCGTGGTTCAGGCGGATCTGCGGCGACAGCATTCGCTCCCGCATTGGCGCGCTCAACTCCCCCGGTCCGCCGGCCGGCGCGAGGAGGTGAGCCAGGAAGCTGGCGTAGTCCTGCACCGTCGTGATCAGGCTCCCGGCCACGTTGGTCGGAATGAAATTCGGCAGGGGTGGCGGCGAAGAGGGGACGGCCTTCATCGCGGCAACCAGATCCTCGTGTGTGAATGCGGCCAGGGACTTCTGCTGCTGCTCTGCATGCGCGACCATCCGCAGGTTGAAGTCCCGCTGGCCGCGCGCCATCGTCCCACGAGTGTGTCCGAAAACGAGCTGCGCGTCCGTATCCGGACGCCACGCGTAAGTGGACGACAGCATCCCGAAAGGCCGGAACAGGGCTTCTTCCAGGAACGGCTGGATCGCGCAGCCGGCGATCTTTTCGATCGCCCGCTGCAAGTAATAGAAGCCTTCGCCGGAATACTGGAAGCGCGCTCCGGGATCGAAATCGGGGACCAGCGGCTGATCGAGCGTGTTGCGCCAGTTGCGCAACCCTGAGGAATGGCTCAGCACGTGCCGCGCCGAGATCCTGTCGCCGCGCGAGTCCGACGGTGCGTGGTCGGCGACGTACGACTTGAGCGGCCGGTCGAGATCGAGGCGGCCCTGCTCCGCCAGGCGCAAGGCCGCATATGCGAACACCGGCTTTCCGAGGGAGGCCGCGGGAAACAGCGTGTCCGCGCTGACGTGACGCTTCGTCCCGGCCTCGATGACGCCCTGATATCTCTCCCACGCCAGACGCCCCTCGCGCACGACGCCCACGCCAAACCCGGGTACGGCGGTGACATCAAGGAGCGCGTTGAGCCTGGTCTGCAGGAAGCGATCGTCCGGCCGCTTGATCGCGGAGGCTGCGCCGATCAGCTTCGCCGCGAACGCAGCCGGAACCGACGCAGCCAGAGCGGTCGAAAACTGACGGCGCGTCATCGGCATGGTGCGTTAGACGGCGAACATGCGCCGAGTGTTTGCAGCTTGTGACGAACGAGCGTCCGGGCGCCAACGGTGAGCCGCGGACTGTCCGATGTTGGGCAAATCGGACAGTCTTCAGAGAGGCCTGCTACTTCTTCGCGCCGCCGGTCAGCTCCTTGATCCGGATGTTGCGGAACTCGACCCTCGCGCCATGCCCGAGGAAGCCGATGTGCCCTTTCGTGTTGGCGATGCCACGCGAGCCCTCGGGCCTGGTGAGGTCGCGGTGCGTCTTCAGCATCTCTTCGTCCTTGATGTCGTCGAGGTTGGCGTCGACGATGGTCGTGCCGTTCAGCTTGATGGTGAGGTGACGGCCGTCAGCCGTGATCTCCTCGGAATTCCACTCCCCGACCGGCTTCTGTGAACCGCGCTTGGGCGCGACCATGCCGTAGATCGAGCCGTGGTACTGAAACGGTTTCAGGCTGGTGTACTGTGACCCGCCGTCATCGAGCACCTGGATCTCGATGCCGGCATACGCCGCATCACCGACCAGGGGAGCGCGAATCCCGATCCCGTTGTTGGCGTTCTCGGTCAGCTTGACGTCGAACCGCAGCACGAAGTCCGAGTACTCTTTCTCCGTATACAGGTTGCCGCCGTCCTCCTTGGTCGAGAAGATGACGCCGTTCTCGACCTGGTAGCCCTGTCCGGATTTGTTCTCCGCGCCGTTGGCGCGCTTTCCGTAGATCCAGCCGGTGAGATCCTTGCCGTTGAAGAGCGAGGTGAAGCCTTGCTCGACCGGCTGCTGCCCGCCAAGTGCCGGCAGCGCGGCGGCAGCCACCAGAGTCAGTAGAAGCGCAAAGTGTCGCGGGATCATCGTGGCCTCCTGAGCACTGAAACCTTATCGCAGTTCGGGGGCCCGGGGGTTCCGGGGCCCGTGAGTCCGTGATAATCAGAGGCAACAGATGCCCGTCCTGGAGGCTTGTTGCCTCTGACTACCCGGATTCCGAACCCGCGAACCCCCGAGCCCCCGAGCCCGCGAAAACGGGGTGCCCTCTGGTGGGACTTCGACGGCACGCTCGTCAGCCGGCCGATGATGTGGTCGGAAGTGGCGATGCGGCGGCTCGATCGATATTGGCCCGGTCACACCGTGACGCGAGCGGTGATGGATGCGCAGGTATCGCTCGGGATGCCGTGGCACCGCGCCGATCATGCGCACCCGGAGCTGTCATCGCCGGCGTTGTGGTGGGAAGCGGTCTATCGCCGCTATGTCGAGATCTTCGACGCCCTCGGTGTTCCAGCCGCGGCGGATTCGGCAGCGTTCGCCGAACTTCGCAGCGACATCCTGAATCCTGCTCGCTATCGCGTGTTCGATGACGTAGTGCCGGCGCTGAGCCGGGCGGCCGCGAACGGCTGGCGGAACCTGATCGTGTCGAATCACGTGCCGGAGCTCGAGTCGCTCGTCGACGACCTCGGTCTGACATCTTTCTTCGAGTCGATTGTCGGTTCCGCAGTGGTCGGCTACGAAAAACCTCATCGTCTCCTGTTCGAGGAAGCGCTGCGCCGTACTGGCGCGAGTCGCCCGATCTGGATGATCGGCGACAACGCGAGCGCCGATTGCGCACCCGTCTGCGCCATGGGCAACAACGCGGTGCTGGTCCGCAGCACCGCGATTGGCACATTCGAGCAACGCGCGGACGATCTTCTCGGTGCCCTGGATCTCATTGACGCTGTGCCCACAGAATGCTGATCCAAGCGGCTAAGGGCCTCTAAACAGCGGCGCGGAGCGAAGCGAGGCGCTGGCAGCCGGCGGGGGTGGGGCCCCGCCGGGTTTCGCGGGGGTGGGGCCCCGCGAAACAAACTAATAAATGCTGATCCAGTCCTCGAGCTAACCCCGCTACCGAACCGAGCGACCCCGCGAACTGACCCGCATATAATCCGGTCCCGGCAACGAGATGACCATGAACCAATCTCGACGGTTTGGCCTGCTCGCCGCGGTGGCGCTGCTGCTCCTCAGCATCCGTGGCGACATCGCCGGCCAGTCCTCGACGGCCGCGCGCCCGAACGATCCTCCCGATCGCGAATACCGGCTCGAGTCATCGATGCTCGGCTACCGCGGCATCGGCGGCGAGATCGAGGGCATCCGGAATCCGACGCTGTGGGCAAAGACCGGCGAGACGGTACGAATCACCATCGTCAACGGCGAGCTGATGGTGCACGACATCGTGCTCGAGAAGGGCGAGGTCAAAAGCACGCAGATCCTCGACAAGGGCGCGACCGCGAGCATCACGTTCAAGGCCACGACATCCGATACCTACTTCTGCTCGCTGCCCGGGCATCGGGTGGCAGGCATGGAAGGACGGCTGGAAGTCTCCGATTCGCGCCCGTCGTCTGAAGGGACGACGCCGGACGTGAACGGGCGGCCGTTGAACCTCGATTTCGAGTCGGGAACCCTGGAGAACTGGACCGCCACCGGCGACGCATTCGACCTGGTCAAGGGCGATGGCCTGCCGGAAGGGGGCGCCGACAGGACGAGCACGGTGCGCGGTCAGTCGGGCACCTACTGGGTCAGCAGCGGCGTGAACGGGAGTGCGCGCCAGGGCACGCTCGAGTCCGTGCCGTTCGAGGTGACGCAGCCGTTCGCCAGCTTCCTCGTGTCGGGCGGCGCGTTCAAGAGCACGCGCGTCGATATCGTGCTCGCCGACGACAAGAAGGTCATCTACACGATCAGCGGGACCGACTCCCCACGATTACGTCCTGCGGTCGTCGATTTGCGTCCCTATGCCGGCAAGAAGATCGTCATCCGCGTCGTCGACGAGGAAACCGGCGCGTCGACTGCCACCTACCTCAAGGAAAATCCCTGGGCGCACATCAACTTCGATCGCTTCCGTTTCCACGAGGCCAAGCCCTACTTCCCGAACGAGCTCACGGCGGCCGACATGACCCTGATGCCGCCGATGGATCCGATCGTCCACGCCGGCCTCTCGGGGATCGAAGCGGCGAAGGCGATGACGCTGCCGAAGGGCTTCACCGTGAAGCTGGCGGCGGCCGAGCCCGACATCGTCCGGCCGATCGCATTCACGAATGATGATCGGGGCCGACTCTGGGTAGCCGAGGCACACACCTATCCGGTGCGCGCGCCCGAGGGCGAAGGGAAGGATCGGATCCTGATCTTCGAGGACACCAACGGCGACGGCACGCTCGACAGCCGCAAGGTGTTCATCGAAGGTCTCAACCTGGTGAGCGGCATCGAAATCGGATTCGGAGGCGTGTTCGTCGGCGCGGCGCCCAACCTGCTCTTCATCCCAGTCAAGGACGGCACGGACGTGCCCGCCGGTCCGCCCGAGGTGCTGCTCGATGGATGGGGCTACCAGGACACCCACGAGATGCTGAACACGTTCTCGTGGGGACCGGACGGCTGGCTCTATGGCACACACGGCGTGTTCACGAACTCCAACGTCGGCAAGCCCGGCGCCCCGGATTCCGAGCGTCAGCGGCTCAACGGCGCAATCTGGCGTTATCACCCGACCAGGAAGATCTTCGAAATCTTCGGCGAGGGCACCAGCAATCCGTGGGGCCTCGACTTCAACGACTACGGCCACGCGTTCACCACCGCGTGCGTGATCGAGCACCTCTATCACGTGATTCCCGGCGCCCGTTACAAGCGGCAGGCGGGGAAGCACATCAATCCCTACATCCTCGACGACATCAAGACGATCGCGGACCACGTGCACTGGGTCGGCAAGAATGGGCCCCACGCCGGCAACAGCCGATCGGACGCCGCGGGCGGCGGACACGCGCACGCCGGCGCGATGATCTATCTCGGCGGCGACAGCTGGCCGGCCGAGTACCGCAGCGCGATCTTCATGAACAACATCCATGGCCACCGGGCGAACGTGGATGTTCTGGCGCGCAAGGGATCGGGCTACGCGGCGACGCATGGCAAGGACTTCCTGAACGCCAACGACACGTGGAGCCAGATGCTGAATTTCCGGTACGGTCCGGACGGTTCGGTGCACGTGATCGACTGGTACGACAAGAACCAGTGCCACAGCAGCAATCCCGACGTCCACGGCAAGACGCTCGGCAGGATCTTCAAGATCGCCCACGTGAACGATCGGTTCGTCAAGGTGGATCTCCGGAAGGAGCCGTCTCTGCGGCTGGTCGAGCTGCAGCTGCATCGAAACGATTGGTACGTTCGCCATGCGCGGCGCATCCTGCAGGAGCGTGGGCCGGATCCCCAGGTCCACGCCAGGCTCAAGGCGATTCTCCAGACCAATCCGGACGTCACCCGCAAGCTTCGCGCGCTGTGGGCCCTCCACGTCACGGGCGGCTTGACCGAAGCGGATCTCATCGGCCTGCTCTCGCATGAGAACGAGTACGTGCGAAGCTGGGCGACGCAGCTGCTGGCCGAGGACCGCAATCCCTCGGATGCGACAATCGCCAGGTTCACGTCGATGGCGAAGTCGGACGGCTCGGCGCTCGTCCGCCTGTATATCGCCAGCGCCCTTCAGCGCGTGCCGCCCGAGAAGAGATGGGATGCCGTCGCCGGCCTGCTCTCACGAGGCGAGGACCGGAACGATCAGAACGAGCCGCTGATGGCGTGGTGGGCCGCCGAGCCGCTCGGCGAGCTCGATCCCGAGCGCGCGCTCGGGCTCGCGTCGGAATCGAGGCTGCCGCGAACATTCTCGTTCATGGTCCAGCGGGTCGCGGGCTTGAAGACGCAGGCGGCTCTCAGAGTCCTCGCGGAACGACTGGCCCGGACCACAGACGCGGCCGAGCAAAAGGACCTGGCCGCGGGGATTAGCTTGATCGTGGGAAAGTAAGGGACAAGGGACAAGGCAGAAGGCAAAAGGCAGAAGGCAGAAACCCAGAATTCAGCGTTTTGCCTTTTGCCTTTTGCCTTCTACCTTTTGCCTTGTCATTCCTCCCTGAGAGCCACCACCGGATCGACCCTCGTCGCGCGAAGCGCCGGGATGTACGTCGCGAGTATCGCGATCCCACCGAGAATCAGAGGGACCGTGAGGAACGTCACCAGATCGTGCGTGCCGATGCCGAACAGCAGCGTGGCCATCACACGGGTCAGGACGGCGGCCAGGATTACTCCGATGACGACGCCGGCAACCGCGAGCTCCGCGCCCTGCTTCAGGATCATGCCGACGATCCGGCTGCGCTGGGCGCCGAGCGCCATGCGGACGCCGATGTCGTGCGTGCCCTGGCTGACCAGGTGCGACATCACGCCGTAGACGCCGACGACCGCCAGGATCAGCGCGAACACCGAGAACGCGCCGAGCATGATCGTCGAAAATCGCTGACGCGCCAGCGAATCGCTCATCCGATCCGACATCGTCTGGATGTCGTAGACGGGAATGGTCGGATCGACCTCGTGAATCGCGCGGACGATCGCGCCGGAAACCGCCGCCGGATCACCCGCCGTGCGCGCCACCTGGTAGCCGAGCAGCCCGTTGCTCGGACGATAGACGACGATCCGGCCATCGACGTCGAGCCCGTACTGTTTGACCGTGCCAACCACACCGACGATCGTCATCGGCTGCTTCGGGTCGTTCCACAGGTGCTTGCCGATCGCCGACTGACCCGGCCAGAAGCGCTGCGCAAACTTTTCGTCGATGATGCAGACGCGTTCGGCATTCGGGAGCCCGTCGAAGGTCGTGAACACGCGCCCTTCACGCAGCGGAATCTCCATCGTCCGGTAATAGTCGGGTGTTACCCCGCGCTGATCGACCTGCAGCTCCTGTCCCGGCTGCGGCGTCCACCCTTCGACATTGATCGAGCCCCAGCCGACCGATGAGGTGAACGGCAGCGCCGTGACCGCGCCGCGCATCTTGATTCCCGGCACGGCCGCGATGCGATCGCCGAACTGGCGGAAGTATTCGAGCCGCGACTCCGGGTTCGGGAACTGGCGGCCGCTCGCGCCGAGCCGCAAGGAGATCACGTTCTCCGGGTTGAAGCCGGGCGTGACCTGCTGGATTCGTACGAAGCTGCGCACCAGCAGGCCCGCTCCCACCAGCAGCATCAGCGACAGTGCCAGCTCGGCGACCACCAGCAGGCTGCGCAGCCGCCACCGCGCGCTGCCGAACCCGCCCTCTCCCTGGGTGTTCCTGCCACCCGCCTTCAGGGCGTGATTGAGGTCGGGCCGTGCGGCGCGATAGGCAGGGGCCAGCCCGAAAATGATGCCAGTCAGAACTGATACCGCCAGCGTGAACGCCAGCACGGGGCCGTCGAGGGTAATCACCTCGAGCCGCGGGATGTTCCCGGGATTCATCGTGTGGACCACGAACAACGCCGCTTTCGCGATGAGCAACCCGGCGGCGCCGCCAAGGATCGCGAGCAGCACGCTTTCGGTCAGCAGCTGGCGCACCAGCCGCTGCCACGCCGCCCCGAGCGCGGTCCGGATCGCGACTTCCTTCTGCCGCGCGGCCGCCCGCG
>Ga0075428_100001482_pt1 | contig 25105 bp, 25 predicted proteins | sample RhiMetdeltSRZDD2_FD_75291 | JGI IMG/M metagenome (GOLD analysis project Ga0075428, IMG submission 75291) | Populus rhizosphere microbial communities from Tennessee, USA - Rhizosphere MetaG P. deltoides SRZDD2 | ecosystem: Host-associated > Plants > Roots > Rhizosphere > Soil | place: USA... | reverse complement strand
CGCGGCGTTGTACCGCAGCCAGGCGCACGACCAGCAGGCGACAACGGAAACCACCGCCCGGCCACCGGCCCCCGCCGTGCTGCCGCCCCGACAGCACACCAGGGAACTGACCCGCGACGAGTGGCGGCAAGAGCCTGAATACCGGCCCGTCTCAAACCAATTCGCTGGCATCGATCTCGATGAGTTCTACTGGGACCGGCAACGCGCCAGGCGGGCGCAGCTGTTCTGGGTGATCGCCGTGCTGACGCTCACCGGGTTGATCGCCGCGGCGGCGTGGACGCTCGGCGGCAACATCGCGAACCTGTTCTAGGCCGCAACCATCGGCTCGCACTCAGGGGTTGCTTCGCGCGACGGGTAGTACTACAGTCGTAGTGGAATAATTCAACGCTTGGCGAAATCACAACGAGGTGATTGGTGATGAACGACTCTGTACTTCCAGTCCTGGTGGTCGGCGCTGGGCCGACCGGCCTGATGGTGGCGAACGAGCTGGCGCGGCATGGCGTCCGGCCGCGGATCATCGATCGCGGCCCTGCGCCGGCGACCACATCCCGCGCGCTCGTCGTGCAGCCCAGGACCTTGGAGATCTTCGACGACATCGGCGTGATCGACCAGGCCAGCGAGGCGGGCAACCCGGCGCTGAGCCTCACGATCACCTTCGCGAAGAGGGCTGTCGAGTTGGACATCGCCGACCAGTTGACGGGCCCGCAGAACTACACCGCCTACCCCGCGCTGCGCACGCTCTCGCAAACCGACACGGAGCGGATTCTGACTGAGCAGTTGAGCAAGCAGGGCGTGGAGGTCGAGCGCGGGCGCGCGCTCACGGATCTGACCCAAGACGGCGATGCGGTGATCGTGTCGTTGCGCGGCGACGACGGCTCAATGGAAACCGTGCGATGCCGGTGGGTCATCGGTTGCGACGGCGCGCACAGCGCGGTGCGCAAGGCGGCAGGCATTCCGTTCGCGGGATCGACCTATCGCGACGAATTCATCATGGCCGATGCCGAACTCGACTGGAAGTTGCCGCACGGCGGGCTCTACGGATTCCCAAGTCCTGCAGGTATTTTCGCGGCTTTCTCCATGCTGGGCGAGAACCGCTACCGAATCTTCGGCAACTTCCCGCCCGGACCCAAGGGGCCCAGCGCCGAATACAGCGAACCCAGCCACGCAGAGTTTCAGGCGATGGTCGATGAGCGAGTCCCCTTCCCGGCCACGGTCATCAAGGAGCACTGGGTCACCCGCTATCGAGTGCACAGCCGTACCGTGCCGCGCTACCGCGAGGGCCGGGTGTTCCTCGTCGGCGACGCTGCCCACGTCCACAGCCCTGCTGGCGCACAGGGCATGAACACCGGCATTCAGGATGCCTACAACCTGGCCTGGAAGCTCGCCTTGGTCGAACGCGGTATCGCAGACGAGAAGCTGCTCGACACCTACCAGGCCGAGCGACACCCGGTGGGTGTCCAGCTGTTGAAGACCACTGACCGGTTGTTCGCGATTCTCGGCGGGCAGAACCCGCTGGCGCGGCTGGCGCGTGGTCGGGTCGCGCCACAGCTGGCCAGGGCCCTGCTGACACGCCCGTGGCTGCTCCGCCGAGCCATCGGCCTGTTGTCGCAGCTGCGCCTCGCGTACCCGGCCAGCCCACTCAACGCCGAGGACGGTTCGGGCTGGCGAGACGCGCCTGCACCGGGCGACCGGGCTCGGGAGGCCGACGTGATCGTCGACGGGCGGCAGGGACGCCTGCACGAGGTGTTCCGCGGCACCCACCACACCGTGCTGCTGTTCACAGGGCTCGACGACGAAGCGCGCCCCGCCGTGGAGCTGTGCCGGATCGCCGAACAGATCGAGCAGATGTATCCCGGGCTGGTGAAAGCGCGTGTCGTCACCGCCGAGCGCTTCGCCGATCACCCTGCGGCGCTTGGTGATCCGACCCGGTCCGCCCATCGCCAGTACGGGGTTACCGCGGCGAGCGCATTCGTCGTTCGTCCGGACAAGTACATCGGCTACCGCGGACGCCCCGTCGACGTCGACCGGCTGACGGCCGACCTTGCCAGGCGACTTCCTGCCGCGGCGCGCGCGCGGACATAATCCGTGCCTATGACAGCCGAGGCGGGCCGAAGAAGGACGCGTTCCGATATTGCCGGATTGGTCTTCGAGATCACCCTGGGTTAGTCGCGCAGCGACAGTGGAAGACCGTCGTCATTCAGCGGCTCCCACTCTGTCGGGATTCGCCGGTAGACGGTCATGACTCGTGGCCTGTCCCCGCCGCTCGGTGTCGGCGTGGTAATCCTCACGCCATGCAGCCCGCAGGCTGGCGTCGAAGTCAGCGCGGTCGGCCCACTGCTCGTAGAGCAGGATGTGGGCTTCGTCCTCGGCATCGTGGTGCAGCCAATAGCGCAGCATCCCTTGCTCTTCGACGCATGCTGGACCGTAGTGGTCGAGCATCAGCCGCAACCATTCGTCGACGTGCCCGGGCTTCAACCGAAACTCGGCGGTGACGACGATGGCGTCGGTCATGATCTCCTAGTCGCGCAGCATTTCAGCGACCAGGAACGCCAGCTCCAGTGACTGCTGGGTGTTGAGCCGGGGATCGCACGCGGTCTCGTAGCGGCCAGCGAGGTCGGAGTCGGAGATGTCCTGCGCGCCGCCGAGGCATTCGGTGACGTTCTCGCCGGTGATCTCGACGTGGATGCCGCCTGGATGAGTGCCCAGCGCGCGGTGCACCTCGAAAAAGCCCTGAACCTCGTCGACGATGCGGTCAAAGTGGCGGGTCTTGTAGCCGGTCGAGCTCTCATGGGTGTTGCCGTGCATCGGGTCGCACTGCCAGATCACCTGATGGCCGGTGGCCTGGACCTTTTCGATGATCGGCGGCAGCAGGTCACGCACCTTGTTGTTGCCCAGCCTGCTGACCAGCGTCAGCCTGCCCGGCTGATTGTGCGGATCGAGTCGCTCCACGTATTCGACCGCGAGCTCCGGTGTCATCGTCGGGCCGATCTTCACCCCGATCGGGTTGGCGATCACCTCCGCGAAGGCGACGTGCGCGCCGTCGAGCTGGCGGGTGCGCTCGCCGATCCACACGTAGTGCGCGGACAGGTCGTACAACCGCGGCTCTGGCTGCTCGACCGGGTAGTCGGTGGCCAACCGCAGCATCGCGCGCTCGTAGTCGAGCACCAAAGCCTCATGGCTGGCATAGATTTCGGCGGTCTGCAGGTTGTGGTCGGCGACGCCGCAGGCACTCATGAAGGTCAGCCCGCGGTCGATCTCGCTGGCGAGCGCCTCGTAGCGGGCACCGGCAGGCGACGTCCTGACAAACTCGCGGTTCCAGTCGTGCACCTGGTGCAGCGACGCCAGGCCGGACGCGGTGAGCGCGCGCACCAGGTTCATCGCCGCGCTGGCGTTGGCGTACGCGCGCACCAGCCGCGACGCATCGTGCTCGCGGGCTGCCGCGTCGGGTGCGAAACCGTTGATCATGTCGCCGCGATAGGACTTCAGGCCGAGCGCGTCGATGTCCGATGACCGCGGCTTGGCGTACTGGCCCGCGATCCGGGCCACCTTGACCACGGGCATACTGGCGCCGTAGGTCAGCACCACCGCCATCTGCAGCAGCGTGCGGATGTTGGCCCGGATATGCGGTTCGGTGTTGTCGACGAACGTCTCGGCGCAGTCGCCGCCCTGCAGCAGGAACGCCTCGCCGCGGGCGACATCGGCCAGCAGGCCTCGCAGACGCTCGATCTCGGCTGGCACTGTCACCGGCGGAACACTTTCCAGCACCGTCCGCATCACCTTGGCCGAATCAGCGTCCCAGCTGGGCTGCTGTGCCGCAGGCTTGGCCAGCGCGGCGTCCAGCCGATGCCGCAGGTCATCCGGCAGCGGCGGCAGCGGCGGCAGCTGATCGATGGGTACGTCAACGGTCCAGTTCACCCGTTCATGGTAACGGGCTCCCGCACCTGCTTTTTACCGCTGGGCTGGCACTACGCCCTTCTCGAAGCCGGTGGTCATCAATCGGTAACGCAGCAGGTTGTGACGGGCGTCGACCAGGGCGTCGTGTGCGTCACGCGGTCGCGGCGGCATCCGCGGCGACCCATGGTCCTCCCAGAACTGCCGCAGCTCGCGGGTGAAGCGCGGGATCGCCGGCGGCAGGTCGGTCATCGGCCCCCACAACTGACACAGCACCACGTGGTCATAGGCACCGACCCAGGCCCACAACTCAATCGGCTCGTCGCCGTCGACGCCGAAGAAGTCCTCCAGCTCCGTCCGGATCTGCCTGCGCGAGCGCCACAGCGGCGACGACGGCGACGGCAGCTTGGGCAGCACGTGCTTGCGCACCCAGCTACCGGCCCGGTCCGGATTGAACTCCGTTGAGATCGCGTAGTATTCGCGGCCGTCCTCGGCTGCCACCCCGATCGAGATCAGCTCGATGGTGCGGCCATTGTCGATGAATTCGGTGTCGTAGAAGTACCTCACACTTCGGCCGTTTCCCGGTTGACCGTCTGCCGGTCCGGGGGGGCTGGGGCCGCGTGGATTTCGCGGTCGAGCTGCTGATCGACTTCGCTGTCGTCCGGAAAGTGCGGCTCCCCGGCGATCACGTGCTGCAACCACAGCTTCGCCTGGACAACAGGCCTACGCAGCCGGCGTTCCCGTTCCAGCGCCCTGTGCATCTTCCTGGGCTTGGTGCCATACCGCCAGCGCGCCCACGGTGCGTGCGGTCGCGACAACCGAATGGCGCCGATGAACAGCAGCGGCGTCATGAACATCCCGACCAGCCCGGTCCACACCTTGCCTTTGAGCAGCACGACTACCGCAACGAGCAGCGTCAGCACCGCTCCGGCGACGACCAGTGCCCGTGGCCAGAACGACGAGTCCTCACGCCAGATGTTGACGTCGAAGAACGACAACGGGTTGAACCCCAAGATCAGCAGTCCCGCCACCGCGACCGCAGCGAAGACGGCGTCCACCGACGTGCGGCCGTCCTCGGCCCAGTACACATCCTGCAGATGCAGTATCAAAGCGAACTCGTCGAGTACCAGCGCCGCGCCGATCCCGAAAAAGGTTGCCGCAACCGTGAATTCGGGTACTCCCCCGTTGACTGCCAACGTCACCATCGAGATCCCGGAGACCATGACAAGGATCACACCGATCACGACGTGGTGGATGTGCAGGCCGCCGCCCGCCGAAATGTTGCGCGGCTGCCACCACTTGCGCGGTGCGTCGCTGTTCGCGTGGCTGCGGATGTACCGCACGATCGTGCGGGTCATGAAGAACGTGAGGATGAACGCGACGAGGCAGAAAACGAGCGGTATCCGCCCGTGCGGAATGGACAGGCTGAAGTCGAACGTCGCGTGCACGCAGAAAACTTACGCCGACCTGCGCGTGTCATGGGATGGATACCCGCCGACTCGCCGGAGGACACCGATAGGCTGGTCGGCGACATGAGTATTTGGCGGTCGCCCGGCGGGGGTGGTTTGGGGCCAACGCTCGCCTGGCGGCTGTTTCAGCTGCTCACCCTGGCGGCGTTGGCCTGGGCTGGTTGGCAGCTCTTGGGCCACATTCCGTACCGCATCGACATCGACGTCTATCGGATGGGCGGGCAGGCCTGGCTCGACGGCCGGCCGCTGTACGCCGACGGGGCGATGTTCCACACCCGCGGTGGGCTTGACCTTCCCTTCACCTATCCACCGCTGGCGGCCGTCGCGTTCGCGCCGTTCGCGTGGCTGTCGCTCAACGTGGCAAGCGTCGCGATCACGCTGACGACTCTGGTGCTGCTGATCGCCTCGATGGTGATCGTGCTGACCGGGCTGAACGTGTGGCCGCAAGCCACCGTCACCTCAGAGCCGGCGTGGCTGCGGCGAGGCTGGCTGGCGGCCGCGATCGTGGCGCCTGCCGTCATCTACCTCGAACCCATCCGGTCGAATTTCGACTTCGGTCAGATCAACGTCGTGCTGATGACCCTTGTCATCGCCGACTGCGTGCCCCGCAAGACGCCGTGGCCGCGCGGCATGCTGCTTGGGGTCGCGATCGCCCTCAAGCTCACCCCTGCGGTGTTCCTCCTGTACTTCCTGCTGCGCCGCGACACCCGCGCGCTGATCGTGACAGCAGCATCGGCGGCCGTGGCCACACTGGCCGGTTTTGCGTTCGCGTGGCGGGACTCCTGGGAGTACTGGACCGAGACCGTGCGCAACACCGACCGGATCGGCACGGTGACCCTGAACACCAACCAGAACATCGCGGGCGCGCTGGCCCGCCTCGGTCTCGGCGAGGGCGAGCGGTTCGTCGTGTGGACACTGGCCTGCTTCGCGGTGCTGGCGTTGACGGTGTGGGCGGCGCGACGGGTTCTCAACGCGGGCGAGCCGGTGCTGGCGTTGATCTGCGTGGCGATGTTCGGCCTGGTGGTGTCACCGGTGTCGTGGTCGCACCACTGGGTGTGGGTCTTGCCAACGCTGGTCGTGTCTGCGGTGGTGGCCTATCGGCGCCGGCACGTGGCGCTCGGGCTGGTCACGTTGGCCGGCCTCGCATTGATGGTGTGGACGCCGATTCCGCTGATGCCCGAGCATCACGAAACCTCGGCGTCGCTGTGGCGTCAGCTCGCGGGTGGTTCGTACTTGTGGTGGGCGATCGCGATGATCGCGGTCGCGGGGACGGTGTCCGCGCGATCAGCCGATCGGTCGGTCAGCCGGCCGCTGCTTCAGGCATCCGCGCCGGCGGCTTGATCGCCGTCGCGCCTTTTCCCTCTTTGACGTCGGCGGCGTAGAGGTCGACGTACTCCTGACCGGACAGCCGCATCAGCTCGTACATCACCTCGTCGATGACGGCGCGCTCGATGAACCGATTACCGGCCAGGCCCTCGAACCGGCTGAAGTCCATCGGCTTGCCGAACTTGACCTGAACCCGACCGAACCGCCACATCTTGCTGCCTGGCGGATTGACCACGTTGGTTCCGATCATCGCGACCGGAATGACCGGCACTCCGCTCTCCAGCGCCAGGCGTGCGAGACCGGTCTTGCCCTTGTACAGCCGCCCGTCGGGTGAACGGGTGCCCTCGGGGTACATGCCGAGCAACTTTCCTTCGTTAAGGATCCGCTCGGCTGTGTTGAGCGCGCTCTGGGCGCTGTCGGCGTCCGTGCGGTCGATCGGCACCTGCCCGGCGGCCGTGTAGAACCAGCGCTGAAACCAGCCCTTGAGCCCCGTCCCGGTGAAGTATTCGGCCTTGGCCAGGAACGTGATTCGGCGACTCACGACGAGGGGCAAGTAGAAGCTGTCAGCGACGGCAAGGTGATTGCTGGCCAAGATCATCGGACCGGAGTGCGGAACGTAGTCCAGCCCTTCGACTTTCGGACGGCCGAGCAGAGACAGCAAAGGACCCATGAAGATGTACTTGAAAAGCCAGTACCACATGGACCCTCCCCATCACCGAACACCGGACGGTGCTTTGCGACAACTTTACCTACGCGGTGTGGATGCGACCACACGCGCAACACTTACTCCTCGACCGTCACCGGGATGTGCTGATAGCGACCCGGGCCAGTCGGCGGTGGTTCATCTGGGCCCGGTCCGGTCGGCGGCGGCGGACTGTCCGGTGGCGGCTCAGTGCCGGACGGGCCCGCCGCTGTGCCTGCCGAGCCATCGATGACGGCGCGGATCACCGCCAGCAGCGCGACGCTGTGCTCGGCGATGACATCGAGCAGCGGATGCTGCTCCCCGGTCGCCAGCGCCGCCAGTGCACACACCGGGCACCACACCTGCTGGCACTTGCCTGGTCCTTCGCCGGTGCCCGCGGCGCGAGCCGCAGCCAGTCGCACCGCGGGATCGAGCTTGTCGAGAATGGTCTGGGCCAGCTGTCGCAGTTCGGGACCGATATCAGGGTGGGACCCGGTCATGCTGGCCACACCTCCGGATTCGGTCGAAAACGCACGGTCAATTCGCTACCTCGTAGCTGCGCATCCATCACGATGCAGCGCCGCAGGACGGATGCCAGTCGAACCCGGCGCCGCATAGCGCCTGCGCCGATGATCAAGTCGTCGTCGACCCGACCCAACGTCAAGGCGGCGGAGTCGACCTGCGGCAACTCTAGCCGCAACCGGTACACCGATTCGAGTCCAGTTCCGGATTCCCGGTCGACGATCGGTCGCAGTGGCCCGGGTGGCGGTGATCCGTCGCGCCGCCGCGCGCTGTCGAGCAGTTCGCCGAGCGCCTTGGGGCCGATCGGTTCGCCCGCCAGATGCGGGACGAGCACGAGTTGCACACCTCCGATCGTGCTGTCCAGCTCGTCGAGCACCGCCCGTTGCTCGGAGATGCGCTCGGAATACCAGTCGAACGCGGGGTGCTCGGGAAGATTGCGGTACTCATACGAATCGTCTTGAACCAGAATCTGATTGACGATCAGTTCATTGACCTGCACACCCATCAAGGCCAGTGACCCCAGCGTGCGGACCGCCTCTGCGGCGACCACCCGCTCTGCCGTCATCACGAGGTGTGCGCTGACCCGTTCGCCGTCGGTGAGCAGCGAGCCCAGCTGCTCCGTCCCCGCGCTGATGCCTTCGACCAGATCGATGATCGCCGCGGCGCGGGCGTCGTCGGCGCCGGTGGACAGCCGCCGATGCCGCGGCCAGGCGCGTTCCAGGTACAGACCGAAAGTCGCGGGCAGCGTGAGCATGCGCAGCGCGTCGGCGGTCGACGCGCAGTCCACCACCACGTGGTCCCACTGCCCCGAGGCGGCAAGCTCGCCGACCTCGTGCAGGCCGAGCACCTCCTGGATGCCGGGCAGCGCCGAAAGTTCTTCTGGGGCAATGTCTCCCAGATCCGATTCGGGAAACCGTCCGGACAGCAAGCCTGCGATCCCCCGCCATCGGGACTCCAAGAGGGCTAGCGTGTCGAGCGCCAGCGCGTCGAGAAAGCCGCCGCCGGCATCGGCGTCGTCGGCCAGCACTCGGGTGGGCTCACGAAGACCCGTCGGCGCGACCACGGTGCCAAGCACGTCGCCGATCGAATGCGCCTGGTCGGTGGAGACGATCAGCACCCGCAGCCCGGCGCGCGCGTCGCGCACCGCGGTGGCGGTGGCCAACGTTGACTTACCTACCCCGCCCTTGCCGACGAAGAGACTGATCCGGGGACCGGTCGGGGCTGCGAGATCACTCAGCCTCGACTCGTTTCTTGAGGTCCTTCAATGCGGTATCCGTAAGGCGCCGTTCAGCCTTCCGTTTCAACAACCCGATCATCGGAATGATCAGGTCGACCGAGAGTTCGTAGGTGACATCGGTGCCGGAACCCTTGGGCGACAGCCGATATGCGCCGTCCAACGACTTCAGCAGCGAGCTGGACACCAGGCTCCACTTCACCGATCCGCGGTCGGCGGGCCAGTCGTAGGACAACACCATGGTGTCCTTGAGGACGGTGGCGTCCAGCACCAGGCGGGCGGTCTTCGGGTAGCCCTCGGCGTCAGCCTCGAGCACCTCGGTCTCCTTGTACTCGGCGACCCAGTCCGGATAGGAGCCGATGTCGGCGATGACGTCCATCACCGTCGAAGGATCGGCATCGATGTAGATGGTCTGCGCCGTCTTGTCCGCCACGTGAAAAATCTACCCCCTGCTGCTTGGTCCGGCCGAAGTATCAGGCCAGGCGCGAAACGCCGACCGGGCGCGTCGCCTCAAGTGTCCGTTTCACCTCGAATGCCATGTTCTTGCCCGCCACCCGGCGACGATGGTTCATCTTCGCCAGGTTCATCTTGGCCAGCTGCCACGCCGCGACTCCCGCGGGTTCAGCGTGCAGGAAATAGTGAAGCACGACCCCGTCGAGGACGGGTTCCAGCCAAATCTCCATGGTTCCGGTCAGCGCGCCTGCCACCGTCCAGCGATGCCCGAGACCGCCGCGGTCCTCGACCACTGTCAGCAGCAAGTCGGGCCACCACCGCCGCCAGCTCGCGGGATCCGCAACGGCCCTGCCCACCTCGGCGGGGTCGGCGGCAACGAACGTCTCGTCCGCGATCTGGATGCTGTTCATGGCGTACAAGCTTCACATATGCGTCCAACCCGGCCCAACCTGGCCGACTAGGCTGTCAACGGCAAAGCCGCTAGTCGAGAGGCCATATCGTGCGTGAGTCCAGTGTTCCCGCTTCGTTCACCGTGGGCGATCACGACAACATCGTCAGCTCCGTGTTCTCGCACGAACGCGAAGATCCCGACCACGTGATTTTCCAACGCCTCGTCGACGGCGAATGGACGGACGTCACGTGCAAGGAGGCCGCTAACCAGATCCGTTCAGCCGCACTCGGTTTGATCGCCGAGGGCGTCAAGCCCGGCGACCGGGTGGCGGTGTTCTCAGCGACGCGCTACGAATGGCCGATCCTCGACCTGGCCGTCCTGGCCGCGGGCGCTCTCACTGTGCCGATCTACGAGACCAGTTCGGCCGAGCAGGTGCGATTCGTGCTGGCTGACTCCGGGGCCGTGCTGATCTTCGCCGAGACCGACGCGCATGCCGACAAGATCGAGCACCTCGAACAGGAGCTGCCCGACCTGCGCAAGGTGCTGCGGATCGACGGGAGCGGGACGCCGGCGCTGGATGCGCTGGCCGAGGCGGGCAAATCCGTCGACGCCAAGGAACTCGACGACCGGCTGGCCGGCATCAAATCGGGCGACCCCGCGACGCTGATCTACACCTCTGGCACCACCGGCAGGCCCAAGGGCTGCCAGCTCACCCACGCCAATCTGATGTACGAGATCCGCGGCGCCAAGGTGTGCTTCCCGGCGCTGCTGGACAAGGGCGAGCGGATGCTGGTGTTCCTGCCGCTGGCCCACGTGCTCGCCCGCGCCATCACGTTGGCAAGCTTCGCCAACAAGGTCACGCTCGGCTTCACCAGTGACATCAAGAACCTGGTGCCGACCTTCGGCGTGTTCAAGCCGACGCTGGTGGTGTCGGTGCCACGGGTGTTCGAGAAGGTCTACAACACCGCCGAACAGAACGCCCAAAACGACGGCAAGGGCCCGATCTTCGAGCGGGCCGCCAACACCGCGATCGAATACAGCCAGGCGCTGGACAACGGCGGTCCCGGGCTGCTGCTGCGGGCCAAGCACGCACTGTTCGACCGCCTGGTGTACGGCAAGCTGCGGGCCGCGCTGGGCGGCAACTGCCGCGGCGCGATCTCGGGCGGCGCGCCGCTCGGCGCCAGGCTCGGGCATTTCTATCGCGGTGTCGGCCTGACCATCTACGAGGGCTACGGGCTCACGGAGACCAGCGCAGCGATCACCGTGAACCGGATCGACGACATCAAGGTCGGCTCCGTGGGAAAGCTGTTGCCCGGCAACAGCATGCGGCTGAACGACGACGACGAGCTGCTCGTCAAGGGCGGGGTGGTGTTCGGGGGTTACTGGAACAACGACGAGGAGACCAAGGCCGTCTTCTCCGACGGGTGGTTCCACACCGGCGATCTCGGCGCCATCGACAACGACGGCTTCCTGACGATCATCGGGCGCAAGAAGGAGATCATCGTCACCGCCGGCGGCAAGAACGTCGCGCCGGCACTCATGGAGGACAAGCTGCGCGCGCATCCGCTGATCAGCCAGGCGATGGCCGTCGGCGACCAACAACCGTTCATCGCCGCGCTGATCACCATTGACCCCGAGGCGTTCCCCGGCTGGAAAGAACGCAACGGTAAGGATCCGAAGGCGACCGTCGGCGATCTGGCCACCGATCCCGATCTGATGGCCGAGATCGAGCTGGCCATCAAGGAGGCCAATCAGGCGGTGTCGAAGGCGGAGGCGATCCGCAAGTTCCGCATCCTGCCAGTCGATTTCACCGAAGACACCGGCGAGCTGACCCCCACTCTGAAGGTCAAGCGCAAGGTCGTCGCCGAGAAGTTCGCCAGCGACATCGAAGCGCTCTACGAAAAGGGCTGAACCTAGAGGAGCTCCGCGAGTTTCTCGGCCTGCGTGCTCCACTGCCAGTTGTCGACGACCCATCGTCGACCCGCCGCGCCCATCCGCGCGGCCCCGTCCGGGTCGGCGAGCACGTCGCTGACCGACGCCGCGATCGCGCCAACGTCCCAGCCGTCGACCACCACACCCGTCTCGCCGTCGCGCACGGTTTCGGGAGCCCCGCCCGACCGACCCGCTACAACCGGCACGCCCGTCGCGGACGCCTCGAGAAAGACGATGCCGAGACCCTCGACGTCAAGACCCCCGCCGCGGGTGCGGCACGGCATCGCGAACACATCGGCCAGCGCGTGGTGGGCGGGCAGTTCGTCACCCGGCACCCCTTCGGTGAACACCACGTGCTCGGCCACGCCGAAGCTGTGCGCCAGCCGCCGCAGCGACGTGAGGTACGGGCCGCCACCGACGATGACGAGCGCGGCGCCGGGCACCCGCTGCCGGATCGCGGGCATGGCCCTGATCAGCATGTCCTGACCCTTGCGTGGCACCAGCCGCGATACGCACACCACCACGGGCCGCTCCCCCAGCCGGTATCGAGCGCGCAACTCGGCGCGGGCCACCCCGTCGGGCGCGAACCGCTCGGTGTCCACGCCGGGCGGCACGTGTTCCAGCGCGGCGTCCGGGCCGAACGCCGAGGCGAACCGGCCGCGCGTGTAGCGGCTGATGTAGGTGACCGCATCGGTGCCAGTTCCGATGCACCGCAACGCGGTTCGGGCCAGCGGCAGCATCGACCAGCCGACCTCGTGGCCGTGTGTGCTGGCAACGACGCGGCCGGCACCCGCGTCGCGGGCCATCGGTGCCATCAACGCCAGCGGCGCGGCAGCGCCGAACCAGACGGTATCGGCGTCGTGGCGCTCGATCAGCTTTCGCATCCGGCCGGCCACGGACGGCACGGGCAGCATCAACGTCCCCGGATGGCGCACCACCTCGTAATTCGCCTCCCGGTCGAACTCGTCGGCGCCCTTCCACTTCGGCGCGTAGACGGTCAGCGTGTGCGTACCGGCCGCGACCAGATGGTTGACCAGATTCTGCAGGTACGACTGGATGCCGCCGCGGCGCGGCGGAAAGTCATTGCTAACCAGCAGGACCCGGCTCATCGCCAGACAGGCTAGCCGGAGATCCAGTGCTGCCACCTGGCGAGCACCGTTGGCAGGTCGGCGCCGAGGGTTTCGCGCACGGCGGTGACGGCGTCGGGATGGCCGGGACCGCAGGCTCGTAGATACAGCGCCCGCAGCGCGTCGGTGCCGTAGGCGTCGGCGACGAACCGGCTGAACCACCAGGCGCGGTCGTAGGCCCGGGAACGATCGGGCCCGTCCAGCTCGGCGTCGGTTGGCAATCCCCTACTTGCGTGTGGGCCCAGGGCCAACGCTGCGGCGTCCGGCGGCCGCGGGGTGGCCGGGCGGCCGACGAAATCGGCGACGCCCTCCGTGAGCCAGCGCGGCGCGTCGGCGGCGGTGGCTGTGCGCGACGCGAAGTGGAAAAGCTCGTGGCGCAACACGATTCGCAAGGACCCATCGCTCATCGCAGCGGCACCCGGGGCGAACATGATCCGCTCGGCGGTGGTGGTGGCCGCGATGTCGGGGCCACCGCCCGCGAGGCTGCCGAACTCGGCGTCCGATCCGGCGGCCACGATGACGACCTCATGTGGCCAGTCGGGTCCCCAGAACGCGGTGACGGCCTGCGCGGCCTCGTCCATCTCGGCGCCGATTCGGGCCAGCAGCGAAGCTGTGTGCACTCCGCCCAGACCGACGAGGTGGACGGTGCGGCCGTCGCTCAACGTTTCGGTGGTCGACGCGGCGGTGGGTGTGGTGAGCGACGCGGGCGCGGCCACGACGGGCTCGACCGGTTCCGACGGCGTCCGTCCAACAAGGAACAGCGCGCAGATCAGCTCGGTGACGAGCAGGGCACCGATCCGGCGCCGACTAGTAGCGGCGGACGTTGTGGATCGGCGCATTGTCGACCGGGGCGACTCGCACCGGCGTGCCATAGGTCGACGCGTGCACCATCATCCCGTCACCGATGTAGATGGCCACATGCGACGCGTCGGAGTAATAGGTGACGAGATCGCCCGGTTGGATCTGGTCCATCGACACCGGCTGCCCGCCTTGGGCGAGTGCCTGGCTGGAATGCGGCAGCGAGATACCGGCCTGCTGGAACGACCACATCACCAGTCCGGAGCAGTCGAAGGCGCTCGGGCCCGAACCGCCCCACGAATACGGCGAGCCGATCCGGCTCAGCGCGGCCTGTATGACGGTGGCTGCTTCCGGAGCTCCACCGCCTGGGAGGGCTCCCGGCGGTGCGACGTCGCCAGGTGGGATGCCCTCCGGCGGCGCGGCCAGGATGCCAGGATCCGGCGGCGCGGCCTCCGGTGCGGGCGGGGCGGGGATCGGCGGGAGGGCGGCCAGGGCCTCCCGCTGGCCCGGCGTCAGCGCCTGGTACTGCGACTTGACCACCGCGATCTGCACCTGCAGCTTGCTTTGCTTGGATTGCAGGTCGGCGCGCACCGCGGCCGCCTGCTCGGCGGCGGTCTTGGCTTCGGCGGCCGATTTGGCGGACGCTTCCTCGGCCAGCTGGGCCTGCCGACCGACCTCGCGGTAACTCTTCATCTGTGCCGACATCTCGGCGGCCATCACCCGCTGAACCGAGAGCTGATCGATGAGACCCTGCGGTGAGCTCGCGGTGAGCATCGCATCCAAACCGTCGGTCCTGCCACCCATATATTGCGCCGCAGCTAACTTATCGACCGATGATTGAAATGTTGCCAATTGCGATTTGGCGGCTTCTACTGCCGCTGCGTCGGCGACATGCTTTTCCTCGGCGGCCTGCTGCACAGCCAGCTTGTTGTTCAAATCCAACTGGGCAGAATGCATCGCTTCAGTGGTTTGTTCGGCCTGCCGAGACAACTCATTGAGTTTTGCTAAAGCATCATCTGCGGGGTCGGCCTGCACATGTCCAGCGACCACGCTTCCGAGCAGCGTTAACCCAGCTATCGCACCAATAACGGGGTTCCGAAGGGCGTGAAAACCACGTGTAATCCCGCGCGTGCGGCTGAGCCTCAAGATTTGCGTCCTTCAGATGCCGTGACGAAAGCGTCGAACTGCTCTTAGGTCTCAGATAGGTTACGAAACGGCATCGGCGTTGTCCAACAGAAGACGCAAATTTAACAGCCGCCTCAGACATTGTTATCAACGGCTGCGTCAACCGATCTCGTTACGCGACTCCTGAATCGCCTTGCCGGTGAATTGGCACCAGCCGAAGTCGCGGCGCCAACCCTACGTCAGCGAGCACTTCGAGCGCTCGGCGTTCATCGTCGAGCAACGTCTCGGGCACGCCGAGCAACACGCTCACAACACAGTCCTGACACCCCGGACCGCGCACTGCGCAGTCGTCGCAGTCGATCTTCACCGTGCCCATCTGGCTGTCCTCTCGATCGGTGTTGATCGCACGGTATCGACAGCCACCGACAAGTAACTGCGGTCCGCGTGGCAACCAGCAACTGTCGGAGGTGTTCCATACCGTCAGCGCATGGGCCAGCTGAGCTTCGCCGACGTCGATCCGCTCGCTGACCTGTCACTGCGGGAGACGACGTTCGTCGTGGTCGACTTGGAAACCACCGGCGGGCGCGCCTCCGGCGAGGGCCACGACGCGATCACCGAGATCGGGGCGGTCAAAGTGCGCGGCGGGACCGTGCTGGGCGAGCTGGCCACCCTGGTCGATCCGGGGCGCGACATCCCGCCACAGATCGTCGCTCTCACCGGTATCACTTCGGCGATGGTGTACAACGCGCCCACCATCGACTCGGTGCTGCCCGCCTTCCTGGAGTTCTCTCGCGGCGCGGTGCTCGTCGCCCACAACGCCGGCTTCGACATCGGGTTCCTGCGCGCAGCCGCCGAACGCCTCCAGATTCCCTGGCCGCGGGCGCCGGTCCTGTGCACGGTCCGGCTGGCCCGCCGCGTGCTCACCCACGACGAGGCCCCGAGCGTTCGGCTGGCGGCGCTGGCTCGTCTATTCAGCGCAACCACCACACCGACGCACCGCGCGCTCGACGATGCTCGTGCCACCGTCGATGTGCTGCACGGGCTGATCGAGCGGGTGGGCAATCAGGGTGTGCACACCTACACCGACCTGCGCTCGTATCTGCCCGATGTGACACCGGCCCAGCGCCGCAAGCGGCACCTCGCCGACGCGCTGCCACATCGCCCCGGCGTCTACCTGTTCCGCGGGCCGTCGGCCGAAGTGCTGTACATCGGCACGGCAGTCGATCTGCGCAGGCGGGTCCGCCAGTACTTCAACGGCGCCGACCCGCGCACCCGCATCAAGGAAATGGCGTCGCTGGCGACCGCCATCGACTACGTCGAGTGCGCGCACGACCTCGAGGCCGGCGTACGCGAACTGCGGCTGCTCGCCGCGCATGCGCCGCCCTACAACCGCCGGTCGAAGTTTCCGCACCGCTGGTGGTGGGTGGTGCTCACCGACGAACCATTCCCGCGGTTCTCCACAGTGCGAACACCCAAGCACGACACAGCGATTGGACCGTTCCGGTCGCGCGCCGACGCGGTCGAGACCGCCGCGCTGCTGGCCCGATTCACGGGAGTGCGCACGTGCACAAGGCGGCTGAGCCGCTCCGCGCTGCACGGGTGTCCCGAGCGCGAACTATCGCCATGTCCCGCGCCGCAGGGCATCACCCCAACCGAGTATGCGTCGGCTTCGGCCGGCGCCGTCGAGTTGATCGAGGGCAACGACAACCGCGCTCTCGCCGCGGTGCTCGCGCACATCGCCGATCTGGCCGAGCGCAACCGCTACGAAACCGCCGCCCGGTTACGCGACCACGCCGCCGCGGCCATCGAGGTGCTGTGGCGCGGCCAACGGCTGCGGGCGCTGGCCACGGTCACGGAGTTGGTGGCCGCCCGCCCGGACGGCGACGGTGGCTGGCACCTCGCGGTGATCCGGCACGGTCAGCTCGCGGCGGCAGGCAGCGCCCGTCGCGGCGTGCCACCGATGCCGGTCATCGACGCCATTTGCGTTGGCGCACAAGCCGTTCTAGCTACCGACGCGCCGCTGGGCGGCGCGCTGGTCGAGGAGACCGCGCTGATCGCGCGCTGGCTGACCCGGCCGGGCGTGCGCATCGTGCGGGCCGAACCCGGATGGGCCTCACCGGTGGCGGCGGCGGGACGCTGGGCAGCGTGGGCAGCCTCGGCGCGGTCCGCCCGACTCGCGGCCGAGCAGACTTGTGATTCAGACCTTCTGAGTGAACCCCACCCAACGCGCGAGCAGCTTCTCGGCCGCCCCGGAGTCGATCGCCTCAGTGGCGCGGGCCAGGCCGGACTCCCAGGCGGGCACCCATTTGGCGTCGCTGGCTAGTCCCGCGTGGGCCACCATCGCGCCCGCCGCGTTGAGCACCACCGCGTCGCGGACCGGACCCTTGGCCCCGCCTAAGACCGAACGGACTTCAGCGGCATTGGATTCCGCGTCACCCCCGACAAGCTCGGAGATGTCGGCGCGCTTGAACCCGAACGCCGCGGGATCGAACGTCAGCCGCTCTACGGTGCCTGCCTGAACCCGCCAGATGGTGCTCGTCGTCGTGGTGGTCAGCTCGTCGAGGCCGTCGTCACCGTGCACGACGAGCACACTGGACCGCCGAGTGGCGAACACCCCGGCCATCACCTCGGCCAGCTCACCCCAGGCGCAGCCGATCAACCCCGCCCGCGGTGAAGCCGGATTCGTCAGCGGCCCAAGCAGATTGAACACGGTCGGCACCCCGATCTCACGGCGCACCACCCCGGCGTGCCGATACGACGGGTGAAACTGCGGGGCGAATGCGAAGCCGATGCCGACTTCGGCCACGCTGCGGGCGACCTCTTCGGGCCCCAGGTCGATGCGCACCCCCAGCGCCTCGAGCGTGTCGGCACCGCCCGACAGCGACGACGCCGCGCGATTACCGTGCTTGATCACCGGCACCCCGGCAGCGGCGACGACGATCGCCGCCATCGTCGACAGGTTGACGGTGTTTGCTCCGTCGCCGCCTGTGCCCACCACGTCGACGGTGTCGTTGCCGATCGCATCGGTCGGCACGCGGCGCGCATGCTTGAGCATGGTGTCGGCCAACTCGGTCACCTCGGCCGCCGTCGGGCGCTTCATTTTCATCGACACACCGAAGCCCGCGATCTGCGCCGGTGTCGCGGTGCCGGTCATGATCTGGTCCATTGCCCAGGCCGCCTGTCCGGGGGCTAGCGCCTGACCTGTGGTCAAGCGGCCGAGCACCTGAGGCCACGTCGGAGAGTCAGAAGAAGTCACGCGCCGATTATGACGAATTGCTTGACCCGGGTGGAGTTCAACAACTACAAAGCGTCATACTTGCGGTGTGACGAGCGCTGTAGGGACCTCGGGAACCGCAATCACGTCGCGAGTACATTCGCTGAACCGACCCAATATGGTCAGTGTCGGCACCATTGTCTGGCTGTCCAGCGAGCTGATGTTCTTTGCTGGGCTGTTCGCGATGTACTTCACCGCGCGCGCCCAGGCCGCAGGTGACTGGCCCCCGCACCCGACGGAACTGAACCTTGTTCAGGCCGTGCCGGTCACGCTGGTGCTGATCGCGTCGTCGTTCACCTGCCAGATGGGCGTTTTCGCCGCCGAGCGAGGCGACGTATTCGGCCTTCGCCGGTGGTACGTCATCACGTTCTTGATGGGCCTGTTCTTCGTGCTCGGCCAGGGCTACGAGTACCTGCACCTGGTCGATCACGGCACCACGATCCCGGGCAGCGCCTACGGTTCGGTGTTCTACCTCGCAACCGGCTTCCACGGCCTGCACGTCATCGGCGGTCTGATCGCCTTCATCTTCCTGCTCATCCGGACCACGATGAGCAAGTTCACCCCTGCGCAGGCCACCGCGGCGATCGTCGTCTCGTACTACTGGCATTTCGTCGACATCGTGTGGATTGCGTTGTTCGCCACGATCTACTTCGTCCGTTGATCGGCTCGCCGATGCGTCTGTTGAGAAGGGGTTCGATGACCGACAAGTCCCGCCGTCGGCTGCGCCGGCGCCTGTCGGCAGCTGTGCTGCTGCTGATCGGACTGGCAGTCGCCGGTGGCCTGGCGGCCACCCTGACACCGACGCCACAGGTCGCAGTGGCCGACGAGTCGGCCTCAGCGCTGCTGCGCACAGGCAAGCAGCTGTTCGACACCTCGTGCGTGACGTGCCACGGCGCCAATCTGCAGGGTGTGCCGGACCGCGGGCCCAGCCTGATCGGCGTCGGCGAGGCCGCCGTCTACTTCCAGGTGTCGACGGGCCGGATGCCGGCGATGCGCGGCGAGGCGCAGGCGGCACGCAAGCCACCGATCTTCGACGAGTCGCAGATCGATGCGCTGGGGGCCTACGTGCAGGCCAACGGCGGCGGGCCGATGGTTCCCCGCGACGACAACGGTCATATCGCCAGCGAGTCGCTGATGGGTAGCGACGTGGCCCGCGGCGGCGACCTGTTCCGGCTCAACTGCGCGTCGTGCCACAACTTCACCGGCAAGGGCGGCGCGTTGTCGTCGGGCAAGTACGCACCCGATCTGGAGCCGGCAGAGCCCGCGCAGATCTACACCGCGATGCTCACCGGCCCGCAGAACATGCCGAAGTTCTCCGACCGGCAGCTGAGCCCCGAGGAGAAGCGCGACATCGTGGCCTACGTCCGCGAAGCAACCCACGCGCCGAACCCGGGCGGCTACGGCCTCGGCGGCTTCGGCCCCGCGCCGGAGGGCATGGCGATGTGGATTATCGGAATGGTCGCCGCTATCGGCGTGGCTCTGTGGATCGGGGCGCGAGCATGAGTGAAACGTCAGACGTCAAGGGCACGGACACGCCCGGCCAGAAGGGCGTGCCCGGGGAGCCGAGCGACGCCGAACTGGCGTCGATGTCCCGCGAGCAGCTCGTCGAGCTGGGCGGCAAGCTCGACGGCGTCGAGACCGTCTTCAGGGAGGACCGCTGGCCGGTGGCCGGCACCAAGGCCGAGAAGCGGGCCGAGCGGACGGTCGCGTATTGGCTTCTGCTGGGCGGCTTTTCGGGGCTTGCGCTGCTGCTGATCTTCTTGTTCTGGCCGTGGGAATACAAGCCGCTGGGCGCCGAGGGCGAGTTCTGGTACCAGCTGGCCACCCCGATGTACGGCCTGACGTTCGGGCTGTCGATCACCGCGATCGGCGTCGGCGCATTGCTGTACCAAAAGAAGTTCATCCCCGAGGAGATCTCGATCCAGGAGCGTCATGACGGCCGCTCCCCCGAGATTCACCGAAAGACAATCGCGGCCAACCTCACCGATGCGCTGGAGACTTCAACTCTGAAGCGGCGCAAGATGATCGGCCTGTCGCTCGGTATCGGCCTCGGGGCGTTCGGCCTCGGCACGCTGGTCGCGTTCATCGGCGGGCTCATCAAGAACCCGTGGAAGCCTGTCGTTCCGACCGCCGAAGGCAACAAGGCCGTGCTGTGGACGTCGGGCTGGACCCCCCGGTTCAAGGGCGAGACCATCTTCCTGGCCCGCGCCACCGGCAAGCCGGGCGAATCGCCGTTCGTCAAGATGCGTCCGGAGGACCTCGACGCCGGCGGCATGGAGACGGTGTTCCCGTGGCGGGAATCCGACGGCGACGGCACCACGGTCGAATCTCACGAGCTGCTGGGCGAGATCGCGATGGGTGTGCGCAACCCCGTCATGCTGATTCGCATCAAGCCGCTCGACATGCCCAAAGTGGTCAAGCGCAAGGGCCAGGAGAGCTTCAACTTCGGCGAATTTTTCGCGTTCACCAAGGTGTGCAGCCACTTGGGTTGCCCCTCTTCGCTTTACGAGCAACAGACCTATCGAATCCTCTGCCCGTGCCACCAATCGCAGTTCGACGCGTTGCACTTCGCGAGGCCCATATTCGGTCCGGCTGCGCGCGCTTTGGCGCAGCTGCCCATCACCATTGATCAAGACGGGTACCTGGTCGCCAACGGCGACTTCATCGAACCCGTCGGACCGGCATTCTGGGAGCGGCGCTCATGAGTCCAAAACTGCCAAAGCCGAATCTGGCCGAAATCGCTGCCAAGCAAGGCGACGACATCGATTCGCGGTACCACCCGTCGGCGGGGGTGCGTCGGCAGCTGAACAAGGTGTTCCCGACGCACTGGTCGTTCCTGCTCGGCGAGATCGCGCTGTATTCGTTCATCGTCCTGCTGATCACAGGTGTGTACCTGACGCTGTTCTTCGACCCGTCGATGGCCGAGGTCACCTACAACGGCGTGTATCAGCCGCTGCGCGGAGTCCAGATGTCCAAGGCCTTCGCGTCCACGCTGGACATCAGCTTCGAAATACGCGGCGGATTGTTCGTCCGGCAGGTCCACCACTGGGCGGCACTGATGTTCGCCGCCGCGATCATGGTGCACCTGGCCCGCATCTTCTTCACCGGCGCGTTCCGCCGTCCCCGCGAAACCAACTGGGTGATCGGCTCGCTGCTGCTGATCCTGGCGATGTTCGAAGGCTACTTCGGCTACTCGCTGCCCGACGACCTGCTGTCCGGCATCGGCCTGCGCGCGGCGCTCTCGTCGATCACGCTGGGCATCCCGCTGGTCGGCACCTGGATGCACTGGGCGCTGTTCGGCGGCGACTTCCCATGCGGTGGCCTGGGTTACCAGTGCTCCGCGGACGGCGTCCTGCTGCCCCGCATGTACGCACTGCACATCCTGCTGATCCCCGGAATCATCCTGGCGCTCATCGGTGTACACCTCGCGATGCTGTGGTTCCAGAAGCACACCGACTTCCCGGGACCGGGCAAGACCGAGACGAACGTCATTGGCGTACGGGTCATGCCGGTCTTCGCCGTCAAGTCCGGAGCGTTCTTCGCGCTCATCACCGGCATCCTCGGCCTGATGGGCGGGCTGCTGCAGATCAACCCGATCTGGCAACTGGGTCCGTACAAACCGTCCCAAGTCTCGGCGGGCAGCCAGCCCGACTTCTACATGATGTGGACCGAGGGCCTGGCCCGTATCTGGCCGGCGTGGGAGTTCTACCCGTTCGGCCACACCATCCCCGCCGCGTTCGGTGTCGCAATAATCATGGGTCTGGTGTTCGGGCTGCTGATCGCGTGGCCGTTCATCGAGGCCAAGGTGACGGGCGACCGCGCGCATCACAACTTGTTGCAGCGGCCGCGAGATGCACCGGTGCGCACCGCCGTTGGTTCCGCTGCGATCGCGTTCTACATGATCCTGACGCTTGCGGCGATGAACGACGTCATCGCGTGGAAGTTCCACATCTCGCTCAACGCGACGACGTGGATCGGCCGCATCGGCATGGTGGTGCTGCCGGCGATCGTCTACTACATCGCCTACCGGTGGGCCGTCGGGCTGCAGCGCAGCGACCGCGCAGTGCTCGAGCACGGCATCGAGACCGGCATCATCAAGCGGCTGCCGCACGGCGCGTACATTGAGCTGCACCAACCGCTCGGCCCTGTCGACGACCACGGGCATCCGATTCCGTTGGAGTACCAGGGCGCTGCGGTGCCCAAGCGGATGAACAAGCTCGGGTCCGCCGGCGCGCCCGGCACTGGCAGCTTCTTAACTGCCGACCCGATCTCCGAACACGACGAGCTGACCGAGGCCGCCCACGCCTCAGAACGCAAGGCGCTCACCACGTTACGCGAGTACCAGGAGCGCAACGGGTCGTCGAACGGCGAGACGAACGGGCACCACTGACGGTTGGTTGCAGTCTCAGGCCAACAGGGTGCGCAGCTCGCGCAGGTAGAACCACGGGATAGCGGCCATGCCGACCGTGACAAGTCCGGCGAGCACGTAGAACACCCACGCGGCCGTGTTGCTGTCGGCGGCCATCAGATAAGTGGCCACACCGATGGCCACCATCGCGACACCCATGGCGATGGCGATGACAACGGCGCAGCGCAGCCATAGCTGGTCCACCGCCGCCGTCAACGGGCTCGGCGGTGGGATGATCGCCTCACGCGTGGCGTAGCCGGGGTGAGTGGCCACCTGACCGCCCCTCGTCGGCGCCACTCGAAATTTCTCGGTCGGCGCCTCGGCACCCGGAACCGGCGGCTGCTGCCCTGGCACGGCCCGAACCGGAGTGGCACGCGCAGGCGGCGGTGACTCCTCCAGCGCGGCGCGCCGCGCCCGCAGCAACAGCGGCACAGCGCCGACGATCACCGCGGCGGAGACGGCGATCACCGTGTACAGCAGCCACGGCGTCTCTGACTCCCCGCTGGATTGCGCGTGCTGGGTGCCGAGATCGACGAGGGCCACCGTCGCTGCGACGCCTGCGCCGAGCGCGACCAACCAGACCCCAGCGCACGCCGCAATCAGAATCCGGTCGGTGCGGTCGAATTCACCGGTGTCCAGGCCAGTGTGCGACCGCGAACGACCGGCGGCCTGCGTGTTGTTGGGCATCAGCAGCTAGTCTGCGCGGCGTTGTTGGTGTTCGACGAGAGCACCGTGCCGTCGCTCGTCGTGATCGAGCAGTTGAGCCGGCTGACCAGGAACAGGCTGGACGCCTGCACCGAGCCGACCTCGGAGTTTGAGATGGGCGTGACCGTCAGCGACCACGGGATGTACACGTTGCGCTGAGTGCGGCTGCGCCCAGAGGCGTCGATGTAGGTGACGGTGATGATGTCGCCGGGCGCCTTCGTGCCGGTCACCGAGTACGTGACCTGCCGAGGCCCAGCGGGCGCCGTAGTCGCCGGTGGCGCCGGAGCCGGCGTGTTGGTCGCCGGCGGAGGCGGAAGCGCCTCGGCGGGGGGCGGCGGCGGAGGCGGCGATTCCTGCGTCACCGTGACGGTCTCCGGCGGTGGTGGCGGCGGAGGCGCCTCGGTGGTCGTCGGCGGCGGCGGAGGCGGCGGGGGCGGGGTCGTGGTGGTGATCTCATCCTGCACCGGCGGCGCGGTGGTGGTGCTCGTCGCGGGCGTGGCGAGGTTGTCGGTGTCGGTCCGCGTCACCAACACCGAAACGGATGCGACGAGCGCAATGGCGGCGATGATGGCCGCCACACCGACAATCCAGGGCCAGCGCGGCGGCTGCTCCTGTTCGACCAATTCGGTGGCCGGGTCGTAGCTGTCGTAGTCGTACAGCGAGGCGTCGGCGGGCACATACGGGCCGGCGGTGAACTGCTCGGACTCCGGCGCGGAATACGCCTGCGAGTGGATCTCGGTTTCGCCGGTTTCGGGTGCTGACTGGTCCGCCGTGGGCTGGTTGCCCGGCTCCTGACCTGGCACATCCGACCCTTCAGGCCCTGGGGGATTCGGCCCGCTCATCTACGCCTATCCTTCTCGACTACTTCACCGGCGCGGGTTGACCGTGCCTCGGCAACACTACCCAAAGTGGCGGGATGAACGAATCTCACAGGGCGGTTTGCGGGCGAACTGTTGTCCCGATTGTGACCTTGTCTCCCCTACCTTCGGTGTGGGCCCAGTCAGTGCTTTTCCGGACCGGTGTAGTACTCGAATACCAGGCCTGCGGCCGTCGACAGCACGAAGCAGACGCCCGCCACGATCAGCCAAGGCAGCCACAGCGCGACGCCGACGGCCGTGATCGACGCCGACAGCGCGATGAACAACGGCCACCAGCTGTGCGGGCTGTAGAAGCCGAGCTCACCAGCGCCATCGCTGATCTCGGCGTCCTCGTAGTCCTCGGGCCGGGTGTCGAGCCTGCGGGCGACGAAGCGGAAGAACGTGCCGGTGATCAGGGTCAGCCCGGACGTCATCACCAGTGCGGTCACGCCGGCCCACTCGACCCCGCCGTTGGCGAACATCGCGGTCAGCACGCCGTAGACGATCGCCGAGAGGATGAAGAACGCGGTCAGGAACTCGAACAGCCTGGCTTCGATGTGCATGTGGTGTCCCTACTTGATGGCTTCGGGTGCCGCGCCGGCCTGCTCGCCACGGCGGGTGTCGAACGGATGCGTGGTGACCGCCGTCGGCGGCTGGTTGATTGCCTGAAGCGCCTCGGCGTTGGTCTTGCCCGCCATGCGCTGTTGCACATAGGCCTTGAAATCGTTGGGCTCCACCACCCGAACCTCGAAGTTCATCATCGAGTGGTAGGTGCCGCACAACTCCGCGCATCGGCCGACGAACGCACCGGTCTTGTTGATCTCGCTGATCTGGAAGACGTTGTCGGAGTGGTTGGCCTCCGGATCGGGCATCACGTCGCGCTTGAACAAGAACTCCGGCACCCAGAACGC
>Ga0075428_100001480_pt1 | contig 25121 bp, 15 predicted proteins | sample RhiMetdeltSRZDD2_FD_75291 | JGI IMG/M metagenome (GOLD analysis project Ga0075428, IMG submission 75291) | Populus rhizosphere microbial communities from Tennessee, USA - Rhizosphere MetaG P. deltoides SRZDD2 | ecosystem: Host-associated > Plants > Roots > Rhizosphere > Soil | place: USA... | reverse complement strand
TGATTCATCGTCCACTGGTCCTGCGCGTAGACCGCGATGTCGTTCGCCGCTTCCTCGAAGTGGGTCGGCGTCGCCAGCAGCTGCAGCGACACCGGTCGCTGGTTGTTGAAGGTGTAGAGGATCGCCCGGTTGGCCATGAACAGGTCTTTGCCGTACTTCTCGTTGTTGCCGGTCCTGACCTCGCGGATGTTCAGCCCGGCTTTCATGTTGTGCGTGCCGGTGACGTAGGCGGCCGAGAACTGCTGGTGGTACTGCCGGCGGGGCAGGCTCGAATAGGACGATCCACCGGCGGTCGGGCCGTAGGCCGCGCCGTATTTCAGGTCGAGCGACTGCTCGGTGATCTGGATGCTGTTCTCGTCCACGCCGGCGCCGCGATAGTTGGTCTGCGTGATGTGGTTGGCGCCGCCCGCGACCATCAGCAGCAACCGGTTGGTCGCCGGGTAGGTCCAGGTGGCGGTCACGTTGAAGGCCGGTTCGTATTCGTGCTCCGTGGCGGCCGCGGGATCGACCAGGGGGCCCCCTTGCGGACGGAACAACGCGTAAACACAGTTGCAGTTGTGCTGGAACGAGCCGAAGACCACCACCTTGTGTTTTTCCGTCGCCTGCGTCGTCAGCCGGAGGCTGTAGTCCCGGTAGAAGTCGTTGCTGTACGCCGGGCGGCTCAGGTCTGGCACGTACAGCATGCTTTCGGGCTGCTTGTGCGCGTTGTAGTAGATGCCGGCCGCGTACTGCTGCGTCACGCTCTTCCGCCCAGCGCCGTAGAACCAGAGGCGGTCCCGCTTGATTGGGCCGCCGACGCCGGCGGTGCCCTCGATGAACTTCTTGATCGACGCGAGCCCACGGGTGGAGCTATCGAGGCCGCGCGCAATTAACTCGTCGTTGATGTTGTTGCTCTGCAGGTCGGGACCCGAGTAGGCGATGTTCGCCGTACCGGACAGGACGTTGCCGCCGTCCTTCGGGATCATGTTCAGCTGCACGCCGCCGGTATCGCGGTCGGCGCCGATGCCGCTGGTTTCGGCGACCACTTCCTGGAAGTTCACCGAGTTCCAGACGAAGACGCCGGTGTTCGACGCGGCCATCTCGGTGTTCATCCCGTCGATCACGGGCTGCGCATTCGGCGCACCGTGAATCGCGAATCGGGTCTGCGTTCGATCGCTGAGGTTGCCGGAAGCGCGGTCCCCTTCATTGTTCAGGACAGCGCCCGGAAGGACTGAGATCAGCGTCGACAGACGCCCGGTTCCCGGGAGGGCCTCGAGCGTGTCGGCGTCGAACTGCGTCTGCGCGCGGGCGCTGCGCGTGTCAACCAGCGGCGCCTCGCCCGAGACCGTGATCGTTTCTTCGAGCGCGCCCACCGACAGCTCGGCGTCGACCGTCGCGGTGAATTCCGCACGGAGGTCGATGCCGTTGCGCACGAATGTGTTGAAGCCGGGCAGGGTGAAGGTGACGGTATAAGGACCAGGCCGGAGATCGACAATCCGATACGCGCCCTGACTGTCGGTCACGACAACGCGCACTTTTTCAATCAGCGCGGGACTGGCGGCCTCGACCGTCACGCCCGGCAGCACCGCACCGGAGCTGTCACGCACCACGCCCGCAAGACTCGTCTGCGACCAGGCGTCGCCCGGCAGCAATATGAAGGAACACGCAACGATAAGACACGCAGTCCGCAGAGTTCGCATTGGCCTGTCTCCTTCGAAACCAAGGATGCGACGTCGATCGCCGGATCGTAGGGGCGGAGCGTGCTCCGCCCGCGGGCCGACCAAGGTCGGCCCCTACGCGCAGAATCTAATTCGTGGCGACGTTCGATTCCGCCACGACGGGATTGGTCAGTTCGCCGATGCCTTCGATCGAGCATTTCGCCGTGTCGCCGGCCCGCATCCAGCGCGGGTCGGCCCGCTCGATGTTCGTGCCCGCGGGGCTGCCGCCGGCAATCACATCTCCTGGATTCAGCGCCAGGATGTTCGACGCGTAGGACAGCAGCTCGTAGATGTTGTGGCTCATGCGGTTGGTGTTCGAATCCTGCATCACCTCGCCATTGAGCGTCATCGTGTGACGGGTGTTCGTCGGATCCTTCATGAACTCCTTCGGCACGATCACAGGACCGAGCGGACCGAACGTGTCGTGGTTCTTGCCGATCAGCCAGTCCGAGCCGCCCATCTTGCGATCGCCCCGGCCGCCGCGATCCGAGACGTCATGATGCGCGGTATAGCCGAAGATGTAGTCGCCGGCACTGCCGACCGGGACATACTTCGCCCGCTTGCCGACGACGATCCCCAGCTCACACTCGAAATCGATATTGGTGCGGCCGCGCGGGACGACGATCGGCGCGTTGTTGCCGATCAGGATGGTCGGCGACTTCTGGAACAGGTAGGGGTTGTCCCGCGTGTCACCGGCGCTGCGCTCCCAGATGCCCGGCGCGCTCTGCGCTGCGGTCGCCGGCGCGGCCCCTCCGCGTGCGCCACCGCCGGCGCCGCCGCCGCGTGCCTGGTTCCCCGCCCCCGCGCCGCGCGCCTGGTTCGCGGCAATCCCCTGCTCGTGCTCGACGTAATTGCCGCCGGCATTCAACTGGACGGAGGGCCGCACCGGGGGCAGAGTCTTGAGGCTGGCGATCGGATACGCGTATGCGGGCGCGGTGCCGGCCGCCGATACGGTCCTCGCAATCGCACCGAGCCGGTCCTTCCACTCGCCCTCGTACCGCGCAATCAGCTGCGTCATGTCGGCCGGCGCCGTGAGACGCGCGGCCGACCCGTTGCTGGTCTCGAACGCGGCGTTCGCCCGCGCCACGTCCACGACCTGCGTGTCACGAAGAACCAGGCCGACAAAGACCCGCCCGTTCTGATCGAAGGTGCCAAGCTTGAACGGGACCGCCGCGCCCCCTGACTGCGCTTCCGTAGACTGGCTGCACCCTGCAACCGCCATTGCCAATCCGAGAGCGACGAACACAGTCGTTCTAGCCACAGTTGTCCTCCAAGTCACACGAAAGCGCGAGTTTATGGGACGCGGACGGGTTCATAACACTATCGCGCGCGTGGCGTCAAGAAGTCCCGGCCCGTCCGGCGGCCCTGGTCACGACCGAGTACGGGTCCATGCCGCCATGAATGTGCAGCACGCGGCCGACGTCCAGCTTCAGCCGCTCCACGTTCTCGACCAGGTTCACCGTGAACTGCGGCGGCGACGGGTACTGCCACTTCGCCCCGGGCCGCGGGTGGAACGCGTCGGCCTGCACCAGCACTTTGATCGTCGGCAAGTACGCCATGAGGATGCCGTCGTGGTGGTTATTGCCGGCAATGTGGTGAAGTTCCAGCGTCTGCTTCCCATCGGTCATGATGCGCTTGTCGCTGAACCCCTCGACGGTGGCCTTCTGATTCGACTTCGCAAGCATGTCGGGATTGATCTGGTGAGGCAGCGTGAGCACCTTCTCCAGGAACGGCTTGTTGACGTCGTGGGTCACGATCGTGACGCCTTCAGCCGCGAAGGCGCGAAGACCACCCGAGTGATCGTAGTGCGCATGCGTGTTCACCACGTAGCGGAGCGGCTTGTTGGGCACGAGCCGCTTCACCTCCGCCATCACGGCCCGCGACCGCGCGTCGTTGCCGAGCGCCTCGATGACGACGAGGTGATCGGCAAACTCGACCAGCACGCTGTTGAGACCGGCGGTAATCACCCAGATGCCGTCGCCGAGCCGCTGTGAGGTTGCGGCCTGACCGCCGCCCTCGCCCGGCGGGTTGGCACGGACCTCGAGCGTCCCGGCCCCATTCGGCTGAACGCTGCTGATGGTGACGTCGAGCGTCGGGTTGCCACCCTGCCGTTCGACGATCCGGCCCGGGAACTTGACGCCGTTGTAATCCTTGTAATCCGTGTACAGGGCCTCGACCAGCATGTCACCGAGCATCGCATTGTCGACATGTGTTTCGATCCGCTCGACGAGGTTCTCATCGTTGAGGGTACCGGTCACCGTAGCTTTGTTCCGCCCCTGGAACGTCAGCGTGCGCCGGCCGTCGGCGTTGCCGAGGGTCGCTTTGTTTGCGGCCGCGGCTTTGAGGAATCCGTGCGGCGTCATCCAGACCTGCAGGAAACCGTTGTCGGTAGCGGGCGTCCCCTGGCGGACCTGGGTCTGCTCACCAATGATCGGCCGCATCCCGCCCTGGCCGGTCTCCGCGCTGTAGCCGCCGGCCCCGCCGCCGCGCGGTGGGTTCTCATCGTCGACCCGGACCAGCTCCTCGCGGAACGCGGGCGCATCGTAGCGGACGCTGGCGGTGTACTTCGGCACCGTGAACCGGGGCCACGGCGCTTCCGGCCTCACATTCTGACCCACCATGAAGACCTCGCCGGTGCCTGAATATTGAATTGACTGCACGTTCGAGGTGCCCATGGCCGTGACGGCCGCATCGATGACCGTCGGCGCGTCCTGAGCCGTGGCCGCGCACCCCGCCACCATCGCCCCGAGCAGGACGATCGCGAACATCTTTTTCATACGGTCCTCCGCACGTTGATACCGACAGGTCATGACGTGATTCGAAGCGTTTTCAGCAGGGTCCCGCCGAGGATGGCTTCCTTGTCGGCGTTGCTCAGGAATTTCGCGTTGAGCACGAAGTCGATCCCGACTGGCCAGTCGAAGGGGTAATCAGTGCCGTAGAAAATGTGGCTGACGCCGACCTCGTCCACCAGGTGGCGCAGTCCTGACTCGTGGAAGATCATCGTGTCGATGTACAGGTGCTCCCGGAAATACTCGCTCGGCTTCCGTTTGAGCGCCCTGCAGTCGTCGCCCCCGCCGCGTCCACAGAGCGCGTCCGACCGGCCGCTGTACGACGCCAGGTAGCCGCCGGCGTGCGCGCCACAGATCTTCAGGTTGGGGTACCGATCGAGCGTCCCTTCGAAAATCAGATGCGAGAGAAACACGGTGGTCTCGAGCGGGTTGCCGATGGTGTTGCCGAGCCCGCCTTTGCCGCCAAGCCTGGGATTGACCGTGGTGCCCTGGGCCTGCTGCGGATGCATGAACAACATCACGCCCAGCTCATTGGCCTTCGCCCAGAAGGGATCGAACTTGCGATCGGAGAGCTCCATTCCCTCGACGCTCCCGCCGATGGCGGCGCCCCGCAGTCCCAGCTTCCGCACCGCCTGATCGAGCTGATCGGCGGCCATGTCAGGGTGCTGCAGCGACAGCGTCGCCATGCCCACGAATCGATCCGGATGCGCCGCCACTGCCTGCGCGATTTTTTCGTTCTGCAGCTGAATCAGGTCGCGCGCCAGCGCGCGGTCGGCCGAATAGCCCCAGGCGTTGACATTGATCGCCTGGTAGTCGATGCCCTCTTTGTCCATGTACTGCAGCCGGGCGGCCTGCCCGGCGGCGTTGAGCGCGATATTGCCGGTGATGTTGTTCTTGGCCTGTGCGGCCAGCGGCGTGTTCTGGACGAGATCCCACACCTCGGGGACGAACGTGTGGGCGTGAATGTCGATGACGGTGATGCGCCGGCCGCCGATCATCGCGCGGCGCCTCGCCGGCGCCTGCAGCGCATCGAGCGCCGTCTCGCCGAGGCTGGGGCCTCCGACGACCATCCCGGCCGCGGCTCCGGCAACGTTCCTGAGGAAGTCTCTGCGATTCGGCACCTCTGCTCCTCCCGTCAACGTTTGCCAGCTTACGTGGTGATACGAAGCAGCTTCACGAGGTTCCCTCCAAGGATCGCTTCCTTGTCGGCGTTGCTGAGGAACGGCGCGGTGAGGATGAAATCGACGCCTACCGGCCAGTCAAACGGGAAGTCGGTCCCGTAGAACATCTGGCTGACGCCGACCTCTTTGATCAGATGCTCCAGCCCGTTGTGGCGGAAAATCATCGTATCGATCAGGATTTCCCGCCGGAAATATTCGGGGAACGGTTTCTTGGGACATTCCCCGCCACCTTGAGACGCGCGGCTGCACCTCACCTCCGACCGGCCCAGATATGACGGCAGGTAGCCGCCCGCATGTGCCGCACACACGCGCAGGCCCGGAAACCGATCGAACACGCCTTCGAAAATCATGTGCGACAGCGCGACGGTGGTTTCCAGCGGGTTGCCGATGGTGTTGCCCAGCCCGCCCTTGCCCTCCAACCGGTCGTTCTGCGTCGTACCAGGCGCTCCCTGGGGATGCATGAACAAGGGGACGCCAAGCTCCTGCACTTTGGCCCAGAAGGGATCGAAGCGTGGCGAGCCCAGCTCTTCGCCTTCGACGCTGCCGCCGATCGGCGCGCCTCGCATGCCGAGCTTCCTGACGCCTTCCTCGAGCTGTTCGGCCGCGAGGTCGGGGTGTTGCAGCGCCACTGTCGCCATCCCGACAAAGCGATCGGGATAACGCGCACACCATTCCGCCGTCTTCTGGTTCTGCAGCGCGCAGATGCGGCGCGACAGATCGCGGTCCGCCGCGTACCACCACGGATTCATGTTGAGGGCCATGACGTCGATGCCCTCTTTGTCCATGTACTGCAGCCAGCTTGGTCCCAGATAGCGGTCCTTGTTGCCCGCCTGGCCCTTGAACGCGGCTTCGAGCGGCGTGCCTTTGACGATATCCACAACTTCGGGAATGAAGTGGTGGCTGTGCATGTCCACGACCTTGATGCGCCGGCCGCCGATCACGACCTGCCGCCTCCCTCCGGCGGGGGCAGCCTGGCGCGACGCGGTTACGGAGGCCGTGAACCCGCGGTTGAGGAGGAAGGCGCCCGCCGTGGCGCCCGCGGCGTTTCGGAGGAAGTCTCTGCGGTTCGGCATCGTCATCTCCCGTAGTCGGTAGATGGTAGTCGGGTTGCTGCCAACTACCAACTACCAACTGCCGACTACCAACTAGAAGGTCAGCTGCGCGCTGAACTTGATCAGGCGCCCGCCCATGAACTGGACCACATTCCTCCACTGGTTATTCGTGCGACTGTACGCCGCCTGCTCGTTGAGGGCGGTGCTCGCATTGAGCAGGTTGTAGACGTCGAAGTTCCCTTGCAGCCTGCGGCTCCCGATCGGGAAGCTCCGGGTGAAACGGAGATCCACCTGTTGGATCCGGTCACCGTAGAGTGTGAAGGGTGGGATCAGGTCGATCGCCGGGAAATTCGAATTACACGTGGCAGTGGCCTGGCTGGGGCACGCCGCGAGGTTCCGGCCCAGCGACGGCCTGATTTCAGCATTGGTGGCCACGTAGGTGGCCCTGATCGGGACCCCGGGAATGTTCTGATAGATCGCGCTGGCCTGGAAGTTCAAGGGCAACGGGAAGACGACCGAGAACTTCGCCTGGGTCCCGGACGACCACGGCCGGCTCACCTTACAGAAGCCCGGCCGCGAATCCACCTGCGGTATCGCCAACGCGGCGCCCGCGGGCGCCCCAGCCATGAGGGCCCCGGGTGTTCCGTTTCCGGTCCCGGCGCCAGGCGAATCAATCACCAGGCAGTTGTCGGCGACCACACGCCCGGTAGCCAGGCCTCCCTGGACCAGTCCGCCCTGCGCGAACCGCGCGCCAATGGTGACATCGACGCCGTCGAAGACCTCGCTCATCTTGCCGTAGTGGTCCGCCTGCGTGCGAAGGTTGTCGACCAGGCCGAACTTCGACGGATTGATGTCGTAGATTCCGCAGAACTGCTTGCCGCTCACGCTGGCGGGCAGCCGGCTGTCGGTCGGCGCGGTGATGCAGAACGGGTCGAAGTCGGCTGGCGTGACGGCGAGATTGTCGATCGCCTGGAACGCGCCGTACCACGTGCGGAAATAGGCGACGGTGAGGCCCATGTTCGGCCGCAACTGGTGCTGGACCGAGACATTGCCCTGCCAGTTGTAGCTCTCCAGGTTGAAGCCGCCGCGCGCGTCGTCTGCAAAACGCGTATTGCCTTCCCTGACCTGACCGAACGTGCGGTCGTTCCACGCTCCGCACTCGCCGTTGGCCACCGGGTTTCTGAGATCGCAGTCGGGGATGAAGTTTCCGTTCGTATCGGTCCAGCTCATCGTCGTGCTGGTGGGCTGATTCGACACGGGGAGGTTCACGCCGACGCCCGTGTTGCGCTGCGGGTACCGGCCCAGCGCCACCTTGAGCGCCGTTTTGCCGGTGCCAAACAGGTCGTAGGCGGCGCCCACCCGCGGGCTGAGATTTTCCCAGCGGGGCGAGTGCTTGACTTCCGGGAAATCGCGCGCAGGCACGTACGGGCCCGCCGGCAGGTGGGATTCCGGGATCAACACATCGTACACGGCGTACCGCACGCCCAGGTTCAACGTCAGCCTTCGTATGGTCCACTGATCCTGAACGTAGTACGCGTTCTCTGTTCCCGTCTGATACGGCCCATATGGTCCCGTGTAGATCGAGACCGACACCGGCAGTTGATTTCGGAAGGTGTACGAGATGGCCTGATTGACGAGCCAGGGGTCGTCGTAGCTCTTACGGCCCTGGCTGAACTGGTTCAGATCGGCACCGGCCTTGAAGCTGTGGGTCCCGGTGATGTAGGACACTGCGACTCGTTCGTGCTTACGGTCGTCGTTCAATAATTGGTAGAGCGTGCTCCGCGAGCCGTACCTGAGGTTCAGCCCCGTGTCCGTGACCGAGATGGTGTCGTACCCCACACCCGGTATGCGTGCCTGGTTGCGGTGATAGACGCTCACCGACGCGTCCGCCTCGAACAGGAGCCGATTGGTGGCCGGATAAGTGTAGTGGGCCGTCGTCAAGGACTGAGGCTTCTGCCCTGGGCCTGTGCCGTCGTAATGGTGCTCGGCGACGGCTTCGGGCGCGAAGATGGGACTCACCTGCTCCAGCAGCTGAAACGTACATTGACAGGACGGATGCAGCGTGTACATGCCCACAATCTTGTGCTTCGCCGCGGCCTGCCACGTGACGCGAGCGGAGACGTCCTTGGAGAAATCATGGTTGTAGGCGGGCCGGCTCAAGTCGGGCTCGTAAAACACCGTGCCCTGTCGCTTGTTGTAGTAGTTGCCGCCCTGATAACTGGACCTGTCCTCCCACCGGGCGGCGCTGAAGAACCACAGCTTGTCGCGCTTGATCGGACCGCCCACTCCTCCCCCGACGTCGTAGTACCTTCTGACTGAGCCTCCCGAGGTCACGCCACGGGCGCGCAGGTCGTCGTTTATATTGTCGAACGTCAGTTTGGGGCCCGTGATCTCGGTACTCACGGTTCCCGAGAACGTGTTGCCGCCATCCTTCGGGACGATGTTGATCTGGACGCCGCCCGTCGTCGCTTCAGCGGAGCCGGCGGCCGTCTCGACGACGACTTCCTCGAAGGTGTGCGCGTTGTACTGGAATCCCCCGCCACTGAACACCCTCGAATCCATGCCGCCGAAGTTGTAGGTCATATCGTCGGCGCGCTGGCCGTGGACCCCGAAAAATGCGCGGTCGCTCCCCACACCGCCGACATCATGGAGGGTCGAGGCGTTGGCTCCGCCGTCGGCGCCCACGATGAGCGTAATGAACTGCGCGGGACGTCTGCTGGTCGGGATCTCATCGAGCAAGTCGCGCGAGAGGGTGGTCTGCTGCTGGACGTTCGAGATGTCCACCACTGGGGACTCCCCTGTCACCGTGATCGTCTCCTCGAGCCCTCCCACTCTCAGCTCGGCGTTCACGGTCGCCGTGAACGACGTCGTCAACTCGATGCCTTCCCGCCTGAAGGTGCTGAAGCCGGGTAAGGTGAAGGTGACGGTGTACGGGCCAGGCCGCAGATCGGTAATCCGGTAGAGGCCCTGGCCGTCAGTGACGGCGGAGCGGGCCTTTTCGATCAGGGCGGGGCTGGCGACTTCAACCGTGACGCCGGGCAGCACCGCACCTGAGGGGTCTCTCACAACGCCGGCAATGTTGCCGGTTTCGGCCTGCGCCGATGCGAGAGTCGGCATGAACAGCACACAGAGCACGACGACGAGACGCGCGAAGGTCCTGGAAGTCATAGTTCCTCCTTCAGCAGCTCGCGAACCCGCGTCTACGCCTGAAACGCAGGTGTGGTCAGGAAGTGATTCGAGGCGCGTGCATCAAGATCCCTCCGAGATGAGTCAAGAATGAAGCCGATGCGTGTCTGCTGAAGGTATTGCGTGGGACGGGTCCTGTGGAGCCCGCCCCAGTTGTGATTCAGTTAGTGCCCGCCGGAACCCGCAGTCTCCTCTCTCGCCGGTACGAGTAACGCGTTACGGCCCGTTGGGATCGGTGGTGAGGAAGGTACCGTCGGTCGTGAACGTCACCTTGCCGCTGGTCACGACATCGGCGCCCGACGGCATATTGAACGGTCCCGTCGTCACCGTCGGCGGACCGCCGCCCCAGTAGTTGTGCGAATCGAAGACCTGAATCGTGCCGTTTGTTGCGGCCAGGTTCGGATTGTGCACGGAGATGTCCGCGGTGAAGACAAACGGATCGATTTCGCCGCCCGGCGGGATCAGGCCGTTGTTGACGAAGCGGTTGCCACCGGTGCTGCCGAGCGGACCGCCGCCGAGATCGATGATCGCCCCGCCGACGGTGCCGATCGTCTTGCTCGGATCATGCCGGTAGAAAATCGATTCCCTGGACAAGTCCGACAGCGACGAATCCTCGACCTTGATATGGAACGTCGGCACGTTGTTGTTGAAGGAGGCCCCGGAATTGCCGATGCCGCCGCCGAGGCCAGAAATGCTGACGTTCTTCAACGACACCTTGATGGCTTTCGTCGTTGCCGTTCCGCCGAGTGCAACCGTCCGCGCGCTGCCGCTGAACCGGATCTGGTAATCCTCGGCTCCGGCGCCATTGACATTGGTCATCACCGAATCGGTCACCGTCACGTTGTAGGTGCCGCTCTCGGGATTCGCGCTCTCGATGATCTTGATGTTCGTGCTTGCCGGGTCCGACAGCTGGGCGCGCAGAATATCGACATTCAGTACGCCGTTGGTGCTGCCGCGGTGCTGGATCTCGATCGAGTCGCCGTTGCTGGTATCGCCTGAGAGCAGCGGGTTGCTGATCACCACGTCGGTGACGGTGGCGTTCGACACCGGGTCCAACCCGGCGGTCAGGAAGACGATGCCGTCGGCGGCGAAAGTGCCGAAGGGGGAGAGGTTGGACCCCACCATGTCGTCGATCGTCAGGTTGGAGACGGTATTCTCAATCGCAATGAGAGTGAAGCCGCGCGAGCGCACGACGTGGTCCGTGATCCCGACGGATGAGGGATCCGGCAGGCGCTGCGACAGATCCTTGATGACGTTGCCGGTCACCGTCGCCTTCGCCTGGACACCGAGGTCGTCGATGATCATGATGCCGTCGGAGTTGCTGTCGCGAATCTCGTTGCCGGAAATCACGACATCGCCGGTGCTGGGCACGGTTCCGGCAGCTGGTTCGAGGAACTTGCAGTAGCCCATCGGCTGAACATCGGGGTTGGTGACCGCGGAGCGCGCACCGGGACCGCACGTCACCAGCGTGATCGCGCCGAAATGATTGGTCTGTGACGCAAACAGGATGTATCCGTTGGGCCATTCGCCAACGCAATTCCCCGGTACGCACGTGGACGGCGCGGGCCCTTCGATCGCGAAGAGGTCGTGGACCGCCATGATGTCGGTCATCAGGTTGTTCCGCAGCTGCGCAGCCACGGCGTTGATGCCGAGGATAGCCGAGCGGAACGCGTTGTCGATGTGGATGTTTTCAACGAGGTTGTTCTTGGCAAGCCGGATCGCATCGCCGTCATAGCGCGCGTCCGAAGTGTTCGTGAGTTTCGCCCGGGCGCTGTGAGGATTGGCGTTGGTGACCTTCGGCCCGAGCCCAATCAGGGACTGGCCGTCCTTCAGCTGAATGCCGCCATCGAGCGCGCCCTGCGACTGGAGGACGTAGATCGTGTCACCGGCCGCGGAAGCGGCCTCCACCTGCTCCAGGCTGGTGAACGGCCGGTTCTTGCTCCCGTTGCCAGGGTGAGGCGCTCCGGCTTTCACGTACCAATCGGCGGCCTCACTCGTGGCCGTGGTGAAAAGAACCAACGACAGAACGACCAATATGCGTCTCACGATGTCCTCCGGCTGGAAAATGAGGCCATAAGGGCCGAGCAGGCTCGGCCCCTACGTTCATGTGTAGGCCCCTACGTTCGTGTGTCGGCCCCTACTTCATATGTAGGGGCCGACCTTGGTCGGCCCGTCCGGTTAGTTCGTGCCCGCCGAATACCGCAGCTCCTGCCCGACCAGCTTGGCCCGGTCGGCGTTCGGCTTCGGCCGGAACTTCTGCACGCGCCCGTTGAAGACTTCGGCGACGTAGAGGTTGCCGTCCTGGTCGGTCGACAACTGGTGGGGCCCGTTGAACGTGCCAGGCTGTCCGCCGCGGCCTCCCCAGCCGTACAGGTAATTGCCGTTGAGGTCGTATTTGAGGATCCTGTTCGTCCCGCCGTCACCCACCCAGATGTACTGATCAGTCGAGATGAAGTGGTAGTAGGGCGACGAGTTGACGCCGGTCGTGAACATGTCGAGGAACTTCCCGTTCACGTCGAAGATCTGGAATCGCCGGTGCCCGCGGTCGACGACGAAGAGCCGCTGGTCCTTGCTGATGGCGATGCTGTGAACGGTATTCCACTCGTTCGGGCCCGGATTGTTCGGATCCTTCGGCGGCGTGCCCCAGTCCATGATGAACTTGCCGTCCTTGTCGAACTTGGCGACGCGCGTGCCGCCGTAGCCGTCGCTGATGAAGAACGTGCCGTCGGGCAGCCAGTCGATGTCGGTCGGCCGGTCGAATAGCAGGCCGGCGTCGCGCCCGCGCTTGCCCAGGGTCCCGAGCGTCATCACGAGCTTGCCGTCATACGTGAATTTCCAGATCACGTGCTGCTGGTCGTCGATGATCCAGACGTGCTTCTCGGCATCGTAGGGATTCATCTTGATTTTGTGCGGACCGCGGCCACAGCGATCTTCAGCGAACATTTTCTCGAGGTGCGGCCACTCGCCGACCAGCTTGCCGTCGCGATCCGCGATGAACACGGAATGGTGCCACCGCCGCTCCCAGCCGCGCTTCGCGGTCGGTTCGCAGGTCGCGTCGAGGCCGTCGGCATTACCCGTGGCGTTGCCGCGCGTGGGATTGAGCAGCCCGTACGGCGTCCATGGCTTCGCGGTTGGGGGCAGCGGCAGCTCGCCGCGCTGCGCGATCCAGATGCGATCGGGCGTTTCCGCGTACACCGCGCCGACCGATCCCCACGTCCAGCCGTCGTGTTTGACGCCGTCGGGACCGTCAGGCAGCGGCTGCGGCCAGTTCGCTACCGGCTCGTAGGGGCCGAACTCTTCCTGACCGCCTCGCTCCTGGGCTGGCGCTCCTGCCGCCGCCTGGGCGGTCTCCCCGCCGTTGCCGTTGTCCGGCGAGCTGCAGCCGGCAACGGCCACCAACACCGAAATGAAGACTGCTAGAGTAACGGCGTGTGACGACCTGTTCGTGCGCATCGTGAGCCTCCTGGCTGCGTTGTATTGGCCGCTCTACTTCTTCTGTTCGCCCGGCGCACCGGGGGTCTGCTGGGAGCCGATGAACAGCTTCCGCCCCTCGGGCAGGGTGACATCCCGTCCATTGGCCCGCCGCGAACCGTCCCGGGCCTGGTAGCCGTCGACGACGACCTGCATGCCGACACGCACCGTGTCCTTGTTGATGCCCTGCCGGAACAGGCTGTTCGGCGATCCCGCCTCGATCATCCAGTTCTCCACTGTGCCGTCCGGCTTTTTCACCGCCACGTGCATCCAGGCATGTGGATTGATCCACTCCATCTTCGTAACGGTGGCCGTGAACTTGACCGGCTTTTTGGCGTCGAATTCGGAGGCAAACGCGTGATGCGCCCACGCCGGCACCGCCACCGCGGTGAGCGCGATACCCGCAGCCACCAGGACGAGTCTGATTCGCATCGGTTCTTCTCCCCGGTCCGGCTAAAGCCGGACACTACGAAAACTAGTACGCAACGAAAATTAGTACGTAACGAAAACTAGTACGTAACGAAAACTGGTACGTAACGAAAACCTAGTACGTAGTGTCCGGCTTTAGCCGGACCCCGCGTACACGGTCTCAGTCTTGTTGCCCACCGAGCGCATCAGGCGCGTTCGGGTCGAACCGCTCGCCCCGTTTCTCGCGCGCACGGGCGCCGTCGAGCCAGTGGAACATGTCGTAGTTCGTTTCCTGGCACTGGTACTCGTAAATCTGCTCGGTGGTCTTGTTCCACGGCACCGAGATCGTAAACGGCCGCGTCCAGGTCTCCGGATCGGCGATGGTCACCCGGTACTCGATCGACTCGGGCCCGGTGCGCGTGAACCGCTCGACGATCGAGAACGTCCTCGGATTCGCATTGCCATAGACCACGCCGGTACGGCCGACCATGTGTGCGTTCGAGCCGACGAAATTCCTGGTCTCGACGACCAGCGTGTCCCCCTCCCAGCGGCCGCGTGGATCGCCGAGCCAGGTCTCGACGGTGTCCGGCAGCGGCGGCCGCCCGTCGACAGGGATGACCCGCGCAAAATGGATCATCTCGGCGTAGATGACCACGTAGCCGGGTGACTGAAGGATCTGCGCCATGTTGTTGTAGATCGCCGGCAGGTACGGGTGTCCGCCGCCCTCGTTGCGCCGCCGGATGATGCAGCGGTTGCCGACATCCATGTCGAGGTAGCTTTCCTGGAACCCGGTATTGAAGCGACGCGTCGAGAGGTCCGCCGCCGCCCGTGCCTCTTTTTCTACCGGCGTGAGCTCGTGCTCGACACGCGGCGGGAGTCTGCCATCGGGCGGATCGATGATGAGCGACGTCCGCTTGTCCGCCGTGAGCCTCATACGAGCCGGATCCATCCAGGCGTCGTTGTAGGAGCGGGAGACGTCCGCCTGTGCGCCGCCGTCGCGACGGTCGCGATCGAGCCTGTGCGCAATGTCTGCCTGCAGGGCCGCCGCTTCCTCGTCCGACAGGACCTGTTTATCGCCAACCTGCGTGGGCCGCTGCAGCGGCGTGCTGGTCCCGTAGTTATAGATGCCCTGGAGATCCGGGTCGCCCCACGGCGTCCTCGGCGGCGTCCAATCCTCACCATCCCCGGTGCCCGCGGTGCGCGTGCCGGGCAGCCATGACAGCCGCCCCTGCGCCGCCAGGATCGACACCCCGATCACGACAATGGCAACGACACCCAGCGCAATTTGGAGCCTGCGATTCATCACCACACCTCCGCTTAGCTGGTCGGCTTCTTCGTGAAGCGCCCGTAGACCAGCTCTTCGACAAAAGGCTGACACTTGAATTCCATCAGCTGAACATCGCGCTCCATCCGTCGATAGAGCGGGAAGCTGATTTTCCAGGGGCGCGAAAACACGTTCGCGTCCTCGATGGTTGCCTCGTACCACAGGTGGTACGGGCTGACGGCCGTCAGACGTTCGACGACGTGCGCTGCGTCGGTGAGGAAATTACCGGCGCGGTCGAGCCAGTTCTTGTCGCTCAACCCGGTGACATCGATGACGAGCGTCTCGCCTTCCCAGCGGCCGCGCGACCAGCCCATGAAGAAGGTGTTGTCCACCGGCGTCTCCTCCGGCCAGTTCATGCGGACGAGGCGCGTCGTGCCGTTGAATTCGTGCGTGATCAGGATCGTTTCGGGCGTCTGGACGATTTGAAATGGATACGGCATGTACATCGTGCGCGGCACGCCGGGCATCCAGCATTTGAGCTCCGGGTCGCCGAGCGGCGGCTCCACGCCGTCTCCAGGCACGGACGGCGTGACGCGCTGCGCGAAGTTGGCTCTCTTTCTGGCCAGCGCTTCCGGTCGGTACGGAATCATGCCGCCCTCGACCACGCTCTGGCCTCCCGGCTGCGCGCCGTAGGCGCCGACCAGTTCGGTATATGGGCCCGCCGCCGCCGAATGCGCTTCAAGATCCCAATTGGCCGTGGTGACGCTCTGCCAGATTCCGTTCAAATCCGGCTTGCCGTCGGCCGTTCGCTGCGCCGTATACGCGGGAAACTCGCCCGGAGCCGTGGCCTGCGCCGCGGCCGGACTCTGAAGGCGCGTGGCCAGCCAGACGACGACAAGCGCCGCCGCGGCGCCAGTCAGAACGAGGACCACTTTCGACCGGTGGGGCATGTCCCGACTCCTTCAGCCAGTGTCGATTTGCGCCGCAGAGTATACACCTCGGCAAGACTGATGCGGCGTCCAGTCCAAAGGGGATACAGCCGGGTTGAAAGGCGTGGAAGAGGAGCCGGACCGGGTCCGGCTCCTCAGCGGGAGCGCTTACTTGGCGAAGGGGTTCTGGTGGCCGCCAGCGATGCCGTACTGGTTGTTCTCCTGGCAGATGTATTCCATGATCTCGTCGCCTGGAGCCGCCAGGCGCGCCGTCCACGTCGTGACGAACGCACGCGAGAACGCACCTGGATCGTCGATCGTGACCTCGTTGCGGAGCGTGCCCTCGTTGACGCGCGTCCAGCGCTCGATGGTGTGCAGCTGCTCGGTGTGCGGCGTGCCCTGCCGATCGAACCAGAACTTGTCATTGAACCCGACGGAGTCGATCACGAGGGTGTCCTTGTTGTCGAACCACCCGATGGAGTGACCGAACCAGGTCGGATCGAGCTCGGGCGGATGCTTCCGGCCATCCATGAAGATCTGGCGGAAGCTGTGGATGTTCCCTTCGTGGACGATGAACATGTGGGTCGGCGCCTTGTGCGTGTAGTTCTGCACGAAGCGGAACGGATACGGCGTCGAGCGCGGCACGCCCATCGGCATGCACCACAGATGCGGATCATCAGTCTCGCGCGTAGCCCGGTCGGCCATGATCTCCTTCGACTTGGGCAGGAGCGGCAGCGTCTCGCCCTTCGGGAGGCCCTGCGCGATCGAGTTCACCGGACCGCCGCCATTCCACAGGCCGTTCAGGTCGACGGTGCCGTCAGGCAGGCGCGGCGTCGGACCGGTGGGAGTGGGCGCGCGCCGGACTTCCTGGCCGAGCGCACCGACGGTGCCGAGCGGTCCCTGCGCTTCACGTCCAGGCTGGCGCTGGCCGCCGGCAGGCGGCGCCTGCTGCGCGAGCAGCGGCAGCGCGAGCGCAAGGATCCCCGCGACCACGAACACCCTTCTCACGTGATCCTCCAGACTACTGATTGCCGCCGCCGGGGGCGTTGTCGTCAGCGGCGCCGCCGAACAGCGACCGGCCATCGGCCGTGATCACGGAGCGTGCGTTGCCTCGATTCGGCGCGACCTTGGCGGCGTAGCCTTCCACCGTCACCTTGTCGCCGACCTTCAGCGTGCGGCTCGTCCACCCGTTGCGCGCCAGCGCGCTCGGGCTGGCCAGCTCCATGTTCCAGGTCTCGGTCTTGCCGCCTTCGACGACGTCGACGTAAAAGCGGACGTGGGGATTGGTCCACTCGACCTTCGAGACCGCGCCCGTCAGTTTGAATGTCTTGGCGCCGTCATACTCCGTTGAAAAGGAATGATGGGCGACGAGCCCCGCGCCCGAGCCGAGCAGGCTGAGACAGGCCACGAGCACCCCGAGCTTGCCTTTCATTGCGCTACCTCCACTTGACGATTCACGACCGCGTTGAACGTCCTAAAAGTATATCAAGGGGTCGGGGTGGCCCCGACCCGTATCAACCACGACGGCACGACGGTCACGACGTTCGCCAACTTTGGATTGGTATCGTCGTGTCCGTCGTGGTCGTCGTGGTTAGAACCCGTATTTCACGCCGAACTGCATGATCCGCATGTCGCCCGTGTTGGAGGTAATGCGGCCGAACGTGTTGGCGCTCAACGTCGTGCCCGGGTTTCCCCAGTTGAAGGTGTTGAGCAGGTTGAACGCTTCGAGGCGGAGCTCGAGCGTCTGCGCGGCGCCGAAGGCGATCTGTTTGGCGAGCGACATGTCCACCGTCCAGAAAGCCGGCCCCCGGATGCTGTTGCGCTCGTAGTTGCCAAACGTCCCCAGCGCGGGCTGCGCGAAGGCGGCTCGATTCAGGTAGGTGTTGAGCCCGTCCCCGAACACGTCGTCGCTGACCTGGTCGACGCGCTGCTCCTGGAAGCGCTGCCCGTTGAGCGCGCGGTCGCTGCCGGTCGTGATGTTCAACCAGCTGCCCGAGCGGGCGTTCAGGATCCCCGACACCCGCCAGCCCGAGGCGACCGCGTTCGCCACGCCGTTGTCGAATTGCGGTGTCTCAATGCCCACGGTCAGGTTGCCGATGTGCGTCCGATCCTGATCGCAGTGACCGCGATCCGCGTCGGGGTTGGCGGGGTTCGTCGGCCCCTGCGCGAGCTGCGGGAAGCCGCCGGTCGTGTTGTCGCCGAAGCAGCGCGACAGGGTGTAGTTGCCGTTCAGGCTGATCCCCGTAGCCGCGCGGCGGCGGAACGACAGCCGCACCCCACGATAGCTCTGGGTGCCGATGCTCGTGTGTAGATCCAGGTTGCCGATCAGCGCGGCCGCCGCCGGGTTTTCATTTGAGAGCGACAGGACGCGGCGCTCATTCACGTTCGCTGCCGTGCTGCAGACCGGGAACGACCGGCCGTTAATCACGCACGGACCTAGCCCGAGGAACACACCGGGATTCTGCTGGATCTGGACCCACAGGCGATCCGTGTAGCTTCCCAGGTAGCTGGCCGCGACGCCCCAGTCCTCTCCGAGCTGCCGCTCCAGCGTGACGTTCCACGATTGGACCCGCGGCGAATCGATGTCGGGGTCGGTCGCACCGAACGCTCCGAACGGAATGAACCCCACCTCGCGCGCCGCCACGATCGGGTGCGGATCGCCGCCGATGACGCTGTACGGGTCGTCGAATCCGCCGGGAGGATTTTCGAGCAGCGATCGGTTGCCCCACGGGGGCGACTGCGTGTTGATGTTGTGGCGTTCCGCGGTCGGGAAGTCGTAGGCGACGCCATACGACGAGCGCACCGCCATACGGCCGTCACCGGTCACATCCCACGCCAGGCCGACGCGCGGCGAGAAGTTCCACCACTTCGGCACCAGCCCGGTGTTACCGCCCGGGAAGTCCGGATCGCCGGGATAGGTGAATCCGGCCGGCGCGTTGATGAACACCGTGCTTTTCTGATTTGCGCGGAACGCGTCGCGCTCGAAGTTGTAAACGGAGCCGGTCTCGAGCACCTGGCCGAGGAAGGGCTCCCAGCGCACGCCGGCGTTGACGGTGACGCGCTGCGCCACGCGCCAGGTGTCCTGCGCATAGGTGCCCACGTACCACATGTGCATCGGCATGTAGGCCGGGCCGCCGTGCTCGAGGCGCGCGACGCGGCCGAGCAGAAAGTCCGCAAGCCCGAGGCCGGTCGCCTGGCCGTTGATGTTCCAGTCGCCGCCCGAACGCGCGTGCGTGAGGAAGTCCATCTTCCAGTACGCCGTGTTGGCGCCGACCGAGAACTGATGATTGCCGCGGACGATCGACAAGTCATCGCCGATCTGGTACGTGTTGGTGTCGAACAGACCCGTCGTCGCGGTGCCGGCGGAGATGTTGAAGCCGCCGGTAATCGTCAGCACCATTTCGCCCGGGTTATAGCTGTAGACGTTCGACCCGAGGTCGCGCGGCGAAAACCACGGTGGCCCGCCGCGGTGGATCGAGGTGCGGTTGAACGCGAACCGCAGCGCGTTGACCGTGTTGTTCCCGAACACGAGCGTGCTGCCCGCCGCGACCGACTGCGCCAGGTTGTCGAGCCCAGGCGTTCCCGTGGTCAGCACGTTGTCGGGATTCAGGCTGAACGGCGCCGGCTCGTCGTACGACGTCATCATGTAGCGGCCGAACACCAGGTGGTTCGTCGTGAGCTGGTAGTCGATGCGGCCGACCGCCTGGTGCTGATCGCTGCTGTTCGAGGTCTTCGACGTGATCTGGCCGCAGGGATCGGTGGTCGTCGGCAGCCGGCGCGCGAGGTTCAACGCGGCCGGGCTGAACAGCGTCGGGCTGACGCGGTTTCCGACGAAGGGCGCGCCAAGCGTGACGACCCGCCCCTGGCACGCCGGCGACGCGAACGCGGTGAAGTCGCCCGCCAGCATCGCCGCCGTCGGGATGTAGTCGATCTCATCGGCCGGCTGCTGCTTTACGCGCGTCCCCTGGTAGCCGCCGAAGAAAAAGAGCTTGTCCCGTACGATCGGGCCGCCCAGCGTGCCGCCAAACTGGTTGCGGTTCAAGCCGTCGTCCACGCGCTTACCGTCAGGTCCGATGGCCGCGAACGGATCCTTCGCATTGAAGCGGCGGTCGCGGAAGAACTCGAACCCGTTGCCGTGCAGCGCGTTGGTCCCCGACTTCGTGACCGCATTGACCGACGCGCCCGAATGGACGCCGTTCTGCGCGGAGAGGCCGCTGGTGGCGACGCTGAACTCCTGGAGCGCGTCCGGGAACGGCATCGGCAGGTTCGCGTTGTTCTGCGGGTTGTTGTGCGTCGCGCCGTCGAGCATGTAGGCGACGCCGAACGACAGGCCGCCGGCAACCGAGATGCTCACGCCGCCCTGCATGCTGCGGCTGTCCGAGGTCCCCGTCTGCACCGCCGCGCCGGCCAGGACGATCAGGTCCGTCACCTGGCGTCCCTGCAGCGGGAGCTCGACGATGCGCTCGTTCTCGACAACGTCGCTGATCCCGGCGCTGCGCACGTCGACGATTGGGGCGGCGGCCTCAACCGAGACCGTCTCTTCGAGGTTGCCTACAGCCAGCTCCGCGTTGAGCGTCGGAGTCTGCCCGACCTGGAGCACGATGCCGGTCTGCACGTAGGTGCGAAATCCCTGGAGCGAGACTTCGAGACGGTACGGGCCCGTCGGCATGTTCGGCATCACCCAGGCGCCTTCGCCGTCGGTCACGACGGTGCGGGAGAACCCGGTGTCGGTCTGGGTGGCGGTAACGGTGACCCCGGGGAGCACGGCGCCGCTTTCATCGGTCACGCGGCCGGCAAGCTCGCCGGTTGACTGGGCCAGAGCCGCACCGCTGGCGAGCGCCAGCGCGAGCAAGCCAATACAGATAACCCGGAACAAACGCGTCATCACTTCAGGAACCTCCCGATTCACTCTTGAGGGACTTCACACGGACGCACGGCGTAACTGGTGGCGGAACAGTGTGTTAGGCCGAGCCTGTTGAGGTTATCGGTCCTGTGACGGGATTGTCAACGACGTGGACTGCCGGAAGTAGTAATTGTATCGTGTGGATCGATGACGAACCGATCCCCCGTCCGGTTGTTGATGGTGGGTTTGTCAGCCGCCCTGCTCTTCACTCCAGCGGCGACATCCACGGCCGCCCGGGGCGCCCAGGCCGCGCGCCAGAAGGTTGACGTCTCCAGATTGGGGCCTCAAGTGGGTCAGCGCGTGCCGGACTTCAACTTGAACGATCAGAACGGTCGCGCGCACAACCTGCAGTCGATCATGGGATCGCGCGGCGCGATGCTGGTGTTCTTCCGCTCCGCGGACTGGTGACCGTACTGCCGCACGCAGCTCGTCGAGCTGCAAGGCCGCGTCGAAGAACTGCGTAAGAACGGCATCGGGCTGGCCGCCATCAGCTACGACTCGCCCGCGATCCTGGCGGACTTCAGCAAGCGGCATGGCATTACTTATCCGCTCCTGACGGATGCCGGATCCGCCACCATCAGGCGGTTTGGCATCCTGAACACCGTCGTCGAAGAGGCGCTGGGGCCGAACGGCAACGATCCGGCGGTCCGCGCAGAGCTGCAGATGTACGTGACCGGAAACGAGCCGGCCGAAAGGCACCGCGGCATCCCGTTTCCCGGCACATTCATGGTGGACCGCCAGGGCCGGGTCACCTCCCGCTTTTTCGAGGACTACTACTGGGAACGGAGCACGGTTTCGAACGTGCTGATGCGGCTAGGCGCAGCCGGCACACCGGTTCAGGCGACACAGGTTTCAACCGATCATCTGGATCTGCGCGCGTATCCCAGTGACGCGAGCGTCGCTCCAGGGCAGCGATTCTCGCTGGCGCTCGACATCTCGCCCAGGCGGGGCATGCACGTCTACGCGCCGGGCGCGTCGAGCTATCGAATCATTACGCTGAACATCACGCCGCAGCCGTACGTCCGCACGATGCCGCTCCGGTACCCGGCTTCCGAGATCTACCACTTCGTGCCTTTGAATGAGCGAGTGCCGGTGTACCAGAAGCCGTTCACGCTGCTCGTGGACGTGGTTCAGGACGCCACGGCCGAAGCCCGGAAGGCATTCGCCGGCCGGAACGAGCTCGTCGTGGCCGGCACCCTGGAGTACCAAGCCTGCGACGACAAGATCTGCTACAACCCCGTGTCGCTTCCGCTCACGTGGAAGGTCGCCCTCGAACCGAATGTTGCCGGTGCACCGCAGCCGGCGCAGAAGTGACGGAAATCGAAATGGGGTCGGGAGTCATTTGTTGAGGACATGTCCTCGAGAAATGACCCCCGACCCCATTTTTCTACCAGTCGAATTGCGCGCCGACCCGCAGCAGCCGGCCGCTGAGAATCTGCGTCACGTTCGTCCAGGTCGCGCCGTACTGGGTGTTCATGTTCAGCACGTTGCTGGCGTTGAGCACGTTATAGACGTCGAAGTTGCCGCGCAGACGCCGTGAGCCGCCCAGCTGGAACGTCCGCGAAAGCCGCAAGTCCAACTGCTGGAGACGCTTCTCGAACATCGACCGCGGCTCGATGACATCGACCGTGACGTTGGCATTGCACGCGCCGGTAGTCGGGCACGCGGACAGGTTGCGGCCGAGCGACGGCGCGATCGCCGCGTTCGGAACCACGAGCTGCGCCGTAATCGGAATGCCGGGGCTGTTCTGGTAGATCGCGCTCGTCCGGATGTCGAAAGGCAGTGGATACACGATCGTGATCCCCACGCCCGTGCCCGCGGACCACGGCGGTGTGACCTTGCAGAATCCTTCGCGGGCGTCTTGCGGCGAATCCACCACCAAACAGTTGTCCTCGACGGTTCTGCCCGTGCTGACGCCGCCCGTGAACGATCCCCCCTGACCGAACCGGGCGTTCATCGTGACCTCGAAGCCGTTGTAGACCTTCGACAGGTCGCCGAAGTCGGAGTCCGGCCGCGCCAGCAGGTCGGACCGGCCGAACAGCGCCGGCTTCAGGTCGTACAGACCGCACAACTGCTTGCCGCTGTTCGGCAGGCGGGAATCGGTGGGCACCGTGACGCAGTACTGATCGTAATCAGCCGGCGTGATGAGCAGGTTGTCGGTGACCAGGGTGCAGGTGACGGTGTTGGTCAACCCGCTGCCGCCGCAGTCGCCGCCGTACCACGTCCGGTAGTAGCCGACGTTTAGCCCGACGCCCGGCATCAGCTCGTGCTGCAGCGACACCGACCCCTGCCAGTTGTGGTACTGGCTGTTGAACCCGTCGAGCGCGCCATCTGCGTAGCGCGTGCCGCCCGTCTGCTGGCCGAAATTCAGAGCCGACCACGGACCGCATTCGCCGTTGGTGACCGGGTTCTTCAAGTCGCAGTCGGGCACGAAGTTACGGTTGGCGTCGTTCCACGTGCGGTTGGTCGTCCGAATCAGGTTGTTCGCCGGGTTGCCGGTGACGACGCGCACGATCTCCGGGTAGTGGCCGACCGACGCCTTGAGGGCGGTGCTTCCGGTGCCGAACAGGTCGTACGCGAACCCGAGTCGGGGGCTCAGGTTCCGATAGTGCGGCACGTTCTTGAGCGCGGCGAAGCGGCGCTCGGGCACGAAATAGCCCGCACCCAGCACCTGTTCCGGCGTAGAACCGCGGACCTCGTTGTAGCGGACACCGAGGTTGAGGGTCAGCCGGTTCATCGTCCACTGGTCCTGCACGTAGAGCGCGACATCGTTGACGCGCTCCTCGAAGTTCCACGGCGCGTCGAGCAGAGTGAGCTGGTTCGGGACGCCGTTGTTGAAGCGGTAGTTCACCGCCGTGCCGTGAATCGTCTTGTCGAAGCCGAGCTTCGCGATATCGCCCTGCCGACCGAGCTTCACGTTCACGCCGGTCTTGAACTGATGCGAGCCGGTCAGGTACGACAGGGCGAACCGTTGCTGAAACTGGCGGCGCGGAATGGTGCGGGTCGCCACGTTGCCGTATGTGAGATTAAGGAACTGATCCTGGATGCGGTACCAGGTGTCGTCGAAGCCTTCCTCGCGCGTGTCGTTCTGATCCAGCGCCTGCAGCGACACACCCGCGTCGAGGAGGATGTTGCTCGTCGCGGGATACGTCCACACCACGCTCGGCAGGTAGTTCGGGTAGTACTTGTGCGGCCCGGCCGCTTCGGGCGTGACCCGGGCGCCAGTCGTCAGCAGGTTGAACACGCAATTGCAGTTGTTCTGGAACGCGCTCGAGCCGACAATCTTGTGCTTCTCGGTAGCTTGCCAGGTGATGCGGAAGCTGACGTCCTTCGAGTAGTCGTTGGTGTTGGCGATCCCGCGGGCGATGTCCGGCTCGTAAAGAAGCGACTGGGGCTGCCGCAATTTGTTCCAGTAGACGCCGTCGACGTACTGCTGCGCCACGCCTTCGCGAGCGGCGGCGAAGAACCAGAGCCGATCGCGCCTGATCGGCCCGCCTATGGCGACGCCGCTGTCGCGGAATTTCTTGAGCGCACCGATGCGGGTGGGATCGAGACCGCGGGCCAGCAGTTCGTCGTTGACGTTGCTCATCTCGAGGTCGGGCCCGGAGTACGAGAACGTCGCCGACCCGGTCAGCACGTTGCCGCCGTCACGCGGAATCATGTTGATCGCCATCCCGCCGCTGTCGCGGTCGGCGCCGATGCCGCTCGTCTCGAGCACAACCTCCTGAATGGCCAACTGGTTGAAGACGACGACACCCTGGGTGGAGTTCGGCAGCTGCTGGTTCATGCCGTCGATGATCGGCTGCGCCTCGGGGCCGCCGTGGACGCTGTACCGCGTGTGAGTGCGATCGCTCGTGCCGCCGACGCCGCGGTTGAATTCCTGCGTCAGCGTCGCCCCCGGCACCACCGCCGACAGCGTCGTCAGACGTCCTGTACCGGGAAGCGCTTCGAGCGTCTCGCGTTCGAACTGCATCTGCGCGCGAGAGCTCCGCGTATCCACGATCGGCGCCTCGCCGGTGACGGTCAGCGTCTCCTCGATCGCGCCCACGGCCATCTCGGCATTCACCGTGGCGGCAAACTCGGCCGGCAGCTCGATCCCTTCGCGCCGCACCGTGCTGAAACCGGTCAGCGTGAACGTCACGGTGTACGGGCCAGGCCGCAGGTCGACGATCCGGTAGCGCCCTTCCTCGTCCGTGATGACGCTGCGAACCTTCTCGATGAGGGCCGGACTGGCGGCCTCC
>Ga0075428_100001479_pt1 | contig 25140 bp, 22 predicted proteins | sample RhiMetdeltSRZDD2_FD_75291 | JGI IMG/M metagenome (GOLD analysis project Ga0075428, IMG submission 75291) | Populus rhizosphere microbial communities from Tennessee, USA - Rhizosphere MetaG P. deltoides SRZDD2 | ecosystem: Host-associated > Plants > Roots > Rhizosphere > Soil | place: USA... | reverse complement strand
CCCGTGACGTGATCCAGCCCAGCTGGGACGCGTCTATGCATTCTGCAAGCGCGCGGAGAAGCTGGGCTCGGTCCAGGCCAGAGACGAGAAAGACGCACTTGACCGGGCCGGTGCTGAGTGCATGTGAGAAGCCGCAGAGTCTCGTCGGTTCGCGCAAATGTGCGCCGAGAACGCCGAAACAGCGGGTGATCGAATCGCTTTGCTCGGCTTGGCACGGCATTTCGACGCCAAGGCCGGCAGCCTTATGTGCGACACGAACTTCAGTGCATTTCGAAGATGAGATCGTCGATGCGCCGTCCGAGCGCGACCAGGTTTTGGTGCGACCCTCCAAGCATGGCGAGGGCGTAGCGAACCGTTTTCGATCCATCCGTTCGGGAGAATACCGCCGCGTCCTGATAGCCCGCGTAGACACCCAGCTTGCCGAAGTGGTCGACGGTATAGCGACTCGGTTTCCGATCGCTCCTCCGCTTCCCGTCGCTCGTCTTGAACTCCTCGTTCATCCAGCTGTTCTGCATAAGGTAGCGCATCGTCTTGCTGCTGGAAGGCGTGATGAGCGCATCCCTGTCAATTAGGACGAGCAGCCTCGCGAGCGCGGCGGCGCTGGCTGCGTGGTGGATGCCGCTCTTCGGCTCCCGACGGCCTTCCTTTCCCTTGCCGTAGTCGGTGGAGAGCCAGAGCCCACCTCGGCCTTCCTCGTATAGCCCCTCGGCCTTCATAGTCCCGGCGATAAAGGAGTAACCGAGGGCCTGGATGCAGTACGAGGCGGACTTGTTATCGGACCAAACGATCATGTCCTCCATGTGATGCCAAAATGTGTCCTGGAACCGGACCGTCCATTTCCCGGTCCCGGCATTGCCAGTGATTGAGAGGATTTCGCGCAGCCTTGGGAAGTCTTTCGGCTGACTTCCGCCAGCCGCCTCCACGATGGGCTTCCATTCGCTCGTCACTGCCAGGATGAGATCATCGACTGGCGCAACGATGCCCTTCGCGGCCAACGGGAAGCTGTCGCGCAGGCGGAAGGCCGCCGTCATCGCCGCCACTTTCGAGACGCTCGCCGCGTTCATCGTCTTGTCGGGGTTCAACGCTCCGAATGTCGAGTAGCCGACCAAGGAGCCGTCAGGCATCTTGGCCGCCTTCGTGAGATCGACGGCTGCGACACCCATTCGCGCGAAGCGCGGCTGTCGGAGGAGATCCGACATCGCTTGGCGGAATGTCTCCGTTGAGACAAGAGAGACGCTGTTTTGGCTTGGAGGGAAGGGCGAAGGAAAGAAAGGCGGATGATCGGCCATGTTAACCCCCCTGTAGGCTCGACGTTGGTCTGGAACGCGGAGGAAGCGGTTCGAAAGCTCACGCCAACGTGATCGCCGGCAATGTAGGCGCAACGAAAAGGCGCCCGCCGTGCCGGCGGTACAGGAAGGCGACGCTGATGGAGCGCTACGGCCCCGACAAAACATCGTCGACCTGCGGCTGGACACTGGCCGCCGGCTTGCCTGAGGATCGCGGCGAATAAGTCAGGGCGCTGCCCCAAGCCCCAGCAGCAGCGTCATTGCTCCTCGGCCAGTCATTTCAAGATCAACTCCCCGTTCGTCAGCAATGGCTTGGTGCTCGCATGTGCATCGAGGTCTTCCAGAATGGCGCGGATCGGAAGCACGCGCTCGTGCTGCTTCCAGCTTGCCCCCAACCGCTTGCCCGTATCAGGCATGCCGCGATTGAGGATGCCGACCACGCATTGGTCGCGATCGTGATCGAATACCGGGCCGCCGGAATTGCCCTGGAAGAGGTCAGCGATGATGCCCATGCGCGGCTGCCCGCCGTCCCGCACGTCGTTGAGCACTCGGAATACCTGGCCGAGCTCGCCTTCGACGGGAAAATAGCTTTCGTCGAAGCTTTTCATCTGTTCCGCGCGATCGGGTTCGCCGATCATGTCGGCTTCGATGTCGAGGCGCAGACGAGCGAACAGTTCGCCATCGAGCACGCGGTACGGCATGTAGACGCGTGCATTGTCATGCACCCGCGCACGCTCGCCGCGCGGGAAGCCGAGGACATAGATGGAATCGCCACGATTGAGCGGGGCCCGACGCAGACAGCGCGGCGTCGCCTCGTTCGGTATCATCGGCCTTCCATCCTCAGGCGCAATGCGGACGATCGCGTAATCGAACAGCGCGGCGCTGTACTGCCCCTTCAGCAGATCGCCCCAACGCTCTTTGGGTGGGGCGACCGGCTCGGCCGCAAGCTTGCGCGGCTGGATGGGACCGATGGCGCCGCCCGGCCGCTGCGTGAAATCGAACCACACTTCCAGCTGCTCCGGCGTGCGCGGCGGCAGCCCGCGTGCCGGATCACCGGCGAAGCAGTGGGCGGCGGTCAGCACCAGATCCCGGCCGATCAGTACGCCGCTGCACAACGCCCGCATCCTCGTTTCGACCGGTTCTCCAAGAGCCACCACCGATGCGGCGTCCTTGAAGATGCGGTCGTAGCGCCAAGGATCGTAGTTGTCCTCTTGGCCGTACAGTGCCTTGAACTCAGTGTCCTCGGGGTCGAATCGGGCCGCCACGTCGCCACGCAACTCGTTCCACTGGCGGACGATAGCGTCGACCTGCGCCGGTCTACATTCTGGTCCCGGGACGGCCGTGCAGGCCGCCACTGCCTTCTGGTAGGCCGCAACGATCTCACGGATGCCTGCGCGCGTTGCTGTCGCCTCGGCAGAGGTCGCGGCCAGTGACCGGCTCGTGACGCTCATGGCGCCCGGGCGGAGGGACTCGTTGACGGCAGCTACCATCGCAGTCGCGGCGGCGCGCGACCGGTGCTCGGGCTGATCGAGTTCGTCGGGATCCGGCTTCGGGATCGCCACCGCCAGGCGATAGTGCGTTATGGTGAGCTTGCCGGTACCGACATCCAGCTGACCCTCGACCAGCAATCGAGGCCCGAGGGCGTTCGGGCTTACCTCCTGCGGATTGGCAATGGCCGCGATGGGCAGATCCGGCGCCTGCGGCGCAAACTCGTAGCTTCCACCGACCCGTCCCAGCAGGCGGCCGGGCACGCCCGCGCTTCCCGCACTCGCAAGCGCCTGTGCGAGGCGGACGCGGGCGGCTTCGACGCGCGCCGCGATGGTCTGGAGTCGGTCCTGCGCGAGCAGGCTGCTCGCCCATAGGGAAATGCATGCGACCAGCAGCGCGCAGCCGACGATCTCGATGCGCGGTTTCATACCTTGTCCTCCGCCGTGCAACTTCGAGCTTGATTTGGTTTTGGTTGTATCATAGAATATCACAGCCCTTGGTTTTCGCAATTCGGTGAGGTAAGGGGGGCCCATATGCAACCTCTATCGGCAACCTCTCGTGTCGGCATTGCAGCAATCGTGTTTGCCATATGGTCCGACGGCGCGACCGCGCAGCGGCCGATCGACCAGGTCGGCACGGTGCCGCAGTCGTCGGCCCCCGGCACAACCGACAAGATCGTCGGCGGCACGCCTGCTCCGGCAGGGAAATTCCCGTTTCAGGTGGCGCTGATCAAGTCCGATTCCCCGGTCGGAGCCGAGCATTTCGGACAATTCTGCGGAGGCGCCCTGATCGACAAGCGCTGGGTTGTGACCGCGGCTCACTGCGTGCCGCGGACCAGGCCGGAAGAAGTGGACGTGTATGTGGGAGCGACCGTGCTGCCGTCGGGAGGAGGTACTGGCGGCGGAGTGGTGGGGCATCGCCGGCACGTGACGCAGATCGTGTCGCACCAGAAGTACGATCCCGACACCAACGACAACGATATCGCGCTGCTGAAGCTGAGCGATGATGCGCCGGCGGAACTGACGCCATCAGTACCGGCGAACGCCGATGCTGATGCCAAGCATGTCAAGTCCGGCAACGCGGTGACGGTGATCGGATGGGGGTTGACGAGCGAGGGAGCCGCCACCACCAGTCCGATCCTGAACGAAGTGGAAGTACGGGTTCAGTCGTCCCAGGTCTGCCAGACCAACTACCGGCAGGTCATTCCCGGCACCAAGATCACGCCCAACATGTTTTGTGCCGGTGAGCCGGCGGGCGGCAAGGACAGCTGCCAAGGCGACAGTGGAGGATTCATCGGAGCGCCGTTGGAGGGGGGCCGCTGGGCGCAGCTCGGCATCGTCAGCTGGGGCGTTGGTTGCGCGAGACCGAGGCTATTCGGCGTCTACACGCGCGTGGGCGAGTACGATGCATGGATCAAGCAGATGATGTCACAGTTCTAGGCCACAGCGGACCCTCGCGTCCTTGCACCCGTTGGAAAAAGAAGCTGAGTGGCCTCAGCCCGTTGTGATCCCGTCGGATTTCCAGAGGCTCACGTCCAGAGCTACCGCGACAGCGCGACCAGCGCAGTGCCGATTGCGACCATCTCGGCGTACTGGCGCCCGTCCGGCGCCCGAATCAGACGCCGGCCGTGACTGGGCGTACGGCCAGGTTGTTCTTGACCTCGCGAACGCCGGGCGTGATTTCCGCCGCAACTTGCAGCGCCTTCCTTTGCTCGTCCGAGTAGACGAGGCCCGACAACTCGACGATGCCCTGCTTGACCGAGACATTGACGAGCGCGGTTCGCGCCCATGGCTCCGCATTCATGCGCGCAAGCACCTTTTCGCGAAGCGAAGCATCGTCCTGGTTGATGGGGATCTGGATTGCCTGGCCGGCGACAAATTGAAGTACGTCGGCCCGGCTGATAATGCCAATCAGTTTGCCGCCGGTAACGATCGGAACGCGTTTGATGCGATGCTTCATGAGGAGGGCGGCGACATCGGCGAGTGGGGTATCAGGCTCCGCCGTGATCACTTCTCGGGTCATGACATCGCTGACCTTGCGCGAGTGCGAGCGGGTGAACTCCGCCGCGCGCCGTTCGTCGTTGGTGAACAATTCAAGCCACCACGACCGGTGAGGCTGGGTGCCGGCTTCGGCGCGCTGCAGGAGATCGCCTTCGGAGACGATCCCCACTACCTTGTCGCCGGTAACGACCGGAACAGCGCTGATGCGCTTTTCCAGGAGGATTTTCGCCACGTCGGCGATGGAAGCCTCCGGCCCGACGACAAAGATGTCGCGGACCATCACGTCGCTAGCTTTCATGGCGGATCTCCCTTTTTCATTGCTCGCTCACATCAGTGAAGCAGGCTGCCCCCCAGCGGCGGGAAGCTACCAGGGGATCTCGTTGGCGTCCCGGAGACACGCTTGGGGGCTCCGGCGCCAGCGTACATGATACGCCATCGCCACGGAGTTGATTCAGATCATTTCAGGCGATCCCGCCCGAGCCGCAGCGCCTGCGCGCGCCATACTGTTCGCTCTGGCGATTGAGCGGCTGGTGGTTGGTGTACTTCTCGACCAGCATCATCGCTGGCAGGCTCACTCCGGCGCAGCCGCGCGCGATCGTATGGAAGAGCGGCGGCGGCTGGGCGATCGTCTCGCACGACCGGCAGCTGAACTTCTCGCGCGCGTGTTCGGTCACGAACCATTGCCGCGGCACCGCATCGAGCGCGACGAATCTGAGGGGCGGGAGCTCGAACCTCTGCGGTGTCGCCAGCCGATACTGATAATGATCTAACCAATGTTCGCCGGCAGACGTGGCTTCCCGCAGGCTACTTTCAGGTAGTGGTCGGCAGCGAATGTGTACCGAGACTCCCCGACGAACGCCTGCGCGCGGGTGAAGCATGTGATGAGCGAGCTGTACTCCCCCGGCACCTTGAGCACGTCGACTGCGTTGTCGGTGCCGCAGTCCAACGCAAGGGGGGTTTTTGCAAGCGAGCAGATCAGTACGAGGGCCGTCATCATTGCGGTTGGTCTTTCCTCTGCCTTCCACTAATCGCGTCGCGCCAAGATCGGGCCCAGATCGAACCCGACCTGCGGCTGCACCGGGCGCAACGCCACGCCGTCACCGTTCTTAAGATATTGGTCTCGGTTGGAACGGAATGGGTTCAAAACACGAGGAAAGTTCTTCCCAGTACGGCTCATCTATCGGCGCCGTAGCGCCCGATCTCGCGCCGGCCGCACACTCGATCCATGCCGCCCGGGTCCGCGGATCAGCCCTCTCCGCTCGCTCGCCGGCGCGCTCTCCAGGGCGCCGATCGCAGCCGCCGCCGTGTTGCTGCCGTCGGTCCCGGCAGCGGCTCTCGCTTTCTGCCGAAAAAATGCAATCCAAAGACGGCCTCGTGGGGCTGCCGCTTTCAGGGTGTCGGAAACGAACTCGGCCGGCAAACGCGTGGGCCGAAGCTCATGAACGCCTGAAGCAGTTTGGAAGGCCGGGTTGCCTCGAGGCGAGGATTGAGTTCAACATCGGGTCATGCGCCAACCAGGCGCGCCGTTTCCAGAGGCCGCGCCCGCAAATGAGAGTCTTGATCTCGGGAGCTGGAATAGCGGGACTGACGGCTGCCTTTTGGCTTCGACGCTACGGGTTTGCGCCGACCATAGTCGAGCGCGCGCCATCGTTGCTGACCGGAGGCTATAAGATCGATGTGCGCGGGACAGCCCTGCAAATTCTAGGGCGGATGGGTATTCACGATGCTGTTGTTGCCGCAAGCACCGATATGCAAGGCGCGTTGCTCGTTGATAGCGACGGCAAAGTCATCAATGAAATGAGCGGAGATGCTTTTGGCCATCGCGCCGGCGCGGATGTGGAGATCGTTCGCGGCGCTTTGTGTCAGATCCTGATGGACCGCATATCGGACGCGGAATTCATCTTTGGTGATTCAATACGGTCAATCTCTCAGTCTCCTGATAGCGTCCGGGTCGAGTTCACAAACAACAGCCCCCGCGAGTTTGATCTGCTGATTGGTGCCGACGGGCTTCACTCGAATGTACGCGGGCTCGTGTTTGGCGATGAATCGCGCTTTGTTCGTGACCTTGGTTTATACCTGTGTGTGTATACGGTTCCGAATTATCTGCAGCTGGATCGGTTGGAGATGCAATACTCCGAGCTCGGCAGAGTGGCTGCGATCTGGAGCTCTCGCGGTGATGCAAACGCCAAGGCCTGTTTCGGCTTCGCGGCGCCGGTCAAGATTGATTTGCACAATAGAGCCCAGCAGCAGCAAGCGCTGGCGAATGTCTACGAGGGAATCGGTTGGGAGATTCCAAGGTTGCTGGAGATGATGCCGGGTGCGCCCGACTTTTACTTTGATGCCGCGGCGCAGATCTGCATGGCTCAGTGGTCGCAAGGTCGCGCGGTCCTGGTGGGGGACGCCGGCTACTGTGCTTCGCCCATGTCCGGTCAAGGTACCAGTCTCGCTCTCATTGGTGCCTATGTGCTGGCAGGAGAACTGGCTGCGGCATCTGGTGCCTATCAAACCGCGTTTCAACGATATGAAAGGGAGATGCGGCCGTTTGTTGCACTCAATCAGGAGCTCGGGGTGAGATCAGCAAGCTTGATGAGGTCCAAGGAAAGGAATGTATCCGCATGGCTGCTGGAGCAGGCCATGCGCATCGCACCTGGCCGCATGATACAGCTTTTCATCGATCGCTCGACCCGACGGATACAGCACGCCGCCAACGCAATTGCTCTCAAGGATTACGCGACCGAGCGCGCAGCAAGCAGCCCGGGTTGAGCAAAGCGAACATCCGCGCGCAGCCGACTGTTCCGGCAATCGCCCTGGCCTTGTACTGCACGATGGGCCGTTCGAGTGGTGAAGTCTTCCGCATCGTCCTTCGCGCGCGGGCGTCGGGCAGACGAAGTCCGCAACCGTTGTGCTATCGGGCCTTCTCCAATAGCGCCCCCCAGGTCGATTACCGCTTCGATCCGGCGCGGAAACCCGCTACATAGTCCGCGTGGTGCGGCCCCGTAGCTCAGCTGGATAGAGCAGCAGCCTTCTAAGCTGTTGGTCGGAGGTTCGAGTCCTCCCGGGGTCACCAACATTTCTGTGTCCGGCCCGGAGACATGGGTAACGGATTGTACCTAAGACATGGGTGACAACCTCGGACCGAACGGGTTGTCGAGGGGTGGCAAGGTTCTCTGCTCCGAGATCGTAGCGCATGAAGCTGACGGTCCAAAAGCCGTCGTCGACCTCCTTCATACCGAGTCTTTGGCCGGCCAGGACGGTGCATGCAGATGCGGCCCCGACGCCAGCACGGTCCCGACTTGAGCCTCGCGCTGGCGGTCGGCTGCGCGAAGATCAGCGCCGGCACGTGGATGCGCGCGGCGACTACCCCGACCGGATCGGGTGATGAAAAAGCCGACCGCGCGGAAGCGGGGCGCGCTTCCTCGGAAGCTACCGGAAACTTTCGGTAGTCTATTGGTTACTCAGCACCGAACGGACCAGCAGCTTGTGCATGTATTCCAAAGGTTCATGCAATTGCATTTCCAGCAACGATGGCCTCTACAACACGTCCCACAAGCCTGCCTCCACTGACACTTATAACTCTGGCATCTTCGACACGACGCCGCGTCGGCTTCATTCGCTGACTGCATTGAAAAAGAGAATCCGCCCAGCACAATCGCCATGCCGACGGCAAGGCGTTTGAAAGCCTTCTTGCTACGCATCTGCCCCCAGCCCCATTTCCGCTGGCAAGGTAACGAACTTCTCGTTTCGTTTGCAATGCGGAAGGTGGAGGAAGCGTGCTCCGCCGAAACGCTTCACTACATGCCGATCAGCAGCCTGATCCTTTCGACGGCTTTCGAGCACCCGGCTCGATCGCCCTTGGCGTCTAGCGCGCGCGCACGCGCGAGTGCCGCCTTGAGCCTCGCATCCGCCCTCGTCTCGGCGCGTTTCACCGAATCGGGTGTCGGCTGCCTGTCGAGCTGAGCACCGATCGTTTGATCCAACGTCGGCCCGATGCCGGAGCCGGGCTGACGCAAGGCGGATTCGATGCGCGCGATCTCGCTGCTGCAAGGGCCCGCCTGCGCGGACGCGACGTTCATGCCGACGCAGACACCGACGAAGAGGCCGAGCAAAGCAACGCGTGTCATTGAAATGCTCCAGCACCAGGACGATCGCGACGATATCGCGGCCGTTGCCTAAATTCGATCACGCGCGCGATGTTATCACCGCTCACAGCCGACGCCTGCGCGGCTCCCAATTTGCGGGCAAAGGCACCCACGGGTTGCACCATTTAGTTCACTCACGCGTAAGATAGGTCTAAACTACCTCATTGATCATCAACGCGATCGCAGGCCTACTGCAAGGCTTGTGACGCGCAGAATGATCATGTCCGAAACACCAACATCATCCACTTGGCGCCACGATCCCCGTCCCGACAGGCCGGCTGCGGCGCCAGGCGTTCAGCATGAGCGGCAAAATGAACGAACCTACAAGGCTTCCAATCGAGCTTAACGTCAACGGCCAGAAGCGAGCGCTGACCATTGCTCCCTGGACCACGCTCCTCGACCTGCTGCGCGAGCATCTCGACCTGACCGGCACGAAGAAGGGCTGCGATCAGGGACAGTGCGGCGCGTGCACGGTTCTGATCGACGGCCGGCGCGTCATTTCATGCCTGACCTTGGCCGTCACGAAGGACGGCGCAAGCGTCACGACCATCGAGGGGCTGGCTCAGGATGGGAAGCTGCATCCGCTGCAACAGGCGTTCATCGACCATGACGCATTTCAATGCGGTTACTGTACCCCCGGCCAGATCTGTTCTGCGGCCGGCTTGATTGCCGAGGGCAAGGCGAAAACGGCGGATGAAATCCGCGAGCTCATGAGCGGCAATATTTGCCGGTGCGGGGCCTATCCTAACATCGTCGCAGCCATCCAGCAGGCCATGGGACAGCAGTCATGATCGGCTTCGAGTATGCGCGTGCCAGCAATGTCGCGGACGCTGTGAGCCAGATGGCTGCAAGCCCGGCTGCGAAGTTCATCGCCGGCGGCACCAATCTGGTCGACTTGATGAAGGTACACGTCGAGCGGCCGACCAAGCTGATCGACATCTCCAAGCTTCCGCTGGACAAGGTAGAGGAGACCGGCGGCGGGCTTCGCATCGGTGCGCTGGTGCGCAACACTGACCTTGCCTATCACCCGCTGGTGGAGACGCGCTATCCGATGCTCTCCAGCGCGATCATGGCCGGCGCTTCCCAGCAGCTGCGAAACATGGCGTCGGTTGGCGGCAATCTTCTGCAGCGCACGCGCTGTGCCTACTTCTATGATCTCACGACAGCCTGCAACAAGCGCGAGCCCGGCGCCGGTTGCGCGGCGATCGACGGCCACAACCGCATGAACGCCATCCTCGGCACCAGCGATGCCTGCATTGCCGTGCATCCCTCCGACATGTGCGTGGCGCTGGCGGTGCTGGAGGCGAGCGTTCACGTGACGGGCCCGCGCGGCGAGCGTGTGATCGCGCTCACCGACTTCCACCGGCTCCCCGGCGACACGCCCCAGCGCGACACCAACCTCGAGGCGGACGAACTCATCACGGCGGTCGAGGTCCCGCCCCAGGGCTTCTCGACCAACTACACCTACCTCAAGATCCGCGATCGTCTCTCCTATGCGTTCGCACTGGTCTCGGTCGCAGTCGGCCTCGAACTTAACGGCAGCAAGATCAAAGAGGCACGCTTTGCGCTCGGCGGCGTGGCTCACAAGCCCTGGCGCAACGCCGCGGCGGAAGCCTCGCTCAGCGGACAGTCGGCAAGCGAGGCAGCGTTTGCCGAAGCCGCCGATATCGTCCTGCGCGACGCCAAGGGCTTCGGCCACAACACCTTCAAGATCGACCTCGCGCGCCGGGCCATCGTCCGCGCGCTGTCGCAGGCGGCGCGCGGAACCCCGCAGTCGCAGTCCAGCAAGAAGATCGCATGAGCAAGGCCATGGCACCCTATATCGGCACCGCCACTTCCCGCGTCGACGGCATCGCCAAGGTCACGGGCGCCGCCAAGTACGCTGCCGAGTTCAGCGCTGCGGGCCTCGCGCACGCGAGTGTCGTTTGCTCGACGATCGCCAAGGGCCGCATCACCCGCATCGACGCCGGCGCGGCCGCGCGCGTCAAGGGCGTGCTCACCGTGCTGACGCACGAGAACCGGCCGCCGCTGCCGGACAATGACGAGGCCTACAAGGACGACGTCGCGCCGGCGGGCTCGCCGTACCGGCCGCTGTTCGACGGCAAGATCATGTTCAACGGCCAGCCGGTCGCGCTGGTCGTTGCCGAGACGTCGGAGGTTGCGCGGTTTGCAGCGTCGCTGGTTCAGGTGGAGTACGAGGAACAGCCGCACGTCACCGACGTCTTGCTTGCGCGCGATACGGCGGCGCCCGTCAAAACCCCCTCCAATCCGCTGGAAGCCGCGTTCGGCCCGCCGAAGCGCCGCGGCACCCCAAACCAGGCGTTGGCCGCAGCTGCGGTGAGGCACGACGCCGAGTACTACGTGCCGGTCGAGCACCACAACCCGATGGAGCTCTACGCCTCGACGGTGATCTACGAGGCCGGCGGAAAGCTCACGGTCTACGACAAGACCCAGGGCGTGCAGAACGTGCATCGCTATGTGTGCGGCATATTCGGCCTGAAGCCGGAAGACGTGCGCGTCATGTCTGCCTTCATGGGCGGCGGATTCGGCTCGGGGCTCCGCCCGCAGTTCCAGGTGGTGCTGGCGGTACTCGCGTCGCTCGCACTGAAACGCTCGGTGCGCGTCGTGCTGACGCGCCAGCAGATGTACGCGCTGGGCCACCGGCCGGCGATGATCCAGCGCGTCGAGCTCGGCGCGAATAGCGGCGGTACGCTCGATGCAATCACGCACGACGCCGTCACCATCACCTCGCAATACGAGGACTTCTACCGGCAGGAGACCGGCTGGTCCGGCTTGCTCTACAAATGCGCTAACGCCTCGTATGCGCACAAGCTCGCGCGGCTCGATCTTCCGACCTCGTGCGACATGCGCGCACCCAGCGCAGCGACCGCGCTGTTTGCGCTCGAATCGGCAATGGACGAGCTGGCGCTCGCGCTCGAGATCGATCCGCTCGAGCTGCGCCTGCGCTGCTATTCAGATCGCGATCAGAACGACGATCGCCCATACAGCAGCAAAGCGCTGCGCGAATGCTACCGCCAGGGCGCGGAGGCCTTCGGCTGGGCCAAGCGCGACCCAGAGCCGCGCTCGATGCGCGAGGGCAGCGATCTGGTTGGTTGGGGGATGGCAACAGGCGTTTGGGAAGCATTGCAAGTGCCAATTGCGGTGCGCATCGCGCTTTCCGCCAACGGCCATGCCGACGTCTCGTGCGCGACGTCCGACATCGGCACCGGCACCTACACGATAATGGCGCAGGTCGCGGCCGACATGCTCGGGCTGCCGCTCGACAACATCAGCATCAAGATCGGCGACTCGAGTCTGCCGCAGTCGCCGGTCGAGGGCGGGTCCTGGATCGCGACCTCGGTAGCGAACGGCATCGTGTCGACGGCCGAGGCGATCCGCGCCGAGTTGCTGCGCCTTGCCGGGCAGATGCCCCAGTCGCCGCTGGCGAACGCCGCCGTGGCCGACGTCGCGCTCGTCGACGGCAGGCTGGTGAGCCGGCGCGATGGCTCCCGCTCAGTGCCTATCGCCGACGTGATGCGGCACGCCGCCGTGGACCGCATCGAGCGTGAGCTGACCACCAACCCCGCCGCCGATCATACACGTGCGCAGAACACGCATTCGGCGGTGTTCGCCGAGGTGAAGGTGGACGAGCAGATCGGCGTCGTTCGGGTCACGCGCGTCGTCAACGCGGTTGCGGCCGGACGCATCCTGAACCCCAAGACCGCCGGCAGCCAGATCCTCGGCGGCGTGGTCTGGGGCATCGGCATGGCGCTGCACGAGGAGACGGTGATCGATCACCGCCTCGGCCGCATCATGAATTCCAATATCGCCGAGTATCACGTGCCGGTGAACGCCGACGTGCACGACATCAAGGTGATCTTCGTCGACGAAGACGACGACAGCAATCCGCTGGGGCTGAAAGGCGTCGGCGAGATCGGCATCGTCGGTGTGGCGGCGGCGATCGCCAACGCTGTATATCACGCCACCGGGAAGCGGGTGCGCGACCTGCCGATCACCTTGGACAAGCTCAGCGGATGAGACGGGGAAGTACCGCGCCGCGCCATTCGTGTAGACCTGCCTCATCTTGGCGCAGTCGGGCGCACACGATAGGCTTTGTACGGTCATCTGTCCCTTGTTTTTGGACCCGCCGACCCCGAGGCAAGCATGCTGACATGCCCTAAGACTTTTGATGCCCCGGCCGCTGTGGTGGCCTTGTTTTTGGGCTTCTCCTTGATTGCCGCGGCGTTGGTGGTGGCAGTACCTCTGGCAGCGCTGGCCTCCGGTATCCTCCTGATTGTGAGGCGCCTATTGGAAACTGCATCGCGTGCACCCTTGTCGCCCGCAAGTGCGCACTGAGACATGCCACGAACCTGCCAAGTGCATTCGCCCCAACAAGGGGTCCAGCCTCGACCTGATCGACCGCGCGAGCCGATCCGCGACGTCCCTGCGGAGCTACGGCGCGTGCTGACCCTGATCTTGTCCAAGGCTCGAGCAGGAGCGAAGGCACCTGCCCTACTCTACGTGCTAGCGCCGCTCACGGCCGAGGCGCTCGGCTGCCATCGCGCGCAAGATGGCGCGCTGGATCTTCGTTCCGTTGGCGCTTTGCGTGGTCGGAAAGCAGTCGACCGGCCACACGCGGGCTGGAACCTTGAATGACGCCATCCGGCCTCCCGACAGCGCGATCACGTCAGCTTCCGACACGCTGGATCCGGGGTCCGGAATAACGAAAGCGACAGCCCGTGCACGGCCATCGAGTTCTGCGGCGACGACCTGCGCGTCCGCGATTCCGTCGATCCCCTTCAGCACATCCTCGATTTCGGCTGGATTGACCAGGAAACCACCGAGCCGGATGGCGTCGCCGCGGCGGCTCTCGAATACGAAGGTGCCGTCCTCCCGCAGGCGACCGATGTCGCCGGTCCGAAAGAAGCCGTCGGCGTGCAGCGCCGCGGCGGTCGCCGGCGCGTCATCCAGATAACCTGCAAAGTTTGTTGGCGCCCGAATCTCGATCTCGCCGCTTTGCCCCGCAGGAAGAAGCCCGTCGGCGTCGACCTCGCGGATGCGCACCACGGCGTCATGCGACACCGGCTTGCCGCCGCCTTCGATCCTCTCTTCCACTGGCAAGCTGGCCGGCTGCATGGCGAACAACGCCAGCACCTCGCTTGAGCCGTAGAGGCCGTGCAGCGGAATGCGCCGGCGCCACGCCTCGCGCGCGAGTTCGGCGGCGCCGGGAGAGAAGGCTGCGAAGCCGAAGGCGCGCGCGGCCGGGAAGGGATTGGGCCCAGGTACGAGCGCCATCAGGCGGCGGAACATCTCATCGCTGCCGAACGTATGGGTGGCTGCGTGCCGGCGCAGGAGAGCGGCCGCCTTTCCGGCATCGAATGCGTCCATGACGATGATTGGCACACCGCCCGCGAGGGCCGCGAGCGCCGCCGTCAACCCGAACACGCCGCAGAACGGCATCGCGGCGAGCAGGTTGGCTCCGCTCTCCTGCAGGCCGAGAGCAGCCGCGCAGCGGTAGCTGTGCAGGGCCAAGGTGCGCTGCGGATGGATCACCAGCTTCGGCCCTTTGGTCGTGCCTGAGGTCGTGAACAGAACGGCGGGTGCGTGCGGTGCGGCTGCGCTCGCAGGCGCGACGGCCCCGGCCGCGAATCCCTGGATGACGATGGTTGGCCGGTCGAGCAGGGTTGGCGGGGCGCCCGCATCCCCGAGCAAGATGACCCGCTCCAGCCGCGGTAGCGCGGCCGGCGCCACCCCGGCGAGCAGGCCGGCAAAATCTATCGTGCGGAACCGCGGCTCCATCAACAGCAGGCGCGCGCCGCTGCGCGCCAGGATGTGTTCAACTTCCGAGGGTCCATAGCGAGTGTTCACCGGCACCAGAGCGGCGCCAACGCGCGCGGCGGCGAACAGCAGCGCGAGCCACTCGATGCGGTTGACCATCCACACCGCGACGCGGTCACCTGCGGTGATGCCCTGCTCTGCAAGCCAAGCCGCCGCTGCCGTGCAAAGACGATCGAACTCCGCGTAGCTGACGTGGCGCTCACCATCGATGAAGGCGGCCGCGTCGGGTTGCCGCGCGATGTTTCGCTCAAGCAACTCTGGCAGCGTCCAGCTCATGCCGGCGGCAACTGCATATGCCGGACGCACGACAGCGCCTCGGGTTACTTTTTGACCAGCGGGCACTGCGATTGCGACAGCGGCAGGAAGGCGTCGTCCGCCGGGATTGTGCCGACTAGCCGATAGTAGTCCCAGCGCTCTTTTGACTCCGCCGGCTTCTTCACTTGATACAGGTACATGTCGTGCACCATGCGGCCATCGTCGCGAATGCGGCCGTTGTGGGCGAAGAAGTCGTTGATCAACGCCGCCTTCATAACCTTCATCACGGCCGCCGCCTCGGTTGTGCCGGCTGCCGCCACGGCCTTGAGGTAATGCATCGTCGACGAATAGACGCCCGCTTGCGCCATGGTCGGCATCTTCCTGGCGCGCTCGAAGAACCGTCGCGACCACGCGCGGGTCTCATCGTTGGCGTCCCAATAAAAGGCTTCCGTGAGCACCATGCCCTGTGCAATGTCGAGGCCGAGGCCGTCGACGTCGGTGATGAACACCAGCAGGCCGGCGAGCCGCTGGCCCGACTTCTCGATCCCGAACTCGCGCGCCTGCTTGATGGCGTTGATCGTGTCGGCGCCGGCGTTGGCAAGCCCGATCACCTTGGCCTTCGAATTCTGCGCCTGCAATAGATAGGAGGAGAAGTCGGCGGTGTTGAGCGGATGGCGCACCGAGCCGAGCACCTTTCCGCCGTTGGCCTGCACTACGGCGGCGGTATCCTTCTCGAGGTCGTGTCCGAATGCGTAGTCGGCGGTGATGAAGAACCAGGTGTCGTCGCCGCCCTTCACGGTTGCGAGACCGGTGCCTTTGGACAGCGAATAGGTATCGTAGGCGTAATGGACCGAGTAGGGGCCACATGCTTGGTTGGTCAGGCGCAACGCCGCCGGGCCGTTGAACACCATGATCTTGTTGCGCGCCTTGGCGATCTCATTGGCGGCGAGCGCCGTCGCGGAGGCGGCGACGTCGAGAATGGCCTCGACGCCCTGGCTGTCGAACCACTCCCGCGCGGTCGCGCCGGCGATGTCCGCCTTGTTCTGATGATCGGCGTAGATCACCTCGATCGACCGGCCGAGCACCTTGCCGCCAAAATCCTCGACCGCCATCCGAGCAGCCATCACGCTGCCGATGCCGGTGATGTCGGCATAGGGGCCGGACATATCGAGGATGTAGCCGATCTTGAACGGCCCACTGGCTTGCGCCCATGCGCAGGCGGCCGATGCCAGCAGTAAGAGCGTCGCATACCCCAAGCGTCTCATCGCAATCTCCCGATCCTTCTTCGCGATCTATCCCCTCCCTCTGAATATAGCCGATCGTACATCGCGAGCACGACCTGCGGCGCGTTCGAGTCGGGGCCATCGCTGGCTCGACGACGGTCGACGATCTCGACCGACGCCGCCTGGCACATAGGTGCCTCGCCACATCAGGCGAAGCCTTGCCGGCATTGCGGCGGGGTATGCTCGACGCCTTCGTCTACGACAAGCCGTTGCTGACCTGGATCGTTGCTCGAGACTTCTCGGTCACAGGGCGCGCGCTAGATGCCGTTTTCGACGGCCGGAACTGTGCGCTTGCGCTACCCAAAGGCAGCCCTGTGCGTGCAGTGGTCAACGACCCCCCTAGCGGAGGTCGAAACTGATTGGTGGGAGAAAACGCTGTTCCAGTATCTCGGCCGGAAATAGGTTTTTTCGAAGGAGCCGCGAGCTCCGAAACGTTGTGCAAGGGCTCCGCGGTGCCCCAGCTGCCCCTCCCGATCAGGCCCATCCTGCGACAGCAGGACGGGCCTCGATCGAGCGTCAAGGACTCAGATAGCGTTCTTGCCCATCTGCTCGGCGATGTAGTCGGCCTGACGAATGGCAAGGCTGACAATTGTCAAGGTTGGGTTCTCGGCGCCGCCGGTCGTGAATTGGCTGCCGTCCGAGATGAACAGATTCTTGATGTCGTGAGTCTGGCCGAATTTGTTGCAGACGCCGTCGCGCGGATTTTCTGACATCCGGCAGGTGCCGAGATTGTGCGTGGACGGATACGGCGGCGTCGGAAACACCCTTGTGGCATCGACCGCTTCGTAGATCGCGGTACCCGCCTTGTAGGCGTGGTTGCGCATCGCAACGTCATTGGGATGATCGTCGAAATGCACGCTGGCAACCGGTAAGCCCAGCTTGTCCTTGGCGCTCGGGTCGAGCGTGATCCGGTTGCTCTCTTGCGGCATGTCCTCCCCGACCAGCCACATGCCCGCCATGTTTTCATAGCCGTCCATCGCGCTGGTGAACTCGCGCCCCCATGCGCCGGGATCGAGGAAGGCCGCCATGAAGGGCAATCCGATCGACAAGGTCTCGATCTCATAGCCGCCGACGAACCCCCGCTTAGGGTTGTGCCCTGCCTCGTCGGTCACGATTCCGGCCATGGTAGTTCCGCGCCACATGCGCACCGGCCGCGTGAACACCGCATAAACCGACCCCGTCATATGCCGCATGTAGTTGCGACCGAGCTGGCCGGATGAATTGGCAAGTCCATTGGGGAACTTGCTCGATTGGGAGAGCAGCAGCAGCCTCGGCGTCTCGATCGAGTTGCCGGCGACGCAAACGGCGCGGGCTTTCTGCCGCTGCTGCTTGCCATCTTTGTCGAAGTAGACGACGCCGGTGACCTTCCCGGCCGCATCATGCTCGATCTGGGCAGCGTGAGACTCCGGACGAACCTCTAGCTTCCCGGTTTTCTCGCCCTTGGGGATCTCGGTGTAAAGCGTCGACCACTTGGCGCCTGACAGGCATCCCTGGAAGCAGAATCCGATTTGTTGGCAGGCGCCGCGGCCGTCGCGCGGTTGCGAATTGATCGCCATGCGGCCGGTATGGACTCCCTTGTAGCCCACCTTGGTCGCGCCGGCGGCGAGCACCTTGAAATTATTGTTGCCGGGCAGGCCGGGAATGCCATTCGTGCGGGTCACTCCCATCTTGTCCTCGGCCTTAGCGTAGTAGGGCTCGAGCTCCTGAAGCGTGATCGGCCAGTCGAGCAGGTTCGCGCCTTGGATGCCCCCATAGGCGCTCTTGGCCTTGAATTCGTGCTCCTGGAAGCGCAGCGAGGCGCCCGCCCAATGCACGGTCGACCCGCCGACCGCCTTGACGATCCATGCCGGCAAGTTCGGGAAATCTCGGTGCACGCGCCAACTACCGGACGTGGTGCGCATGTCGGACCAAGCGAGCTGGGTGAAGCTCGCCCATTCGTCGTTGACGAAGTCCCCAACCTCGTGGCGCTTGCCCGCCTCCAGCACGACGACCTTGATATTCTTTTGCGCGAGCTCGTTTGCGAGGGTGCCGCCGCCGGCACCGGAACCGATGATGACGACCACCGAGTCGTCGTTCAGGTCGTATTTCGCGTCCATGGGATTGCCCTCGTTCTATCCGGGCCTATAGCCAAGCGATGTCGTCGAAACCGTGTTTGATGTAGCCGCCCTTCGAGGCCGATTCTCCCTCGTAGCCAAAGATCGGCCACACCTCCTTCTGGTTATAGAGGGACACAACAAGCCCGCCGCGGACGTTCTGGAAGAATGGCTCGCGCTCCATCTGCCGCAGCAATGCGACCCGATCAGCCTCCCAGCCCACGTCGACATAGGCGACGCCGTGCTGCTTGCGCGCGAGCGCGTCAAGCTGGGCAACGCCCTGCTCGACCATCGTCTTGGCCTGCGGATCGGTGCCCGCCTTCACGTCGTAGCTTTTCATGGCGACGGCGTAGAAACGATCGGCGAGACGGTCGTGCGGATAGATGTCGCGCGCCGTCTTGATGAGCGTTCGCATGGTTTCCGGCTTGAGGTTTTTGACCTCGAGGCCCCAAGCCTCTTCCGTGTGGATGACCGCGGCGCCGGAAATGATGAGCGCGGCGGTTCCGACCCCGGCAAGAAATTGCCGCCGATCTAGCGCGTCTGCTCGACTCTGATCCATTGCGTTGCCTCCATTCTGTAAACTCGACGGATTGGCCTCAGCGGTACCGTCCGTGCTTTTGCATGACCTCAATCTTGTAACCGTCGGGATCCTCTACGAAGAAGAACCGGGCCATCAGAGTGCCGTCACGGATGAATTCCTTGATCGGCTTGGGTTGCAGGCCCTCCTTGCTGAACCTTGCGTGCTCGGCATCGAGATCATCGACCACGACCGCCACATGGCCGTAGCCGTCGCCAAGCGCGTACGGCTCCGTGCGTCCATGATTGACGGTGAGCTCGAGCTCGAAATCGGATTCTCGGCCGCGCAGATAGACCAGGGTGAAATCGTCGAAGGCAAATCGATCCGCGACGACGAGCCCCAGGGCGCGGTGATAGAAATCGGTGGAGCGCGATTCATCGAGAACCCGGAGCATCGTATGTACCGTCTTGGCCATCGGATTGCTCAGATCGTTCTCGGAGCCGCGGCCGAACCGCCCGCCGTCTGGCTCAACGAGGCAACAGCGGCGCGATCGGCGCCGCGTCAGGCGGGCGGCGCGTGCGCTTACGTTACAATGCTTCCAGCCTTGATGATAGAGCGAAAGAGCCGACCTACTAATCTGGCTTCAGCAGCGCGGACCCTTCGAGGGCCGCGGCCAAGCAAAGGGCCGTGATCGCTGATGATTGAGGTCGGAACGCCCTCCTCCGCCGGACCGCCGTCGCCAGAATGGACCGGGCAAGGCACAGTTGAGAACCCTGAGCACCGGCGCGGCCTGCTTTTCGGAGCCAGCCCAGAGGTCGAACCTGGGCATTTGTCCGTTTTCTGTCCTTTAGTCCGCCGCGGCGCGAGCGGCCCGCGCCGGCCGCCTGCCCGGCAATTGCGTTAGAACATCGGCGCGAACTTCTTGTCGTTTCCCCCAGCCCGCCAGCATGGCCTGTTGCGTTCGCGAGGGCGCGCTTGGCACGCGCGCAAAGGCCGTCCTACCCACCTGTGCTGCGACGCTCCGTGTAGCAGTCACCGCATCATTCGACGGTGATCCCCACGCGCACGACGGTCGCGCCGGGGTTCTGGTTCGACGGGCCGTCAATCGAAAACCAAAATGCATCCTCGCCGCGGAAATCCGATTCTGGACTATAGATCACGCCGGCGCGCCCCCGCGGAGCGACCGCGCCATGTTGTGGGTCGACCGTAATCGTGAGCTTGTCCACGCGCGCCGATCCCGGCCCAAACGAGACGAGACAAGGAGTGCCAGCAGGCGTCGTCGCTTTCACCTCCGCCACGGGGATGAAAGCGAGCCGCGCAGGAGTTGCTCGGCATTCCGGAACGACAACTACATCGGCCGCGCGCGCCGCGCCAATGGCGACGACGATGGCGCACAAGCAGAGCCATCCGAACGTTGCCCGAGTCGGTCGCCCCTTCGGGCGCCGCTCCGGGCGAGGAGGATGCAAACGGCCACCAACGTCGGTGCTGTCCAGATCCGGCTTGAAAGCAGTCGAATCGGCCACAGGTGCGAGCAGCGTCATGGGCGTCTCCCTTCATCGAGTGTCGGCGGCGGCCCACGGTGATTTCTATGAAGAGCTGCCGGGGCGGACTTAAAATAGGCGGCCGGCGATGAGATGCGTGTGACCTAGTTCACTAATGTCGAAGCTGTCGATTTTGGTGACGAGCGCCATGACGTCTGGATGCGCCGTGGCGCCGTTCTCCGCCGATGCCGGTGCTGTGAGTGGTGTAGCTAGCGGCAGGGTCGCGCTTCGCCGGCATCGGTCGGGCACATCACGAGTCGGGCACCCGCGCAAGTATTCGACCAGGAAGGCATTGGGGACCCGCAACGGGATGCGAAGCCCAGGGGCCGAGCGTTCCAGCCAAGGTGGGCGCTTTGGCCGGCCCGGCCCGCCTGGGCCAAACGCTGCAGGAACCCCGGCGGTACAGTTGTGCCGGGGCTCGAGCCATCGGACCATCCGGACGGTAATCGAGGGGGGGGACAACTCCTATCCGACGCGACTTGGCCACAATAACGCTGGGGCTGCCTCCAATCGGCCTAGAAAAGATCAAGAGATTGCGGCGAACCACTCACAATTTGGCCGATCAGCCGCTTTTAGCTTGGTAACCGGGGAGCTGTGACTAACTCGACTCGAGGAGTTAGATGATCGAGCAACCTCTCGGCATAGTGGTGACGGCTGCTGTTGCTGCTTCCGGCGGTGCTGTCACGGGGTGGCTGGTCGCGCTGCTCGTCGACTGGCTCGGCATGCTATTTGGCTGACAGAATGAAATAATGATCGGAAGTGGGGCCGTATTCCAATACGGACGGCCAATAGAGCGTGCCTGTCGCGTAAGAGTGGCTGTGGACACTCCTGGGCTGTTACGACTCGCGCGCGGCCTTCAGTGTCGCCCGCGTGCAACACACTGACTAAAAAGTTCCGCTCAACGGCTTTCGGCCTTCTTTAGCACCTTGACCGCCAGCTAACATGCCGGAAATGCACGCTTGCGGGCAGTTTGGCTGCCGCAGGCGCGGTTTGATTCCGGAGGTCGCAAGCATGTTGCAGCGAATCGACCGCATTCCCGCCCACGAACTGTTTGCGCGCGCCTTTGCGGTGGCTTTTGCCATCGGCTTCGTCATCTGAGCTCCACCGGCGGCGCTCTATCTTCCGTTATATTGATTTCACTCAGTGCCACTGGCTTGACTGAGCGCGGCGCGGCAACAGGCCGAAGAGACGCCCCGCCCCGGCCAGCGTTGGAACCAGTGCGTGGCCCAAAACATTTCATGCCACGCTCCTGGTCGGCGGCAGCTTCCTCAACGCCAAGCGGGCCGGCGCGCCTGAAGGAGAACCGCCAAATGGCCGACCCGCATTCACACTCTCAGTGGGAATGGCACCGCTGGTTTGCCTGGCACCCGGTCGTCATATGGATCGAAGGCGAAAAAACGACGAGGGTATGGCTGCGACAGGTGGAGCGGAAACGAAGTAGAAGCAGATACACCGGCGAGGAGAAATGGCGATATCGGCCAGCACGCGGTTACCGCGCCGAGCCCTCTCGCTAGAAACATGTCGGGTAGAATTCGCCGCAAACTGCGCCATATGGCCGGCAAGGCATCATACCGGGTCCGATCCGATCGCCATAGAACACCCGTACAGGTCCGTGACCTTGCCGGCCTCGACTTTCGGGCCAGCCCTAGCTCGAGCCGCAGGTCGACCAAGTTCTGAGTCGAGCCGTACCGCTCTATCAAAGTCGCCTTGTGGTACTGGCCACCCGCGCGCATTTGGTGCACGGAAGCCGCACCTGTCAGCGAATGGCTCGGCCTCATTCATGAGCTTCCGCTTCATCGGCAAGTCGCTTCCCCGTTCCGAGGATCTCCGCCTCGTGCGCGGCCTCGGCCGCTATACCGCCGATCTGGCCCCGCCCGATGCCTGCCGCCTGTTCATGGTGCGCTCGCCGCACGCGGCCGCGCGCATCGTCTCGATCGATACCCGCGCCGCGGAGGCCGCCCCGCACGTGCGACTCATCCTCACCGCCGAAAGCCCGGAGCTCGGTGAGCTCGGGACTTTCACCAGCAAGGTGAGGCGCAAAGCGCCCGACGGATCGGCGAATTTCGAGCCGCCCTACCGCACGCTGGCGCGCGAGCGCGCGCAATTTGCTGGCGATCCGGTCGCGGCCGTGTTCGCCGATACGCTCGACATAGCCAAGGACGCCGCCGAGGCGTTGGCGATCGAATGGGAGCCCCTCCCCGCGATCACCGCGACCTGCCGCGCGACCGACCCGGGCGCCGCGCTGGTGTGGCCGCAGGCGCCGCGCAACATCTGCTTCGTCCACGAGGTCGGCGATGAGGCGGCGGTGGCCGCAGCGTTTGCCCGTGCCGCGCACGTCGTGCGCATCACCTACGACATCAATCGTGTGATCGCCGCACCGATCGAGACGCGCGCGGCGTTGGCGACCTATGACAGCGCGGCCGGCCGCTGGACCCTGCATGCGCCGCTGCAGAATCCGCATGCGGTGCGCGAGGAGGCCGCGCGCAACGTCCTGCGGATCGACGGCAACCGGTTGCGCGTGGTCTCGCCGGACGTCGGCGGCGCGTTCGGCCTGAAGGAGGTTCCAGGCCCGGAATCGATCCTCGCCCTTCTCGGCGCGCGCCGGCTGCAAAGGCCGGTGGTGTGGGTTTCCGATCGGGCGGAGAGCTTCCTGTCGGATTTCCACGCCCGCGACAATCACACCACGGTTGCGCTTGCGCTCGACCGCGACGGTTTCTTCCTCGCGCTGCGCGTCGAAACCATCGCCAATATCGGGGCGTACATTTCGCTCAACGGCCTGCACACTCCGACCAACAATCTGGGCGGCTTGTCGGGGGTTTATCGCACGCCGGCGATTTTTGCCCGCGTTACCGGCGTGTTCACCAATACGCAGCCGACCGCGCCCTACCGCGGCGCCGGTCGCCCGGAGGCGACCTATGCGATCGAGCGCGTCATCGACGCGGCGGCCCGCCAGTTGCGCATGGATCCGGTCGAGCTGCGCCGCAGGAATTTGATCGCGCCCGACCAGATGCCGCATGCCACCGGCTTCATGTTCACCTACGATTCCGGTGAGTTCGAGCGCAACATGGACGATGCGCTTGCGCTCGCCGACTGGGCGGGTTTTCCCGAGCGCCGCAAGGCAGCGGCCGCGCGCGGCAGGCTCGCCGGCATCGGCCTGTCGAATCCGATCGAGATCGCCGCCGGGCCGGTGACCGGTACCCTGCCGGAGAGCGCGGAGATCCGCTTCGATTCAACCGGCAGCGTGACCGTGACGGTCGGCACCCACTCCCATGGCCAAGGGCATGAGACCACGTTTGCCCAGATCGTTGCGGATCTGCTCGGCCTCGAACCGGATCAGATCATGATCCGATACGGCGACACCGATCAGATCGAGCACGGCACTGGGACGTTCGGCAGCCGGTCGGTCGTAGCCGGCGGGGTCGTGCTGGCGAAGACGGCTGACCGCATCATCGCACGCGGCAGAAAAATCGCCGCCGTGCACCTCGAAGTATCGGCCGACGACGTCCGGTTCGAGAATGGCCAGTTCGAGGTGGTCGGCACCGACCGCCGCGTAAGTCTGTCCGAAGTTGCCCGACTTTCCTACCTGCTCAACGCGGCGGATCTCGACGGCGAGCTCGGATTGTCCGCCAAGATGGTGGTCGCGCCGGAGAAACCGACGTTCCCGAACGGATGCCATGTCTGCGAGGTCGAGATCGATCGCGACACCGGCCGCTGCGACATCATTCGCTATTGCGTGGTCGACGACGTCGGGCGGGTGGTCAATCCGATGCTGGTGGACGGGCAGATCCACGGCGGCGTGGCGCAGGGCCTCGGCCAGGTGCTGCTCGAGAACATCGCTTATGACGGCGACGGCCAGCTGTTGTCGGGCTCGTTCACGGACTACGCCATGCCGCGCGCGGCGACCTGCCCCAGCTTCCGATGCCGGAACAACGAGATCATCACCGCCGCCAATCCGCTCGGCGCCAAAGGCGCTGGCGAGGCCGGCACCGTGGGCGCGCTCGCGGCGGTGATGAATGCCATCGTGGACGCGCTTGCCCCGCTCGGCATCGATCAGGTCGAAATGCCGGCGACCGCCGAGCGGATATGGCAGGCGATCCGGCGCGCCGAGAACAAGATGCCTCGACCGCAGCCGTGACTGTCATCCCGGACGGCGAGCGTGAGCGCGCCGATCGGCTCAGCTAGTGCGTCCAGGGGGTCCGTCGGCTGAAAGCAAAATTGTCGGCGTAGGCGATGGTGCGGCGCGCCGGCTCTTTGGGCTCGAATACCTGGCACGGAATGCCATGGCGCTCGCAGTAGGCGATCGCCTCCTCCTTGCTGTCGAACCGCAGACGGATCTGCTGCCTCATGTCGCTCGAGCTCGTCCATCCCATCAGCGGCTCGACGACGCGCGGCTGCTCGGGCTCGTATTCGAGCACCCATTCCTTGGTCTTCGCGGTGCCCGACTGCATCGCGGTGCGGGCCGGCCTATAGACCCGTGCAATCATGCTCTTTGTCCGTCACGCTCGGTCGCGCAATGTCACAGCGGAACAGCGGCAACCGGCCGCTGGGTGGTCGGGGCAGCAGGATTTGAACCTGCGACCTGGAGTACCCAAACCTGTTTAAGGTGCATTTCATAGCTGTGCAAATAGTTTCGGTAGGCTTCTAACAGCCTTGCAAATCGGGCGCAAATCACATCGTATCAGTTCAGTTGGGTCCAGCCC
>Ga0075428_100001478_pt1 | contig 25144 bp, 22 predicted proteins | sample RhiMetdeltSRZDD2_FD_75291 | JGI IMG/M metagenome (GOLD analysis project Ga0075428, IMG submission 75291) | Populus rhizosphere microbial communities from Tennessee, USA - Rhizosphere MetaG P. deltoides SRZDD2 | ecosystem: Host-associated > Plants > Roots > Rhizosphere > Soil | place: USA... | reverse complement strand
AGATGCCAGCACGCTGGTGACGCGGACGCTGCCGAACGACCTCTTTGCCGCCAGCTACAACGGCGTGCTGGCCGGACGGTATTTCGCAACCGCACAGTTTTCGCGCAAGACGCAGGGGTTCCGCAACAATGGCGGGACGAGCGCCGCGATTGCCGATTCGCCGTTCCGGACGCTCGGCGCCACGGCCGGCGTCCCGGCCTCGCTCTTCTACCATGCGCCGTACCTCGATGCGACCGACCCCGAGAACCGCGACAACCACCAGATCGCGGCGAGCGTGTCGTATCTGCTGTCCACGCGCGGCAGCGGCAGCCATGATCTGAAGGGCGGCGTCGAAACGTTCGTCAATCGCGCGAAAGGCGGCAACTCGCAGTCGTCGACCGGCTATGTCTTTGTCACCGATTACCTCGTCCAGGGCGGCCGTCCGGTTCTGAGCACGCAGGGACGACCGGTCCCGGTGTTCACCCCCGGCGTGTCACAGGCCTGGAATTTCATCGCCAGCCGCGGCGCGACGCTCGATCTCCGGACGACGTCGTTGTATCTGCAGGATCGGTGGGTCGTCACGCGCAAGCTCACGATGGACGTCGGCCTGCGCGGCGAAATCGTCCGTGGCAACGCGACCGGCGACATCACCACGGTCGACACCACGTCCCTGCTGCCGCGGTTCGCCATGGCGTTCGACGCGCGCGGCAACGGACGCACGATCGTGCAGGCCACCTACGGCATCTATGGCGGTCGTTACGGGCAGACGCAGTTCGCGACCAACACCAACGTCGGCCGCCCAAGCGAGACCGATTACGTCTACACCGGCCCCGCCGGCCAGGGCGCGGACTTCGCGCCGGGCTTCGACGTCGCCAACTATTCGCGCGTCGTCTTTGCCAACTTCCCCACCGCCAACGTCCGCATTGCCGATGACCTGTCGGCGCCGCGCGTGAGCGAAGCGACGGCGGCCGTTGGCCAGTCGCTTGGCGATCGCGGGCACGTGAAGGGCACCTACGTCTGGCGTCAGACGACGAACTTGGTTGAAGACTTCGCGGATCTGTCGACCGGCGTCACCAACGTGCCGAACGTCGGTGACGTGACAAATCGCCTGCTCCGCAACAGCAGTGATCCGTCGCGGAGCTACTCGGCGCTGATCTTCGAAGGGTCGTTCCTGTCGGCTGACCGGTTCACGCTTGGCGGCGACTACACCGTGCAGCTGCGAAACCGCGGCAGCTTTGCTGGCGAGGCCGCCAGCCAGCCGGGCATTCCCTCGGTCTACGGGAACTTCCCGGAGATCTTTGCGCCGGCGCTGGATCGTCTGATGCCTGAGGGACGCCTCGACAACTATCAGCAGCACAAGCTGCGTGTGTATGGCGTGGTGATGCAGTCGCTCGGACGCTTCGGCTCGCTGGACGTTGCGCCGCTGTGGCGCGTGAACTCGGGCACGGTATACAGCCTCACGGCGAGCATTCCTGTTCCGCAGGCGCAGCTCGCGCGCAATCCTGGTTACCCCGCCAATGACATCAACCCGTTCGTCAGAGAGACGGTGTACTTCGGCGAGCGCGGTGCCGGCCAGTTCAAAGGGTACGGTGTCGTTGATCTTGCCGCCACCTACCGGATCCCGGTGTGGCGGACGGTGGCACCGTGGGCCAAGGTCGAGATCTATAACGCCCTCAACAACCAGAAGCAGATTGCCTGGGATCGGACGGTCACGGTGAATCCGGCGGGCGGCGTCGACGCCAACGGCATCCCGGTCGCCTATATCCAGGGGCCCCGATTCGGGCAGGTGACCGCGGACAACCAGTATCCGCAGCCTTTCCTCGGCCAAAACGGCGGCCGCGCCTTCCGCATGGCCTTCGGCCTCCGGTTCTAAGACGAGGGGTCAGATCAGGGGTCTGACCCTGGGTCTGACCCCCGGTCTGACCCCCGGTCTGACCCCCGTCCTCTGACCCAGCCTCCGGCCGGCTGGTGTCGGCTAATCGACAAGGGCATACGATCCGATATCCTCTGAAGGGCGCGAATTTCCCGCGCCTTCCCGAACATTTGAGGATTTCAGGGTCCCGCGTGTCGCCGTTTCGGCACGCTGTCGGCCTGGCACTACCGCTATGACGAACGCCCGCCAGCCCTCGGTACTTATTGTTGAAGATGACGCCGATCTGAGGGAAACGCTCTGCGAATCTCTCGAAAGCGCCGGTTTTGCCGTCGCGCAATCAGCCGACGCCGCCAGCGCCAAGGAGCGGTTGGAGGCCTTTGCCTACGACGGCCTGGTGGTCGATCTCCACCTTCCCGACACGAGCGGCATGTCCGTGCTCGAGGAAGCCGTGGCGCGATACCCAGAGATCAAGGCGGTCGTCATGACCGGCTTCGGCGGCGTTGCCGAGGCGGTTGAAGCGATGAAACGCGGCGCGATCGACTTCCTGATCAAGCCGTTCCAGCTATCACAGCTCGCGCGCGTCCTCGAAACCGCCGTCGATCAGCAGCGCCTGCGCGTCGAAAACGCCGAGCTGCGCGCCCAGCTGCGCGGCCGTTTCAGCTTCGACAGCCTGGTCGGCCGCGACAGCACGATGCAGCAGCTTTTCCAGACGCTCGAAATGGTGGCGCCGATGAACAGCACGGTGCTCATCCAGGGCGAGACCGGTACCGGCAAGGAGCTCGTGGCGCGCACCATCCATCATCACTCGCCGCGCGCCGACCAGCGCTTCGTCGCGTTCAACGCGGCCGCCATTCCCGAAGGACTGGTGGAAGCCGAGCTGTTCGGGCATGTGAAAGGCGCCTTCACCGGCGCCGTCTCGGCGCGCGTCGGACGGTTCGAGCTCGCCCATCGCGGCACGCTGTTCATCGACGAAGTCTCATCGATGCCGCTGCCGCTGCAGGCGAAGCTGCTGCGCGCGCTCCAGGAACGCGAAGTGGAGCGGGTCGGCGACTCCAAGCCGATGAAGCTCGACATCCGCGTCATCGCCGCCACCAACGCCGACCTGCGAAAGCTGGTGAAGGAAGGGACGTTCCGCGAGGACCTTTTCTACCGCCTGAGCGTGATCCCGGTGACGCTTCCCCCGCTGCGCGCGCGCCGCGGCGACATTCCGCTCCTCGCGCAGCACATGATCAAGAAATCGTGCCGCGAGAACAACCTCCAGCAGAAGCCGCTCACACAGGAGGCGCTCCGCATCCTGATGGCGTACCATTGGCCCGGCAACGTCCGGCAGTTCGAGAACGCGATGGAGCATGCCGTGGCGATGAGCCTCACCGCCGCCGAAATCGGCCCGGAGACGCTACCCGATGAAATCCGCAAACCGACCGAGACGGGTTTCAACGCCGCGATCGCGATTCCGGACGAGGGGATCGATTTCAGCTCGATTGTGTCGAAGCTCGAACGCGATCTGATCATGCGGTGCCTGGAGAAGACCGGAGGCAACAAGCGGCAGGCGGCGCGGCTGCTCAATTTGAGCCGCACCACGTTCATTGACAAGCTGCAGCGACTGCACGTCGAAGACAGCGTCGCCTCGTAGGCGTCGCTAGTAGCCTTTCGGCACGCGGATCACGTACGACGTTCCGGCAGCCTGTTCATCGAGCTCCAGGGTGCCGCCATGCGCGTCGACGACAGCGCGCGCGGCGAAGAGCGTGAGTCCACTGATGTCGCCGGCCGGCCGTGAGGCATCGAACGGCTGGAAAGCGCTGAGCGCCTGACCGGGCGACAGCGCGCGCTCGTCGGACACGCGGATGACGGCCCAGTCGCCCTGCATGGCGACGTCGACGGTGACCTTCCCCTTGGTGCCGCGCATGCCGGCTTCGGCGTTGATGATCAGGTTGAGGATGGCTTGCTGCAGATAACCGCTGTTGCCGCGCACGAGACACGGGTCGTTGCCCGGATCGAATTGCAGGGAGACGCCGGCGCGCGTGGCGGCGAAGCGCCGGAGATCGACCGAAGCCTGCGTCAGGTCGCGCAGCTGCACGTCGGTCTTGTCCTGCAGCGACGCCTGGGTGAACGAAGTGACGTCGGCGAGGGCCGACGCCGCGCGCGCGCTCTGGCGGCGCAGACGCTCGAGACCACGGACAACCGCCTGCGGCAGGTCAGGCTGTCCTTCGAGGAGTTCCACCGTGCCGGAGATGACCAGCAGCGCGTTGTTGACTTCGTGGACCACGCCCGACAGGAGCCGGCCTGTGGTCACTGAGCGGCTCAGCGCCACCAGCATGTCCCCCGTCGGGGCCGCTATCGAATCCGCCACGCTCACTCCTTCCGCCTGTCGGAAATCCGGCCGGCACGACCGGAACGCCGTCACTCTTCAACGCAAAAAGCCGAACAAAACACGCTTTCGCGCCAGAACCGCACGCTCCGCACATGGCTCTGGCTTTGCTGCCCGCGTCCGTACCCCCATGCGCGTCACGCGGCTGCTCCCCCTCGTGTCGGCGCTCGTTGTCATCGGCGTCAGCGCCACAGCCGCCCAGACCGCCGAGGCTCCGATGGACCTCGTGGTCGCGCGCGCCGCGTCGGCAGGCGAGCGGCCGAACGTCATCATCGCCTATCGCGCGGGCTCAGAATCGCGCCTCCGCACTTATTTTGAGAAAGACGTGATTCGGGGCGAGTTCCCGAACGGAATGGCGGTCCACCTGCGGTCTCGCACCGTGCGCGAGCTGGCGCAGCATCCCGACATCCTCAACATCTCAATTGATGCCCCGGTCTCCGGCCAGCAGGTTTCGCTGCCTGTCGGCACCCCGTCGCCGACACAGGATATCCAGAATCTGCGCGCCACCCTCGGCATCTCCGCAAACCAGACAGGTGCGGGCATTGGCATCGCCATCATCGACTCCGGGGTCGTCCCGAGCCCCGACCTCGATGCGTCGATCAAGGCATTCTACGATTTCACCAACGGCCGGCAGCTACCGACCACCCGGAACGATCAGTACGGCCATGGTACGCACGTCGCCGGCCTCATCGTCGGTTCAGGCGCGCGATCGGGCGGCAAGTACGTCGGCGTCGCGCCTGGCGCCAGGCTCACGGTTATCAAGGTGCTCGACGCGCAGGGACACGGGAACACGAGCGACGTGATCCGAGCGCTCGAATTCGTCCGGCTCAACCACGTCCAGCTCGGCATCGATATCGTCAACATCTCGCTGGGCCATCCCGTCTACGAACCGGCGGCCACCGACCCGCTCGTGCAGGCGGTGGATCGCGCGAGCCAGGCAGGACTCGTGGTGGTGACGTCGGCGGGCAACTTCGGCAGCAATCCAGGAACCGGCGAAATCGGCTATGCGGGTCTGGCGTCACCCGGCAACGCGCGGTCGGCGCTGACCGTCGGCGCGGTGAAGACCTTCGACACCGTCAGCCGGATGGACGACGAACTGGCTCCCTACAGCTCCCGCGGCCCTACGTGGTACGACGGCTACACGAAACCCGACGTCGTGGCGCCTGGATACGCGCTGGTTGCGATTTCCGATCCGTCCACGACCCTGTATCGCAACGCCGCGCTGCGAGCCAGCGTCGCGCCCTATCTGAAACTGAGCGGCACCAGCATGGCCGCCGCCGTCGCGACCGGCGTCGCCGCGCTGGTTCTGGAGGCGAACCGCCTCGACCTCGGCTCGCCGACGTTGACGCCGAACACCGTGAAGGCGTTGCTGCAGTACACCTCGATTCCGGTCGCCGATGACGGGATCGGGACGGCGCTCGAGCAGGGCGCCGGCTCACTCAATGCAGCAGGCGCAACGTCGCTCGCCTACGCAATCAATCCCGGAGCGCTTCCCGGTCAGCCCTGGATCGATCATGCGTTCACCCCCTACACCGCGTACGCGGGCACCACGCACGCATGGGCCCAGAACATCGTCTGGGGCGACAACATCGTCTGGGGGGACACCATCCTGTGGAACCGCCCCGCGTGGGCGCTGAACATCGTCTGGGGCGACCGCATGATGTGGGGAGACAACATCGTCTGGGGGGACAACATCGTGTGGGGCGACGCGGCGATCTGGGTCGACAACATCGTCTGGGGCGACAACATCGTCTGGGGAGACAACATCGTATGGGGCGACGTGGCGGTCACCAGCGTTGCCCGGTAACGACGGGACCAGTCCCGCCAGATCGGCCGATATTATTTCGGGGGTAGAGACGATGCCGCTCGCAGCCGCGCGCGCGTCGCACGGATCCGTGTCCGTGCCGGCCCAGGCGGTAAAGACCGCGGGCCGGGCGTGGGTCGGGCTGTACGTCGGCTGCGTCATTCTGCTCGGCGCTGCACTCCTCCTCCGGTTCACGCCTCTCACCTATCCGAACCCCTGGCTGACGATCGCGCTGCTCTGCTCGTCGCTGCTGTTGTCGTCCTTCAAGCTCCGGCTGCCGCTCGGCAGGGGCGTCTCGACGATGTCGATGGCGTGCGCCGCCGATCTTCTGGCGCTGGTCACGCTTGGACCGAACGTCGCCATGGTGACGGCCTCGACGAGCGTGCTGTTCCAGTGCACGTGGCGCGTCCGGCGATCGCAGCCGCTGTATCGCGCGGCGTTCAGCGTCGCCTCGGTGGCCATCACCGTCCAGGCGGCCGGCTGGATCTGGCGCGCCCTCAACGGTGACGCCGCGGCGCCGACGCTCACGACGATGGTCGTGCCGCTGATCGCGATCTCCGCCGGCTACTTTCTCGTCAACACCGGTCTGGTCGCCACCGCGGTCGGCCTCACGAATCGCGAGTCGCCGATCCGCGCGTGGTACCGCGAATTCTTCTGGAGCGGACCCAGCTACTTCCTCTCGGGCGCCGCCGCGGGCGTCATCAGTCTCATCATCACGAACAACGCCTACATCCTGCTGCCGCTGGCGTTCGTGCCGCTGTATGTCTCGTACCGCGCCTACCACCTGTCGCTCGAACGCATCGAAGCAGAGCGGCGCCACGCGGCGGAGCTCGCCCGGGCGCTCGATCGCGCGACGCAATCGGAGGCCGCGCTCGCGGAAGAGAAAGAACGGCTGGTGCTCGAGAGCTCCCGTCTGATCGTGACGGTCCAGACGATCCGCGACGGCGTGATGACGGTCGATCGCGACGGCGCCATCGTGCTGATGAACAACCAGGCGCGCAAGCTCGCGGCGCTGGCGACGCCGCCGGCGGATTCGCGCCCGATCCTCTCGACGCTGCTGGCGCTCGGCCTCTCCCGGGACGACGCGGAAAATGCCCTCCGCCGGCTGTGGGACGGGGCCATTGTCCGGCTGCGAAACGACGTGCCCACCGACGGCCCGATCCCTCTGGTCGAAGTCACCGGCACGCCCACGCGCGACGCCGACGGCGAGGTTGCCGGCGCCGTCTGGGTGCTGCGCGACATCAGCCACATCGCCCGTGCGGAACATGAACGCGCGAAAGCGGCGCACCTGCAGTCGATCGGCGTCCTCGCCGGCGGTCTTGCCCACGACGTCAACAACATCCTCATGGGCATCGTCGGCAACCTGTCGCTGGCGGAATCACTGGTCCGCCCCGATGAGACGGCGCTGGCCACCCGACTGAATCACGCTTCAGCCGCGTGCGCGCGGGCGCGCGGGGTCACCAGCCAGCTCCTCACGTTCGCCAAAGGGGGCGCGCCAATCAAGACGACGTCCTCGGTCCGCGATCTGGTGGTGGAATGCAGCCGGTTTGCGCTCAGCGGCTCGCCGGTTGCGCCGCGATTCCGCATCGACGACGACCTCTGGGCAGCTGACGTGGACCTCGATCAGATCGGGCAGGTGGTGCACAATCTCGTGCTCAACGCGCTGCAGGCGATGCCCCGCGGCGGCGTCGTGGACGTCTCGCTGGGGAACGAAGAGCTGGCGGCAGATGCGCCACCGGCGATGACCGGGCTCGCGCCGGGCCGCTACGTCCGGCTCACGGTGCAGGACCAGGGACACGGCATCCCGCCGGACAAGCTGGATCGGATCTTCGACCCCTACTTCACGACCAAGGAATTCGGATCGGGGCTCGGTCTCGCGATTACGTATTCGATCGTCCATGCGCACGGCGGCGCGATTACCGTCGACTCGCAGCCCGGGCAGGGAGCCCGCTTCACGATTCTCCTCCCCGCCTCCGCGCGTCCGGTGGTGCCCGAAGTCGTTCAACCCGCGACCGTCGTGCGCCGCCAGGGCGGGCGCGTGCTCCTCATGGACGACGACGAGATGGTCGCGGAGGTTGCGGAGGAAATGCTGCAGTCACTGGGGTACGTCACTGAGGCGACACCGTCAGGCGAAGCGGCGATCGAACGGTTCCGCGCCGCAGAAGAACGCGGCGAGCCGTTCGATGTGGTGATTCTCGACCTCACCGTGGCTGGCGGAATGGGCGGCGCCGAAGCGGTCGGCCACATCCGCACCATCCGTGCCGATGTCACGGTGTACGTCACCAGCGGCTATACCGACGACTCGGTGCTCGCCCACTTCCGCGACTACGGGTTCAACGGCGTCCTGCCCAAACCGTTCGGCGTCGCCGACCTGCGTCGGGTGCTCAATGCTGAGCAGCCTGCGCGCGGGTAGTGCTACCATTCGCCTCGTACGTTGCTAGGTAGCTCGGTTGCTCGGTAGCTCGGTCCACGCAGCTACCCAGCCACCCAGCGACCCAGCTACTTCCTGGAGACATATATGTCCCGAATTTCTACGTTCGTTCTGACGGCAGCGCTGTTCTGCCTCGTCGTGACGGTTGCGGGCCAGGGACAGGGACGCCAGGGCGGGGGACGCGGTCAGCAGGCTGCGGCGCTTCCCGACGGCCCGGGCAAGGAAATGGTGCAGGGCCTCTGCAGCTCCTGCCACGGCGTCAACATGATCACCGGGTCAACCGGCTATACGCAGGAACGCTGGCAGGACCTGATCAGCACGATGGTCAAGCTGCCCGACGCGCAGCGCGCGACGATTACGCAGTACCTCGCGACCCACTTCCCGCACAAGCCGGGACGCGAGCCCGTGCTGATTCCCGGGCCAGTGCAGATCACTTTCAAGGAATGGATTGCTCCAACGCTCGGCCAGCGGGCGCGCGATCCGCTGCAGCTTGCCGACGGCACGATCTACTGGACCGGGCAGTTCGCCAGCGTCATCGGACGCCTGAACCCGCGCACCGGCGACATGAAGGAATGGAAGCTCGATCCGGAAGCACACCCGCACAGCATCATCAACGACCGCGCCGGCAACATCTGGTACATGGGAAACGGCAACGGGACAATCGGCAAGCTGAACCCGGCCACCGGCGAGATCACCGTCCACAAGATGCCTGATCCCGCGGCGCGCGACCCGCATACGCCCATCTGGCTGAAGGACGGCACGACGCTCTTCTTCACGCTGCAGCAGAGCAACATGATCGGCCGCATGAACACGACGACCGGCGAGATCACGCTGGTCACCGTGCCGACGGCGCGCGCACTCCCTTACGGGATCAAGGTCAACTCGCAGGGCAAGGTCTGGGTGTCGTACAACGGAGCAAACGGGCTGGCGGAGATTGATCCGGTCACCATGGCGATCACCGAGCACAAGCTGCCGCGGCCCGGAACCGAGTCGCGCAGGCTGGCGATCACCAGCGACGACATGGTGTGGTACGTCAACTCAGCGCATGGCGCCCTCGGCCGTCTCAATCCGAAAACAGGCGAAGTCAAGGAGTGGCCATCGCCGAGCGGCCCCGACACGCATCCATACGCCATCGAGGTGGTCGACGACATCATCTGGTACAACGAATCGCGCCGCCGGCCCGACGCGCTCGTGCGCTTCGACCCGAAGACCGAGAAGTTCCAGAGCTGGGCGATTCCGTCGGGCTACGGAATCATCCGTCACATGCGCGCGACGCCGGATGGCAATCTCGTGATTCACCAGAGCAGCAGCAACCGCATCGGGCTCGTCACGATTCCGAAGTCGCCAGCTACCACGACAAGCAGCCGGTAGCACGTCGGCGGGTTCGCTCCGCGGAACCCGCCCTACCCGTACGTAGGCCGGGTTCCGCATCAGCGGACCCGGCTTTTTTATTTGGCCTCGATACACATCACGTGCGCCTCGCCGCTGCCGGCGAGCTCGATCGTGTGCGGCTGGTCGGGCCCGGATCCGGGAAACCACCACGTCCCTGTCTGTACCAACGGGAACGCGAATTCTCCCCCGCCCCCTTGCGCCTCCACCCGTCCTGACAGCAGGAACACGAATATCGGATTCTGGTGGGTGTGGTTCGTGCGCGGATTGGCCGCGTTCAGCCGCATGTCGTAGACGGCAATCGATCGGCTCTCCTGCTGTAACGAGGTGCCCGGCGCGGTCACAACAGGTGGGGCCGTCCATCCGCGATCGCGAAGGTTCTCAACGACGATGGCCCGCAGCGGCGTTGTGCCGGCGTTCTCGAGCCGTTGCGTGACCGGTTCGCCGGTAAACTGGCCGAGGTCCACCCGGCCTTGCGTGACGGCGGTTGGCTCACGAGGGGTGGCGCCCGCCCGCAGCAGGCGGATCGTGGCGTCCGTAAGCGCGACGATTGCCCCGTCGTGGTCGATCACGTAATCGGCCGTTGATTCCCCCGGCGCAAGCGTCAACAGAAACGCACGCATGTGACGGATGTACGTGAGCCGCTGGTGATGCGGCTCCTGGTTCATCGTCGGCGCCGACTGACCGGAGACCGCGATGCCGCAGAGCAGCGTCGCGCACGCAATTAAGGGAGCGAGGAATGGCTTCATGGCGCGCGATTATATCGGCAGGGTGCGGCCATAGCGCAGGCGTGGGTTTTCTGGCATATTAGGCCCACGTCATCACGCCGGAAGGACAATACCATGCGCCGTATTCAAGTCGTCATTGCCGCACTCATGTTGTGCCTGCCCGTCCTCGCCTCCGCGCAGGAGGAATGGGTGGAGTTCAAGAGCATCGAGGACCGCTTCAGCATTCCGTTTCCCGGCAAGCCGTCCGTCCAAACCATCACGTGGCCATCCGAGTATGGGGCCGTGTTCCCGGGGCGCGTCTACACGGTGCAGCAAGGCACGAGCCGCTACTCGGTGACGGTCATCGACTACACCGACGCCGTGGCCCTCCACGCAAAAATCGAGAAGCCCCCGTCGTTCCAGCAGGATATCTACGCGCAAATCGACGTCCAGGCGTCGATCCAGTACGCCGCCAGCAAACTCTATCGGTTCAAGCCAGGCTCCAAAGTGACCTACGATGCGTGGCACTACATCAACCTCATCGAGGGCCACCAGTTGCAGCTCACCAACGCCGACGGTACGAAGACCTACGTCTCGATCTATCTGCACGAGAACCGGCTCTACATCGTCGACGCGACGGTGCCGACCAACTCGCCCGCGCAGGGCATCTTCCAGCAGAATCTGGAGATGCTCGACGAGAAGGGCGGCGGCGTGCGCTACAACGAGATCTACTCGAACAAGCCGCCGCCTCTTCCCCCGAGGCCCGCACGTGGCGGCGGCGGCCGTGGTGATGGTGGCGGAGGCGGAGGCGGTGGACGCGGCGGCGGCGGTCGCGGACAATAGCCCGCGTTTTTATGTGACGTCCAGCAGTTCGATATCGAAAACGAGCGTCGCGTTCGGCGGGATCGCGCCCTGTGATCCCGTCGAACCGTAGCCGAGGTCGGGCGGAATGACGACGCGACGCGCGCCGCCCACCTTCATCCCGGTCACGCCCATATCGAAGCCCCGAATGACCTGCCCGGTACCGACGGTCAGCATGAACGGCGTTCGCCCGGGCGCCGTGGACGAATCGAACTGCCGCCCCTTGTTCTCTGGCGCCACCGGGTCGTAGATCCAGCCGCTGTAGTTCACGGTCGCCCGGCGTCCCGTCGTCGCTTCCGCGCCCGTGCCCACGCGAACATCAGTTGCCGAATACGGAGCGCCCGGCAGAATCGTCGGGGACGTTTCGGAGTCTCCGCTGCACGCGAAGGTGGCGAGCACGCCGGCAGCTATCAGAACCGCGAGGGCCCGTCTGGACATTGACTTACCTTACCAGAGGTGGCGGACCGCGGCGATAAATCCAACGCTCGACGCAACGCCGTGTGCATCCTGTCGTAGGCTATTAGCGCATGGCAAACGAAACGGCAGCGCCGCAAACCGAGCGTCGGAAGGTCGCATGGATAGGGCCCGGCGTTCGCGTCGAGGGCAAGCTCATTAGTTCCGAAGACCTGGTCATTGACGGACGGGTGGACGGGTCGATCGAAGTCAGTGACCACCACCTGTCGATCGGGCCCGACGGCGCGGTAACGGCCGACCTGACGGCGCGGCGGATCACCATTAGCGGGTCGGTCAAGGGCAACGTAAAGGCACGTGAACGCGTGGATCTGCACGCCACGGGTTCGGTGACCGGCGACATCAGCGCGCCGCGATTCGTGATGGCGGAGGGCGCTGCGGTCGCGGGCAAGGTCGACGCCGGCGCCGCCCGCAAGGCCGAAGGGGCGGCCGTCCGCGCTAATCCTTGAGCCCATTGACGTTAGACCGGCCGGCGGGCTCGTGACAGTGCCGCCTGGCCGTCACGTCCCGGACGTAAATCGCGGGACTCCGACGTGCACGATATGACATTCGGAGCCATACAACACACGGCCCGGCCGTTGCTGTGTCAAATACGCATGCAATGGGGTGACGAGACCGGGGCGACAGGAGCCTGCCTGGCGGAAGCGGATACGCCTACCGAGGAGCGCTACGTCCTCGTCGTGGACGACAATCCGGGCATCCGCCGGATGCTCACCCGCGGGCTGGGCCTGAATAGGTACAGGGCCGTCGAAGCAAGCTCAATCGCGGAGGCCGTGGCTTTCGCGGACAATCACTCGCTCAGCGCTGTGATCCTGGATTTGCACCTTGGCAACCAAAACGGCCTCGAGCTGCTCGCCATGCTGCGGGTGAACCCCCGCCATCGGGCGACTCCCGTTCTCATTCTGACTGGCTCCGGCGCGGTCACCGACGATCAGGAAGCCTTGATCCAGCGGAACGCCGCGCATCTGTTTTACAAGCCCCAGCCACTGAGCGACCTCGTCGCCCACATCGGACGCCTGGCAAGCGCTCGTGACCAGACTGATATCGCAGTGCACGCCGCCGCCGCGCACGCCTGAGGGCCTGCTCGCGGCTTCCGTGCTAAGGTACCTGCAGCTGTTCTGAGCCTCCCGCAATCCGGCGGGTTCCTCACCATGGCCTAGCCCACAGGCATAGCCCGGAGGAACCCCCAATGGTCATCCGTCCAGTCGACGTCAATCCATTCGAGTTCGTCGTCGTTGCGGCTCTTCGGGCGCAGCAGCTGCTCGCCGGGTGCGTTCCACGTCTTGACGGCCTGCACGGCGCCGCGACGATGGCGCAGATGGAGGTCGCTCGGGGCCGCGTCGCGCGGAGCGAAACCGAGGCGCCCTCACCCGCGCGGCAATGCGGCTGGCAGCTCTAGGGCCGGGCCATGAATCTTCCCGCCGCGGCGAATCGCCTCGCTGTTCCTCAAAAGCCGTCGTGTCCTTTCTGCCGATCCGCCAACGTCACGACGAGCAGCAAGTCGGTGACGGATTGCACCTACTGGCGGTGCCATGGCTGTGGAGAGATCTGGAACCAGTCGCGGCTGCTGACGTCTCACAGACGACGGTAAACAGCCGGGCAGTGCCGCACGCCCGCAGCGTGCTACACTGTTCGGGTCACGTTGGATCCCGCCGAGTTTGTTCTGCCTGCGTCAGTGTCGTAGTTGCACGCTCCAGAAGCCATCAAGCCAGCAGCCTCCAACCCTTCAACTGGACGTGTCATGAGACTTTACGTAGGAAATCTGTCGTTCAATACCGACGAGCAGCAGCTCGAACACCTCTTCACCCCGATCGGCGAGGTCGCCTCGGTTCGCCTGATCCGCGATCATGCGACCGGCCAGTCGCGCGGGTTCGGGTTTGTCGAAATGGCGGACAGCGCCCAGGGGCGCGCCGCATGTGAAAAGCTCGACCAGCAGGAGTTCGAGGGGCGCCGCCTCACTGTCAACGAGGCGAAGCCGCAGGAGTCGAGGGGCGGCGGCTTCGCGCGCGCCGGCGGCGGCGGTGGTGGCCGTCAGCGCCGTGAATCGCGCTGGTAATTCGCGCGTCTCATTTCGGCTTGCCGACGCAAGCCACAACAGGGCCAGGAGCAATCCTGGCCCTTTTTCGTTGCGGCGCTCGAAGTTGACAGCGGCAGCAGCGAACCCTACCATCTGGCGACGCTGCCAATTCCAAGGAACGAATTCATGAAGACGCTGCTGACCACGGTTGCCCTGCTCACAGTTTCTGCCGCGATTTCGGTCCCGCTTTCGGCGCACCATGGCCGAGGTTCGACCTACGACATGAACAAGCGCGTCACGCTGAAGGGCGTGGTCTCGCGCGTCGACTGGCGCAACCCGCACGTCGTCATCTACATGGACGTCAAGGATGACGCCGGCAAGGTCGTGACATGGGGGTTTGAGAACGCCGGCGTGAGCCAGCTTGCGCAGGCGGGCTACAACCGGAACACGCTCAAGGTCGGCCAGGACGTCACCGCGATCGTGAATCCGGCCGCGAACGGGGCGCCCACCGCCATCGTCGTGAAGGTGATCCTCGCCGATGGCTCTGAAATCATGTCGCGCGAAACCGGCGCCAACCCGGTGAACTGAGGGAGATGTCAGCCATGCGAAGCGGCCGCCTCGCTCTACTGCTGTTATGCCTCTCGCCTGCCGTGACGGCGTCCGCGCAGGGGTTCCGCGAATCAACGATTAAAGCGATCGACGCGAATCGCGGCGATCAGAACTTCAACCCGCGCGACCTGTCGGGCATCTGGATGCTGACGCGGAACGACCACACGCTGGGCACGCCGGCGCCTCCGCTGACCCCGGCGGGTATTGCCGCCAAAGCGGGACGCATTGCCGACCGGAACGGCGCCATCGGCAACGCTCCCTGGTATACCTGCAACCCGATGGGGTTCCCGCGGCTGATGAACGACGACGAACCGATGGAGCTCGTGATGCTCCCGGACCGTCTTCTCCAGTTCTTTCAGTGGGAGCACCGTACGCGCTTTCTGTGGATGGACGGACGCGCGCTGCCCTCCGGGGAAAATCTGGAGAACCTCGGCCCCGCGTGGTACGGCCACTCGGTCGCGACGTGGAACGGCAACACCCTCGTGGTCAACACGGTCGGCCTCGAGGAACGGGCGTGGCTCGACAACGCCGGCAATCCCAAGAGCTTTCACGCGCGCATCGAGGAAACCTGGCGGCGCATCGATTCCAACACCCTGGAAATGCAGCTCACCCTGCACGATCCCGAGTACTACACAGCGCCTTACGTCGGAAACAAGAAGCTCTACAAGCGTGTGCCGAACGAGCGCATGACCTACTTCGGTTGGTTCGGGCTGTACGCGGGCGTCACAGAGGGCATCTGCGCGCCGATGAACGAGGTCGAGGGCTACAACAAAGGCTTCCGCGATCCAGGCCAGGCCGGACGTCAATAATCCAGTGCAGCGGCAATCGGGTCCGTGACGCATAATACTCATCCTCACCCCGGGGCCCCCGATGTCCAGCCTGGCCACGCTGTTCGAGCCACCGGACGATGCCACCCCTGACGAGTTGCGGGCGCGGCTGCGCGCGCTGGCCGACCTCGTCGCGCGCGCGCCGGTGCCCATCGCCGTCGCCCACGATCCCGACTGCCGGTTCATTACCGCGAATGACGCGCTCGCGCGGCTTCTGGGCGTCGAGTCGGGCATCAACATCTCGCTGACGCCCCCAGCCGGCCAGATGCCGGCCTACCGCATTCAGCGCAACGGCCGTGACATGCCGGCGAGCGAGCTGCCGATGCAGTACGCCGTCGCGCACCGCACCCACCTCGCCAACGACATCGAAATCGTCCGGGCCGACGGATCGGTGCTGTACGTCGAGAACGACGTCGAGCCGCTCTACGACCGGCAGGGGCGCGTCTGCGGCTGCGTCAGCGTGTGCGTGGACATGACCGAGCACAAGCAGATGGAGGAAGTGCTGCGCGAGGCGGACCGGCGGAAGGACGAATTCCTTGCCACGCTGTCGCACGAGCTGCGCAACCCGCTGGCGCCGATTCGCAATGCGGTGGAATTGATGCGGCGGGCGGGCTACGACGAGACGTTGAAGGACCGCTCGCTGGCGATCATGGAACGGCAGCTGCAGCAGCTCGTGCGCCTGACGGACGACCTGCTCGACGTGTCGCGGATCACCCGCAACCGGATCGAGCTGCGGCGCGACCGTATCGACCTCCGGGCCGTCCTTCGCAGCGCTATCGAGACAATCGAGCCGCTCACCGCGGCGGCCGGTCACGTCATGACGGTCGATCTGCCTGATTCGCCCCTGTGGGTCTATGGGGACCTCACGCGCCTGGCGCAGGCGTTCGCCAATCTGCTGAACAACGCCGTCAAGTACACCGACGGCGGCGGGCGCATATCGGTGTCCGCGTCGGTGGATGTCGATGAAGCCGTCGTCGAGGTGAGCGACACCGGCATCGGGATCGATCCCGCGCTGCTCCCCCGCATCTTCGACATGTTCATGCAAATCGAACAGGGCATGAGCCGCGCCCGCAGCGGGCTTGGGATCGGGCTGACACTGGCCCGCCGCCTGATCGAGCTGCACGATGGACGCATCGAGGCCCGCAGCCCAGGCACGGGCGCAGGCACGACCTTTCTCGTCCGACTGCCGATCGTGGCGGGCGTCGGCGAACCGAAGCGGGCCGCCACCCATGGCCGGGCGACGTCCCCGCGGTGCCGGGTGCTGGTGGCCGAAGACATCCCCGACGCGGCTGAAATGATGCGTCTCATGATCGAGTGCATGGGACATGAAGTCCGGGTGGCGGCAGACGGCGTCGAAGCGGTGGCGATCGCGCAGGAATTCGAGCCGCAGATTGCGCTGCTCGATATCGGTATGCCGCGCATGGACGGGTACGAAGCCGCGCGGCGCATCCGCGCCGCCCTCGGCCAGCGGGTCATCCTCGTCGCGCTGACAGGATGGGGGCAGGAGGAAGATCAGCGCCGCGCCTTCGCCGCGGGGTTCGATCGCCACGTCACCAAGCCGGCCGAACCAGACGTCCTCGAATCTCTCATAGCATCGGCCGCGGTCCGGCACCATGCCTGACGTCTTCATCAGCTACGCGCGCGAGGATCGAGATCGGGCGAGGCTGCTCGCAGAGGCGCTCCAGGCCCATGGCTGGTCGGTCTGGTGGGACCGCAAGATCGTCGCCGGCCAGACGTTCGACGACACCATCGAGCAGCAGCTCCAGACGGCAAAGAGTGTCGTCGTGCTCTGGTCCCGGCACTCGATTGGGTCCGAGTGGGTCCGAAACGAGGCGGGCCTGGCGTCCGAGCGCGACGTGCTGGTTCCGGCGCTGATCGACGACGTCAAACTGCCGCTCGAATTCCGCCGCAGGCACGCTGCCGACCTGACCCGGTGGACCGGTAATCGCGCGGACCCCGAATTCCACGGACTCTGCGAAGGCATCGCCGCGAAAACAGGAGCCCCCGCGGCCGCCCCGCAACTCGGGATTCCACCATCCACCCGCCGCGAGGCGCGCGATTATCGCCGGCTCGCTGTCGCTGCCGCAGCGATCCTCGTCGCGAGCTTCGTGGTGTACGGGATCTGGAAGGCCACGGCTGGAGGCGGCTCGGGCATCGACGATCTGAGAGTGGTAGACGCGTCGACCGCCGAGACCAGCGCGGACAACCCGGCGCCGCTGGCGCTCGGCACGATTCAGAAGATTGGTCTTGGACCGGACCAGGAGTACTACCTGCAGCTGCCCGAACCGGTCGGCGACCTCAAGATCGTGGCCGACATGCGGCACATCGACAACCGATCCAGCAATCTCCAGAGCCGAATCTCACTGCTCGACGAGAACGGCGCGGTGCTGCAGGATCGAGTCATTACGTTCAACGAGATCGATGTCGGCGCACGGCAGACGGCGACGTGGACGACGCGGCAGCCGGCACGGGTTGGCGTCCGTGTGTTGAACGGCTCGGCGCCGGCGGATTTCTGGCTGAGCGTGCGGCCGGCGTCGGCGACTCAGTTCGTCCCGCTGTTTGGCAATGTCGTGCCGCAGCCACTGTCGCTCGGCGAGGAAGGCACCGGGCTGCTCGACCAGAACGAGGATGCGTACTACATGATCTCCCTCCGCCAGGGTGAGTACCAGATTACCGTCGATTTCGCCAACGCCGAACGGCGGAACACGAATATCCAGGGATCCGTTGCCATCCTCGACTCGGATGGCGGTAACTACAACGTGATCGTCCGGTTCAACGAAATCGACGTCACCGCACGGAAGGTTGAGACCTTCCTGGCACGGGACGACGGGACCGTGATCCTCAATGTCCAGAGCACTAACGACGCAGTCAAATACGCGCTGAGACTCGCACCCGCGGGCGCCGATCGGTAGCGCGCCCGGAGGCGTGCACCTTGCACAACACTCGTTGACGGACGTAGAGTCACCGCCATGAAAACGATTCTTCTCCTGACCGCTTCGGCCTGCCTTGTCATCTCATCGGCGCAAAGAGTCGGGCATGCTCAAGGCGAGATTGCCGTCACGCCAATCCCGGGCATCATTGCAGCCGGCGCACGCTTTACTCAGGTGTTTCAAACCGTCGGCAACAACGTCGACGGCATCGTCGCCGCCGCCGACGGAAGCCTGCTGGCCAGCCAGGAAGACAACAACGCCGTTCTGAAGATCGACAAGGACGACAGAGCCTCCGTCTACCTCGCAGGAGTTGCTGTGGGATCGTTGTCGATCGATCGCCAGGGCCGCCTTTTTGCCGTCCGGCGGATGCCGCAGGCCAACACGCCCGCGGTCACGCAGCCGTCGGCGCCGAAGACCTCCGGCGTCTCGATGCTGCTGCCTGAAGTGAAGATGTGGGACACGATGGCGGACGGCACGACGATGATGGGACGTCCGAGCGACCTGAGCGCCGACAGCACCGGCGGCGCGTACTTTACGCAGCAGTCCGTGTACTACGCGAGCCCCGGCGGCCGGATCACATTGATCGGCGAAAACGTGCGCGGCAACGGCATTCTCCTCAGCGAGGACGAAAAACGCCTCTACGTCACCAATGATTCCTCCATCGTCGCCTTCGACGTTCAGGGGCCGGGCAGACTCACCAACCAGCGCGAGTTCACGAAGCTCGAAAAGGGCGGCCAGGCGGACGGGCTCGCGATCGACACCGCCGGAAACCTCTATGTCGCGGCGGGTCCCGGCGTGCAGATCTACAACCGCGACGGAAAGTATCTGGGAGTGATTCCGACGCCGCCGGGGCGTCCTACCGGCCAGGCCTTTGCAGGCGCTGACCGGAAGATGCTCTACGTGGTGGTGCAGACCCCCACCGACGCGCATGGACGGCCGATGGCGGGGCGGACGGTTCACCGTATCCCCATGCTGGCGCAGGGACCAACCGGCCGCTCGAAGTAATGCATGACCGCCCGGAGACGTGCACGGCCGTAACGCTGACAGCCGTACTCTTCTTCGCCACCGTGTTGAATAGTGCGGCGCAGGACACTGTGGTGAACACCGTGGCGAAGGGCGGCATGTCGAGCATCGAGGAGCCGCGGCAGGTCGTCGTGCGGACCGCCGCCGAGTGGCAGGCGCTCTGGAAACAGCACGATGGGGACAGTGCAGCGCCCCGGGTCGATTTCACGCAATCAATGGTTGCCGCCGTGTTTCTCGGTTCGCGGCCAACCACTGGGTTTGCCGCTGACATCACCGGCGTGAAGACCGAGGGGAACCGCACGGTCGTGGAGTATCTCGAGCGCCAGCCCCCGCGCGACGCGATCGTCGCGCAGGTGCTCACGTCGCCGTTTCACATCGTGCGAATCGCCCGGACGGCAGGATCTGTGGAGTTCCGGCGCCTGAGCAAGTAGCTACAGCGCCGGACGCTTCTATCTACTTCTTCCCACCCGATTCGACCTCGAGCAGCTTCTTGAACTGTTCCACCTGCTCGTTGTTCGTGCAGAAGTTCTCGGTCAGGTCCTCGTCGTTGGCCGAGAGCGTGTAGGTGCGCCAGGCCGATGTCCACGGCTTGGTCAGTACTTTGGGATCCTCGATCGTGAACTGATGCTCCAGGTAATTCACCGAGGGGCGCCGGAAGCGTTCGATCACGTGCAAGTCGGCGCTGTGGAACCAGGCGTCCCGAATCCAGGTTCGCTCGTCAATCGATACGGTGTCGATGACGAGCGTATCCCCCTCCCAGCGGCCCACCATATCGCCGTTGAAGAGCGGCTCCTGCTCTTCCTTCGGCTTGTGCGGCCGTCCGTCGGTGTGCACCACCCGCCAGCGGTTGTTGTTTTCGATCAGGTGCACGAACTGCCCTGGCTTGGTGATGATCTGATGCACGTAGGGGTTCTCGGTCATCATCCCTGGGGTGCCGGGCGGCAGGCACTGGACGTTGGCGTTGCCCAGCAACTCGATCTCCGTGCGGCTCATCGACTTGATCTTGTCTGCCGCCCACTGCTGGAACGGGACCGGATCTTCTTTGACCCGTTCGTCGGGTACGACGCTCCACGCGTTCGCTTTCCCCGTCGGCCCAGGGAACCAGACGCCCGACAGATCAACCTTGCCGTCGGCCATCCGCGGCGGAGGACCGCCGCGCGGGAGCGGCACCGGCTTGACGCTGCCTCGCGCTTCGACGAACGGCTTGGGCGGATCCTGGGCCGCGACGGCCACAGACAGCAGGCAAACCGTCGCGGCGACCAGGGTGACACGCATCTTCATGGTTATCTCCAGACCTTGGTACCGAAGATGCCTTCGACGTCCTGTCCCAGCCGCTGCACGGTGCCGTCGGCCAGCTTGATGAACGATGCCGCGTAGCGGTTCTTCTCGCCGTTCCTCGAGCCGCAGCCCCGGATCAGCACTTCCTTGTTGAGGCTGGCATTCAGGACGGCCGGCGTCGCCCCGCCGCGCCGCAGATTCGAGGTTGACGAGAGCTGGAACGTCGCCTGCTCCGTCTGCCCGCCGCTGCCCTTCACGTCCATGAAGAGGTAGGCGTGCGGATTCTCATAGGCCACCTTGGTCAGCACGCCAGTGACATCGGCGCAGTTCTTGGCGTCGAACTCCGCAGCAAAGGCGTGATGCGCCCGCGCGGGTGCCGCCGCGAGCAACACGAGCGCACAGAACATGAGGACGGACGATTTCATTTACCTGTACCTCCGACAAAACCACGACGACACGACGGGCACGACGATTCTCTTCGAACAGTCGTGGCCGTCGTGAGCGTCGTGGTTACGACTTCGTGCCCTTCGAATTCTTCGTGTCCTTCGTGCTTCTAGAAATCGTACTTGACGCCGAACTGCATGATGCGCGGCTCCCCCGCCATCGACGTGATGCGGCCGAACGTGCCCGCGTTGAAGTTCGCGTCGGGATTGCCCCAGTTGAACTGGTTCAAGAGATTGAAGACCTCCAGCCGGAGTTCCAACCGCTGCGTGGCGGCCACCGAGACCAGCTTCGAGAGGGCCAGGTTGATGCTCCAGAAGTTCGGGCCGACCGCCGCGTTCTGCTCGAGGTCGCCGTTGGTGCCAATCGCCGCCTGCGAGAACGCATCGCGGTCGAAGTAGTTCAGCAGCGTCTTCGCGCCGTAAAGGTCATCCTTGACCTGATTCGGCCGCTGGTTGCGGATGCCGGTCTTCGCATTGTCGCGGAGGTCGATGATGTTGATCCGATCGCCGGTTCGCGCCGACACGATGCCCGACAGCCGCCAGTTCGAGACCACCGCTCGCAGCGCAGCGGTGTCCACCTCGGGGGTGAGGTAGCCCAACGTCAGCGTCCCCACGTGCCGCCGATCCTGGACACAGGGCCCGGCGTCGAATTCCGGATCGTCCGGCTTCAGGTACCCGGCGCTCGTCTGGTTGAAGCGCGCCTGGTTCGGCAGACCGAAGCAGCTCCCCAGCGTGTAGCTCCCGTTCAGGCTCAGGCCGGTCGCGGCTCGACGCTGCGCCGACAGCTTGAGGCCGGAGTACCTCTGGTAGCCCAGGTCGGTGTTCTCATCCAGCCCGCCGTAGTACTGCCCAAACGCCGGGTTCTGCATGTACAGGACCCGCCGCTGGTCCAGATTGGCATCGGTCGAGCACACCGCGTAGAAGACCCCGTTGAGTGTGCACGGGCCCTCCCCGAGGAACACACCCGGGTTGAGCGCCACCTGCCCCCAGATGCGATCGGAATAGCTCCCGAGGTACGCGGCCGACACGCCCCAGTCCGCGCCGATCTGCTGTTCGACCGTCACGTTCCACGTCTGGACCCGCGGCGAGTTGATGTCGGGATCCATCGTGCCGAAGCCGCCGAACCGCACGAACGGCGTGTTGCGGCCACCCGAGACCAGCGGGTGGGGATTGCCGCCAGGCGTGTCCGAATACGGGTTGTCGAGCCCGCCGGACGGGTTGGTCACGGTCGACCGGTTGCCGAACGGCGGGGCGCCGCTGTTGATATTGTGGTATTCGCCCGCCATGAAGTCGTAAGCCATCGAATACGAGGACCGCACAGCCAATCGGCCATCCCCGCGAACGTCCCACGCCACGCCCGCGCGCGGCGAGAGGTTCCACCACTGGATGTACATCCCTGTCTGGCGCGGCGGGAAACCGGGATCCCCCGGCCAGAGCAGTCCCGCGGGCGCCAGCGGGAACCGCTCGCTGATGATGCCCCGGTCGAAGTTTTCCTTCACGAAGATCGAGATGGCGTTGTTCTCGAGGTTCTGCCCCAGGAACGGCTCCCATCGCAGCCCGGCATTGACCGTGACGCGACTCGACGCGCGCCATGAATCCTGCCCATACGCCCCGATGTAGGTGTTGTTGACAATCACGCGGTTGATGTCGCCCTGCTCGACCGTGGCGATCCGGCCGGCCAGGAAGTCGGCCAGCCCGAGCCCCGTGTTCGACCCAGTGATGCGCCATGTGCCGTTGGCGCGCGACGAGGACTGATAGTTCCCCGCCCAGTAGCGGACGTTTCCACCGAACCCGAACTGGTGATTCCCGCGGACCAGCGTCAGATCGTCGGACACGTTGTAGCTGTCGTTGAAGAAGAGCGCTTCGGTCTGGTTCCCCGGGTAGAGGTCGAAGGCGCCCGTGACGGCCAGCACCATGTAGCCCGGCGCGTAGCAGTGATAGTTCCGGACGCCGACGTCCGTCGGGCAGAAGAACGGGTTCTGGTTGTTGTCCACCTTCGACTTGTTGATCGCGAACCGGGCGCTGTTGACCATCGCCGAACCGAACACCGACGTGGTGCCCAGGTTCACCGCGTGCAACATCGCGTCGGTGCCCTGGCCGGACGACTTCAGGATGTTGTCGTCGCCCCCGGCGTAGCCCGGTGGCTTGGTGTACTTCTGTCCGAAGTACCGCCCGAAGACCGAGTGATCGGATGTGAGCTGGAAGTCAACGCGCCCGAGCGTCTGATGCTCGTCGCTGTCGTTGCCGATCTCATAGGTGATCTCGCCGCACGGGTCGGTGGACTTGGGCAGCCGGGCGGAGATCTTCAGCGCCGCCGGACTCAGGAGAGCCGGATCGAGCCGGTTGTTCACATACGGCGCTCGCAGCGTCATCGCGCGGCCGCCGTTGCACTGGGCCGAGGCGAATGTGGTGAGGTCGCCCGTCAGCATCTGGGCCGTGGGTACGCGGGCGATGTTCGACGCCGGCCGCTGGCGAGTCGCGGTGCCCTGGTAGCCGCCGAAAAAGAACAGCTTGTCCTGCACGATCGGCCCACCCAGCGTCCCGCCGAACTGGTTGCGCTTGAGCCCGTCATCGGCCCGCTCGCCGTCCGGGCCGATCGCCGCAAACGGGTTGGTCGCGTTGAACCGATAGTGCCGCGCGAACTCGAAGCCGTTCCCCGACAACCGGTTGGTGCCCGACTTCGTCACGGCGTTGACCGACGCCCCCGACTTGACGCCGTTCTGCGCGGTCAGCCCGCTCGTCGCGACGCGGAACTCCTGGAGCGCGTCCGGAAACGGCAGCGCGTAGTTGATGTTCTCTTGCTGGTTGTTGTGGTCCGCCCCGTCAAGGACGTACGCGACGCCGGTCTCGAACCCGCCGCCCACCGAGATCCGCACACCACCCGGCGCGCTCCGCGACGTCGCCGTCGCTGTCTGGACCGACGCGCCCGCCAGGATCAGCAGGTCGGTGACCTGGCGGCCCTGAAGCGGCAGCTCGAGGATGCGCTCGTTCTCCACCACCGCGCTGATGCCCGCGCTGCGCACGTCCACGAGCGGCGCCGCGGCTTCGACGGTGACCGTCTCCTCGAGCGACCCCAGTTCGAGGGCTGCATTGATCGTCGGTGTCGCGCCTACCGTGAGTACGAGCCCCGTCTGCACGTAGCCACGGAAGCCCTGGAGCGATATCTCCAGGCGGTACGGGCCCGGCGGCAGATTCGTGAGCAGATAGGCACCCTCCCCGTCTGTCACGGCCGTGCGCTCGAGCCCGGTTGCCGTCTGTGTCGCGGTCACGGTGACACCGGGCAGCACCGCGCCACTTGAATCAGTCACCCGGCCGTTCAGTTCGGCCGTGGATGTCTGCGCCCAGGTGGGCACAGTGGTCACAAGAGTGGTCAGGAAAACGACCGACGCAAGGCTACACAGCGTCTTACGAGCGCGCGTCATACGTGTTTTCTCCGATTTCTGCTGTACGAGGAACGTTTTCGAGGCAAAAAACGTGCGAAACGCTTATAACAATTCGCTTGTCGGCGTGTCAATGCGCTGACATGCTGGAACCTTCCGGCCCGGACGCCGTATCTATAAGCAGCCCAAGGAGGTTATCGATGCCCGTTCGTGCTGCAATCGCCATGGCTGCCGTCCTGCCGGCCATCGTGCTGGCCTCTGCTTGCGCCGTCGAACGAGAAGAAGAGGGGGGCAAGACCACCAGGGTGGCGATCAGCACGCCGGTGGGCGGCCTCGCGGCGCGCATTGGAGACAACCCAGGCGAGACGGGACTGCCGGTGTATCCCGGCGCCCAACTGTCCCGCGACGAGGACGATGGCGATCCGGAAGGTGCGACGGTGTCGATCGGCACCCGATGGTTCGGTCTGCACGTTGCCGCAGCCGAGTACCAGAGCGGCGAATCACCCGAGCAAATCCTGGACTTCTACCGCGGTCAGATGCGGGCGTTCGGCGACGTCAGCGAGTGTCGCGGTGAGGTGAACTTCAAGAACGGCCGCCCCGAATGCCGTTCCAGGCCGCGCTCAACGGACGTTCAGTTGCTGGTCGGCACCGAGCAGCGTCATCGCATCGTGTCGGTGAAGCCACGCGGCCAGGGCACCGAGTTCGCGCTGGTCTCGATCCAGATGGGTTCCTGACCCGCCTTCGCCGGCGCTCA
>Ga0075428_100001477_pt1 | contig 25151 bp, 14 predicted proteins | sample RhiMetdeltSRZDD2_FD_75291 | JGI IMG/M metagenome (GOLD analysis project Ga0075428, IMG submission 75291) | Populus rhizosphere microbial communities from Tennessee, USA - Rhizosphere MetaG P. deltoides SRZDD2 | ecosystem: Host-associated > Plants > Roots > Rhizosphere > Soil | place: USA... | reverse complement strand
ATCGGCGATGTACCCGAAAACTGCACCCGCGCTGGACTTGCTGACACTGAACGCGCCGTATCCAGTTTGCCAGGCAAATTTAGATCGTGCTGGCCATCGATCGTGGATCCATTTCGACGAATTAGTCTTCAAGATTCGCATTGCATCTGACAAAGACAAGCCCGGTGGGAATTGAACCAGCAGGTGCACATGATCAGACGTTCCGTTGATGATCGATGTATTGCCATCGAGTTCTCGCAGGATTCCCACCATGTAAGGGTAAAGTTGCGCCTTCAAGCCTGTGTCGATGTGCGGTAGTCGATCCTTCGTGCTGAAGATAATGTGGGTCAGGAGATTGGTAAAGGTGTGTGCCATGTCTCGACCTTTCCTTTCTGACCCGCGAATTCTTTCGCCCCTGCCGGGGCTTGGGCGTGCCGCTAACGAGTTCCCAGGGCTTACGCCGTGGGCTAAGACTCTACCGCCCCTACCGGGGCTGGTCGCCTGTCGATCTGTCGCGCCGACCGCCGCTGGTCTGATCGCTCCCGACTCCCCACGGCTCACGCCGTGGGCTATTGATCTATCGTGCCTACCGGCACTTCCCTGTCGGCGAAAGAATCACTCTTCCGCTCCATGCCGGAGAGGCCTATCTCTATTGAGCCGGCAGTTGGTATCCCGCCTTGTTCATCTTGATTCGGTAAAGGTTTCCGCCGGCGGTCACATAGAGCGTCTTGCTGTCGTCGCCACGACCGAACCCGACGTTGGTGGGAAGCAGGGATGTGGGGATGCGAGCCAGTTCTTTGCCCTCCGGAGAATACACGTAGATACCCGGGCGGCTAACGGCGCGGACTGCAACGTAGAGGTTGCCTTCTGCGTCAGTCACCAAACCATCGGGCCCGTCCTCGGGGGCATAGTCGATCAAGACCTTCCGGAACTTGGCGGTTCCATCGGCATTGAGATCATAAGCCAGCAGCGCCATTCGGCCTTTGAGCACCGGTGTTCCATCCGGAATGCGAAACATGCCGGTGGTCCCATTATCGTTGGAAACTACGTAGAGCGTCTTTTGGTCGGGTGAGACGGCCACGCCGTTGGCCTTGCCTGCGTCTGTAATGATGCGGTGCAGCGAGCGATCCGGGTCAATTCGGTAGACCGCGTTGAACGGTTGGTCCACGGGCTCATATCCCAGATAGCGGGGATCGCTGAAGTAGATCCGGCCTTTCAAATCGATCGTGATGTCGTTCGGGGAATTCAAGGGGCGGCCTTCGAAGAGCGCCGCGAGAATCTCGCTCTTGCCGGTTTTCATATCCGTGCGCGTCACGCGGCGTCCCCCGTAGTCCGAACCCTCGGCCACCACCATTCGTCCTTGGGCATCGAACTTGATTCCGTTGGACATGCCACTGGGAGAGCGATACACAGAAGTCTTGCCAGTCTTCGGGTCGAACTTCATGATGTGGCCAGCCTGCATTCCGGAGATAGCCGTGAAGGTGATGTCGCTGAAGTAGATCGTTCCGTCCGGGGCTGCCGCTGCGCCTTCCGTCAAAACGCCGCCAGTGAACAACTGTTCCAGCTTGGATCCCGACGGCAGGACGTCGGGCGAGCCGCTGGGTGGCGCCGCGTTCTGTGCAAATGCTAGGGTGGTGTTCAACAGCAGGAGGGTGATCAGTCTCTGGAGCATGGTTGTCCTTTCATTCATTTGAATTGAGAGCGAAGTAGTCTTGAGAGTGGCGAACCTGTCCTGCAGCTACGTTCCGAGAAGCGAATTGACTGACTGGATAAGTTGGCGGCCGGTCACAGCGTGGTGGCCCCCTCACCCCCAGCCCCCCTCCCGCGTTGGGGCGAAGAGAGCCTACTTTTTCTGAAGTTCGATTCCCCCACGAGTCTGTCGGTAGTCCGCTTTGCTACGTCAAAATTTCCCGGATAACGTGCCCATGTACGTCGGTCAGCCGACGGTCGATACCGTTGTGACGGTATGTTAGTTTCTGATGATCGATCCCCATGAGATGGAGAATTGTGGCATGGAGATCGTAGGAGGCCGTCGCGTTCTCCGCGGCTTTCCAGGCCCACTCGTCGCTTTGGCCATGGGACACCCCTCCCTTGATTCCTGCGCCGCCCAGCCAGGTGACAAAGGTGCCGCCGTTGTGGTCACGGCCGGAACTGCCCTGGCTGAATGGCATTCGTCCAAACTCAGTCGTCCAGATCACCAGCGTGTCTTCCAGCAGGCCGCGGGCCTTGAGATCTTTGAAAAGTCCCGCCACGCCGGTGTCGGTGCGTTTGGCGATGAAGCCCAGCTCGGAAACAATGTTGCTATGGTTGTCCCAGTTGCCCGAGGCACCATTGGTGCCGCTCCACACCTGAACGAAGCGCACACCCTGTTCCAGCATGCGGCGGGCGATGAGACAACTGCGGCCGAAATCTTCCGTGTCTTTCTCGTCCAAGCCGTAAAGCTTACGTGTCGCATCCGACTCTTTCGAAATGTCAAAGACCCCGGGGATGCTGAGTTGCATTTTTGCGGCGAGCTCATACGAAGCGATGCGCGCTTCGAGGCGCGAGTCGCCCTGCCAATGGGAGAGATGCTCGCGGTTGATCTCACCCAAGAGTGACAATCCTTCTTCCTCGCTTTCCTTGGTAATGTAGGCTGCCGATTTCGGGGCAAACAGATCGTTGATCGGAACAGGGGCCGTGGCTCTGACCAATGTGCCTTGATGTGCCGCCGGAAGGAACCCGGAAGAAAAGCTGCCCTGGCCGTTGTAGGGGAGACCGCGCGAGTCGGGCAGGACGACAAAGGCCGGCACATTCTCGTTCAGTTTCCCTAAGCCGTAGGAGAGCCAGGCGCCCATACACGGGAAGCCGGGAAGCGTGAATCCAGAATTCTGCTGATACACCGCAGGGCCGTGCACATTGGTCTTGCTGGTCATGGCCATCAGGAATGCCAGATCGTCAACGCACGTGGAAATCTGCGGCAACACCTCGCTCACCCACCGCCCGCACTGGCCGTGCTGCTTCCAGGTATAGGGGCTCTTCATCACGATGAATCCGGGTGAGCCCGTCACCGATTCCACTTTCTGCCCCGGACCCGGATCAAATTTCTGGCCGCTGTATTTGATGAGTCCCGGTTTGTAGTCAAAAGTATCCGTCTGGCTCACGCCGCCATTCATGAAGAGCTGGATGACCCGCTTGGCTTTGGCGCGATGATGGAGTCCGCCATTGAGATCCGGTCTGCTGCCGAGTGCTGCTTGAGCCCGCAATTCGTCCTGCAGCATCAAGTGCGATAGTGCGAGAGCTCCAAATCCGCCGCCAATTGATCCAAGAAATTGGCGACGGGTGTGGGGATTCGGATTCGTGAGAGACTTGCTTAACTGGTCAAACATGATGACTCCTCAGAGAGTGTCGCCCTCCTTGCACAGGGAGGAGGTCAGAGGAAGGTTTTCGCGGATAGCGACCTCCTAAAACCCCCCTCAAGTCCCCCTTGTCCAAGGCGGGACGGTGCTTTCAGAAGTGGTCGCTCGCAATCTCCTCAATTCACGAACATGAACTCGTTGCCATTCAGCAGTACCCGGCAAGTGTTGGCCATACCGTGTTTCGTCGCATAGCCCAATAGCGCCTTGGCTTCAGTTGCTGTGGGCGGGCGGCCCCAGGCTAGCCCGCATGCCGAATCAATCTGTGTGGCCAAATCGGGGCTGATCTTACCCACTCGCACCGCAAAATGCTCAGCTTGCCGAACGATGAAACGATTATTCCACATGGTCAGTGCCTGGAGTGCCGTCACCGAAGTGTTGCGAACTGGCGATAACTGCGACGCGTCGGGACAGTCCAGCGAATCCATCAGAGGATCGGTCACCGTACGGAATACATAACGATAGATGCTCCGGCGAAAACTTGCGGGGCTGTCCACGTCAAAGCGGTTGTAGTCGATGATGGGGGTGACGCCAACATTTGGGTCGTCGTAAAAGAACTGCTTCACCGGCGGACCGCCCATCGTCAAGTCTAGCTTGCCCGTCACCTGGAGCACGGAGTCCCGCACGGATTCCGCGTCCAACCGAGATCGGTTCATCCGCCACAAATACTGATTCTCAGCATCCACCTGCGCGTAGGCTGCGTTGCCTTGCGATGACTGCAAGTACACCGAACTGGTGAGAATCAAACGATGCAGTTTCTTGAACGACCCTCCGTTCTCGAGAAACCAGGTCGCGAGCCAATCCAGCAACTCGGGATGGCTTGGCGCACCACCCATACGGCCGAAATCGTTGGGTGTGTTCACCAGACCGCGGCCAAAGTGATAGTGCCAAACTCGATTGACGATGGAGCGCCAGGCAAGGGCGTTCCTGGGATCGGTGATCCACTCAGCTAGTGCAACACGCCGTTCGCCTTCACGATTGATGTCTTCCAGTTTGAAGTCGGTGCCGAGCCCAGACACTAGCGAGAGCGTTCCGGGTGAGACCTCTTCGCCTGGAGTTGTGATTTCGCCCCGCTTCAGAAGATGAATAGGTCGTGGCACGCCCCGGCTTGGATGAAAGTTACCGGCATCCGCAAAGTCGCTGGTTCCGGCATAGACCATCTGCGACGGGGGGAGCTCCGCCAACTGCCGGTTGATGACCGCCACCTTGCTTTCCACGACGGCGAGCTCAGCTCGCAGAGCGGGTTCCAGTAAAGAAGCAGCCAGCTTCTTCCGAGCCTCTTTCGATTTCTTAATATCAAGATCCAGCTCCCAGCGCTGGCTGGAAGTACCCAGGAACTTCAACATATCCGTTGAGGAAGCGGGCTCGCCGTTCGCTGCCGTTAGTTTCAAAAGGCTAGACGCTCCATCGACCAGGCTGGCTTTGCTCCATTGCGGCGGATTCTCCACTGAATCCTGCGCAGCCACCTTCGCATCGGCTGTCATGTTCTTCTCTCCCGAGAAGGCCAACAGCTCAGCCAGTGCGAAGAACCAGTAGCCAGATTCCTTGTCTGGCGACGGGAAAGCGGTGACTCGTAAGTACCTGCCTGCCAGGCCGATGTTCTTAATCGCAAAGGGCACAGAGCCAGGATTCGGAATGGGTTCTTCACTGTGATCGGCAATCGTGTGACGGCTCACGAACAAGGAATCATTCGAAAGGTCGACACGGAACTGGGCCGGAAATCCGAAGCCGGGCACGGAAGCATACTGTGCTGGAACCAGGTAAACCTGATCGATGGAAACTGTCTTCCCGAAATCCACCTGTACCCATTTCGCCTTGTCGGCAGGGGAGGAAACCTGGCTCTGATATCCGAGGCTCTTGCTTGCGAGCTGGGGCGCCGGCTTTTCGAGGGCATCGAGGTCTTGCTGAAGTTTCTGGATGCGGGCGTCGAGTTGCTGAAGTTCAGGACTCGCGAGAGCGGCGGCCAATTCTTCGATCTTGCCGCGCCTTTCATCGAGTGTCCGCTTCTCTCGCAACAAAGACTGCCTCTTGATGTGTGTGGCCGGATCGCGATCATAAGGCCGGTCGGCGCGATCGACACCGGCGAAAACGGCCTGGAGCCGGTAATATTCCTTCTGTGAAATCGGATCGAACTTGTGGTTGTGACAACGTGCACAGTGAACCGTTGAGCTGATGAAGGTGGACATCGTAGTCATCACCATGTCATCCCGATCCAATGTCTGGGCCCGCTTCTTGTCAATCGTATCGTCCACGATCGACATCATCGAGCTTTCATCAAACGGTCCCGTGCCGATGAAGCCTGTGGCGACGGCAGCGTCCGGCTGGTCTGGAAACATGACATCACCAGCGAGTTGTTCCTTCACGAAGCGCGCATACGGCTTGTCTTCGTTGAACGAACGAATGACATAATCGCGATATGGCCACGCATTGTCGCGAGGTCGATCCTGATCATGACCGTGACTGTCCGCATAGTGCGCCACGTCCAGCCAGTGGCGGGCCCAGTGCTCCCCGTAGCGCGGGCTCGCGAGCAAGCGATCGACAACTTTTGAATAGGCGTCTGGCGCATTGTCGGCGAGGAACGCCTGAATCTCCTCCGGGGTCGGAGGCAGCCCGGTCAAATCATATGTAACTCGACGCAAGAGCGTGCGCTTGTCGGCCGGCGGTGAAGGTTGGAGTTTCTTTTCCTGAAGCTTGGCCAGAATGAAACGATCGATGGGCGTGCGGACCCATGAGGCCCCTTTCACCTGGGGCGGCACTGCCTTCGTGAGGGGGCGGTAGGCCCAGTGAACGGACTGAGCGGCGTACCCCTTGGGATCGAGGCCTTCAGGCCAGACCGCGCCTTGATCGATCCAAGCCCGCAGCAACCCAGTGTCTGCAGGTGAGAGCCGCTCTCCCTTGAGTGGCATCACGAGATCGGGTTGCAGACCGGCCACGAGGCGAATCATCAAACTTTCGGTGCTGTGGCCTGGCTTGAATGCGGGTCCCGACAGGCCCCCTTTGGCGGCAATGGCCTTCACGTCCCAACGCAATTGGTTCTTTTGCTCGTTCGGCCCGTGGCACGAATAACACTTGCCGGCCAGAATCGGGCGAATGTCTTTCACGAAATCCACTTTTCGGGTGGCTGGAGGTGGTAGAGAGAGACTGCTCACATCGCCGGTCTTGACAGGTTGTGGATCTCCACTTGTTTTCTGTCGGGATTGTAAAGCCACTCCTACCGGCCATTCCGCGCCTTGGTCAATCCAGGCTCGCAAGAGAGCCACCTCTTCCGTGGTGAGGGGATCTCCCTGTCCCTTGGGGGGCATTTCGAGCTCTGGCACGAGACGCGCGGCCAGATGAATCAAACGACTGCGATCACTTTTGCCGGGAAGAATGTCTGTCCCCAGGTCTCCACCTTTGAGGGCGCGCTCATGGTCGTCCAGGCGCAGCCCGCTCATGGATACGTCGGCGTTGTGGCATTTCAAACACGATTGTTCGAGGATGGGTTGGATGTCTTTGACAAAGTCGACCTGACGGGTGACAGCGGCGGGCAGCTTGGAAACATCCACGGCCTGAGCCAACGCCACAGGGGAGGCGGCCAGCAGCAATCCACAAAGACCCAGACCGATCACCCGCGAAGCGTCACTGCATATTCGCTTCACGCTCGTGCTGAAATTCATAGAGAGACAGAGAATGGCGCGAGACCCAATTGAGAAGAGTGAGAATTTTATCAAGAAATGAGGTGGTTCCGAGCGAAAATGTCGGGCAGACCTGACACAGAGTCTTCTCAGACTCAGTAGCGAATTTCTAGTATCTGCTATGAATGTGAGATTGGGTAGTGGAAACCTCCGGCTCAGCGCGAAGCAGTCATCCGCGAATTCGCTATGGCACTCTGGGTGGGCCGAGCCTTTTTTCCTAAAGCAACCAGGTGTAACACTATGGAGAGATATTGGATGCGCCTCGGAACGACGGCATTGCTGGCAATAGTCTTGGTTTGGGCGGTCCTTCCCGGCACTGAGGCCGTCCCACAAATGCCGACAGCGACTCTGGAGCTGATCGAGGTTGAAGGGCAGCCTTTGGCAGCCAACGCCGAGCGTCTGGTTCAAGCCTTGGAGTTGCTGGGAACCCCTCTTCCCAGTGAAACCAGAAATGCGTTGCAAGCAGCCGGTCGGGCTCGGGACGCCCGAAAGATTCAGGAAGTGCTGGACCGCCAGGTTCTCTTTGCCGTTCATTTGAATCCCGAAGTTCGAGTCAAAGTCACGCGCGGCCCCGCGCCAGCAATTCTTCAACAGAGCGGCTTCACTCCTTTCCTGGTCAAAGTCCTCAACGAGAGCACGTCCACGCTTCCGCTCAGGATCACGAGTCCGCAGTCTGGCCCTGTCTATGCCGGTGTTGCCAAGCTCAGCATGGAGAGAGAACGGCAGGAGCATCTGCGCGAGAACGAAAACGTCAACCGGGATGATCGTTTTCTTCAGGTCGAAATGTTTTCTGCGCCACCCATGACCCGAAACTTGAGCGGCTTGAAGGTGGAGTATGCGTTGGCGCTGATCTACTCCAGTGAAGCAGGTCAGCGCGAAGCGACTATCGGGTTCGATGCCGGCCAGGGGACTCAGGACTTGGGTTTCAGGGGGGAATTACCGGTTCTGTTCACGGTTCGGCCCGCGATTCCTGTGCGTCTCGCGGTTCGAGATCACGATGGCAAGCCAACGACAGGCCGGCTTACGTTCTTCGATGGCGCCGGTCACGTTTACCCTCCGCAGGTCAAACGCCTGGTTCCCGATCTCTTCTTTCAGAAACAGATCTACCGGCACGACGGCGATACGGTCCTGCTGCCGCCGGGGCAGTTCACAATGTTCTACGGCCGTGGCCCGGAATACCGATGTCTGAAACGGGCAGTTACGATTCCTTCAAAAGGCGAAGCACGAATTGAAGTGCAGTTGGAGCGCTGGATTCATCCGAAGGCTTCTGGCTATTACAGTGGCGACCACCACATTCACGCTGCCGGCTGCGCGCACTACACCTCGCCGACCGAAGGTGTTCCTCCCGTGGACATGTTCCGGCAGGTGATGGGCGAAGGATTGAACGTGGGCAGCATTCTCACGTGGGGCCCCGGCTTCAACCATCAGCAGCAATACTTCTCTCCAGAAGTCGATCGCCTCAGCGAGCCGTTCTGCCTGATGAAATACGACATCGAAGTCAGCGGGTTTGGCTCTGAGGCTCTGGGCCATGTTTGCCTGCTGAACCTGAAGGAACAGGTTTATCCTGGGGCTGAGCTCAGCAAGGGTTGGCCCACCTGGACCACACCTGTGCTTCGTTGGGCCAAGGCGCAGGGCGCGGTGACGGGTTATGCTCACTCGGGCAGCGGCCTGCAGGTAAATCCCGCCAAGGCTGCCAAACGCCTGATGTTGGAGCTGGACGCCAATCAGGATGGGCGGCTCGATGCCCAGGAGGCCGCCAAAGGGTTATTGCCCGAAGCGATGACGAGCATTGACCTCAGTCAGGATGGAAGCATCGGTGAGGAAGAGCTCATCAAATCGGTCGATCGGGTGGCGGATCAGCTCCCCAATCTCGCTGTTCCTGAATTGAACAGCGTTGGGGCTCAAGAGATTTTTGTAACGGCCGCGCTCGGCATCTGCGACTTCATCAGCGCAATGGACACTGCACGGCTTTTGGAATGGAACTGCTGGTATCACCTTTTGAACTGCGGCTTCCCTCTGAAAGCCGCCGGCGAAACGGACTTCCCCTGCATGAGCGGCACGCGTGTAGGGCAGGGTCGTTCCTATGTGCAGCTTGGCAAAGTGGAGCGAATTGACTTCAAAGCGTGGTGTGAAGGACTCGTACGCGGACGCTCCTACGTTTCGGATGGTTACGCCCACGCTTTGGAATTTACCGTGAACGGCAAGCCGGCCGGAAGTGACGTACAGCTAACTAGTCCGGAGGCTGTGAAGATTCGCACCAAAGTCGCGTTCTCCTCTGAGACGCCTCTGGAAGTCGCTTACGGAGGTATTTTCCCTGCCGGCGGCAAGAGGTTGATTGGCGATACGGTGAATTTTCACGACCCGTTGGCATCGCCTGACGCGGCTCAACTCAATCCGCAGGTGCGACTGGTGGAATTGGTGGTCAATGGCCGGGTGGTGTCTTCGAAGCAAGTGCCGGCCGACAGCCAGCCACATGAACTCGAGTTCTCAACCAAGATTGATCGAAGCAGTTGGGTGGCGGTACGACACTTTCCACAGATGCATACGAACCCGGTGAACGTTTTGGTTGGCGGCCAGCCCATTCGCGCGTCGCGGCAAAGCGCCCTTTGGTGCATCGCCGCCATTGAGCAGCTCTGGCGGGCGCGCAACGAACGGATTTCCCCGCAGGAACGGGAGGAAGCTCGCAAAACGTTTTGGAGCGCGGTCGATCGATATCGGCAGATTGCCAAAGAAGCAGCCGGAGGGAGCTAGGAGATGTTATCGTTTCTAAACGCCAGATCGCGCTCGTGCTGCCAGTGAATTGCGCGCATCCACGCGTCATTCCCGCGAAGGAACCTCACCCGGGCGGACAGTCTGCGCGGTGTAAGCTTGGTTGGAAAATCTCTCCGAATCCCCTCTTGGGAGGGGCAAGCGCCAGGAGGCGCTGGGGTGGGTCATGGGTTGCGTCGGAAGCCCCCGGCTGCCTCCACGACCTTCGTCGCTCCGGCAGCCACCCCTCCGCTGGAGGGGATTTCTTAGAAGCTATTGAGGCAACCGTAACCGTCCCTCACTTTGCCCCAGGCGCCGGCAACTTGTAGAACTCGTACCGAATGCGCCACGTTTCTTCCTTCCCCGGCTCGACTTTCATCTCGATATAGGGTTCCGGGGAAACGTTGCTGCGAATCGACCAGAAGACTACTTTCGATAGCGGTCGGTCTCCTGTTTGCCTCACGCCTGCACCCGTCTTGCGATTTTCGACCCGAATGTCATAGTCCTGGGCGGTAGTGCCATGCCCTTCAAGGTTTGTGAACACACTCTGACCTTTCGGTAGTTCCTGAAGATAGACGAGCTCTTTGCCGCGAACTTCGGCGAGGCCTTTCAAATCGGCTGTGGCGCGTAGATCGAAGGGGAACTTCACCACGAAGTCCGGCCCGGATGGCTGCTCGTCAAGCATGAAGAAATTGTGGTTGTAAGCGTGTGTCGGAATCGGCTTTCGGCCTGTGTTCTTCAGGCTGTGTTCCAAGACCAGTTCCGCCTTGTCCTTTGGCAATCGTAGTGTCTTACGGTACGTGTAGGAATAGCCGGTTGAGTCCTTCAGTTCGTGAGTAAACTCAATCCAATCCTTTCCCTTTTTCAGTTTCCTGGTGCCCGAGTTCAAGATCTCATAACTGTTGAATGAGCTGTACCGTGGTTCGTCGGGTTTGCGAAGCACGCCGACACCGATTTTGACAAAGCCTTCGCCCGGCTTGGCTTGGTCGTAGCCCAAGCCTGTACCGTTCGTAAAGAACTCCTCCACCGGGCCACTAATGGCATCGTGCAGCTTCGGGTCGTACTTCTCAAACCATTTTCCAAAGTAACTGTGGCCATCACACTCCAAACTGGCAATCACACCCGACCAGTCGAAACGCGTTCCCCGGTAATAACCATTCTTAGCATCCGGCAGATAGAGCTTGGCACGAACCCGCGAGTTTGAAATGTCCGCCTGTGGAAAGTCCGCAGCTGAAAGACTGGGCAACGCCAGAAGAACCAGACATACGCCGAACAAGAGTTTCAAGGTCGTAACCTCCGCTGAAGAGATGAGTATTGGAGTTTGTAGTTCGAAATCGATCATTTCAAAATCTCGATTACTTCGCGCACCGTTTTCCGTTCTCCGAGCCGAATCAGCCGCGTAGTTGTTCCCGCCAGAACTCCGGGGCGCCGCACCAGCCGGCCAATCACAACAACTCGAGCGTCGAATTCGTTGACGAGGCTGTCGTGCTCCGATGGACTCGCCGCGGCTAACTGCTCAGCTGCCTGCCAGGCGCAGTCGCGCGCCTTGGTCATGCTGAAATGGATCAGAGCCTCGTCCCCGCGACCGGAAACGTAATCGACCAAACCGAGCAGCGGCCAAATGGCCGTGAGTTCTGCTTTCACATCATCCACCAACGCAGCGAGGATGCCGTTGATCCGATTGAAATCGTTCCTCAGTCCCGGGAGCTCTGTGGCTGGCGAAGTCGCTGCCGCTGCAATGGCCAGGTCCAGGTTGATGTGCGCATTGATCCCGAGCAGCAAGTGTTGCAACACAATGGGCCACCACTCCGCGGTTGTTTCGAAGGCAAGTCGCCACGACGCGGGCACTGCCTTACCTTGCTGGAACAGTTCAAAAGCATCCAAATAGCGATTCGCAAACAAGACGTCCAGGCGTTCCATGCGACTGCCATCCTCGAACTGCCCCTGGCTGATTCCTCTTGCCACCTGCAAAGTGACTTTGCGATACAACGCAGGGAAATAGCCGAGACGGCTTCCAGTGGCGATGGATCGGTCGATGATTCGGTCTAGATTTTGGATGACTTCGTCAATATGATGGGCCGGCAATTTCGGTACCCGATTTGTAGTGAGCATCAAGGGTTCCGCTCATCGAGATTCTAACCGGAGTCAACACATGCCAGACAAGCCAAACCTTCCGGAGCCCGATCCTGAGGCACAAGTCGTTCTCAGCCTCCTGGACGGATTCCGCGCCTCAAAGGCCGTCTTTACGGCTGTGTCGTTGGGCGTGTTCGACCATCTCCACGAATCTTCAGCCACCTGTGACGAGCTGGCGCACAACCTGAAGTGCAATGCCGACGCCCTGGAGCGGATCTTGGGCGCTTGCACAGGCCTGCTGCTGTTAGAAAGAACCGAAGGACATTACCACAACCGCCCCGTGGCCACCCGATTTCTGCGGATTGAAAGCCCTGAGACGCTGAGCGGGTATGTTCTCTACTCCGACCGGATCAGCTTCCGGTTGTGGCGGCATCTGGAAGACGCAATTCGTGAAGGCAGCCACCGCTGGGAACAGGAATTCGGTTTTAGCGAAGGAATCTTCGGTCACCTGTTTGCCACTGAAAAAGACAAGCAAACCTTCCTGGCGGGAATGAATGGGCACGGACTCTTGAGCTCACCCGCTGCGGTGGCAGCTTTCGACCTGGGACGTTTTCGTCGGATGGTGGATCTGGGAGGTGCCACCGGACACCTGGTGATCGCGGCTTGTCGGCGCTATCCGGCCCTGGGTGCCACAGTCTTTGATCTCCCCACAGTCACACCGGTCACATGCTCATACGTGCAGCAGGCGGGCCTGCAGGAAAGAATTGAGATTCAAAGCGGTGATTTCTTCACCGATCCGTTGCCGACGGCTGACCTGTACAGCGTTGGCCGCATTCTGCACGACTGGTCTGAGGACAAGGTCCGATTCCTTTTACGAAAGATCTGCGAGCATCTACCATCCGGCGGTGGACTGCTCATCTGCGAGAGGCTGCTGAATGAGGAGCGCGATGGACCCATCAACGCCTATCTTCAGTCGTTGAATATGCTCTTGTGCACCGAAGGCAAAGAGCGCTCTCCTTCAGAATACGAGAGTCTAACGCGCGCCGCGGGGTTTTCGAGGTTCGAGTTCCGTAGGACAGGACAGCCGGTGGATGTGATGCTGGCTGTGAAGTAGGCCCTGGGAGCGCGGGCGCCACGCCCGCGCCCCTAGGTGGAATCCACTACTTGTTCAGCCAAGCCACGACGACGCCCATCAGAAGGACACCTAACGTATCGAACACGATTTGTTTGTACACGAGCGCCGACGGCATGGGTTGAACGGCATAGTAGATGAGATACATCGGAATGGTCATGAGCACAGCCACTGCCAGCCCGAAGCGGATACCCTGTGCGAGGAACGGCTTCTCTTCCTTTCCTCGTTGGTAAATCCAGACGAATCCAAACGCAATCAAGACGTGGGCCAACAGCATGAAAGGGAAATAGGCCTCGGCATCCTGCGGAGTGCGAAACAGCCCTTGCAGCTGCATGTAGGCTTGATTCAGCAACACCCCGTGCACGAGAAAGCCCAAGCCCATCGACAGGACAAACATCACAACCACTGAGATCAAGAACTTCTTGTTCATAGGCCTCCTCCTGCAGAGTTGTTGAAATAGAGAATGAGCGGCTGCGCTCTGACCAATCGAGTGTTAAATCTCTAAAGCCTCGCTGTTCTTCCATACAGCGCCGCCTGTAGCCGCCTCTTCGACATCGAATCGCCCTGCGGCAGCTATTTACTGGATGTCAACCTAGGGAATGAACTGGAAGGCCGGATTCTCGCACAGTTCCTAGTTCGAGGAAAGAACAGGCTTCGAGCTGCAAAAACGCGAATTGGAAAGTTGTGCGAGTCTTTTTTGGGGGAGGGGTGAGCCAAGAACCTTAATGGGAAGTGGACGAATCGGACCGAGCCACGTGGAATTCTCTCCCCCTTGCGAAGCGAAAAAGGGGGAGATTAAAAGGGGGTCTGCATCCAACGACTCCTCGCAACAAAACGAGCGGCATCGCGCTTCGCTTCGGCCTCGATCCCGGACGATGTGACGCGGTTGTCAAAAAGTAAACTTCAAAGTCATCTGTATGCGGCGGGCATAGTTTCGTTGCGTTTGAGAGTTAAACCTGCCAAAGGCGGCAGACGTTGGATCGATCACAATCTGATCGGTGTTGAACAGGGGATGGTTAAAGGCATTGATGAACTCCGCCCTGAACTCCAGATTCTTGCCTTCGCGGATCTCGGTTCGCTTGATGACGGAAAGATCCGTGTTGTTGATATCGTGACCCCGGAGGTAACTGAACCGCAGTGGGAACGTTCTGACCTGGCGGGTGGTTCGTTGCTGATTTGCAGCTTTGACAAATCCCGCGTCGGTATTGAACCAACGTTGGGTCGTTCGCTCGCTCGACGGGAGGACGATGTCTTTGAAGTCACCGTTGAAGATGATCCCTGAGCCCGGCACATTGTTGGGTGTCCATCCGTTGGTTCCTCCGATCGGAGCTGCAGTCTGGTAGGCGTAAATCCCGGAGACCTGCCACCCACCAACGACTCGGGACGCAAAGGAGTTTGTGCTGTTTAGGAAGGGTTTGCCCTTCCCGAATGGCAATTCATAAATGCCGCTGATAGACAGCCGGTGCGTGAAGTCCATATCGGAAATCACTTCACTGGGGCGAAGGTCGTCCTGGTTCAGGTACTGCGTGGCCTCCATGAACTTCGACCAGGTGTAACTCGTCAACATCGTCAAGCCCTTCGCAAATCTCTTTTCCAGCCGCATCTGGAGCGAGTGATACCACGAGTATCCATCATTCGTGGTACTGAACACCTGGTCGAACTGCGGGAATGGTCTCAGCAGCCTTTCGCGCGCGATGTTGGCTGAAGCCCCAATCGTCGTCGACGCAGGCAGAATGCCGAAGAATGGGTTGGGAACGTTGGCCGACAGATAGGCATCTCTTTCGTTGTCGCGGACCGGACTGGTGCTGAGATAACGCTGGGGCGTGACATTCAGATTCCGGTTTTCGGTCGCAGTGCGGTAAGTTTCGATGTGGGTCCCGCGGTTGCCAATATAGCTGGCCTCCGCAACGAACCCACCTCCCAACTCACGTTGAAAACCCAGTTCCCAACGTTGCTGATAAGACTGCACCGGGTTTTGATTGAAGAATGTAATGCTCTGGCCCAAGAAAGTCTCGATGCCTTGGGTCGATCCTACCGGTTCCAAGATGCCGCCCTGGAAGGGATTCGAGAGCGTGTCGCGGAACGTCAAACCATTGTCGGTGCTTGGGACCAGGTTGGTGTTCCGGCTGAAACCGTGCTGCGACACATCGCCGCGGCGTTGACCGAGAAACCCGAAGAAGATTCCATAACCTCCACGCACGACAGTCTTCTCCGTCAACTTGTAGGCTAACCCAAAACGAGGCATGAAATTCTTCTTTGGGGTCTCATACAACCCTCGAGACCTTCCGTCCACCGCCGGAAAGAGGAGTCCTCCCCGCACATTGAACTGGGCCGCCGGAATCTCAGGCGTTGGATTCAACGCATACTTCGCTCTCACCGCTGCCTCAATAGGTTGAACGGCACCAAAGTCGAGCCCGGAAACGCTCCGATCGTAACGCTCTGTCATCGGACTTTCGAATTCGTACCGTAGACCAAGGTTCAAAGTCAGCTTGGAATTCACCTTCCAATCGTCATGCACAAACAGGCCCCAGGTCAGCGATTGCTCGGCATACGAGGCCGTTCGAGCCAGATAGCCATTGTTGCCGCCCGTCGGCAACCCCAGTAGGAAAGCTGCAAACGACTGGGCCAGACTGCCAGGTGAATTTGCGGAATTGTCGAAGGGTCCCCGGGTCCACGTCGAATCGAAATTGAACCGACCCGTCTGGTCGTTGGAAGTGAAAGTATCGGTCTCACGGTAGGAACGGAACTCGATGCCGGTCTTGAGAGAGTGGTTCCCTTTCGACTTGTTTAACGTGGCGATGATGGAGTGGGTGTCTACCGGCCTCCATTCTCCGGTGAAACCATTGCCGTAGTAGCCGGTGATATCGAAACGTGGCATTCGCCGGATGTCGGGAGCGGTCGCGTTGGCGAATGAGGAGGGGAACCCAAGCGTGGTGAGATCCATTCCGTAGGCTTCAGGATTGCCATCTTGAACACGCACAAACCGGTTATAGCCATACCGCACGTTTAGAACCGTCGTGGGATTGAATGTGTAGACATCGTCAACAGTTCCAGCTCGTGAGAGGAACTGGAACACGGTGCCGGTATAGGCATTCCCAAAATAGTTGTCGTAGTCACTGGCGCGCTTATACCAGCTTCCTCTCACGAAGACCCTCTGGCGGTCGCTGACGACGTGGTCGATCTTGATCGTGTGTGTGTAGTAGGTGATCGTTTCCCTGAGAGTTGGATCATTCAAATTGTTGGTGAAATCCGCGTTGCCAGCGGTCAACGGCTTGGGCCAATAGGTATCGACAATCTTCCGTGCGACGGGGTTAATCAAGTTCGCAGGGATGATGTTGTTGGGAAAAGGATCTTGCTGGAAACGGCCATTCGCTACGGCCCGCCGGGTGAATGGATTGTAGATTTGGTAAGAGGAACCGTTGGCTAGCCCCAAATATTCCGAGAAATCGCCATTGCGCATCTTTTCCGTAGGCACTGTGCCATTCGCGCCAATGTCATTTCGTGGACGAGCCTCATGGATACCCTCGTAACCCCACATGAAGAAGGTCTTGTTGCGCCCCTTGTAAAGCTTTGGCAGAAACACCGGGCCGCTGAGTACGGTGCCCCACCGGTTGTAGTAGAAGTCCGGACGCGCAATTCGGTTGGCGTTTGCAAAGTAATCGTTGGCGAAAAGTCCAGGAACCATCTTCGTAAAGTAGCCTGAACCATGAAGATCGTTGGTACCCGACTTAAGACTGATATTGGTAACGCCGCCTTCCGTGTTGCCGAAGCTGGCATCGAAGGTGGCTGTCTGTATCTTGAATTCCGCAACCATGTCCGGTGGGGGAACATAGGTCGAAATGACTTCGTTCGCATTTGCCGTCGCCGTACTGGGAGCGCCGTCGATTGTCAGGTCGCTGCGGTTGGCGCGAGTGCCATCCATGGTGAAACCGACAATGTGGGTAGGCTCAAATGGACGGTCGAGTCTCGGATCACGCGCGAAGGCTACGCCCGTGGAGAGACCAATGAGGTTGTAGGGCTGGCCGTGCGGCATCGGCAGCTCTGACACCCGACGCGCATCGACGGACTGACTAGCCGAGCCACCCGTGGTTTCAAGCAGGGGCGCATCCGACGTCACCGTGATGGTCTCCTGCACTTCCCCCAGCTCCAACGTCACATTAATTTCGATCGTATCGTTGATTCTGATGTTGACTCCATCTCTCAGATACTTCTTGAACCCGACCGCCTCAACTGCGACCTGGTAGGTCCCCGGAATCAGATACGGTGCCCGGTACAAGCCCGAGTCGTTGGTGGCGATAGACACCGTGGTCCCCATTGCCACATTGGTCACCTTAACCGAAGCCCCTTGGATCACGGCCTTTGCCGAATCGGTGACCGTGCCCGTGATGGTTCCGCGCGATTCCTGTGCAAGGACGGAATTCGGTTCGACGAAAGCAACCATCATCACCAAAACTGTCAGGATTCTTCCTGCAATGTTCGATTTCATATGCTTGACCTCCACATTCTTGGGATCCGAGCAAAGTCCTAATTGTGCGCGACCGAATTCTCTGAACAGGCTGGAGCAACGCCTGCAGACTCAATAACTTGCCTCGCCCGCCCAGGGCGAACCGAGCAGGCGAGATTGAGATGGGTCATCAACCGCTTGGGCCCACACCTCCGCTAGCTATGACTCTAGGTCTCTCAGCGGCAGAGGTTTGGGCCCGATGAATTTGCTTTGTCGTGAGTGTACAAGGCAACGCATACATTTGTAAAATACATACGATCAAAGCTTCACATCGATAAAAGCGATAATACAAATGGACCTACATCAGTTACGAGTCTTTCACTCAGCAGTGGCAACCGGCAGCTTCACAGGAGCCAGTCAAGCACTGCGCATTTCCCAATCTACGGTGAGCCAGCACATCAAACATTTGGAGGAGGATCTGAACTGTCTGCTCTTTACCCGGGTTGGCAAGAAGGTGCTTCTCACCGAGAGTGGAAAACTGCTGGAGAGTTACTGCGAAAAAATCTTCGCTGACTTGAAGAGTGTTGAAATGGCGATCCGCGAGTCCAACGGTCTGGAGCGTGGACGACTGCGGTTTGGCAGCGGCGCGACCACCCTGATCTATCAGTTGCCGCCTGTGCTGGAAAAGTTCCGAACGAAGTACCCCAACGTCGAGTTGGTGATCATGACCGACACTACGGATGTCTTGGTGGAGGCCCTGAAAGCTCAGCGGCTCGACCTGGTTCTTGGAATGCTGCCGGTTTCGGACCGCAATCTCGTCGTGAAGCCGCTCTGTGCCGAAGAAATCAAGATTGCGATCTCCAACCAGCACGCGCTGGCGCAGAAGAGCACTGTGAGTCCTGAAGAGGTGGCAACCCTTCCCTTCATTCTTTACGAGCGAAAGACCGTGATGCGCCGGCTGATTGACCAGTTCTTCGCCAGCATCGGCGTGGATCCGAAAATTGTAATGGTCATGGAGAACATCGAGGCCATCAAGAGCCTGGTGGGCGCTGGATTGGGTGCCTCCGTGTTACCGGAACACGCAGTGACCTCTCAAGGGGATGATATTCGTGTGCGGTTGATCAGTGTGGCCAACCATCCACTCCGGCGGCATCTCGGACTCGTGACGCTGAAGTCCGAGTTCGCCACCGCCGCCGTTCGTGCGATGTCCGATCTGCTTTCGGCCGAACTGGGGAAACCTGGCTGACGCCTCCTGTTGATGATGGGAGAGGAATGGATCGGACTGTTGGGAAAAGCCTGATGATCGATTCAAATCTGCGTCCAATTGGGTAGACCGCCGGTTGCGCAAGACTAACGCATAAGGAATCCTTATGAGCTTTATTAGCTAAATAAATTTGACTCCCTCATCCCCCTCCCCTACACTCAGCCCCGTCAATACTCAGATGTATTGATAACGACGCGGTTGCGAAGCCCGTCCCCCAAGTTACGGAATTGGACAAAGGCGTCCTGGATCGTAGGCCACGTGTGGCCGCACCAGGACGCCTTTTTGTCTTTAGAGCCAACCCCGGCTTTTCGGGGGTCATGTCCCGGCAGAATTCGCCACTAGGAGACCATGGAAACCTCGTTGAAACAGGAAACAGAGACGAAGCCCTCTCGACCCTTCGCCACCATTGCGGGACGCTCTACAGAGCAGGAACTGGAAGTCCTCTACCAGATTAGTGCGAGCATCAGCAGTCATCTTGAACTTGACGAAGTCCTGAATCAAATTGTCGGTTTGGTTCATCAGGTGACGCGGTGCGATGCGTGTTTTCTCTATCTATTGGACGCCTCAAATCAGGAACTGGTACTGCAAGCGTCCAAGGATCCCCACCCCGAGGACATCGGCGCCATCCGGCTGAAACTTGGCGAAGGCATTACGGGATGGGTGGCACAGGAGCAGCAAGCGGTGGCCATCACACAAAACGCGAGCCGGGATCCCCGCTTCAAATTGTTCTTCAGCCTGCCCGAAGATCGCTATGAAGCGTTCCTCTCAGTTCCCGTAACGGCCAAAGACAAGGTCATCGGAGTCATCAATGTGCAGCACCGCAAGTCCCACACGCACGGCCCGGCGGAGATCAAACTCATCTCCATCATCGGCCAGCAAGTGGGAAGCGCCATTGAGAATGCCCGGATGTATGAAGAGACGCGAAAACGGGCTCAGCAAATTGAGAGTCTCTTGCGCGTCAGCGAGACGGTTTCCTCCAAGAAATATCTGGAAGAAATGCTCACTCTCATCGTCAAGCTGTGCGCAGACATGATCAACGCGTCAGTCTGCTCCATCATGCTGGTGGATGAGATGCGCCAGGAGCTCATACTCAAGGCTGCCAGCGGCTCCAATGAAGAATATCTCAAAAAACCACCGCTGAAGATTCACCAAAGCCTGCTTGGGCGCGTCGTTCGTGAGCGCCAGATGGTGATCATTCGCGATGTGTCCAAGGATCCCGACTACCAGTATCCCGATCTGGCAAAGAAAGAGGGGCTGCGCTCTCTAGTTGCCATGCCCTTGATCGTGAAGGAACAGGTCATCGGCGTCATCAACTGCTACACGCCTTCGGCGCACAAGTTGACCAAGGAAGAAATTCAGATGCTGTCCAGCATCGCCCATCAAGCAGGGCTCGCCATTGAGAATACCCGGCTCGCAGCCGAAACCCAGGCCGCACAGAAGGCTCTGGAAACGCGCAAGCTTGTGGAACGAGCCAAGGGAATTCTGCAGTCTGAAGCGAAGTTGACTGAGGAGGATGCCTACAAGCGCATTCAGCAGCAAAGCCGGAGAATGCGCAAACCGATGAAAGATATTGCCGAAGCCATTATCCTGGCTTCCGAATTCAAGAAGATGAGCCCTAGCGAATAGTTTGCCCGCGCACAGCTGTGAGAAGACCGACCCTGCAGTCTGAGGCGATTCTCAAGCTTGCGCTAAAACGGTAGCTCAGTGGGGCCTCCATTCTTGGCAATGAAGCGACCCCTACTGGAACCGCCGCCCGATACCCCGAACGTATCGACTACCCCCGCCGGTCGTCACCCGTTTGTCCACGAAATGTTCCCTGTTCTTTGTCATTAAGATTCAAAGGACTTTTTCTGCCCGCCCACGAGTAGCCGCAGTATTCACTCCGCTTCACAGCCTCGCAGCAACGCCAGTCATCGCCGGGCCGAAGCATCGGCCCGGTCCATTCTCAGGACGCCCTGAAGCGATCCTTCTGCAGCCGGAGAGGTCAGCCTGGAATGTTTTCCGCTGTCACTTTCCCAGCTGGAATAGTTTGTTCATGCCAGCCACAGAAAGGATGTGTTCATGTCTTCGATTGGCAAAAGAAAGCTAAGTCTATCGCTCCCACTGTTGCTCGCAATCTGGCCTGCCACTCTGCACTCGCAAAGCCGTTGTCCGGATTTTCGCTTGGAGTTGCTGGAAGCCCAACAAACTGGGATCGAATTCCGGCAGCGACTGCTGGAGTCCCGTGCCTGGCGAGACCGTGAGCGCCGGAACGTCCCGGTCTACAATGCCCGGCTCAACGGCGCCGTTTTGGCATTTCACAAACATATCATCCAGGATGGTCACTACCTCGTCACGAATTGCTCTCTGTGCCGAAAACACCTGAGCCAAATCAAATCCTATTCGAAGAAACTGGACCAAGCGATGAAGTAAGTCAGCACCGCCTTCGTATTCGTCCTGGTTAAGAAGGCCAAGCCTTCAGGGGGTTGTCATAGTTTGATTTTAGGTAAGTTGAACCGACAACCGACGGGCGAGGTTCGCGCTGAGTCTTGGAGCCGCACGCCTCATAGCCGGAAAGACTCGGCAGGAGCCTTGCCCTATCTAACTCCTTCCCCCTGTCAGGAGAGTTTTTCATAACACTTTGGCACCACGTTTGATCAAGAGAGCGTCCCCCCTTGGACAAGGGGGGACTTCAGGGGGGTTTTTTGAACGGAACAAACCCACTCCGGCGCTTCGCGACCGCGTGCATTCCTCTCAAGACTTCACCTTCGCGCCCCCCTTCCGGCGGCGGGGATCTTAATGAGAGAGTACCTTGCATCCTTTTGATTGGACAACGGCAAAGGCCAAGGAAGGGTGGTCATCTCGGACTCATTCGGGCTTGTCGCCCGACTCGAACCTTGGCTTCTCCATCGGCTTTCCGCCCAGATAGCGCGCCAGCCAGGATTGGACCTCGTAGTTCCAATAGATTGAGTTCTGGGGCGACAGGATCCAGTGGTTTTCATTTGGATAGACCACCAGCCGCGAAGGCACCCCCATGGCTTGTAGAACGCCATAGAGTTCCAGTCCGTTACCATAGGGCACTCGGTAGTCCTGCTCGCCATGCGTGATCAGCATTGGGGTTTTGAAGTTCTTGGCGTAGAACATCGGGTTGTTGCGCTGCATGGCGTCCGCGTTTTTCCAGGGCGTGCCGCCCAGAACCTCGTCGGTAAATGAGTAGCTGGTCGTATCCCCGCCGTATTGAGTGTAGAAATCACTCACGCCGGCGTGGTTCACGATGCACTTGAAGCGATCCGTGTGTCCCAGAACCCAGGCCGCCATATAGCCCCCGTAGCTGGCGCCAGCCGCAGCGACGCGGTCGCGGTCGATGCTGGAGATCTTTCCCAGCAGGTAGTCTGTTCCGCGCATGATGTCCGTGAAGGGCTTTTCGCCCCATTCTCCCAGAATGCTGCTGGCAAACTTCTCTCCGAAGCCGGTCGACCCATGGCGGTTCACCCACGCAACATAGTAGCCGGGCGAAGCAAGCACATGCGCGTTCCAACGAAAGCTGAACGCGTCGCGCACCATGGTGTGCGGGCCGCCGTGCATCAACTGTACGAGCGGGTACTTCTTGCCTGCGTCATACGCAGGTGGATAAACCAGCCACAGCTGAATCTCACGACCTTCCGCCCCCGCAAAAGTGTGCGACTCCACTTTGCCAAGATCCAGCTGGGCTAGCGCCTCATCATTAAAGTGCGTCAACTGCCGCACTTTGCCTGTTTTCACATCCAAGGCAAAGAGCTCTGGCGGGCGGTTGAACGTCTCATTCAGAAACACCACCACGTCCCGAGCCATATCCAGACCCGTGTTCGTCCCCTGGCCATGCATCTTCGTAAAGCCGCTCCCATCCGGATTCATCCTGAACACAGGCAGCAACCCGCGATCCTCGGCCAGCAGCCATAACGAGCGACCATCAGACGAAAATTGGTACTCATCAAACGAGTAGTCCAGTTCCTGAGTGATCGGCACGTTCTTACCCGTGGCCAGATCGTGACGCCAAAGCCGCTGGTGCTCTCCCGAGTAGGGAAGCGAACGCACCTGGCGGTGGAACACAATTGATTTTCCGTCTGGAGAAAAGCGTGGCCCGTCGTCGGTCGCCCGATTGTCTGCGGTGACGTTTTTCAGCACGCCCGAATCGTCCGTCGAAATGAGGTAAATGTCCGAATTGGGCCTATCACGGTAGGGTGGCTCAACACTGTTGATAGCGACAGCCACTTGTTTCCCGTCCGGTGCTACGTCGAACGTAGCCTCGCCGTTGGAGCTGAAAAGCCTCTCCCACTTGGGGGTCAAATCTCTCAACTCCTTGGTCTCGACGTTAATCAGGAGCAAGCGGTGAGCCAGGTTGTCGGTGAGGGCGTGATCCCAATAGCGGTACTGACGATGCTCCGTAACCTGAGCCGTCATCTTGGAGTCCTTGCGCCGTTTGATTTCCTTCCGCATCGCCGCCTGGTCGCTCTTGCTCAGATTGCCCACCAGCTCCGGGATCACCCGTGTGGCCGCTACCAGGCGCTTGCTGTCAGGCATCCACTTGGGTGTGGTGATGCCATAGGGCAGCTCCACGATCTTTTCCGCTTCCCCTCCGCCAGGCTCGATCACATAGAGCCCTCCGGTTTCATCTTCTCCACGCTTTGAAACAAAGGCAATCCGCGCACCGTCCGGGCTCCACGCCGGGGACCCGTCCGAAGCATTGGCTCGAGTCAGCCGTCTCACCTTGCCGGTAGCAACTTCGGCCAGCCACAAGTTAGAGGTGCTTTTGTTCTTTTCAACCGACCACTCCTGAACCGTGAACACAACGGAAGCACCATCCGACGAAACGGCTGGCGACCCAAGCCGCTTCAAGGCCCACAAGTCCTGTGCCGTGATGGGCCGTTTGTCCGCGGCGACAGCCGTGATCCCGATAGCCAAGACTGGAAGCAAAAGAAGAATGGTTCGCAAGATCTTCTTCATTGGGAGAATCTCCTCAGGTCTCTGCGACAGTCGGGCCCCAAGTGTCTGTCATTCCGGCGAAAGCCGGAATCCAGGCACTTCCGGACCAACCAGATTCCGGCCTTTCACGGGAATGACGGCCCCGGCTTTCTCAGGGGTCTCTGCGCCTCTGCGATGATTGTTTGGATTTGATGCACCTACCGATTGTACTTCGGCGTCACACCGCGTAGCTTCTGCCACACGGCATCGCAGGCAGTCATAGTCTCTGGGGAGAGCGGTCCTTCTTCAGCCACTTTCAAGTTCTGATCCAGTTGCGAAAGGCTGGAGGCTCCGAGAATGACACCATCGACGGTTTTCTGAGTCAGTAACCAATTGATGGCAAGGCTCACCATCGACCGGCCGGCCTGGCGAGCCACCATATGCAGTTCTTCCACGGCATCGAAATACGCCGGATGCCAGTAACGATCCAGGTACATCGTGTTGCCGTCGAAGCGCGTGCCTGCAATAGGCCTTTCGCGCTGGTGCTTGCCCGTCAGCAATCCACCTGCAAGCGGATTGTAGACAACGGTGGAGACCCCAAACTCCTGCGCCATCGGAACGTATTCCTGCTCAAGCCCGCGCGCCAGCAGATTGTGCATCTGCTGCGCCAGTCGCACGGGACGGTAGCCGGACTTGTCTGCCAGCCAGGCCATGCGGGTAATCTGCCAGCTTGCGTAGTTGGAACACGCTGGATAGCGCACCTTCCCCTGTTTCACGAACTCATCCATTGTTTCCAAAGTCTCTTCGATGGGGACCGAATAGTCCGGCCGATGCAGGTAGTAGAGGTCCAGGTAGTCCGTCTGCAACCGGCGCAGACTCTCTTCAATACCTTGTCGCATCGACTCTTTAGAGAGCCGCCGTTCCGCCGGAACCTCTGGCCCCGTCATGCCTACTTTCGATGCAAGCACCACTTGCTTACGCCGGCCCTTCAGCACCTGCCCTAGGATGGTTTCAGAAGCACCCTGAGTGTACACGTTGGCCGTGTCGAAGAAGTTGATGCCCGCCTCCATGCAGCGGTCCACCATGGCCTGCGAGCCCGCCGCGTCCACCTGCCCTCCAAACGTCATCGTGCCAAAGCAGAGACGAGAAACGGTTAGATCTGTTCCTTTCAGATTCACATTGTCCATAACGTTACCTTTGGTTGAGTGTCACTAGGTTGGCCGACCAGAGTCATTGCGTTCGAGAGAATAGCTGACAAAAGGGAGGAAGGAAATATCTGATGTGTATCTCGGAGAGGATTTCTTTGATTTGACTCGCGACAACTAAGGGGCCGAACAAAGCTGTGTGAAACGCTGCGACGGGACCTTCGCGCTATCTCTGGTCATAGTTCTCAATCATCCAGGCGTTGCTGCTGAAGGTTAATTTGGGGAAGGCCAGATAGCGGCCGTCGGGAGAGGGGGATCCCCACCATCCATCGCGCGACAGAACGCGAGCTTGACCTTTCTGATCAACGTACAACAAGCTG
>Ga0075428_100001475_pt1 | contig 25161 bp, 21 predicted proteins | sample RhiMetdeltSRZDD2_FD_75291 | JGI IMG/M metagenome (GOLD analysis project Ga0075428, IMG submission 75291) | Populus rhizosphere microbial communities from Tennessee, USA - Rhizosphere MetaG P. deltoides SRZDD2 | ecosystem: Host-associated > Plants > Roots > Rhizosphere > Soil | place: USA... | reverse complement strand
CCGTTCAAGCAGCGGCTTCCGGCGCTGCTGGAGCCAGGCCGGTTGACCATCGACGGCTATGCGAACCAGGGACTCGGTGACTTGCTCGGCCGGTTCATCACGCGCGACGGTGATCAATGGCTAGTCGCGACGTACCTGTTTCCGTCGAGCGTCGAGCAAGTCACGGCGTTGCAGGATCGTGTCCGCGAGATCGATCCCACAGCGACGATGACAGGTCTGCCGCTGGTCAATCGCGAGCTGGCCGATCGATTCCGGCCGGAGTTTGCCAAGGGATTGACGATTGGGACACTCGTGGTGGTCGCGCTGATCTTGATCGCCTTTCGCAGCTGGCGGTTGTCGCTGTTGTCGTTAACGCCGACCGCGATCGGGCTCGTGTGGGCCGCAGGGACCCTGGCGCTGGCCGGAATCTCGCTCGATCTCTTTGCACTGTTTGCCGTCGTGACGTTCGTCGGCATCGGCGTCGACTACGGCGTGCACATGGTTCATCGGTATCAGCAACGACGCAACTCACGTCAGGCGGTCGAGGAGCTGGCGCCGGTGATCCTCGTCGCCGGCACCATCACGCTGCTGGGATACGGAACACTGGTTACCTCGAGCTATCCACCGCTTCGATCGATCGGCCTCGTCTCAGTTATCAGCGTCGTGACCCTTGCGGCCGCGTCGTTGTTCGTGCTGCCGGCGATTCTGGCCACGGACACGACCGATAAACCAGCCACGGACAACACGAATGGGCCTCGTCGCTGGACTCTACACAGCTTGAACAACGGGCTGATCTTCAGCGCTACCTATCATGGCGTGCGCACGTTGCCCAGATCGGTTTCGTACGGGATCGCCTACGGCGGCACGTGGCTGGCGTGGTTGATGATGGGCTCGACCCGAGGCGCGATTGCGGATAACCTCGGGCCTTTGTTTCCGCTGGAGAACGAGCGCGCGCGCGAGCGCCGATCTCTCCAGACACTGCGCAGTTATGCGCTTGATGTGATCGACTTTCTTCGCTCGCTCGGTGCCTCACCTCGAGAAGCCGACAGGATGTTCATTCGAGCCGGCGAACGGCCGATCCTCGACGAGCTCCTCGCACGAAAGCGCGGCATCATCCTCGTCACCGGGCATTACGGAAACTGGGAGGTGGGCAGCCTGCTGCTTCGCCAGGCGCTCGACATACCACTGACGATCGTCGCGATGTCCGAGCCAAGCCCGACGGTGAACCGGATCCGGCGCGAGATTCGCGAGAGCATGGGCGCAGACACGATCGAGGTGCGGCAATCGTTTGAAACAGCGCTGCAGATTCGGCGGTGCCTGGCTGACAATCACATCGTGGCGATGCTGGTCGATCGGCACTACGGCCGCGATCGTGTCGCGGTCACGCTGCTGGATCGCGAGGCGTGGTTTTTGCGGACGCCGTTCCTGATGGCGCACGCGAGCGGAGCCCCGATCCTTCCATGTTTTATCGAGCGAGTAGCGCCGGGAATGTTCAAGACCGGGTTGGCCGAGCCGATTTTTGTAGCCGCGGATGTCCCGCGTGATGAGGCGATCGCACGCGCCGCGCAAGCGGTGGCGGACGCATTGAGCGCCAGGGTCAGAGAACATCCAGAGCTCTGGTATCACTTCTACAAGTACTGGGACGCACAACGGGACAAGTACGAAGGCCTCTCATAGCGGAAGGATAGACACCGCACTCTCCGATGGACCCCGTTTCTCACGTCGCCGTCGGACGAACCGTTGCCGGCCTGTCTGAACGCCGCGCGCGCGGCTACGTTGCAGCGACGGTCTTAGGAGCGCTTTCACCCGACCTTGACGCGATTCTGATGCCGTTCGGCTGGGATCGCTATTTGAGAATCCACGAAATCGGCACGCACACCGTCCTCGGCACGATCGCCTGCGCCTTGCTGATCGGAACAGTCGTTCGCCTTTACCGGCGAGCGACGCCCTACGCCACACTCGCCCTGATGGCATGGATGGGAGCCATCAGCCACCTCGTTCTAGATCTGGTGTCGAGCGCGCGGCACCGGGTGGCGTGGCCGCTTATCGATAGAGTGGTGAGCTTACCTGCTGTCGCCATGGCCGATCCGTGGCTGTTGTGCCTGTCTGCCACCGGCGCCGCCGCCGTCATCGCGCGACGCTCGTCGCCGGGCGCGAGGCGCACCGCCGTCGTTGCGCTGAGCGTCACAGCGGCATTCCTGATCGTCAAGGCAACGTTGGGCGTGAGCGCATTTCGCGGCTACGCGCGCGCTCGCGATGCTCGCGCCGAACGTGTCGACGCGCGCGTGATTGAGGCAAGGTGGGCCAGCCTGACCACATGGAATGTGCTCGATCGCACTCCGAAGCAGTTGCGATTCTGGCGCGCCCGAACGGGGCGGCCGGCAGAAGAGATCTTCTCCTGGCCGTTGGAGGTGGAAACACCCATGGTCAGCGCTTCACGTTCGCTTTCGACCGTCCGAAATTTTCTACGAGCTCACCAGATCGCCTTTGCGGTGGAATTCCCCCGAGAGGACCGAACGCTCGTGCTCTGGTCCGACATTCGATTCTGTTGGAGTCCTGACGCTCCGGGAGCGCCACGGATCGATCCAATCGTCGACACGCGTGGGGCTCGTACCCGACTTGCGTGTGCGTTGTGGTTCGGCGGTGAGCTCGATGCTCGCGGCGCTCCGGTGCGCGAGATCGTCAAGATCGGCCGGTTGACGCAGGAGCGCGATCCGGCGCCGTAAGCACGAACAAGACGTTCGCGAACGGTGTTCCCTCCCCCGTGCCCCGAACCTGCACGCGCAGTCCCAGTTTCTCGAACAACGACGTCCACTCGTGCACGGTGCGAAACGCAAACCGTTGCCGCCAATTGCCGGTGATCAGCGCCTTGAGCGTGTTGCCCAGGCGAACCGCTGTGAAGCGCCAGCCAGCGGCAGCCTCCGGCTCGCGGACGAGGACCATGCCGCCGGGATCGAGCGACGCGACCGCCGCGGCGAGCAGCGTTTCCTGATCGTCACGCGGAATCATGTGCAGCACATCGAAGAACAAGACGACGCGCGCGCGTGTCGGCAGGTGTTGCCGAGCGTCGCCAGCGACGATCGTCGCGGCATCGCCGAGGGCGCGGCTCGCAAGCGTGGCAATTCGCGGCCGTGTTTCGACACCAATGAGACGATCGAACACGGGCGGAGCCGGCCACGACCGCGGCCAGCTGCCGGTCCGATGCGCATCTGTCCCTTCCACAAGCAACGCGAGCATCAACCCTTGGCCGCAGCCGACGTCGACCAGCGTGCCGCCAGACGGCAGCACGCCGCCGGTCAGCACGGTCCGATACAACGGATCGCCCTTGAGCTTTCCGCGCGCAAACTCCCATGCGGTGATGCTTGTCGAGACGTACCGATCGGCGGCGCGGTCGGCAAGTACTCTGAACTCCGGATCGTTTGAGCCTGAACGCGCGAGGAAGTAGGTCGCAAGGCCAGTCGAAATCCCCAGGACGGCACCGACAGCTACGCTTCCAACGATCAGGTCGGCGCCAAAGCTCCAGGGATCGATATGTCGAACGGCTTCCAGTGTCAGCGCGTGGAACTCCCCTCTTCGGAGCCACGCGCCTGCCTGCACTTGCGCAAAGAGCAGGAACGGGGCCATGAACGGGTTCGAGATGTTCGCCGCTAGGTACATCTTCAACCGGTTCAGTCGCAGACACCAGCCGAGAGCCCAGCAGATCAGGAGATGGAGACCGTAGAGGGGCGAGCAACCAATGAAGGCACCGAGGCCGATCGCGAACGCTTCCCGGACGGGGCCGCTCCCTTCGGTTCGAAGTTCCCAAACTGCACGACGCAGGCGCGCACGTGCCGAGTTGGCGGGAAGAGTCATGCATCAGCCTCGTCCGACGTTTCCGTCTTCTTTCCTCCCGCCAACGTGAGGCTGCCTCGTGCGACGAGGACGCCGTCCGCTAACACGTCACCTTCGATCTTGAACATTGCACCCAACCGCCCGGCGACGCGGGCACGCGCCTCCAGGCGAGCACCCGGGCCGGCGGCCGCTGGGAACTTGAACGGCCCTATCCCCGCGATGCGCAGGTTATGGATGACGTTCGCTCGACCATCGGAGGGCGCGGCAGCCGCCAAGCCGCCAACCTGCGCAACCATCTCGACCAGGATGATTGCAGGTACGATCGGCTGTCCGGGGAAGTGTCCGGCAAAGTAGAAGTCATCCGCAGCGGCGATGCGAATGCCGGTCGCACGCTCTCCGGGAACGAGCTCGATGACGTCTTGAACGAGCCGCATCGGCGGCTGATGCGGCAGGAATTCGAGCGGGTTCATCGCGGCGTTTCAGTATACTTTTCGACGCCCGACAGCCATGACCGACTCACAGCTCGCCGTACATTTCTTTCTGCAGCTTGCTGTCATCCTAGTGGCCTGCCGGCTGGTGGGATGGCTGGCGATTCGTGTGAGTCAGCCACCGGTCATTGCCGAGATGGTGACCGGATTCCTGCTTGGTCCGTCGCTGCTGGGACTGGTGGCACCGGGGACCTTCTCAACGATCTTCCCGCCCCAGACGCTTCGAACGATTTTCCTCGTCAGTCAGCTGGGTCTGGTCCTCTACATGTTCTGCGTCGGCCTCGAGTTCAACACGCAGCTCATGCTGAAGAATTCGCGCCGCGCTGCGGCGGTGTCGATTGTCGGCGTCATCGTCCCGTTCGCGCTCGGCAGCGCGCTTGCGTTGTGGCTCGTGCCGGCAGGCGGATTCTTTTCGGAACAGGTGCGCCCCTTCCAGGCCGTGTTGTTCATGGGCGCGTCGATGGCCATCACCGCGTTTCCGATGCTGGCGCGGATCATCTACGAACGGGGAATTGCGGGCACGGCGCTCGGTACGCTCGTGCTCACCGCAGGAGCGATCGATGACGCCGCCGCCTGGATCATCCTCGCGATCGTCATTGGCAGCTTGAGCGGAAGTAACACGCTCGCGGCGGTCGCCGCCGGCGGCGCGGTGTTCTATGTCGCGCTCGTCTATTTCGTCGCGCGCCCGTTCTTTCGCAAGCTGAACGCGGTCGCTGAAGCGGAAGGCCAGCTCCCGGCGTGGATGCTGTCGACGGTGCTGGCCGTGCTCGCGATGGGCGCGTGGTTCACGGATACCGTCGGCATTCATTCGGTCTTCGGAGCGTTCGTCCTTGGTGCCGGCATGCCGCGAGGGATCGTGTCGCGAGAGCTGCAGCGGGCGGTCGGCCCGGTGACGACGGCCCTGCTCGTCCCGCTGTTTTTCGCCTATTCAGGACTCAATTCCCAGATTGGTCTCCTCAATTCGCCCTGGCTGTGGCTCGTGACGCTGCTGGTATTCGCGGTCGCCTGCGCCGGCAAGGGGTTGGGGTGCTGGTTTGCTGCGCGCCTGACGGGAGCGCCGAACCGCGAGGCGATGGCGGTTGGCACCCTCATGAACACCCGCGGCATGATGGAGTTGATCCTCCTCAACATCGGCCTGCAGCGTGGCCTGATCACGCCGACGCTGTTCACCATCCTCGTCTTGATGGCGATTGGCACGACGCTCATGGCCAGCCCGCTGTTTTCGTTCTTGTATCGCCGCGAGCCTGCCGTTTCAACCGATCGACGGATGGCTACGGAAACATCGTGACGCTGGCTCCCAGCGACATCGTCGAGCGCTTCAACCGCATCCGCCGTGACACGCCCGACCGGCCACTCGTTTATCTCCCCGCAAGCCGAACGACCATCACCGCCCACGATCTGTCGCAGCTTGCCGCGCTTCAACGCACGCAGCTCATCGCGCTCGGTGTTGGCCACGACGATCTCATCCTGACAGTCACGGGCAATCGAGCGGCTTCCTTATCGCTGTGGCTGGCCTGCCGTCAGCTGGGAATCGCCCTCATGCCGGTCGACGTTGGCACGCCTCCGGCCGAACTCCAGTCGTTGGCCAACAGATTTGGCGGAAGGATCGCGATCGTTGCAACAGGGTCGCCGCTAGAGTCTCTTGGACATAGGACGCCGTTTCCGGAGGAGCTCTCAGCAGTCGCGATTGCAGGCGTCACGCCGAAGCCGGATCTCTACCGAGGTGCAGCGGCGCTCAAACTCACGTCGGGATCGACCGGCCTTCCGAAAGCAACGTTCACCCTGGAATCGCAGCTCGTCGACGATTCACTCCACATCACCGAGGCAATGGGTATTCGTCGGGACGACTGTCAGCTCGCGGTCATTCCGCTCTCACACGCCTACGGCCTCGGCAATCTCGCCATCCCGGTGCTCGTGCAAGGCACCGCGATCGTGCTGCGCGAAGCGTTCGTCCCGCAGCAAGTGTTTGCTGACGGACAGTCCTACGACGTGCGGGTGTTTCCCGGCGTGCCTTTCATGTTTGCGCACCTTGCCGCCAACGTCGACGGAGCGTGGTGGCCTCGAGGTCTCGATACGCTCATCAGCGCTGGCGCACCGCTGCAGCCCGCCACCGCCAGTGCGTTCGCCGAGAAGTTTGGAATCAAGATTCACTCCTTTTATGGAACAAGCGAGACGGGTGGAATCGCGTTCGATGATTCCCCGGATCTCGATAGCGAGCCTACCGTCGGCCGAGCCATGCCGGGCGTCACGATCGCGCTTCGTCCTGAAGATGGTGCGCCTGGCGATGGCGGCCGCGTCCACGTCGCCAGCACCGCGGTGTCATCCGGTTACGCCGGTTCTACGTGCGCGGCTGGGGACGGATTTGTGGATGGTGGCTTCCTGACGGGCGATCTTGGACGGTTCGACAGCCGCTGCCGGCTCGTGCTCACCGGTCGCGCCTCCTCGTTCATCAATGTCGCGGGCAAGAAGGTCCAACCTGAAGAAGTCGAGCAGGTACTGCGCACGATGCCGGGCATCGATGATGTCCGAGTGCTTGGCGCCGCAGATGCCGCGCGCGGACAACAGGTCGTCGCGTGCATCGTTGCGCGGGACGCTATCGCGGCTGCCGACGTGCGGCACTTCTGTTCCACTCGGCTGGCGACACACAAAGTGCCGCGCAGCGTCGTTCGGCTTTCGTACATTCCACTGACCGAACGCGGCAAGACCGATCGCGCGAAACTCGAGGCGTTGGTACGCGAGCAACTCACCGGATCCGCCGGAACCGGTGTGCTATAGTTCGCGGTGCTTGATGAACGTCTGGAGACCGATAGAAACAGCTCTGACTTACGGCGCCAGAATCGCCTGGCCGGCTTTTCAAGCGATCAACCGACGGGTTCCCTCCCAAACATTTCAACCCAAGTGGGCGGCAGCGCCGCTGATGAAGAGCGCCGAGCGCTCGACGCCGCAGCTCGGATGGCCGCGAACGACTGACTCGTTGTGTCCGACATGCGTTCGCGAAGCGCGCACGCGGATCCTCTCGGGGGAGCAAGCAATCCGAACACTGCTCGACGAGAACGTCGGGGAGATCAAGGCGGATATCGTCGAACGCGACGGCAAGGTCGTCATCGAAAAGACGTGCCCGCAGCACGGCAGCTTCAGCGACACGCTGGCAATAAACCCCGATTTTCTGCGCAGAATCGAGGGCCTTTTCCCGGGCCGCGATTTCCCAGCCGTCACCGACCGGCTTCACAACCACGGCACGTCATCAATCAAGCACGGTCGTGGAGCGGTGCTGACCATCGACCTGACCAACCGCTGCAACATGATGTGCGATCCGTGCTTCATGGATGCAAATCAGGTCGGCTACGTGCACGAGCTGACGCTCGACGAAGTGAAGCAGCTGCTCGACGACGCGCTGAGCGTCAAGCCACGGCGGCAGATGACGGTCCAGTTCTCGGGCGGCGAGCCAACCATCTCGCCGATCTTTCTTGACGCCGTCCGCTACGCGAACGAGATCGGATACTTCAGCATCCAGGCCGCGACGAACGGCATCAGGCTGGCGCAGGATCCGGCGTTTGCTTTCGCTGCGCGTGACGCAGGCATGCGCATCGCGTACTTGCAGTTCGATGGCATCGGCGAGGAAGCCAATACGCACCGGAAAGTCGGCAACCTCTTCGACGTCAAGCTGCGCGCGATCGAGAATTGCTACGCGGCCGGCATCGATGTCTGCCTGGTCGTGACCGTTGTCAACACGATCAACAACGACCAGGTGGGATCCATCGTTCGGTTCGCGCTCGAGAACTGCGACAAGATCAGTTTCGTGTCGTTCCAGCCGGTGTCGTTCACCGGGCGTGACGAGGACGTCTCCGACAATGAACGCCACGCGAAGCGCTACACACTGTCGCATCTCGCAGAGGACTTGAAGCAGCAGACCGGCGTCACCGAGCCGCTGCGCGACTGGTTCCCGCTGTCGGCTTCGAGCGTTCTATCCGATGTCACCGACTTGTTGAAGGGCCCTGGCGCGGATTGGGGAACGCTCAAGTGCGGATGCCACCCCGATTGCGGTATCGGCACGGCGTTCATGGTCAGCAAGACGTCGAAGGAGTGGGCACCACTCGGCGCGTTCATGGACGTCGAGCAGTTCCTTCTCGACGCCAGGATCATTGCAGACAGCGCGCGCAGCGCGGGTGTGACGAAGCTCCAGGCAGCCCTCAGCCTGCTTCGAAACTACACTCCAGGCCGCGCGCCAAAAGGATTTCGGTTAGTCGATCTGCTGAAGAAGTACGACAAGCAGAGTGGCGGTCAGCTCGGCGGCAGGCTCGGGGCGCGCGACAACCACGATCGCAAGCAGGACGAGTGGCTGCTGATGTTCGTCGCCGGAATGTGGTTCCAGGATCTGTGGACCTACGACTTTCGCCGAACCGAGATGTGCATCATTCCCTATGCAACGCAGATGGGAGAGATCTCGTTTTGCGCCTACAACACCGGCGTGGGCTGGCGGCAGATTGTCGAGAAAATGTACCAGAACGCCTCGGTAGCGGAATGGTACCGGCAGCACGGCAAGCACGCGGTCTATGCCAATCCGCGCAAACCGGTCCCGCTCGAGGCGAACGTGCAGCCGGTCTCGCTTCGCATTCCGCGTGATGGACGGCTGATTGAGTGGCAACCCGTCACTCAAAAGATAAAAAGGCCCGAGCGCTGGGCGCCCGGGCCTTCTCGGTCTACGACGTAATCGACTTACTCGACTTCCTTTTCCTGAGTTTCGTCAGCGGCGATGCGCAGCGAGCGCAGGAATCGCCGATCATTGGCACTCATCTCGAGGCTCCGACGCTCACCCCGAACCGACTTCTGCGGAGTCCCGATCTTGGCGAGCGCGCCGGGGGTGGTGCGGTTCACGAAGCCAATGACGGCCTCGAGAGAGACACGCATCTCGTACCCGGCCGCGCGAACCCGCTCCCGACAGGCCTCGACGCGAGGATCCTCGGCAACGGCGGCAGCGATGGCGTCGGATAGCTCCCGTGCCATCCGATTCATGACGTCATCCATTGTGATACCTCCTCGCCGCCGGAACTGGGAACCCGGGGCGTCTCCCGATCCATCGAACTTCCGCGGAGAGGTAGCCTCGCCAGAAGCCGAGACTGCCGCCCAGGGAGAGCGGCAGGGATCGGCCGACAAATTTGTTCATAATGAAGGATTTGCAGCGTGGGAACGCAATTTCATTGTAAACGTCCGACGATCGACTGTCAATGGCGGTTGACGCAAGATCTTGTGGGTGGACGACCAATGATCGATCGACTGCGTTGATAAAATGCTCTCGGCCGGCAGATGACTACTCGTAACGCCGATCTCGGATTCCCGGGAACCTTTCCGTACACGCGCGGCATTCAACCCACGATGTACCGGGGACGGCTGTGGACGATGCGGCAATACGCGGGGTTTGGAACGGCGGCCGAATCGAACCGGCGGTACCGGTATCTTCTCGCCCAAGGCGTCACCGGCCTCAGCGTCGCGTTCGATCTGCCGACGCAAATGGGGTACGACTCCGATCACTCGCTGGCCGCGGGCGAAGTGGGACGGGTCGGCGTCGCGATCGACTCGATCGACGACATGGCCGAACTGATGTCCGGCATCCCTCTCGAGCGCGTGTCCACGTCGATGACCATCAACGCGACCGCGATCATCTTGCTCGCGCTTTACGTAGCCGTCGCGCGGCGGCAGGGGGTGACGTGCTCGGCTCTGTCGGGCACCGTGCAGAACGACATCCTCAAGGAGTACGTGGCGCGTGGAACGTACATTTATCCGCCGCGCCCTTCGCTCCGAATCGTCACCGACATCTTCGCGTTCTGCGATCGTGAACTTCCCAACTGGAACACGATCTCGATCAGCGGCTATCACATCAGGGAGGCAGGCTCTACCGCCATTGAAGAGGTAGCGTTCACGTTCGCGAATGCGATTGCGTACGTGCAGGCTGCAGTTACGGCTGGGCTTGCCGTCGATCGGATCGGCCAGCGGCTGTCGTTCTTCTTCAACGCTCACAACAACTTTCTCGAGGAAGTTGCGAAGTTTCGCGCGGCCCGCCGGCTCTGGGCGCGCATCATGCGCGAGCGGTTTGGCGCCACGAATCCGCGCGCAGAACAGCTGCGCTTCCATACCCAGACAGGTGGCAGCACGCTTACAGCTCAGCAGCCCGACAACAACATCGTGCGAGTCGCGATTCAGGCGCTCGCCGCCGTCCTCGGCGGAACGCAATCGTTGCACTGCAACGGCCGTGACGAGGCGTTGGCGCTGCCGACCGAGGAGTCCGCGCGGATTGCGTTGCGGACGCAGCAGATCATCGCGTCCGAGATCGGCGTCGTGAATACCGTCGATCCGCTTGGCGGCGCCGACGCCATCGAGGCAATGACGAACGAGATCGAAGCTGGCGCCCGGGAACTGCTCGACCGGATCGACGCCGCTGGCGGAACGCTCACCGCAATCGAAACAGGCCTCATTCAGCGTGCGATCCAGGAGTCCGCGTATCGTGCGCAGCAAGACGTCGACGCACGGCGGACGACCGTCGTCGGCGTGAATGCATTCGACACGGCAGCGGACGCCGGTGGCGCGGTTCCGGATCTGCTCAGCATCGACCCGGAGGTCGAACGGCGTCAGATCGAGCGCGTCAAGACCGTTCGCGCGACGCGGGACAGCGGCGCGGCAAAGGCTGCGCTCGATGCCGTCGGGGCCGCCGCACGCGGCACGGACAATCTCGTCCCAGCCATCATCAACGCCGTCGAGGCCCGCGCCACGCTCGGCGAAATTGCCGATGCGATGCGATCCGTCTTCGGGGAGCACAAAGAAATCGATGCGTAACCCCGAGGCCCGGCTCCTGTCCGTCAGGAATCTCACGACGGGATTCGATCAGGCGGACCGGTTCGTCCCGGCGGTCAACGACGTCAGCTTTTACGTGCGTGCCGGCGAGACGTTGTGCCTGGTCGGGGAATCCGGAAGCGGCAAGTCGCTGACCGCGCTCTCGATCATGCGCCTCATTCAGGCGCCCGGCCGGATCGCCGCGGGCACCATCCTCTTCAACTCGAAAGGGGGATCGCGCGATCTGCTACGGCTGACCGAGCGGGAAATGCAGCACATCCGCGGCGCGGAGATTGGGCTGATCTTTCAGGAGCCGATGACGGCGCTCAATCCGGTCTTCACCATCGGCAACCAGATCGAGGAAACGCTTCGCATCCACGGCCGCGCGTCGCGGCGCGACGCGCGCGACAAGGCAATCGAGCTGCTCGGCGCGGTCAGCGTGCCCGAACCCGAGCGACGCACGAGGGAGTATCCGCACCAGCTCTCCGGCGGCCTGCGCCAGCGTGCGCTCATCGCGCTCGCCCTGGCCTGCGAACCGGCGCTGCTCATTGCGGACGAGCCAACGACCGCACTCGACGTGACGATTCAGGCGCAGATTCTCGATTTGCTGCGCGACCTCCAGAAGAAAATGGGGCTCGGGCTTCTCCTCATCACTCACGACCTCGGCGTCGTCGCCGAAATGGCCGACCGCGTCGCGGTGATGTACGCCGGCAAAATCGTCGAAGAGGCGCCGGTTGAGAGCTTGTTTGCCGATCCGAAGCACCCGTACACGCGTGGATTGATGGCGTCGATGCCCGGCGGACAGCCCGGCGCGCGGCTGCGAGCCATCCAGGGCACGGTACCGGCGCTCGGACAGCTGCCACCTGGATGCGCGTTCGCGCCGCGTTGCCCGGATCGATTCACACCGTGCACCACGATCGTGCCGGCAGTGACGACACTGCCCGCCGATCGTACGGTGAGGTGCCATTTGCACAGCTCGACGGGTCACGAATCCTGATGCCGCTCCTCGAAGTCCGTCATCTCGTCAAAGAGTTCGGCCGGAAGGGTGGCCTTCTTCGCAAGCCGGGCATCGTCCGAGCCGTGAACGACGTGAGCTTCACGATCGACGAAGGCGAAACCTTCGGGCTGGTGGGAGAATCGGGCAGCGGCAAAACAACGACCGGCCGATGCATTCTCCGTTTGATTGAACCAACGTCTGGCGAAGTGCGGTTCAAGGGGGAGGACGTTCTTGCGTTCTCGCGCTCGAGGATGCGCGCGGCACGGCGCGAGATGCAGATCGTGTTTCAGGATCCGTACTCGTCGCTCAACCCGCGGATGCGAGTCGGCAAGATCGTCGAGGAGCCGCTCATCATCCATGGAATTGGCAACAAGGCCGAGCGGCAAGCGCGCGTGACCGAGCTCTTTCAGCTGGTCGGCCTCGATCCGGAACAGCTCTCGCGTTATCCGCATCAGTTCAGCGGCGGGCAGCGTCAACGCATTGGCCTGGCGCGGGCACTGGCCCTGAATCCGTCGCTCATCATCGCTGACGAACCGGTCTCGGCACTCGACGTGTCAGTGCAGGCGCAGGTCGTCAATCTGCTGATGGATCTCCAGCAGCAGCTCAAGCTGACCTACCTGTTCATCGCCCACGACCTTCGGCTGGTGCAGCACATCTGCGATCGTGTGGCGGTGATGTATCTGGGAAGGATCGTGGAAATGGGACCGACCGACCGTCTGTTTGCCGCCCCGGCGCATCCCTACACGCGCGCCCTGCTGTCGGCCATTCCTATCCCGGACCCAAAGGCCGCGAAGCAGCGAATCCTGCTGGATCCTTCAACGTTCGATAAGGATGCGGCGCTGAAAGAGGTCGCCGCCGGGCACGTCGCGGCCGTGTAGTGTCCGGCTTTAGACGGACTCGGACTGCTCAGGCCGCGCGCTTGACGTCTTTCTCCACCTGCCCGTCGCGAATGTGAATGACGCGATGCGCGTAGGCCGCGATGTCGGCTTCGTGCGTCACGAGCACGATCGTGTTGCCGGTCTGGTGCAGCCGATCGAACACACCCATGATCTCGTTGCCGGTTTTCGAGTCGAGGTTGCCCGTCGGCTCGTCCGCCAGCAGGATCGACGGGTTATTGACGAGCGCTCTCGCAATCGCTACACGCTGACGCTGGCCGCCTGAGAGCTCGTTCGGGCGATGCGACGCACGGTCAATGAGCTCGACCTTCATGAGCGCCTCGCGTGCCCGCTCCTGACGAACCTTTCCGGAAACGCCGCCGTAGACAAGCGGCAGCTCGACGTTGTGGAGCGCCGTCGCGCGTGGCAGCAGGTTGAAGGTCTGGAACACGAACCCGATCTCTTCATTCCGAATCCGCGCCAGCTCGTCGTCGTTCATCGACGCCACTTCTTTTTCGTTCAGGAGATAGCTTCCCTTGCTCGGCGTGTCGAGGCAGCCAATCAGGTTCATGAGCGTCGACTTGCCCGAGCCCGACGGCCCCATGATGGCAACGTATTCGCCGCGCTCGATTTCGATGGAAACGCCACGCAGCGCGTGAATCTCCTCTTCACCCATCACGTAGGTCTTCCACAGGTCGCGGGTTTCAATCAAAGCCATAGCAATTTGGTCTGCAGTTACGAGTTAGCGGTTGGGTAATTAGGATCTCACAAGTTCGTTGACCGCTGGCCGATAGCCGCTTTCCGGGGGGCCGCTAGTCGTGTAAGTGTGGCTACGGGTCGCGAGGCGGCTCGGTTCCGGGCTTTCGTATCCTGATCGCCACGAAAACCTCGCCTCCAGACGCCTCCCGCAGCGTGACGCCATCGCGCTCGATCTTGACCACCGTTCGACTGCCGACCGACTCGCCGGGTGCGACGACGACGCCGTTGATGATAGCGAGGGTGCGGACGCCGGAAATCATGACGCCGTCAACCCGCGGCAAGGCGGGGACTGGCGGCTCTGGCGCCGAGGCGACGGGCTTGGGCGGTGGTGCTGGAACTGCAGTTGGCGCGACCGGCGGGTCTGCCGGTAGCGGTGCCAGCCGGTCATCAGTTCGGCCCATTGTGGACTCAACCTTCGGATCCATGACGCCCGGCGAGCTTTCGGAGCGCGCGGCGGCCAGGATGGCCTGCTGTTTTGCCGAGAGAACTGGAATGACCCGCCCGACGCCCGGAAGCTGGAGGAAGGACCATGAGGCGAGCAGCGCGAACGCGAGCACGGCGCTTGCCTCGCCGAAGCGCCGTTGGCGCGAAGGCGGAAGCGTGGCTAGCACCTTCGCGGGAACGGCGTCCACCGCCGTTTCCGATGCGGCCGCTGCCGCAAGCTGGAGTCCGGCGACGCTCTCGCTGAGCGCCGAGAGGTTCGGCTCCAGGAAATCCGCGGAGTCGAGCGTCTCGACCTCGATGTCGAGCTCCTCGATCAGGAGCATGGCCAGCGATCGCAGGTTCGGCACTGTCCCCGAGACCAGCACCGAGGCCACGTGGGCGCCGTAGACGGGACGCACGAGCTCAATCAGGTGCTCGAGCTGCGGCGCCAGTTGCGACACGAGCAGATAGCGCTCGAACAATTCCGGGCGCGCCTGGCGGAACGACTGTCCGAGCGGCCACTCGAAGCTACGCGACGAGATGAGCTTTCCACTCGAGACGATTGCGATTGCCGCGCCGCGCGTGTTCAGCGAGACGGCTGCGACGGCGCCGGACGTCGTGCCAATTTGCCGCGTGCGGACGAGGCCGGCCAGCGCTTCAGCGGGCGAAAGAATCGCCTCGATCTCGAATCCGGCCAGCAGAATAGGCGTGAGATCGGACAGCTCAGCGCGATCCAGATCGGATTGAGCGTCGGGCTTCTCCCACGCGACCACGCGCGCACGGTTCGGCATGTCGTGCGCGCGCCGAGCCGTACGTAGCGCGCCGGTCAAGCCGTCGCGATCGTCGATCCACTCCGCCTTCGCAATCGTTCGCGCGCCCGCCACAGTAGTCCGCGCCCCGCGTCGTCCTGTTCGAACGAGCACGCACGCGTCCGGCCCAAGCTCGATTCCCGTCACTTCTGACACGTCTGTCTGCCTTCTGCCTTCTGCCTTCTGCCTTTTTTAGCTTTCTTTTTCCTCGTACTCCGTCTTCAGCCGTGCGACGACTGCCGGATCGGCAAGCGTGGTCGTATCGCCCAATGCCTTTCCTTCGGCGATGTCGCGCAGCAATCGCCGCATGATCTTTCCCGATCGCGTTTTCGGCAGGTCCGCCGCAAAGAGAATCTGATCCGGCCGCGCAATCGCGCCAATCTTCTTGACGACATGCTCCTTGAGCTCGTCGGCAAGCAGTGGACTCACGCGCACGCCCTCCTTGACCGTCACAAACGCTGCAACTGCCTGGCCTTTGATCTCGTGCGGACGTCCGACCACGGCTGCCTCCGCAACCTTCTCGTGATCGACGAGTGCGCTCTCGACTTCCATAGTTCCCAGCCGGTGCCCGGCAACATTCAGCACGTCATCAACGCGCCCCAGCAACCAGTAAAAGCCGTCGTCGTCGAGGCGCGCGCCATCACCGGTGAAATAGGAGCCATCGGTCCAGCGGCTCCAGTACTGCTGCACGAAGCGTTCGGGATCGCCGTAGATCCCACGTAGCATCGCCGGCCACGGACGCGTGAGCGTGAGCAGTCCACCACCCGACTCGACGTGCTTGCCCTGCGCGTCACGAATCTCCGCGGAGATGCCTGGAAAGGCCTTCGTTGCCGAGCCTGGCTTCGTGCTCGTGAGACCGGGAAGCGGCGTGATCATGATCATGCCGGTTTCGGTTTGCCACCAGGTATCGACGATTGGACACCGTTCGCGCCCGATGTTCAGCTGGTACCACATCCATGCTTCCGGGTTGATCGGCTCGCCAACCGATCCGAGCAGGCGCAAGGTGCTCATGTCACGCTTCGCCGGCCACTCGGTGCCCCACCGCATGAACGCGCGGATGGCCGTTGGCGCCGTGTAGAAGATCGTCACGCCATGGCGCTCGATGATCTCCCAGAAGCGATCCTTCTGCGGCCAGTCGGGCGCACCTTCGTACATCACGACCGTGGCGCCATTGGCGAGCGGACCGTAAACAACATAGCTGTGGCCGGTGACCCAGCCGATGTCGGCAGTGCACCAGTAAACGTCGGATTCTTTCAGGTCGAAGACCCACTTCGTGGTGGCGTAGGTTCCGACTAGATAGCCGCCCGTCGTGTGCACGATTCCCTTGGGCTTGCCCGTTGTGCCGGACGTGTAGAGGATGTAGAGCATGTCCTCCGCATCCATGGCTTCGGGCTCGCAGACCGAAGACATGTGCCGGACCACATCGTGATACCAGTGATCGCGCCCCTCGCTCATGTCCACCGGAATCGGCGCGCCGGCTTGCCGCTGCACAACGACGACGTTCTTGATGGAGGGCGTGCCTTTCAACGCCTCGTCGGCCATCTGTTTCAGAGGGACGATGTTTCCGCGGCGGTAGCCGCCGTCGGCGGTGACGAGGAGTACGGCCTGCGCATCGTTGATGCGATCGCGAAGCGCCTCTGAGCTGAACCCGCCGAAGACAACGCTGTGCACGGCTCCGATGCGCGCGCACGCCAGCATCGCGATCGCCAGCTCCGGGATGAGAGGCATATACAGAGCCACGCGATCGCCGCGCGTGACGCCGAGATGCCTCAACGCGTTCGCGAACGCGCCGACCTGACGATACAAGTCCCAGTACGTCAGCGTCCGGCGATCGCCGGGCTCACCTTCCCAGATGAACGCGGCCTTGTTCCGCCTCTCGGTCTTGACGTGCCGATCGAGGCAGTTGGCGCTGATATTGAGCTTGCCGCCAACGAACCACTTGGCGTATGGCGATTTCCACTCCAGCACGGAATCCCACGGCTTGATCCATTCGAGCTCGCGAGCAAAGCCGGCCCAGAACGCTTCGGGATCTGCGGCGGCGCGCTGGTACACGCCGGGATCGTTCACGTTTGCGGTGCGCTGCCAGTGTTCGGAGGGAGAGAAACTTCGATCTTCCTTGAGAAGGGCATCGATCTCTGACATGGATGAATTGTAGGTTGAAAGATAAGGCAAAAGGCAAAAGGCAGAAGGCAGAGGGCAAAAAGGCAGAAGGCAGAAGGCGAAAGGCAGATGGCAGCAGGCACGAATTCACCGGTTTTGCCTTCTGCCTTCTGCCTTCTGCCTTCTGCCTTCTGCCTTCTGCCTTCTGCCTTCTGCCTTCTGCCTTTCTAAAGCGCTGCTACGCGGCGCAGCCAGCCGAGGACGCTTCCGCCGGCTGGCTCGAGGCCGAGGCCGTACGCCGCTCGAACGACGGTCTCGTCGTCGACTTGCGGCAGCCGCGCAGAGTAGGCCGCGGCGAGCGCCCGATCGCATAACACGTTGATCAGCCGCGGGTTGCCGCCGGAGGCGCGGTGAATGCGGCGCATCGATTTCGTGCTGAAGCGCGACGTCTCGGCATCGCCAGCGACGGACATGCGATGGGAGATGTACGAAGCGGTCTCGTCGCTCGTTAGTGGGCGCAACCGATAGCGGATGGAGATGTTGGAGGCTAAGACCCGCAACTCAGGGGCTTTGAGATTGTCCCGCAGGTTGAGCTGGCCAACCAGACCGATCTGGAGTAACGGGCGGCCACGCTCAATGAGGCCTGACAAACGCTGAATCTCCTCGAGGACCGGCCGAGGCAGCTTTTGCGCTTCGTCGACGAGCAGCAGCGCCCGCGCACCGATCGGAAAGAGCGATCGCAGAAAATCGTGGAGCGTCCGAAGAAGCTCTCCCCGGCCCAGGGCGGACACGTGGCTCCGGCGCGCCTCTTCCCGCGAAATAACCCCAAAATCCTGGAGTACGAGCCTGATGAGCTCGGCGGGGTTTATATAGGGATTCAACAGCAGCGCCGTGAACGTATTGCGATCCACCTCGTTGAGGATCGTTCGACACAGCGTCGTTTTTCCGGTCCCGCTCGTGCCGGTGACGACGATGACGCCGTCGCGGCGTGAGATGGCGTGACGGAAGAGGTCGAGCCCGTTGACGTGTGACGGGCTGCGGAAGAAAAAGGCCGGGTCAGGGGTCAAGCTGAACGGCTTTTCGCGTAGACCGAACGATTCTTCGTACATGTCGCGGGCCTCCGGCCACACCCTTGGCTGGAGGAAATTTCGGGTCGAGTTGGGAAAAGCTGTAGGGCAGAAGGCAAGGGCAGAGGGCAAAGGGCAGAAGGCAAAAGGCAGAAGGCAGAACGTTCGAGCCCGAACGCTTTGCCTTCTGCCTTCTGCCTTTTGCCTTCTGTCCGTGCCGGCGCTCAGATGACAGGCGCCGGTGGAACATCAATAGTGCCTGGCGGCGGCGGGGGCGGCAGGTTCTTCTTGAAGATCGCGACGCCGAGTAGCCCGCCGAGGACGCCGAACACGGCGTCAATGCAGAGCGACACCAGCAAGCCGACGATCCACAGACCGGAGGTAGCCATGAGGCGCTCGATCCACATCCTCATCTCCGGCGTGATTTCGGGGTTCTCTGACAGAACCCGCTCCATCATTTGCTGCTGCATGTCGCCGGCCATCATCTGGAACGGAATGCCGAGGACTGAGGCAACAATCGCTCCGATTACGCCCGCCATCAGACCGACGAGCGCGCCCTCAGCGGCGGTAATTTGGTACGGGGTGTTCTGCTGGCGGAGGTACGCGGCCAGCGCACCGCCGACGAGGACCCATAAACAACAGCAGCAGTTTCCGACGTTGACTAACGGCAATGCCGATAGGACGCCAATGAATACGCCGCCCCACAACGCCGGCTGCAGTCTGTCGTTCATCAGTCGTAGTACTCCCGTCCGAGGTGAGTAATCAGCTCTTCGCCGCGCAGGTAGCGCAACGTGTTTTTCAGCTTCATCAGCTGAATAAACAAATCGTGCTCAGGGTACAAACCGGGAGCATGCATCGGACTCTTGAAGTAGAACGAGAGCCATTCCTGGATGCCGCTCATGCCTGCACGCTTCGCCAGATCGAGGAAGAGCGCCACGTCGAGCACGATTGGGGCCGCCAGAATACTGTCACGGCAGAGGAAGTTGACCTTCAACTGCATCGGATAGCCAAGCCACCCGAAGATGTCGATGTTGTCCCATCCCTCTTTGTTGTCGCCGCGGGGGGGATAGTAGTTGATCCGCACGACATGGCAAAGCTTTTCGTACAGATCCGGATAGAGGTTTGGCTGAAGGATGTAGTCCAAGACGGATTTCTTGCTTTCCTCTTTCGTCTTGAACGACTCCGGATCGTCGAGCACTTCGCCGTCGCGGTTGCCGAGGATGTTGGTCGAGTACCAGCCTTCGACGCCAAGCAGGCGCGCTTTGAGACCAGGCGCCACCACGGTTTTCAGCCAGGTCTGGCCCGTTTTGAGGTCCTTGCCGGCCACCGGCGATCCGCTCTGGTTCGCGAGCTGCAGGAGGGCCGGCACGTCGGCACTGAGATTTGGCGCCGCGTTGGCGTAGGGAATGCCTTCCTTGATCGCCGCGTAGGCGTAGATCATGCTCGACGGGATCGAGTCGTCACTCGCGTCGAGCGCCTTCTCGAACGCCTCGACGCTGGCATGGGCAGGCGTCTCGGTGAGGTACACCTCGGTGCTGCCGCACCAGAGCAGCACCAGGCGCTCGATCCCATGCTGCTGCTTGAACCGACGGATGTCTTCGCGCAGTTGTTCCGCCAGATCGCGCTTGCTCGAGCCCTTCTTGACGTTCGGCCCATCGAGTCGCTTGACGTACCGGCGATCGAATACCGCGGACATCGGACGAATGGCTTCGAGTTCCGGCTTGATCTGATCGAGCAGCGATGGTTCCAGCACGCCCGCCGTTTTCGCGGCTTCGTACGCGTTGTCTTCGAAAATGTCCCACCCGCCGAAGACGACATCGTCCAGCGCCGCGAGCGGCACGAAGTCTTTGATCAGAGGCGAGCGGGCTTCGGTACGTTTGCCGAGCCGTACGGTTCCCATCTGCGTCAACGCGCCGATCGGCTTCGCCAGCCCGCGACGAACGGCCAGCACGCCAGCGATTGTGGTCGTACTGACAGCGCCCATACCCACGAGCAGGACACCCAGCTTCCCTGCAGGTTCTGCGATTTTCGGAGGATTTTTCACGATTCAAAACTATATCATCGAGTACTCGGGGCTCGGGACTCGGGGGCGGAGGTTCGAAAACGCTGCCATGTTCAAAATGTTCAGACGCTCGACGCTCGACCCTCTCAGCGTGAGCATGGTTGGCGTGAAGCTCGCGGATCGCGTCCTGGTGGTTGGTTGTCGGGATCCGCTGCTGATCGCGGCGCTCGCCATCAAAGCGGGGTTGACCGGCCGGACCTGCGCCGTCGATCGAGTGGAAGGACTGGTCCGCGAGGCAGAGCGCGTGGCGTTGGCTGAAGGCGCGCTGGTCGAGTTCAAGGCGGAGGAAATTGTGCCACTTCCATACGACTCGGACTCGTTCGATGTCGTTGTGCTACGCGACGTGGTACGCGGCCTCGATGCACCCAATCCTCACGCCCTCGCGGCCGAATGCCTGCGCGCCTTGCGGAAGGGCGGCCGCTGTATGGTCATCGACGGACTCGGCCCCGTGAAGTCGTGGATGTGGGAGCGTACGACACCGCCGAATCGCGAGGCTGAGAAGGTGATGACCGACGCGATGACATCAGCGGGGTTCGTCGCCGTTCGAACGCTCGCTGAACGCAACGGAGTCCTGTTTCTCGAGGCGGTCAAGCGTGCAGCTTGAAAATCCGAAGTCTGAACTCTGAAGTGTGAACTGGAAGGTTGAAGGCTCAAACGCTGAAGTTTGAATGCATTCACGCTTCAGACTTCAGACTTGACGTTTCCAGTTCAGACTTCACAGTTCAGACTTCAGACTTTCACCGCCCGCTCCCGTGTCATCGCGCACACGTGAGGTGTCTTCCGCCATCAATCGCGATCGTCTCCCCCGTGATCCAGCCTGATTGATCCGATCCCAAGAAGTAGATCAACTCCGCGATCTCTTCTGGATCACCAGGACGTCCGAGCGGATGCGTTTCGCGTGAGCGCGTCAGGAAGGCGGCGTAGTTCTCCTCGCTCATGCCGCCGCGGCGATGCAGGTTGGTGATCGTGACGCCTGGATTGACCGCGTTGACGCGAACGCCTTTCGGCGCGAGCTCCAGGGCGGCGCATCGCGTCAGCTGATCGATCGCCGATTTGCTGACGCAATACGCCAGCACGCCGGGAAACGAACGCAGCCCCGTCACGCTCGACACATTGACGATCGCGCCGCGCGAGGCGATGAGCGCGGGCGTCGCCGCGCGCATCACCCGGAACGGCGCGCGCGCGTTGATGTCCATCATCACGTCCCACTGCTCGTCGGTCGTGTTTTCCACGCTGCCGGATCCAATGATCCCCGCCGCGTTGACGAGCGTCGTCAACCCGCCAAACCGGTCGAGCGCCGCCGACACGATCCGCTCCGGCGCCGACGCTTCCGTGACATCGGCCGCAAATACGGAGGGTTTGCCACCGCTGCCCTGGATCTCGTGTGCCAATTCTCCGAGCGCCGGTTCGTCGCGGCTGACCAGCAAAACTGACGCTCCCGATCGTCCAAACCTCAAAGCCGTCGCGCGCCCGATGCCGCTCGACGCGCCAGTCACAATCACCTGCTGAGCCATTGGAGGGTTTTAACACAATCGGAACCAGGGCCCGGGGTCCGGGATTCGGGATCCGGGGTCGCCAGCACAAGCGTTCACGCGTTCACGACCTGACCCCCGAGCCCCCGGATCCCGAGTCCCGGATCCCGAGCCGCGAGCCGCGAGCCGCGAGCCGCGAGCCGCGAGCCGCGAGCCGCGAGCCGCGAGCCGCGAAGACAGGACAGCTCATGTCATGTAACGAGCACAAGGCCGACCGGATCCCCAACAGGCCGCCGCCGGAATGGCCGAAAAACCGATGGGCGGCTTCTGTCGCCAACGGCAAGTCTTTTGCCCCGCTTTGGCCGGTACATCGATGATCCTCCGCCCGAATCATGCCTCGGACGTCTTCGACGCGCGCGAAATCGCTCGGGCGGCCGGGAGCTCGACGGCAGACGCCGAAGCGCTACTCGTGTCCGGGGCGATCTCTACGCGGGACGGACGATATGTCGACGCCCAGGAGGCTGTGCGTGCCGTGCACATGCTCCAGGGGCTTCGCACCGAACAGACCGCTCGTCAGCTCTTCAGACCCGCAGCCCTGGGTCCACAGCGTCACGGTGCTCGGCTGACGGCGTCAGGCCTGTTGCACGTCGCAGGGTTCGGACTCATTCTGCTGGTGGCGACGACGGGCGTCGCCAGCCGGGCAGCGGTTGTCCAGCCGCTCAATCCGGCGCGACTCGTGTTTCTCGTCCAGCCCGGGCCCGGCGGCGGTGGTGGCGGTGGTGGTCTGAAGCAGCCGGCGCCGCCAAAGCCCGCGATGCTCAAGGGCAAGTCGGCGATCAAGAGTCCCGTGCCTGTCGAACGCGTTGTCAAACGGCCGGAGCCCGATCCGCCGAAGCCGAAGCCGAAACCCGAGCCGCCTCCGGAAGTGAAACCCGAAGAGCGGCCGGTCGAACCGCCGCCACCGGTCGCCAAGCCGGATCCCGTACCGCCCGTCGTGGCGCCTGTCGTCAGCGCGCCTGATTCGACCAAGGATCAAGCTGGCGTTCTCACGCCGGCTCCGCCGACGTCGACGAGCCAGGGCTCTGGAAATGGTGGGGGAGCTGGAACTGGTTCCGGCTCCGGCATCGGTGAGGGAAGCGGCGCCGGCATTGGCCCCGGCACCGGTGCCGGCACGGGCGGTGGTCCGTATCGGCCCGGCAGCGGCATCACGGCACCCGCGCTCGTGCACGAAGTCAAACCGGACTACACCGAAGAGGCCCGCCGTCGCAGCCTCTCTGGCGACGTCGTCCTGGAGATCGTTGTGCGCAGCGACGGACGCGTCAGCAACGTGCGCGTCCTGCGCGGGCTTGGCGCTGGACTGGATCAACGAGCGGTGGAGGCCGTGCGCCAGTGGCGTTTCACGCCGGCTCGGCGCCTTGGGACGCCTGTCGACGTGTTGGTGGAAGTGGCGGTCGAATTCCGGCTGCGATAGAGGGAACTCATGGAGTCCACACTGCTGATCATCACGATCGCGTCGCTGGCACTGACTGCGGTCCTTGCCGTGATGCTGACCGTTATTCTGCTCGACAAGCGCCGGCGATCGCAGGCGCGGGCCGCGGTGCTTGCCGAGATGGCCGCAGATGCGGTGCCGGCGACGGCATCTCACTCAGCTCTGGACGACTACGAGTTCCTGCCCGTCGAGCCTGTGATCTCGTCAGGTGAACTCTTCACGCCGCATCAGGAACCGTCTGCGTGGCCCAAGCGAATCGCGGTGGCCGGTGCCATTGCGTTAGTGGTGCTAGTCGCGGCTACTGTTCGGCCCAGCCTGCCGCGCGCCGGCAGCAGCGCGAACGCGACCGCCAACTCGCCGGCGGTCAGCACACCCGCCGAGAACCACAGCGCGGACAATCTCCTCGAGCTACTGTCGCTGAAGCACGATCAGGAGCCCAACGCGCTGAAGATCACCGGGCTCGTTCAGAATCCGCGACATGCTGCGCCGCTGTCCCGCATCACGGCCACGGCCATGCTGTTTGGCAGTGACGGAACGTTTCTCGCGAGCGGTCGCGCGCCGCTTGATTTCACGGCGCTTCGTCCCGGCGAGGAGTCCGGATTCGTCATCACCGTGCCTGTCACCGCGCCCGTCGCGCGCTATCGCGTCGGCTTCCGCGCGGAAGACGGCCGGATCATCGGACATGTCGATCGGCGGCTGACCGGAACCATTGCAAGAGGGGCATCATGACTCGGGGAACCTTGGCAGCAATCAGCGCGCTCGTCCTTGCGGCAGCCATCGGCGCATCCGGCCAGGAGCAGGATCCGCAGGTCTTCCGGTTTCGTACCGGGATCGAGCTCATCAACGTCACCGCAACGGTCACCGACAGCAGCGGTCGCTTCGTGTCGGGGCTGCAGAAGGAAGACTTTCGAGTTTTTGAAGACGGACAGGAACAGCAGATCACGCACTTCAACAGCGAGCGGGTCCCGGTCAGCCTTGGCCTTGTCGTCGACACGAGCGGAAGCATGGAAGGCGAGAAGTGGATCAACGCTCGACAGGCGCTGAACCGATTCCTCTTCGAGCTGCTCGATCGCGATGACGAGGTCTTTCTCTATCGATTCGACAATCAACCGGAGCTCGTTGAAAACTGGACGTCCGATCGCGAGCGAATCGCCAACGGTCTCGGCCGGATCCGGCCACGCGGTGCTACGTCGCTGTACGACGCGGTCGCCGAAGCCGTCCCGCTCGCTCAGAACGGACGGCATCGGAAGAAGGCGCTCGTTGTCATCTCCGACGGGAACGACACGAACAGCCGGACGACGATCCGCGCGTTGAAGCAGATGATTCGGGAGAGCGAAGTGCTGATCTACGCGATTGGCATCGACAGCCAGGCCTCGACGTTCGGCGGCAGGGCCCCGACAACGTATCCGCCCAGCGCACCACCGCCTGGGCCGCGTCTGCCAATTCCGCTGCCGTTTCCGTCGCCAGGCCGCCGGAACCCGCCGCCCTCGCCGCCGCGAACGCCGTCAGGAGGCAGCAGCGGCGGCTACTCGAGCCGTCTTGACGATCGCGTCAACGTCGCGGCGCTGCGTGACATCACCGACGACAGCGGCGGACGCACCGAGATCGTACGGACCGGACGCGACCTCGATCCCGCGACCACAAGCGTCGCCGACGAGTTGAGCAAGCAGTACTACCTTGGGTATCCCGCGCAGGGTAAGAAGGATGGCCGGTGGCACACGATCCGATTGGAAGTGCGATCGGGCAACCACCTGGTGCGTGCGCGCCGCGGCTACGTCGCGACGCCGTAGTGCATTAGTGTCCGGGTTCGGGATCCGGGGTTCGGGATCCGGGGTCCGGGATCCGGGGTCCGAAAAACTCTCTGATCAAAAGTCGCGCGACTGTGATCGGTAGCTTTTCGTATCCCGGATCCCGGACCCCGTCTTAGCTCAGAACTTGACCTTCACTCCCAACTGCACCTGACGCTCAACGGTTCCGCAGAGCGA
>Ga0075428_100001474_pt1 | contig 25166 bp, 16 predicted proteins | sample RhiMetdeltSRZDD2_FD_75291 | JGI IMG/M metagenome (GOLD analysis project Ga0075428, IMG submission 75291) | Populus rhizosphere microbial communities from Tennessee, USA - Rhizosphere MetaG P. deltoides SRZDD2 | ecosystem: Host-associated > Plants > Roots > Rhizosphere > Soil | place: USA... | reverse complement strand
TTCATCGCGGTGAACGAAGTGGACCCCCAGCGCATGGCCGCCGATCTGACGAGCTACTCGATCGAAACCAAGTTCGGCTTCGTCGACATGCTGTTGGCCCCGTTCCTGCTGCCGCTCACGTTCACGACGCGAACCGTGATCGTTCGCACCTGATGTCGAGATGACGATCGAGCTCCAGTTCCTCGGTGCCGCTCGCCACGTCACGGGCACCAAACACCTTCTCAAGATCGGCAAGAAGAAGGTGCTGCTCGACTGCGGCATGGTGCAGGGACCACGTCGTGTCGCCGACGAAGCGAACCGCAAGCTGCCGATCGCCGGCCGCGACGTCGATGCCGTCGTGCTGTCGCACGCTCACATCGATCACTGCGGCTCCTTGCCGCGCCTCGTCAAGGACGGCTTCGCCGGTCCGATCTGGTGCACCGACGCAACCAGCGACATGTTGCGGATGATGCTCACGGATTCGGCGCACATCCAGAGCCAGGACTGCAAGCACCTGCGCCGGCGCGGGCACGACGTGGAACCCGTCTACGACGAACAGGACGTCGAGCGGACGCTGCGACTCGTCCGCCCGGTCGCGTATCACGAGACCTTCGTGGTCCTGCGCGAGCTGCGTGTGCAGTTCCTCGATGCGGGGCACATCCTCGGCGCGGCCATCGTGGTCATGGACGTCGACAGCGGCGTGAAGCAGCGCCGCATCGTGTTCACGGGGGACCAAGGGCGCAAGAACCTGCCGATCCTGCGCGACCCCGATCGCATTCCCGAATGCGACGCCCTGATCACCGAGTCGACCTATGGCGATCGCGAACACGAGCAGCGCGTCGACATGATGGCGGAGCTGACGCGCATCGTCAGTGAAGAGCTGCACGACGGCGGTCGCGTGATCATCCCCGCGTTCGCGGTCGGCCGGACCCAGTCGGTCGTGCTGTTCCTCGGTCAGTTGATGCGCGATGGCACGCTGCCGAAGCTGGACATCCACGTCGATTCGCCGATGAGTCGCGAAGCGACGCGGATCATGGGCAAACACCCGGGACTGTTCGACGCCGAGACGCGCTCGCTGCTGCAGCGGGGCCACAACCCGCTCTTCTTCGAAGGCGTGAATTACGTAGCCAGCGTCGAGGAGAGCAAGGCGCTGAACCAGGTCCGCACCGGAGTCATCATCTCGGCTTCGGGCATGTGCGAGTCGGGCCGCGTGCTGCATCACCTCTCGCAAAGCGTCGGCCGCAGAGAGGATTGTGTGCTGATGGTCGGCTACCAGGCGCACGGCACGCTCGGGAGGCGGCTGCTCGACGGCGAGAAGATCGTCAACATCTTCGGCGAGCCACACGACGTGAAGTGCAAGGTGCGTTCGATGCCGGGCCTCTCCGCGCATGCGGATTGGCGCGAGCTCATGGCCGCGAGCCGTCACCTCTCGGGGCGTTGCAAGCAGGTGTTCGTCGTGCACGGCGAGGACGAGCCAGCCTTGGCCTACGCGGGCCGGCTGCGCGATGCCGGGTTCGCCAAAGTGCACGTGCCCAGCAAGTACGATCGCATCGAGGTCGACTGATGCGGGTCCCCTTCACCAAGATGGAAGGCGCCGGCAACGACTACGTGTATCTCGACGCGATCCGCACGCCGTTGTCGTTGGCGAACGCACCGTTGCTTGCGCGTCGCTGGTCGGATCGCCACTTCGGCATCGGCGCCGACGGTCTCATCGTGATGTCGCGCGGACAACAGGCACCGATCCGCATGTCGATGTGGAACGCCGACGGTTCGCGAGGAGCGATGTGCGGTAACGGCCTGCGCTGTCTCGCACGGCTCGCGTTCGAGCATGGCCACGTGCGCGAGCGTGCCTTCACGGTCGAGACGGACGCCGGACCGCGCCGGGTCGAGTTGCTGGCCGAGGCCGACGAGGTGCGTGCGTGGATGGGGGATGTGCGATGTGGTGCTCCGATCCGGATCGACGTCGGCGGCCACCCCGTCGATTTCGTGCCCGGCGACGCCGGCAACCCGCACGCGGTGACGTTCGTCGCCGACGTCGAGGCGGCCGATGTGGCCGGGATCGGCCGGATGCTGCAGGCGCATCGAGGCTTCCCGGGTGGTGTGAACGTCGAGTTCGTGCAGGTGCAGGGACCGGATTCCCTGCTCGTCCGCACCTTCGAACGCGGCAGCGGCGAGACGCTGGCATGTGGCACGGGCGCCGTCGTCGCTGCGGCCGCGGCGCGCCAGCAGGGCCGCGTGCGCGCAGCTACCGTGGCCGTTCGCCTTCGCGGAGGCACCCTGCGCGTCGTCGGCGAGGGGAGTACCCTTGCGATCGAGGGCCCGGCCCGTACCGTCTTCACTGGTGAGATCGCGCTGCCCGAGTCCGGGTGATGCCTCTCGCCGGGCGAAGGCCCGAACATTCCGTCGAGGACAAACCGTGGACAAACTGGTCTGGATCATCCCGCTCGCACTGGTCGGCATCGGCCTGTTGTGGGCGATCGTCACCTACAACGGCCTCATCAGCCGCCGCAACGAGACGAAGAACGCCTGGAGTCAGATCGATGTGCAGTTGAAGCGACGCTACGAGCTGATTCCGAACCTCGTTGAGACCGTGAAGGGCTACATGAAGCACGAGCGCGAGACGCTCGAAGCCGTGATTCGCGCGCGGCAGACCTGTGTCGACTTCAAGAATGCGGGCAACATCGCGGAGCTCGTCAAGGCCGAGGGCCAGCTGACGCAGTCTCTGCGCGGCTTGTTCGCGGTGGCCGAGAGCTACCCGGACCTGAAGGCCAACCAGAACATGCTGAGCCTGCAGGAGGAGCTGAAGTCGACGGAGAACCGCGTCGGGTTCGCGCGTCAGGCCTACAACGACGCTGTGATGCGCCTCAACAACGCGATCGAGATGTTCCCGGCCTCGATCATCGCCGGGATGGGCAGCTTCAAGCAGGCCGTGTTCTTCGAAGTGGAAGCCGCCGAAGAGCGCAAGGCGGTCAAGGTCTCCTTCTAGATGATTGGCAAGAACATCGCCGCGATCGGGCGGCTGGGTGCGACATTCCGCTCGTTCGTGGGTCGCCGCGCGGCGATGGGAACTACTGCCGATCAAGGTCACTCGCCGAGGTGCCTCGGCGCCGCGCTGGCTGCGATCATCGCGACGTGGGGGGCGAGTGCGACGTCCCAGCAGCCCGACGCCGAGAAGGTCGCCGCGGCCGCTGAGAAGTGGGTTACCTCGGACCAGGTTTCGCGCGAGCAGCTCGACCACACGGTCACGGTCATGCTGGCCGATCCGAAGCTCGGCATCGACTGGCTCGCCGCGCAGCTGCCGGCGGCCGACAAAGCTGCCGCGCAGCCACGCAGCAAGGGCGTGCACGGCCTCTGCACGCACTGCGTGCTCGAGTTCCTGCGCCGGCAACGCGACAGCGGGGTCGTGTTCGCGGGCCAATACGGTGACTTGCGGCGGCTGCAGCCGTTCGTCGGGAAGATGCTCTTCGGCCTCTTGCTGGAGACGCCCGCGTGGTTCCCCAACACGCACCGCGTCCGGCTCGTGCCCGCACTGCGCGACGTCCAGCCCACGCTGCCCGATGCGCAAACCCTCGAGGCGACGATAACGATCGCCGAGAACGCGACCATCGAACCCGAGGAGTTGCGCCTTTCGCTCGCCGCGATGCTCTGGCAGTGGGGCAGGAAGCAGCATGCACAGGCGTTCATCGATGCACTGCAGAAAGCCTCGTCGGAGGGCGATGCCGAGGACCGTGTGCAAAAGATGCTCGAACTCGCAGACCTGTACTACCAGCTGCGTGAGTACAAGACCTCGGCCAACACGCACCGCGCGGCGCAAGCGCTCGCGAGTACGGCAAAGGTCGAGTTGAGACCGAACGCCTGGTATGCGTCGGCCTGCGTGCATGCATTGATCGGCGACGTGGAGCGCGGCATGGCTGCACTCGAGAAGTGTGCGAGCATGCACGCGTTGCCTCATCTCGACGAGTCACTGCGGCTCAAGCGCTCCCTCTTCGAGACCGACCCGGAGCTCGCCGTCCTGCGCAGAGACGAACGGTTCGCCGGCATCCTCGAGCTGGCCTTCGGCAAGGCACGGTCCGACAAGGCGGCTGGGCGTTGATCCTCCACGGCGGCGAGCGATGACCCTGCCGTTCGCCTTTCTGCTGGGCCTCGCGGTCGTGTTCGGCAGTCGCGAACTGATCCCGCCGATCCCGGGCAACGGCGGTCTCGAACAGTTGCTGCCGTTTGCCGCGTTGCTGGGCTTGCCCTCGCTGCTGGTCGCCAGCTCCTCGTGGTGGCTCCGCCAGAATCTGATCAAGGGGCGGCGCGGGCGCGTACCGCCGCGCACGATGCTGCGCATCTCGACCCTTGCGACTCCGTTGGTGCTGTGGCTGTTGTTCGCAGAGGGAGGTTACGGCGACTTCGTCGAACGCTGGGTCGGCGGCAGTCATTTCGCGACCAACATGTGCCTCATGCTACCCGTGCTCGCGGCCGAGCTCCCGCGCATCGCGTTGGGCATAACGACCATCGCGCACTGCGAGATCGACGAAGAAATCGCCGGCAGGCGCAGCGTCTCGAGAGAGATGTTGCCGGGTGCGCTCGAACTGTGGCCGGTCGTGCGCGTGGCAATGGGGTGGCCGCTGCTGCTCGTCATGCCGCTCGCCTTGCTCGGTCTCGTGCTCGACGCCCTGGCGCTCGACCGCGAGAGCTACGTGTTCTTCCTCGGCACGACCGCCGGGTCGACGCTGAGCACGCTCGCGTTCCTCGGCATCGCGGCCGCCTTGCTGCCGTCCTGGTTCCGGATCGCATTCGGCGTCGTGCGATCGCTTCCCGAACCGATCGGCACGCAGTTGCGTCACACAGCGACGAGGCTCGGCTTCGATCCAAAGCGCGTCCTGCTGCTGCCGACCGGCATGCGCGCCATGAATGCGATGATGGTCGGGCCGCTGCCCGTGGGCCGCTTCCTGTGTGTCACCGACGGGTTGGTGCGCGCGCTCGACGCGGACTCCATCACGGGCGTCGTCGGGCACGAAGTAGGCCACGCGAAGAGGGGGCACCCGGGTCTGTTGATGATCCTCGTCGTGTTGGTTCCGCTGCTGCTCACCTCCCCGTTGCAATTGCTCAACCTCGACGCGATCGACGTCACGACGAAGGCGCTGTTCGCGGTCACGAGCCTCTTGCTGCTGCTGACGGTCGTGCGCACCCTTGCTCACCGCTTCGAGCACGAAGCCGATGCCGCGTCGGTGCACGCGCTCGGGGCGGCTCCGTGCACGCGCGCGCTGATGGTCCTGTCGCGGCTCGCGGTGCCGGTGTCGCACGGACTCTTCGGTCGCGTGCTGAGCCTCCACCCCGAAGAGCCGCTGCGTCGCGAGAGCATGCGCCGCTACGAGTCCGAACCGGGCTTTCGCGCGGGCTTCGATGCGAGCGGAAGGCGGCTGCGATACGGCGTGTATGCGGTGTTGGCGTTGGCCTTCGCGGGCGCGGTCGTCACGTGGATCAGCGAGTGGCGCTACGAACGTGTGGTCTGGCGATTTCACGTCGGAGACTTCGTCGCGGCGAAGCGGTTCGTCGCCGAAGTCGGTCCGGTGCCACCGCGCTGGGAGAAGACCTGGAAGCAGTTGGGCGAAGAGCTGGCCGCGGCCCTCGAACTCGCGCCAGACGCCGAGGACTGGCAGGCGGCCACAGCAGCGCTGCGCGAAGGCGCCTGGCGCCGCGGCGTCGAGGTGCTCTTGAGTTCAGGGCCAGCCGCCGCGCGACCATGGTTCTCGTTGGCGGTCGAGACGGCCGATCCCGCGACGGAGCTGCAGCGTGCCGTGCACGACTTCTGTCATGCCGCGTCGGAGAACGACACGGAGCGCATGCACGATCTCAAGCAGGCTGTGCAACGTTTGGGGATACCGAAGGAACTGCTGCCGGTCTTCCGCGAGTAGTCCGGTTCCGCGAGCGCGTGCCATGCCGCCGCGTCGAGCGTGGCATGGCCCGCCTGGGATCGGCGGCGAGCAGGGCTCAGGGCTTGGGTGGGTGATAGCTCTCGGACCGGGCGCGAGCCCAGCTCATCTTCACCCAGAGCAGCGCCAGCGTGAGCGGCAACACGACCATCAGTGCGAGCCGCACTTGCGGCGCGTCGGCGATGAGGCACCAGTCGTAGGCACCGTGCAGCAATACTGCACTGACCGGCAGCAACAGCAGCAAGGCCCGCGCGCGAAACGAAGGCACGAAGGCGCGCAGCTTGCAGCACACGATCGCGAATCCGATGCTGCCCGTGCAGCCGGCGTGCAACAGCGTCGAGGTGCAGGCGCGATGCAGCACGACTTCGAGCTGATGCGAGGCGTCGGCCCACAGCGTGTTCTCGACGCCAGCGAAACCGAGCGCTGCAGCGACGCCGTAGACGATGCCGTCGAGCGGTTCGTCGACCTCGCGCATCAAGAGGATCGGCAGCACGAAGGTGGTCTTGGCGATCTCCTCGGCGAGTGCGGTCACGAGGAAGGCATCGACGGCGCGGTCGAGACCCCACGTCGTCTCCAACCAAGGTCGCAACCAGAGCACGAGCATGGCTGAACCGCTGCCGAGTACCATGGCGGCGAGGACGAGCAGGATCGGCTCACGTTCGTGGTCGTCGCGCCGGTGCACGAGCCACAACCAGAACAGGCTCGGCGCGAATCCGGCGAGGATGGTCGACCACGGCGGCATGCTCGCAAGCATGCACGCGACGCGGGGCATTGCCAGCCCGCTCGGATGCGTCAACGCGGCGATCCGGTGATCGGAGACGGCGGCATCAGCGATCAGTATCGATTCACTTCCACGGCCCAGGTCATCTCCTTCTGCCAGACGACATTGCCGCGCCGGTCGAACTCGCGCACACGCGTGTTCTCGGCCACGATCGTGTTGCCGTTGGGCAGACGATCCGCGTCGCTCGGCGAGCTCAGCCCCTGCAGTTCGAAGACGATCCGGCCCTCGCGGTCGAACTCGAGCACGCAGCCCTTGTTGCGCAGCGTCACGAGAGTGTTGCCGTTCGGCAGTCGATCCGCATCGTGCGCGTTCGGCAGGTTCTTGAGCTCCCAGACGATCTCGCCCTCCGGGTTGACCTCGATGACGCGGTCCTTCAGCACGTCGGCGATGAGCGTGTTGCCATTGGCCAGCCGGTCGCAGTCGAAGGGACGGATGTCCTTCGCATAGGACCAGACGATCTTGCCCTCCTTGTTGACCTCGATGACGCGGCTCGCGAACGTGTCCGCGATCAGCGTGTTGCCGTTGGGCAGACGGTCCGCGTCGTAGGGGTTCTTGAGGTCCTCGAACACCCAGACCTGTTTGCCCTTGCGGTCCACTTCCTGCACGCGGCTCACCGAGAACTCCGTGATCAGCAGGTTGCCGTTGTCGAGGCACTCGGCGTCCCAGGCGCCGAAGATCTCTTCGAGCACGAAGACCACGCGACCCTGGTCGTCGACCTCGACGATGCGGTTGTCGCTGTAGTCGGCGATCAGCGTGAAGCCCCACATCGCGCCGCCGCCGACACTGAGCTCGATGTGCATCACCTGGGACAACGGGATGACGGCCGAGCCGAGCATCGGCACGCTGACCGCGAGGTGTTCCGAGGAACTGTCGGCCAGGAAACCGATCAGGCGCTCACCGGTGGTGAGGTCGAGGCGCGCATACGAGGTCGAGTCGGCCTCGACCGTGCGCGGGCGCCGGAACAGCAACCCGGCCACGGACTCGAGGGCGAGTTCGGCTTTTTCGCCGTCCTTCTGCTGGATCGAGATGGATTGAGGATTCCCGCGGATCAGGGCGCCGTCGACGAAGTCGCTCGACCGCAGCTTCACGCGATCGTAGTCGACCGAAGCACCGACGAGGCGATCGAGAGTCGAGTCCAGCGCGATGCCTTGGATCTCCTTGCGTGGCAATGTGAGGTCCCCGAACAGGGGCGACTTCAGCTTCACGCTCTCGGGATCGATCGCGAGGATCGCGCCGCTGACGAGGGTGCCCTGGTTCAGGAACACCCTGGCCTCCTTCGAGGCAACCGCGACGTGTTCGGGGAAGTCGATGGTGTCGCAGTCGGCAAAGGCGAGCTCGGCGGTCGGCAGACCCTCGAACCCGCCGAGCACGAGCTGGGATTCGCCACGGAAGGCTCCGAACGCCGCCTCGATCCGGGTGCGATCCGGCAGCGTGAACGCGGCCTTCGTCTGTTTCGTCGCGGGCGGCACGCGCACGCGTGCGCCGGCCGCGAGCACGGGATCCGGGTGTTGAGCTAGCGCCGTCAGCAATTGCCCGGCGCCATCGTCCTTTCGAGCGTGCAAGGCGCGGATCATCGCCATTGCCTCGGTGCGCGTGAGCTTCACGGCCGGGGTGTCCGATGCAGGCGGCATGAGCAATTCACGGCACACGGACAGGGCCTTGTCCGAGTGCATGCGCGCCAGGGCGCTCACGGCCACGAGCCGGTGGGAGCCCGAGTCGTTGACCAGTTGCGTCACGGCGCCGACCTCGTCGTCGCCGCCGTGCTTGCCGAGCGCCCGAACGGCACTCTCGGCGATCGAGTGCTCCGTGTGCCCGAGAGCGCTGCGCAATGCTCGCAGCAGCCGCGGATCGGTGTCGAGATAGAGCGCCGTGGTGACGAGCCCGCGCAGGAGCTTCCGCTCGCGGTCGTCTTCCTCGGTGCCCTTGGCCGTGAGAGCGGCGAAGATGCGTGCGCACCGCACCGACTGCTCGAGCACCTCGGGGTTCTCCTTGCGCTGCTGGATCAGGCTCATGGCTCGCCCGCCGATCTCGATCAGCGTGCGTTCGGCGTTCTCGCGGACCTGCCAGCGCGGGTCGCCGAGCTCTTCGAGCAGGTGCTCGATCTTCACCTGATACTCGCGATAGTCGCCATGGACCCTGGCGACCAAGGCCGTGAACGCCTTCTCGCGATCGGCGAGGAGCTTGCCGACCTGCAGCAAGCGCGCCGTCAGGCTCTCCGACTGGAATCCGGTACAGGCTGCGACGAGTTGCTCGTCGGTCCAATCCTGGCACGGAGCCGCGGTGCAGAACAGGCCAGCCAACAGGGCGCCGCAGGGGAGAAGTGGTTTCATGCGTCGTGTCTACTGAGAACATCGCCGCGATCGGGCGGCTGGAGTCGAAGTTCGCTGGCTCGTGGGTCGCCCCGCGGCGATGGGAGCTACTGTATGCAGCGGAGCGCTCGGGGGACCAGTTCACCCCGGGACTTGTCGAATTGCGGACGTATTCCTGCAGTCGAGGGCGGGGATGGGAGTTCGAGTTCGTGGAATGGGTTGGGGGGTCTCGCCGTCTTGCTCGCCAGAACGTAGATTGTCCACTGATCCCTCCACGCGCGGCCGCCGTTGCAGCGAGTCCGCGCGAGGGCCAGGACCCCGGCCCTCGCTTCGGAACGAAGTTCGTGCACACACAGCCGCAGCCCGCTTCTCCCGGTCGACGCATCCTGGTGTGCGTGGTCTCGGGCGTCGTGGCCGCGACCGCGGCGCCGTGCCAGCTCAGGGGCCGGGTGGAAGTGCCGCTCGGCGCCGTGGCGACGGCACAAGCGCCGGTTGCCGACGACGCTGGCGCTGCGGTCGAGATGTTCGAGAACCCGAACCTCGACCGGTTCCTGCGGCGTGCTCAAGACTTCCTGAGTCGCGAGCAATACGCGAGTGCGATCGAGGTCCTGCAGGACGTCATCGAAGGGCGAACGCTCGAGGTCGTGGGCGCTCCGCCTGACCCGGCCCAACCTCCCAACGCCCAACCCAGCGCCCAACCCAACACTTCGGGGGGCGAGAAGCCCAAAACCGTCCCGACTCCTGCTCCGGGTCGCGATCCCGCGCGTCAGGTCCCGGGAAGCCGCCAGGGCGCGCCCGCGCCGAAGCCGCTCGACGCCAGGCAGTCGGTGTTCTCGCAGGATGGCCGCCTCTATCGGCCGGTGCGACGGCTCTGTCACGAGCTGCTCGCGCGGCTGCCCTCGGTCGGCATCGACATCTACCGATCGAACTACGAAGTGCTGGCCAACGAGATGTTCGAGCAGGCCTTGAAGGACGGCTCGATCTCGGCTCTGGAGCAGGTTGCGAGTCGCTACTTCATCACGTTGCCCGCTGGCCGCGCCATGGTCGTGCTCGCCGATCGGCTCATGCACGAAGGCCGCTATCGAGCGGCGGTGCAGCTGCTGCGGGACCTCGTCGAGATCTACCCGGCCGACAACCGGAACCGGCTCGGCATCAGCGTCGTGTGGTGTCGCTTCAAGATGGCGCTCTGCCTGCGCCTGGCCGGCGAGGTGGCCGCTGCGCACGAGACCGTTCTGGCGCTGGCCAAGGACCACCCCGACGAATCGCTGCGCATTCTCGGGGAGCTGCAAGCGGTCTCGGATCTGCCCGCGAGCGCGATGTTCGCGAGCGAGGTCCTCGATCTGCTCGCCGATGCCAGGCGACCGACCGAGGCAACCTGGCTCGGTCCCACGACGGAGGAACTGGTGCCGTTGTGGCAGTACCGCTTCAAGAACCCGGAGCCATACAAGGACCCCAAGCCGACGAACAACGACAACAACCCCCAGATCATGCGCGGCATGATGGGCGACGGAGTCGTCACGATGACGATGCCCCATGCCGGTCGCTACGGGCCGGCAACCTGGGTCGGGTTCTCGTCGCAGCTGGCCGGCGAGTCGGGCACGCAGACACTGCTGCCGAGGGCTGTCTTCCTCGAGCACTATTGCCTGCGCGTCGTCGACGCAGCGAGCGGCCTCGTGCTCTTGCAGGGCGATGGCGTCGACGAGCCGCCGCAATCGCGCGACGGTCACCCGCGCGTGCGCATCGCCTCGAGCGACTTCGCGCTGCTGCGGCCCGTGGAGGACAACGAACGCCGCTACGTCGTGCTCGGGTATCAACGCAGCACGACCGCGTCCGCCGAAGCACTGAAGTCGAGCGAACTCGTCGCCTACGACCGCGACAGTCTCAAGCGCGCCTGGTCCTCGATGGACTGGCCCGACGGCGAGGGTGGCCTGCGCGACGTGACGTTCCTCGCGGCCCCGACGGTCTTCGGCGAACGACTGCTGCTGCCATCGCTGCGCCGCGCCGGCTACACGCTCGAGTGCCTCGACCGCCGCACGGGTCGTCCGCTGTGGAATGCGCCGCTGCACGCCGGCGGCTCCGCGTTCTTCAAGGCGCCCGGCAGCCCCGTGGTAGTGCAAGGCGGCATCGCCTACGTCGCGACCAACGCGGGTTGCCTGGCCGCCGTCGATGCCTTTGCCGGAGACCTGCGCTGGGTGCGTCGCTACGAACGCGGTGATCCGCTGCGCAAGGTCTCGCGACCCAAGCGCACGACCCGCGAGGAGATGATGTTCCAGACGCAGGTGTTCGCGAACAGTGAGCTCCCGGGGCTCTTGCCCAACGACCTGATCGCCCGGGACGGTCTCGTGATCATCGCGCCTTGCGACAGCGATCTCGTGCTGTGCGTCGACGGTGCAACGGGACAGATCGTCTGGCTGCTCGACGCGACCACGATCTACGCGCCCTATGGCAAGCTGCGCGCGCTGGTCGGGGCATCGCGCGAGAACCTGTTCGCGGTCTCGGACTCGCACCTCGTCTGCATCGGGTTGGAGGGAGGCCTGCTGAAGTGGAGCCGTGAGCTGCCGCTCTGGAACGGACCCAAATCGTTCCATCGCGGTCGCGGGTGCGTCGTCGGAGAATGGGTGCTCGTTCCCGGCGAACGCGAGATCCTCGTCTTCGACGCGGCCGGGAAACAGCCGATGCGACGTCTGCCGCTGCCGGCCTTCGACGCGAGCCGTGACCCGCTCGGCGGCTCCTACAACATCGTCTCGCACGGACCGTGGCTCGCCGTCGGCTACCAGGGTGGTGTCGAGGTGTTCAGTTCGCGCGAGGCACTGCTGCGCATCGCCGACGAGACGCCGGACACGTTGCGCCGAGCCGACTTCCTGGTGCAGGCAGGGCAGGCCGAGGCCGCGGAGGCAACGCTGCGCGAAGGGATCCGCGCCGGCGTGCCCGGGGCGCCCCAGCTCCACCTGATGGCCAGGCAATTGCTGTCGCTGACGCGCGAACGGGCTGCCCACATGGCTCGCGAGGGCAACCTGCGCGGCGGCCTCGCGGCCTTGGACAACATTCTCGAGTTGATGCACGATCGTTCCGTTCGTCTGAACTGGCACCTCGCGCGCGTGGAGATCTGCAAGGAGGTCGGCGAGCTGCGGGCTCACGAGGACGAACAGCAACGGCTCTACGACTACATGGAAGGCAAGAAATGAACGTCCCGCTCGCTGCGGTCGCGGTCGCACTCATGGGTGCCACGTTCTCGTCGGCGCAGGACATGGCCTACCCTCCGGGGGTGACGAAGGAGATGCACGATGCCGCTCAGCGCGGCCTCGAGTGGCTGGCGCGCAATCAGGCCAACGACGGCAGCTGGCGCAACTCCGGCGGCTACGGCAGCTACCCGGCCGCGATGACCGGGCTCGCCGGCATGGCGCTCATCGCCTCTGGTTCGACCCCGACCCGCGGCAAGTACTGGAAGGAGGTCAGGCTGGCCGTCGACTACCTCGTGAAACACGCGGACGCCACCACGGGAGTCATCTCGGTGCCGCAGGAAGAGGGCCGCAGCATGTATGGCCACGGCTTCGCGACGCTGTTCCTCGCGTCGGTCTACGGCATGGAGGAAGACGTCAAGAAGCAGGAACGGTTGAAGCGCGTGCTCGACAAGGCCGTCGGACTCATCTCGTCGGCGCAGTCGTCAGCGGGCGGGTGGATCTACACGCCGGATTCCAACAGCGACGAAGGCAGCGTGACCGTCACGCAGATCCAGGCGCTGCGTGCTTGTCGCATGGCGGGCATCGTCGTCGACAAGAAGACGATCGATCGCGCCGTCGAGTACATCAAACGATGCCAGAACTCCGACGGGAGCATCCGCTACAGCCTCAATTCGGGTGGCGACGGCCGACCTGCTATCACGGCGGCCGGCGTCGCGGTGCTCTACAACGCGGGCATCTACGACGACCAGCCGTTCGTCGAAAAGGCCGTGCAATACTGCAAGAAGCAGATCCAGATCAGCGTCGACAACACGGGGCACCACTACTACACGCACCTCTACTGGAGTCAGGCGCTGTTCCAACGCGGAGGCAAGGACTGGGTCGACTACTTCGCCAAGAAGGCGACTGCGCTGCTCAAGGAGCAGCACAAGGACGGCAGCTGGGAGGGTGATGGCGTCGGCACGGTCTACGGCACGTCGATCGCGCTGATCATCCTGCAGCTGCCGTACGCGTATGCTCCGATCTTCCAACGCTGATCCAGGTTTCTGATTATCGGGCCGATGCTGTCCCTAGCGTTCCTCCACCCGCTGCTGCTCTGGGCGCTGCCGCTCTGCGCAGTGCCTATCATAATCCACCTGTTGAACCGACGGCGGTTCCACCGCGTGCCGTGGGCGGCGATGGAGTTCCTGATCGCGGCGATGAAGCGCAATCGCAAGCGACTGCGCATGGAGCAGTGGCTCGTGCTGCTGCTGCGCACGCTGGCCGTGCTGCTGCTCGTCTTCCTCGTGAGCCGGCCGCAACTCGGCGGCGGTGGTCTGCTCGGCGCCAGGACGCATCACGTCGTCGTGCTCGACGACAGCGCTTCGATGACGCAACGCAGTGGCAGCACGGTGTTGTTCGAACGCGCCCAGGACAGGGTGCGCGTGCTCGCCGAGGATCTCGCGCAACGGCGCGGCGGCGATCTGTTCTCGGTCGTGCGCACGAGCCGCCCGAACCAACCCGACCTCTGGGCCCAGCGTGTCGGACCGGAGCTCGGGCGTCGTGTCGGGACCATGCTCAAGGAGTGGGTCGTCGGCGACGGCGCCCCCGATCTCGGCGCGGTGATGCAGGCGACCGTGAAACGGGCGGCCGCCCTGCCCGATGCCTCGCGCACCGAGTACTACGTCGTCGGCGACCAGCGCGCTCACGACTGGTCGACCGAAGACGACAAGCCACGGCCTGCCGTGCTGCAGGCGCTGAGCTCGTTGCGGCCCGAACACGAACACCTCACAGTGCTCGCGGTCGGTGGGCAGCAGCCGAACCTGGCCGTCGTCGACGTGCGCCTCGTCGACCGTCTCGCGGTCGTGGCCGTGCCCACGACGCTCGCGGTCGACGTCCAGAACTTCGGCCTCGATCCGACGACGCCGACCACGGTCGCGGTAGAGATGGATGGACAGAGCCGTGTCGTGCAGACGGTGCCGCAATTGGCGCCGGGCCAGCGCGTCGCGCTGCCGATCGTCCACACGTTCATGCAGGCCGGCTTCCATCGCATCGACGCGCAGCTCGAGCCGACCGAGGCCTTCCCGCTCGACGACCGCCGTACGCTGGCGCTCGAAGTGCGCGACAAGAGTCGCGTGCTGCTCGTCGACGGCCAGCCCGACGAGGAGGAGGGCGAGACCTTCTTCCTGCAAGCGGCGATGGACCAGGCGGAATCGGGTATCGAAACGCACACCGTCACCGAGACGATGCTCGACGAGACCGACCTCGATCCGTTCGACGTGATCTGGTTGTGCAACGTGCAGGCACCCTCGGTGGCGGCCAGCAAGCGTCTCGAGGCGTACGTCGCAGCGGGCGGCGGACTCGTCATGGCCTGCGGCCCGCTCGTCGATGCAACGCGCTACAACGAGCTGTTCTGGCGCGACGGACAAGGGCTGTTGCCGTTGCCGCTCGGCGAGATCGCCGGCGATCCGGATCGCCCCGAACACGCGGTGCTGACGAACAAGGATCACGCGATCTGCGAACGCGTCGGCGAGGTCATGGAGTTGCTGATCAGCAATGTCGTGCTCGTGAAACGCTGGCTCACGATCGTCGAGCAGAGCGGACACACGGCCTCGGTCGTCGCGCGCATCCGCGACGCCGAAGGTCCGCCGCTGCTCGTCACGAAGACGTTCGGCAGCGGCGGTGGCGAAGTGACGCTGCTCGCGGTGACCGTCGACAAGTTCTGGTCGACGCTGCCGAGCACCGACCTGTTCGTCGTGCTCAGTAATCAGGTGCATCGATGCAGCGCGCGCCGGCGCGACCTCGGTGCGCACAACCTGCTGCCCGACGGGGCGTATCGGCTCTCGATCGACCCGGGCGTGCACCGCTCCGACGTCACGGTCCGCTCGCAGATCGGCGAGGACGAACGGACGTTCACGGCCGTCGAGGCCGTGCCGCCGCCCGGGCAGCCGACAACAGCGCCGGGCGCACCACAGGCGCCGCTCGTGGTGACGATCGCCATGAGCGAACTGCGCCGGCTCGGTGCCTACGAGGTCGAACTGATGCGTCACGACGGCATACCCGAGAAACGCGTGTTCGCGCGCAATCCGCCCGTCGTCGAGAGCCGGCTTGTCGGCTTCCTCGACTCGGCGTTCACGCGTCTGTATCCGCCGGAGCTGCACCCGCGCATCACCTTCGTGCGCGAGGATGCAGGTCTCGGCAGTGGCAGCGGCGGCGAAGGAGAGCTCTGGCGCTGGATCGCAGCAGCGCTGCTGATCGGACTGCTGACCGAGTCCCTGTTGGCATGGAGGTTCGGCCGCCGCTGAGCGACCGGTGCGCGAATGGACCTGATCCTGCAATGGCTGGCTGCTTGGCGGGGCATCGAGATCGAGCCCGGAGCGGAGCTCCAGTTCGAGTTCTCGAACTTCCCGACCGGTGGGCTCGGCATGCTCGTGCTCATGGGCTGCGCGCTCGCCGTGATCCTGATCGGGTTCCTCTACCGGCGCGACGGCAAGAACCTGACGCCGGCGCAACGCATCGTGCTCGGCACGCTGCGCGCGCTCGCCGTGCTGGCCGCGATCGCGCTGTTGCTCGAGCCGAACCTCGTCACGGTCAAGCGGCAGACGCGGCCCGGCCACACGATCCTGCTCGTCGACACTTCGCAATCGATGACGCATCAGGACGCGTGGCGCCGCGACGCGGTGCAGGTGCGTGCCGATGGTTGGCGCGCGCTCGGCGTCAGCGACCCCGCCGCGGTGCCGCGGCTCGAGTTCGTGAAGGCCCTGCTCGCGCATCGCGACGGTGAACTGGTCCAGAAGCTCGCGGCCAAGAACCAGGTCCAGCTCTACGGCTTCGCGGGCACGCTCGAACAACTGCCGCTGATGCCGATCGAGCCGGCGACGCCGGGTCCCGATGGCAAGCCGCTGCCGGCTGATCCGAACGAGCCCGTGCCTACGCCGCGACTCGACCTCGGCAAGCTCGTTGCCGACGGCCGCACGTCGAACCTCGGTGGCGCGCTGCGCACGGCGCTCGACCGCAGCCGCACCGCGGAGATCGCGGCGGTCGTCTTCGTCACGGACGGGCGGCGCAATGCCGGCCCGCAGGCCGCCGAGATCGCGCGCTTGCTGAACCAGCGCAAGATCCCGCACACGTTCGTGCTCGGCGTCGGCGACCCGTCGGAGACGCAGCTCCTGTCGTTGACCCGCTTCGAGACGCCGACAAAGGTCTTCCAGCGCGATCCGTTCGAGATGAAGGCCACGGTCGCCTCGCAGGGTTACGAGCGCACCGCCGTGACGGCGCGACTCGTGCGCATCGACGACAAGGGCGCCGAACAGGTCGTGGCCACGCAGCAGATCGAGGTCGGCGGCGACCGCGCCGAGACGCTCGTCGTGTGGAAGGACCTGACCTCGGAAGTGCCCGGGCGTTTCCTGTTCCGCACCGAGATCCAGCCGCCCGACGGCGAGCCGGTCACCGCGGAGCGCCACAGCAAGGTGGCGGCGGTCGAAGTGCTCGGTGAGAAGCTGCGACTGCTGCTGCTGGCGGGCAGCTCGAACCACGAGTTCCAGATCCTGCGCAACGTGCTGATCCGCGACAAGACGATCGACGTGTCGTGCTGGTTGCAGAGCGCCGATCCGAAGTTCCCGCAGGATGGCGACGAGACGGTTCGCATCGACAAGCTGCCCGAGGAACGCATCGATTTCGACCCGTACGACGTGGTCGTCTTCATCGATCCGAACCACGAGAAGCTGAGCAAGCGCTTCTGCGAGCTGCTGCAGCAGCACATCGTCGAAGGCGGTTGCGGGTTCTGGTGGGTGTGTGGCGAGAAGTTCTCGCTCGACGCGATGCGCCCACAGTCGACCACGCACGCGCTCGCGGAGCTGCTGCCGATCGTGCCGAACATCGAGTACGCGGAGACGCAGATCATCGGGTTCGGCAAGGCCTTCCCGCGACCCTGGCCATACTCGCTCGCACCCGAAGGCAACGACGGCATCGGCGCCAAGGTCACGCGCCTCATCGACAGCAAGGACGAGAGTCGCATCCTGTGGAGCCGGCTGCCGGGCCACCACTTCTGGTTCCCGGCGCTGCGCTTGAAGCCCCTTGCGTTGCCGATTGCCGAGTTCACGAACCGCGATTTCATGAGCGGTGGGCGCGGCATGCCGCTGATCGCGATGCAGAACGTCGGCGCCGGCCGCGTGCTGTTCACGGGGACCGACGAGACGTATCGCTGGCGATCGCTCTACGAGGACGCCTACAACCGCTTCTGGGTCAACGGCATTCGCTACCTGTTCGAAGGTCGCATGCAGGCCGGCAACAGCCGGCTGCGTCTGTCGGCCAGCGACGAGAAGGTGGACCTCGGCGACGCGATCGAGATCGTGGCCGAGGTGAAGGACGAGGCGCTGCAACCATTCCTCGCCGAGACGTTCCCGGTCTCGATCGAACGCGAATCGTCGGGCGGTGAGACCGTGGCGCTCGTGCCGGTCGAAGGAGCGCCCGGCAGCTACTCGCTGCGGTTCCGCCCGCAAGCACTCGGCAGCTACCGCGTCGTGGCGACGCAGAAGATCGGCAAGAACGCGGAGGTCTCGTTCCAAGTCGTCGCGGCGCAGATCGAGCGCCAAGGCCCGATGGACCGCGCGGAGCTCGCGGCGATCGCGTCGGCCACGGGCGGTGAGTTGATGGAGACGCCGGCGGCGCTGCTCGCGGCGTTGGATCGCATCCCGTCGCGTTCGGCGACCGACACGTTCCGCACGCCGCACGCGATGTGGGATGGCTGGCCGACGGTCGCGTTCCTGCTGGTCGTGTTGTCCCTCGAGTGGCTGCTGCGCAAGCGCTTCAACCTGCTATGAACTCGACGAGCGTTCCATTCGAATCGGTTTCCGCATCCGCGCCGGCGGCGTCCCGTCTCGGGCAGGCGAGAGCGAGTCTCGATGTGCTCCGCGGCCGCGTGCGCGCGGGTATCTGGATCGAAGCGGTGGGCGTCTGCCTGCTCGTGCTGGTCGCCTATGCGATCCCGAGCTTTCTGACCGATCGCAGCCTGCGTCTCGAGTGGATCTACCGCTGCGCACTGCTCGCGAGCTTCCTGTTCGTGATCTGGCGCGTCGTGCAACGCCGGCTCGTGTTACCGAGCCGGGTCGTCCTGACCGACGACGAGATGGCGTTCGCAGTCGAACGGCAGGCGCTGGACTGCAAGCAGGCGCTGATCAGCTCGATGCAGTTCGACAGCGAATTGCGCGCAGGCACGCACAGCGTCGAATCCGCGGAGCTCAAGGCCGCGGTCATCGACGAGGTGCGGGCGCGGTTGCACGCGATTCCGTTCGCGCGCGCGATCGACGCGGCGCGGGTCCGCAAGTTCGCGGGAGCCATCGCGGCGTCGCTCGCGTTCTTCGGCGGCTGGATGGTGATCGACGCGTCGTCGTTGAGCCTGTGGGCGCGCCGCAACCTCGCGCTCTCGAACGTCGACTGGCCGCGCTACACGACGCTCAGCTTCGGCGACGTGCCCGCCGGGGGCGTCCGGGTCGCCCAGGGCGACCAGCTTACCGTTCGCGTGATCGCCGAAGGCGAGATCCCCGACCAGGTGTTCGTCGAATACGAGGCCGCCGACGGCGAACGGGGCAACGAACCGATGAGCCGCACGGGCGAACGCGAATTCACCTGGACGCTGCCCACGGTCCTGGTCGACGTGACCCTGCGTGCGGAGGGTGGCGACGCGCTGCCCGTGGAGCTGCACGTCACGATCGTCGAGCGACCGCGCATTGACGACCTCGCGGTGCGCATCACGTTTCCCGAATACATGGGCCGGGATCCGGAGCTCGTGCCGCCGACCGAAGGTGAGCTGCGCCTGCCGCGCGGGGCCCGGCTCGACGTCTCGGGAAAGAGCCACAAGCAGCTCTCTGAGGCCTTCCTGTTGTTCGGCAGCGACCAGAAGACTCCGCTCGTGTGCGCGGCCGACGGCTTCGCCTTCGCGGGGGCGTTCGACCCGACGATCTCGGGCCTGCTCGTGATCGATGTGATCGATCGCGACCACTACGGGGCGGGCACGCCGCCGAAGCTCCTGCTGCGTGTCGGCGACGACAAGCCGCCCACGCTGGACTTCCGCTTGCGCGGCATCGGCCCGACGATCACGACCCATGCGCGCATTCCGGGCGACCTCAAGGTGAAGGACGACTTCGGCCTGCGCGCGATCGATGCATCGATGCGCGCGGTCGTCGACACGCCTGTCGACAAGAAACCTGGTGGTGGTGACGTCGCCGTGCCCGAAGTGCCGTTCGATCCCGCGGAGATGCTGCTGGGCTCCGTGCTCGAGCGCAACGCGCGGCGCTACGAGTCGACGGCTTCGGTCGATCTCGTGCAGTGGAACCACATCCCGGACGAGAACGCGCCGCAGAACCGCATCCGTCCAGGCATGCTGCTTTCGCTCCGCCTCGGAGCCGTGGACAACTTCGGCCCCGGCGACCCGCACCACGGCTACAGCGAGACCATGACGTTCAAGGTCGTGACGCGCGAGAAGCTCGTCGAGGAGTTGCGGCGCCGCCAGGTCGAGCAGAGGCAGGAGCTGAAGCGCATCGCCGACGAGGAGCAGGCGGCGCAGCTCGACGTCAGCATCCTCGATCCGACGCAGGCCGGCGACGGGCGCAAAGTCATCGAGCAGAAGCTCAAGACGCTCGCGCGCCAGCAGCAGGCACTCGGCCGCCGCGTCGCGTTCGTGGGCGAGTCCTACCAGCGCATCCTGTGGGAGTACGAGAACAACCGGCTGTGGGAACCGAACGCGGTGCGCCAACGCGAGGCATCGATCCCACAACCGTTGGCCGCCCTTGCCAAGGAGGCTTTCCCGGCAACGAGCCGCCTGGTCGACGAGTTCGCCACCACTGGCGAGCAAACGGCAAGGACCGCTGCGGTCGATGGTTACAGAGACATCAAGCGGAGAATCGACGCGATTCTCAAGCAGATGGAGGACGCGGAGACGCTGGCCAGTCTGCTCGAGGACCTGCGGGCCGTGATAAAGATACAAGACGACGCGAAACGAGACGCCGAAAAGAGGGTCGAGGCTCGCGAGAATGACATCTTCAAGAAGCCCAAGAAGAACTAGAGGGTTCTGACCGACACTCGGGCCCGCAACGGGGTCCAACACCTGATCGAGGTTCCGATGATCGCACGTGGAATCGCCATTCTCACGGCCCTGGTGTTCGCAGTCCTGACGCCGACCGCGTCGAGCTTGCGCGCACAGGACCAGCAGCCACTGACCGCCGTCAGCAAGCAGGATCTGGCGCGAGGCAAGTTCAAGGACTTGACCGAGCGCATGCAGAAGCTGATGGCGGTGCTGCAGAAGTCCGAGCCGCAGGACAGCCAACTGCTGGCGGCCGGTCTGCAGTTCGCGCAGGAGAAGAAGATGCAGCAGCACCTCGACCAGGCGAGCGCGCTGCTGGAACAGGAGCAGTGGGACAATGCGCTCGCCGTGATGGTCGACGTTCGCAAGGATCTCGGCACGCTCTACGACCTGCTGCAGAACCGCAACGTCGACCTGCGCAAGCTGCTCGAACAGATGCAGAAGCTGCAGGCGTTCCGCGACCGCGTCGACCAGCTCAGCAAGGAGCAGGGCGAAGAGAAGGACGCTTCGGCGCGCACCGAGGAGTTGCAGAAGCATCTCGCCGAGATCGAGGCGCAGAAGCAGCGAGCCGAAGCCCTGCTCGAGCAGCAGAAGCAGCTGCGCGAAGCGACCAACGATCTCGGCGTGCAGGCCGCGGCCGAGGCGACCAAGCCACTAGCCGACAAGGAGGGCAACCTGCAACAGGACACCGAGAAGCTCGCCAAGGACCTCGAGGCGCTCGAGAAGAAGAACGAACAGCTCAAGGACGAAGCCAAGCCCGCCGCCGGCAAGCCAGGTGAGCCGAAGGCAGGCGATCCGAAACCGGGCGAAGCGAAACCGGGCAGCTGCGAGTGCAGTGGCAGCGCCGGCAAGGCCTCGCAAGCTATGGGCCAGGCGCAGAAGCAACTCGGCGACAAGAAGGCCGAGTCGTCGCTCAAGGACCAGGATCAGGCCATCGAACAGCTCAAGAAGACCGTCGCAGAGCTCGAGGCGATGGCCGAAGAAGCCCGACGCGAACTGCTGAAGCTGCCGTTCGAGCAGCAGGCCAAGAAGCAGGAGCAGACCCAACACGCCACGGACACGCTGTCCAAGGACATGGAGAAGTCCGAGCAGGACGGCGAGAACGGGGAAGCCAAGCCGACCCCCGGCAAGAAGCGCGTGCAGCAGGCCGTGCCGAAGCAGCGCGCCGCTGCCGGCACGCTCAAGGAATACAAGCCTGCCAAGCAGAAGCAGCAGGACGCCAAGGACGACCTCGACGCGGCCAAGAAGGAGCTCGACGACGCGCTCGCCCAACTGCGCCAGCAGTTGCAGGACGAGGTGCTGCGCGCGCTCGAGGAGCGCTTCACGGCGATGCTGGCCAAGCAACGCGAGCTGTCGATCCAGACGAGGACGCTCGACAAGACGCGCGAGAACCTGCTGACGGCGAGCGGCGAACTGCCCGCGGCCCTCGTCGAGAAGATCCTCGGCGTCGCGACCGGCGAAGGCGATCTCGAGGTCGAGGCCTCGGATGCTCTGAAGCTCCTCGAGGAGGACGCGACGACCGCCGTGTTCCCGCCGATGGTCGAGACGCTCAAGGAGGAGCTGAACGGCGTCGCGACGCGCTGCCGCGCCAAGGAGACGGGTGCGCCCGTGCAGGCCGGTCAGCGCGAGGTCGAGGACATCCTCGAGTTGTTGATCAACGCGTTGCGGCGCGAGATAGAGCGCCGCGAGGGCCAACCAGGAAAATGTTGAAACGGCCAACCTCCGCTCGTGCCCGTGTCGGCAGAGCTCAAGGTTCTGAAGTACCTGCAAGAACGCGTGAACAAGGCGACGAAGGAATTCGACGGGCGGCCGGCCGAGCAGAAGGTCGGTGACGGCGCCGTGGCGACGACCGAGGGCCTGTCCAAGAAGCAGGGCCGCGTGCGCGATCTCATGCGCCGGCTCGCGGTCAAGCTCGGCAAGGAGAACGAGTCGGAAGGGGACGGCAAATGAGTGCGTCCCCGTTCCGCACCGTGCTCGCCGTCTCCGTCCTGCTCGGACTCGCGTTCGGGCAGGAGGAGGGACAGGCGCCGGCTGCCGGCCAGGAGCCTCCGCGCGTCCAGGAAGTGAAGAATCCGTTCCGGCCGTTCGATCGCGCGCGGTTCGAGACGGCGGCGAAGAAGCTCGGCGCCACCGACGCGCAGATGCAGGCGTTCGCGGCCCAGGTCGCCGACGTGGGCCTCGCGCGCGCCGCCGACGACCTGCTGCGTGCAGCAGTCCCGGCGTTCGACGCGGCCGTGAAGCGGCACGAGGCGACCGACCCGGTGGCGGCACTCGAGCTCGCGAAGGTGCTCGCGTCGACGACCGATCCGCTGCTGCAGTCGCACGTGCGCTACCACATGGCTCGCGTGTTCCTCGACAGCGACGATCCCGAGCGATCCATCCAGGTCCTCAACGAGTACCTGACGCAGAACATCAACCACTCGCCGCTCGACGCCGAAGCCGCGTTCTTCTACGCGCAGTCGTTGGCCGAGATGCCGTTGCCGGACGACGCGATCCCGCGCTTCCGGGCCTTCTTGCAGTGGTTCCCCGATGCGAGCGAGCGCTTCCGTTCCTCCGCGCATCAGCAGATCCGCGAGCTCGAACGCCAGCGCGAGAGCCGGTTGCACAAGCTCGCGGACGGCATGAAGAAGACTACGCGCGACCTGAAGAAGCAGAAGACCGACAAGCCCGTGCAGCTCGACCAGGAGAAGTACATCGAGGAACTCCAGGAGCTCATCGAGATGTACGAAGAGATGGAGAAGCAATCGGGCGGTCCGCCTTCGGGCAACGGGCCTTCGTCGAACCCCGCTACGCAGAGCGCGCTGCCGGAGGGCGAAGGCAAGGTTGGCGATCTGCAGAAGCGGCCCACACTGGCCGACCGCTGGGGCGACATGAAGGATCGCGACCGCGAGAAGATCGAAGCCGCCGTGCAGAAGGGACTGCCCCCGCAGTACCAGAAGATGCTCGAGGAGTACTACAGGAAGCTCGGCAAGGCATCCGGCAAGTAATCGGGCAAGTAGCTGTAGCTGGCAATCGCGCGGCGCCGCTGGCGGAGCGAAAGCCAGGCCCAGTTGCGCCGCGCGCACCCGAACGACGATGACGGTTCCCCTGATTGCCCTCGTACTGGCGTTGTCCCTCGGCGCTGCGGTTGCTGCGCAAGACGGCATCGCGGGCGTCGTGCAGACCATCGCTGGGCGCAGCCTGAAAGGGCGGCTCACCGTCTCGTCCGCTGGTCCCTCCGCTGGGCGGGCGACCGTCGCCGGCCAGGGCGACAGCGTCGAGCTCGACGTCGCCGAGATCGCTTCGTTCGAGCGCGACGGAGCCGTCGCGAACCCACTGCAGGCACCGCATCGCGTCTGGCTGCGCTCGGGACTCGAGCTGCCGGGCAAGCGGCTGTCGGGCAAGTCCGGCGGCAACGGTACTCCGTCGAAGCTGAGCGTCGAGCTGCCGTCGGGTCTCGTCGTCGACGTGCCGATCAGCATGGTGCGCGCGCTGCGCCACGGCGGCTCCGGGCGGAACGAACCAGCCCTGTTCGCGGCCGACCTGCAGCAGCCCCCGGCGAACGACGATGTGATCTACGTGCAGAAGGACGGCAAGCAGCAGCGTTCGGCAGTGACCGTCACCGGCATGCGGAAGGATCGCATCGACTTCCTGTTGCGAGGCGACGCGTACGATTTCGAATTCGCGGGTCTCATCGCAGTCGTGTTCGGCGCCAACACGGGGTTCGCGCCCGATCGCCAGGGCAAGCCGCGCACGAGTGTCGAGCTCGTGACGGGCGAACGGCTAGAAGGCCGCCTGCTCGAAGTCGGCAACACGTTGCAGCTGCGGCTCGACGAGGGTGTCGTGATCGCGGTGCAATCGCGTGACCTGTTGCGTTTGCAAGTCGCCAGCGACCGCCTGGTCTGGCTCTCCGAGCTCCGCGCGAAGGTCGATCAGACGCCGGCGTTCGACCGCGTCTGGCCATGGACCGTCGACCGGACCGTGGCGGGGCCCGGGATCGTGCTCGGGGGCAAGACCTTCACGCGTGGCCTCGGACTCGTGCCGCGCACCCGACTCACCTACGATCTCGGCGGCAAGTTCGACGTCTTCGAGGCGATGATCGGCATCGACGACCGCGGTGGACCCCAGGCCCACGCGGTGTTTCGCGTCTACGTCGACGATGCGGTCACCTTCGAATCGGCGCCCAAGACGCGGGGCCTGCCGGCCGAGGCGGTGCGCATCGAATTGAACAAGGCCAAGACCCTCGCCATCGAGGTCGACTTCGGCAAGAACTACGATCTCGGCGACTACTGCGCGTTCGCGGATGCGCGTGTCGTGCAGAGATGACCAGGAACCGCACGGATCCCCCATGATCTTCGTTTGTGCAGTCGCCCTGTGCGGCATGCAGGATCCCGACCTCGCCGCGGTGGTCGCGAGCGAGTCACGTCGCGCGGGCGTGATCGAACGCTGCTCGCTCGCGGTCTGTTCCGTCATGGCGATGGATGCACCGGGCGGCGGCAGCGGCGTCGTCTTCGACCCGGCGGGGTTCGTGCTCACGAACTACCACGTCGTCGGCGAGGCCGACGACGACTACAAACTGCCACAACCGCCCGAGCCCGCGGAAGCCGACCTCGCCGAGTTCCGCCGCAAGAACGCCGATGCCCCGCCCGATGCCGAACAGCAGTTCGTGGCCCGTTGGAAGGACGCCTGGCGCGCGGAGCACCTGCCGCGTGGCCGCAGCCACTACCGCAACAAGAAGGTCGGATTGCCCGACGGCCAGCTCTACGAAGCCGAGGTGCTCGGCATCGATCCGGGCAGCGACCTCGCCGTGCTGCGCCTGCTGCCGAAGAAGGCCAATCAGCAGTGGCCTTGCTGCCGCCTCGGCGACAGCGACCAGTTGCTCGTCGGCGAGACCGTGTTCGCGATGGGCAATCCGTTCCTGCTCGCAACGGACTTCACGCCGACCGTGACCTTCGGCAT